>Ga0207421_10000912_pt1 | contig 38425 bp, 35 predicted proteins | sample SodLakKL_010_SED_4_FD_187542 | JGI IMG/M metagenome (GOLD analysis project Ga0207421, IMG submission 187542) | Alkaline sediment microbial communities from Lake Tanatar, Kulunda Steppe, Russia - 8KL_010_SED (SPAdes) (version 2) | ecosystem: Environmental > Aquatic > Non-marine Saline and...
AGCACCTCTGGTGTTCTCTTTTTTGTGCAGGATTTTCCAGACGAAAGGCGAAAAAATTTTAAATGGGGGGCCTTGTATGTCCAAACCGGTCTTTTCAAGAGTTATTTTAAAACTAAGTGGTGAAGCCCTGGCTGGTGACCAGCAATATGGCATTGATGCCAGGTATATCAGTAAGATTGCCCGGGAAATTCGCAAAGTGATCCAGGAAACCGGTGTAGAAATTGCAATAGTTGTTGGCGGGGGAAATATTTTCCGTGGCTTAGCAGGAAGTGCAGAAGGTATGGACCGGAGCACAGCAGATTATATGGGGATGCTGGCGACTGTTATTAACGGTCTCGCCCTGCAGGACGGGCTCGAACATGAAGGCCTACAGACCCGCTTGCAAACAGCGGTTGAAATGAGACAGATTGCCGAACCCTATATTCGGCGCCGGGCCATTCGACACCTGGAAAAAGGTCGAATCGTAATTTTTTCCGGGGGAACGGGAAACCCGTTCTTTTCCACCGACACCACAGCTGCCCTGCGGGCCGCAGAGATAGGGGCAGATGCTATCCTGATGGCCAAAAAGGTCGATGGAGTTTATGATTCTGATCCTGTTGAAAATCCGGAGGCCCGGAAATTTAACGAACTCAAATATATGGATGTTATAAAAAATTCCCTTCGGGTAATGGACTCCACCGCTGTTTCTCTTTGCATGGATAACAAAATTCCCCTGGTTGTATTTGGCCTATCAGACCTGGGTAATATCCGAAGGGCCATAATGGGAGAAAAAATTGGGACTTCAGTTTCTTAAAAGGAGGGCTTGGACTTGTTTGATCAGGTGGTAAAGGAATCGGAAAACAAAATGGAAAAGGTAATTGAAAGGACCAAGAAAGAATTTGGAATGGTTCGGACCGGGCGGGCTACCCCATCTCTTCTGGAGGGAATTAAAGCTGACTATTACGGTGCCCCGACTCCGATTAATCAGATGGCAAAAATTTCAGTTCCCGAATCCAGGCAGCTGGTTATTCAACCCTGGGATAAAAATGCCATTAAGCCCATCGAAAAAGCAATCTTAAAGTCTGATTTGGGCCTAAACCCCAATGTTGATGGTGAAGTAATTCGCCTTGTTATTCCCCAGCTTACCGAGGAAAGGCGCAAGGAACTGGTTCGCGTGGTCCGGAACAAAGCTGAAGAACAAAGAGTTGCAGTCCGCAACATCCGGCGGGATGCCAATGAAGAATTGAAGGAAATGGAAAATATTGGCGACATCTCGGAGGATAATTACCACAGAGGACTGGAAAATGTCCAGGAACTGACCAACAATTACATTGAAATGATTGATGAGCTACTGGAAGAAAAAGAAGCCGAAATTATGGAAGTTTAAATGACCCCGCTTTTAGGTTTAACCGCTCGGGAAGCTTTGAACAGGCATTTCGGGAAAAGGCTGGTTTTTCGAATTATCGGGGGAAATGAAGGTGAAACAGAAGAAGCAGAAATGAGGGTAATCAGGGTAATTAATTTTGATGATAAAATTGAATGCACCCTTGCAGATCCAATTCATCCCCAGGGCAAAACCCCCTCTAAATGAGGGGGTTAGCTGGTAAGGGAGGAATAATTATCAATAAAAAAGAGCTGGAAAAATGGGCAGAAAAATTAAAAACAAAAAAACTTCCTTTTCATGTGGCTATCATAATGGACGGAAATGGCCGGTGGGCCCGGAAACGGGGCTTACCCCGCGAAGAGGGACACCGAAGGGGTGTTGAAACTTTAAAAAAGATTACCCAGTCCTGTGGTGAATTAGGAGTAAAGCACCTGACTGTTTATGCTTTTTCTACTGAAAACTGGAGAAGACCCCGTAAAGAGGTAAACTTCCTGATGGATCTTTTTCACCGGACCTTTGATAAAGAAGCTGCCGAACTGGTAAAAAAACGAGTAAGGGTTTTGTTCTTGGGAAATAGAAAAAAACTTGCCTCTGGCCTGCAAAATTTAATGGAAAAACTGGAAAAAGACACCTCGGAATGCGATGGAATTAATTTGAATATTGCTTTGAATTATGGAAGCCGCCAGGAAATTGTTGAAGCAGCAGAAGTGGCATGCCGGAAAGAAGGGGGAGATTTTTCGGAAATTGATTTGGAAAAATATTTTTATAACCCCAACCTTCCGGAGGTGGATCTCCTGATTCGCCCCGGTGGAGAAAAGCGTTTAAGCAATTTTCTCCTCTGGCAAGCCGCCTATGCGGAACTCTATTTCACTGAGGTTTTCTGGCCCGATTTTGCCGAAATTGATCTGTACAAGGCAGTAGAGGATTTCCAAAACCGAAAGAGAAGATTTGGCAGAGTAGGAGGGGAATAATTTGCTGCAGAAGAGGGTGGTAACAGGGCTAATCGGGTTTTTTTTGATTTTAATTTTAATTTATTTAGGAAACCTCTGGCTTGCAGCGGGTTTACTGGTTGCGATTTTCCTGGGGTTGCAGGAATTTGGCCGGCTTATTCGCTGTTTATTGCCAGAAATAGATACCTGGCCATTATACGCCGGAGGGCTGATAATATTAGGGGGAGGAATAGCGGGTGTGGAAATGGAAGCCAATTATCTTCCCCCGGCCCTTCTTACTTCTTTTTTCCTGGTTTTATTATTTAATATTAAACATGGACCCCAGGAGTATTTTTCCCGGGTGGCATTGATTGGATTTGGCCTGGTCTATATTCCCTTTACCATGGGACACATTCTTCTTCTGCGTGGAGGGATAAATTTTTCCGGTTATGACCCGCTTTTTCTGGTCTGGCTGCCCCTTATTGTAACCTGGATTACAGATATCTCTGCTTTCTTTGTGGGAACAAATCTTGGAAAGAAAAAGCTTGCTCCTGCGATTAGTCCCAAGAAATCAGTCGAAGGGGCTATTGGAGGAGGGATCCTGGGGGTTATGGTTGCCCTGGGAATGGGCTGGTTTTTTGCCTGGCCCCTTGTTCCTGTTTTGGTCTTAGGTATTATACTGGCAACAGTTGGGCAGGCTGGTGATCTCGTAGAATCCTGCTTGAAACGTAACGCGGGAATTAAAGATTCGGGTAATAGCCTCCCGGGACACGGTGGTTTCCTGGACCGGATGGATAGCCTGATCTTTACCATACCCGTCGCTTATTATTTTGTGGTTTATTTCTTTTAGGAGGGGACCCCAATGACTAAAAAAATTCCTCCCTACCTGTTTTACCTGGGTGGAATAATCCTTTTCTTCCTTCTGGTATATTTTTTCGTTTCCTACATGCTAACCTATATCTTGCCTTTTTTATTTGCTGTAATAATTGCAGCCCTGATTGAACCACTGGTTACGAGAATGCAAGGGTTTCTGAAACTGGGCCGGGGGCCGAGTGTCGCTCTTTGCCTGGTGATTATAATTTCCATCCTACTTATTCTCCTGGTGACAGGTGCTTCCCGGTTATTTTTTGAAATGGATCGGCTAATTCGTTCGCTTCCGGAGTACCGGGACGCTATTAATCAATTTGAGGTCCTCTGGGACAATGAACGCCTGCAAGAATTACTGGAGGACTGGGAATTTTCCCCGCAATTGCAGGCTTCACTGGAAGAAGGGATAGAGGAAATATATGCGACGATTGAAAGTGGCATCAGGTCCCTTTTTGGTGCCCTGCAGGCAAGTGCCCAGCGGGTTGTCCACTTTATTACAGTAATTTTCCTCTCCTTTTTGGCAACTTACTTTATCAGTAAAGATAAAGAGTTCCTGGAAACCTCAATATTTGGAATGGTTCCAGATAAGTGGCGGAACGAAGCAATAAGTTTTAAAAATGAGCTTTCTGTAAGTGCTATTGGTTATTTAAGGGCTCTTTTTATCCTGATTTCAGTAACAACGGTTATAACAATTATCGGTCTGGAAATTTTCGGGTTGAATTATGCCCTGGTTATCGGTATAGTTTCCGGTATCCTGGACTTGATCCCCATTGTGGGCCCGGGGTTAATCTTTGTGCCCTGGATAATTGTATCCTTTTTTATGGGGAATTTCCTCCTCGGATTTCAACTGATCCTGTTATATGGTACCATGGCTGTAGTCCGGTCTATCCTTGAACCCAAGGTTATCGGGAAAAATATTGGAGTTCACCCGGTGGCTACATTAATTGCGCTGTACGTGGGATTGCGAGTCTTTGGGCCATCCGGTGTAATCATAGGTCCGGCCATTTTAATTATAACTAAAGCACTGATCAGGGCAGGAATAGTGGCTAAATGGAAATTGGAAAAGGGGTGATATTTTGCCAGGAGTAGTTATCCTCGGTTCGACGGGTTCTATCGGGCAACAAAGCTTGCAGGTCATGGAAAACCTTCGGACCAGAGGTTATGAGTTAAATCTTGTGGGAATAACCGCGAATACAAACTGGGACAAACTGCAAAAACAGAAAGAAACCTTCCAACCCCAACTTGCAGTCCTAACTGGAAGAGAAAAAGAAGAAAGAAATGGGTTTGAGTATGGGCGGGAAGCGCTCCTTGAACTGGTTGTCCGGGATGATGTGGATATTGTTATCAACGGACTGGTCGGAATCAGCGGGCTGGAACCAAGCCTGGCTGCCCTGAAAGCAGGGAAAAAGCTGGCCCTGGCTAATAAAGAGAGCCTGGTAACAGGGGGCCCACTTATTTCTCGGCTCCTTGATAGGCCAGGATCCGGGGAAATAGTCCCGGTGGATAGCGAGCACAGTGCAATTTATCAGTTGTTGCGGGGTTACCAACAACAGGATATTGCTTCCCTGGTCCTTACCGCTTCTGGTGGGCCTTTTCTTTATACACCCCGGGAGGAAATGAAAGAGATCACTCCCGAAAAAGCCCTGCAACACCCTACCTGGACCATGGGTGGCAAAATTTCTATTGACTCTGCAACCCTCATGAATAAAGCCCTGGAAGTTATTGAAGCCCACTGGTTATTTGGAGTGGATTATGATAAAATTGAGGTGATGGTTCACCCCGAGAGTATTATCCACTCGCTGGTCCGCTTGCAGGATGGAGCTCTCCTTGCTCATCTGGGAGAGCCGGATATGCGGGTTCCTATTCAGTACGCTCTAACCGGTCCCCACCACGTGGGTGGGGAATTTGGTCGTCTGGATCTGGCCTGTGTTGGCAGGTTGAACTTTTCCCAGCCCCGCTGGGCAGATTTTCCTGCTCTGGAACTCGGCTACGAAGCGGGACGCCGGGGGGACAGCATGCCCGTTGTTTTTAACGGAGCAAATGAAGCCGCAGTAACGGCTTTTTTAGAAGGCCGGATCTCTTTTCTGGAGATTGCCAGTACCGTGGGGGGAATTATGGCCGCCCATGATCCTTTTCCTTTAACAGACCTGGAAGCGGTTTTGGCAGCGGATCGTTGGGCGCGGCAAAAATTTGAAGAGGAGGTTGGCTAGGGTGGAAATTGTCCTGGCTTTTCTGGGAGCATTTTCGTTTCTCCAGACGCTAATTACTTTTATTATTGTTATAGGGGTGCTGATCTTTTTCCATGAAATGGGCCATTTTCTGGCTGCGAAAAAGAGCGGTATCCTGGTTGAGGAATTTGCCCTGGGTTTTGGCCCTGCCCTTTTTTCCAAAAAAAGGGGGGAAACCAGATATTCCCTGAGGGCTTTTCCCCTTGGTGGTTTTTGCAAGATGGCCGGGGAGATGCCTGAAGAAGAAGGAAAAGAAAGTGACCAATATAAAAAGGCCAGGGAGGAAGGCCGTTGTTTTTACCAGAAACCGGCCTGGATGCGTTTTATTGTTGTTTCAATGGGGCCGGTAATGAACTTTGTTCTTGCTGCCCTCTTGTTTGCATCAGTTTTTACTTTCTTTGGTCTTCCTGTAGCACCTGCTGAAACCACTGATATTGGGGATGTAATCCCCGGAGCACCGGCTGCTGAAACAGGCTTGAGAGCTGGAGATAGGATTGTGGCTATTAACGGAGAACCTGTTGAGGAATGGGACAAGATGGCCTCCATTATTAACCAGAACCCCGGGCAGGAAATGGAATTTAGCATAGAGAGGCAGGGAGAGGTTTTTAACGTTGTAATGGCTCCCCAGGAGCAGGAGGATGGCCGGGGTGCAATCGGGATATATCCGGATGCAGTCCGGGAGAGGCTATCGCCTTTTAGAGCTCTGGGTATGGGAGTTTTACAGACCTTCCAGGTAATCGGTGCCTTATTTGTAGCCCTGCAGGAAATGATTACGGGACAAGCCCCCGCTGATATTGGAGGGCCGGTGCGGATTGCCCAGATGGTTGGGGAAGCTGCTGAAATTGGCCTTTATTACCTGCTCACCTTTGCTGGTTTTATCAGTATTAACCTGGGGATTATCAACCTGCTTCCTTTTCCCGCCCTTGATGGTGGACGACTGGTATTTATAATTATTGAAATGGTTCGGCGCAAGAGTCTTGACCCGGAAAAGGAAGGCCTGGTTCACTTTATTGGTTTTGTATTTTTGCTGGTTCTAATCGGGATTATAATAATCCGTGATCTGACCCAGATTTTTTGAGGTGGTTGGAGTGGAGAAAGAAACCAGAGCTGTTTTTATCGGCGGGGTGCAGGTAGGTGGAGGAGCCCCGGTAGTTGTTCAATCCATGACCAACACCAAAACTACCGATATTGAAAAGACCTGTGCCCAGATTTCCCGGCTGGCTCAAAATGGTTGCGAACTGGTAAGGGTAGCAGTTCCCGACGAAGAATCAGTTCAGGCTTTAGCGGGGATTTTAAAAGAAACTCCAATTCCTTTGATAGCCGATATCCATTTTGATTACAGGCTGGCCCTGGGTTCAATTGCGGCTGGCGTCCACGGAATCAGGATTAACCCGGGAAATATTGGTTCTCCCAAAAGGGTGGAGGCGATAATAAAAGCGGCCCGGGAAAGGAATATCCCCATTCGGATTGGTGTTAATAGCGGTTCCCTGCCCGAAGAAAAAATTAAAGAGTTTGGATCCCCTGGTGCTGAAGCCATGGTAGATACCCTGGCTGATTATGTCCGATTTTTTGAAGAACGGGAATTTTTCCATATTAAATTATCTGTTAAATCGACCAGCGTCCTGGAAACCATCACCGCCAACCGGGAGGTTTCCAGCCATTTTCCCTACCCGATACACCTTGGTCTTACCGAGGCTGGAACCCTGAGGAGGGGCCTTGTTAATTCCGTGGCTGCTCTTGCTCCTCTTCTTCTGGATGGCATTGGGGATACCGTCAGGATCTCCTTAACCGAGGATCCCGCCTGTGAAGTAAGGGCTACCTGGGATCTTTTGAGGGCGGTGGGCCTGCGGCGGAGAGGTCTTAACATCTATTCCTGTCCAACCTGTGGTCGCTGTGAAATTGAATTGGAAAAAATGGTGAAAGAAATAGAGAAAGCTACAGAAGGGATCCAAAAAGATTTGAATATCGCTGTTATGGGTTGCTCGGTAAATGGTCCTGGAGAAGCAAGGGAAGCTGACCTGGGTCTTGCCGGGGGCAGGGGTTTTGGGGTGATTTTTTCTAAAGGAAAACCCCTTGGAACCTATCCTGCGGATAAGCTTATTCAGGTTTTTGTTGAAAAAATAAAGGAATTTCCCGGTTGACAGAAACCGGATTTTCTTGCTAAAATACTATAACAATTAAATTCATTATCCTGTACGGGAAATATTAGATCGGTTCGAAAAACCGCAGAGAACAGCCATTCTGGTGCGAGGCTGTCTTTTCCCCGATTGAACCCCTCCCGATGATTTACAGGCCAAGGAGTGTCCCTTGATGGGAAATCAGGGTGGTACCGCGGGTGGTAAGCAAACCTCTCGTCCCTAGGTGGATGAGAGGTTATTTTTATTTAAGAAAGGAAGATTGCCGTGAAAATGTCCCAGGTTTATATCCCGACGTTGAAAGAACGACCGACTGAAGCGGAAACTCCCAGCCATGAACTGTTGTTAAGGGCAGGAATGATTCGCCGCGTTGCTGCTGGAATTTATTCTTTCCTGCCCCTTGGTTACAAGGTTGTGCGCAAGGTTGAAAAGATAATCCGGGAGGAACTGGAAAAGGCTGGAGCCCAGGAAGTCCACCTGCCTCTGCTTCACCCTGCCGAGTTATGGCAGGAATCAGGAAGGTGGAATGAAATGGGGGACCTGATGATAAAACTGAAAGATCGCAGGGATAGAGATTACTGTATTGGTCCCACCCATGAAGAAGTAATGACCGACCTGATCCGTTATGAATTAAAGTCTTACAAAGACCTTCCCCAGAATTTTTTCCAGATTCAGACCAAAGTAAGGGATGAAATCAGGCCGAGGTTCGGGCTCTTACGAGCAAAGGAATTTTCCATGAAAGATGCCTACAGTTTTCATGCCAGCTGGGAGTCTTTGGATGGAACATATCGGGACATGCACGACGCCTACTGCCGGATTTTTGAACGCTGTGGGCTGGATTACAGGGTGGTTGAAGCGGATACCGGTCCCATGGGAGGAACGGATTCCCATGAATTCATGGTCTTGGCAGAAACAGGAGAGGATAGTGTCCTCTTTTGCGATACCTGTGGGTATGCCGCCAATGTAGAAAAAGCTCAGAGCAAAGTTCCAAACCTAAAGGAAAAAATCGATCGGCCGGAGAAGGAAGAAATATATACCCCGGGAGTTACAACAATTGAAAACCTTATGGAAATGATGAACCTTCCGGGAGAATACCTGTTCAAAAGCCTGCTGTACAAAGGTGAAAAAGATTACTACCTCGCTATCGTCAGAGGTTCAGACCAGTTAAATGAAAACAAATTGATAGCACTCCTGGGAGATCCTTTCTTGCGCCTTGCTGAAGAGGGTTACAGGGATCTACCCGCTGGCTTTCTTGGCCCCCAGGGGGAACATGGTTTAACAATAATTGCCGATGAACTGGTTATGGAAATGGCCTGGGGAGTTGCGGGAGCAAACCGGGAAGACTACCACGTTCAGGGTATAGTTCCCGGGGAAGATTTTTCCCCGGACCTTGTTGGAGATATCCGCAGTGCCCGCCATGGGGAGGGTTGTCCTGAGTGCGAGGGAATCCTGGAAGAGATCAGGGGAATTGAGGTAGGACATATTTTCAAACTCGGAACAAAATACAGCGAATCCATGCAGGCCAATTATCTGGACGAGAACGGAAAAGCCCACCCCATGATCATGGGCTGTTATGGCATAGGAGTAACCCGGACTGTTGCGGCAGCCATCGAACAAAACCACGACGAAAACGGGATCAAATGGCCCCTACCCCTGGCCCCGTACCAGGTTATTTTACTCACCCTGGGTAAGGAGGAAAAAATTAAAGAAGCATCAGAGAAAATATATGAAGAATTAAAAGAAAAAGGAATTGAAATAATCTGGGATGACCGGACTGAAAGACCGGGGGTCAAGTTTAACGAGGCTGACCTGCTGGGAATCCCCCTGCGGATAACAATAGGGAAGAAATTTTTAGAAACCGGACAGGTTGAATTAAAAGATAGATATAAAAACCAGGATCACATGCTGGATAAAGATGATCTTCTAAACTGGGTTCTGGAGTGCTTGGGAGAGGGGGTAAGAAGTTGATAGCAAGTGAAGAAATTGCTTTAAGGCTTGTCCTGGCTTTAGTATTAAGTGGTTTGATTGGCTGGGAACGGGAAATACATGAGCGACCAGCGGGTTTTCGCACCCATATTCTGGTCTGCCTGGGTTCAACCCTGATAATGTTGATTTCCCAGAACATGCATAATATTTTCGGTGAAGCTTCAGACCCCGGGCGAATAGCCGCCCAGGTGGTCAGCGGGATTGGTTTTCTGGGGGCGGGGACAATAATCCGGGAGGGAGTAAGTGTTAAGGGGTTGACCACCGCTGCCTCCCTCTGGGCAGTCGCGGGAATTGGACTTGGAATTGGAGCGGGATTCTACTTTGGCAGTATTATAACTGCGGCCCTGGTTTTTCTGAGCCTTTGGTTTCTTTCCAAAATTGAGTTTTTCGCTGCTGCTAAATCCAGGTTCAGCGAGGTTAAATTCAGGGTTCAGGATATACCGGGTCTGCTGGGCCAACTGGGTTCGGTTTTTGGAAAATTTGGCGCGAATATCATAAACGTTCGCATGGAATATGACGAGGTTGACGGAGAACTCGAAGTAATTATCCGGGTAGAGATACCCCCAAAACTTGACCGCAACGAATTGACTCAAAAACTTGCTCAAGTAAAAGGAGTGCAGCAGGTCGAATGGCTAAACATCTAGAACGGATAATAATCAAACCGAAAGCTAACAACCGGTTTTTGCGCTTATTACACAGCCAGTGTTCCCCGGAACTTAAAGGAAAAATTGTAATAAACAGGGTTGAAATTGACCAGGGAAAAAACTGCTCGCTTTTTCTCGCCCTGGCCCCCGGGGTTCACCAGGAAGACCTGGAAGGGCTGGAAAAACTTCTCCGGGGCAACCTTTCTGATTTCGCCGGCTTAAAAATTATTTTTGAACCCTGGGAAAAAGCAAATCAGGACAGGATCCAGGAAGTTTTAAAAGGAATAAAGTCGCGTTTTCCCCAGTTTGGGAGTTGCCTGGAAAATATGGAAATAGAAGAAAAAGGGGAAGAAATTGAACTTTCCCTTCCCAGCAGGACCATGGTCGATTTTCTCAAGGATAAAAAGTTAGACCAGATAATTTCCCAGAGGTTTGCCCAGAATGGCCTCCCCGATAAAATTAAATTCTCCCAGAAAAAATGGAGGAATGTTCCCGGTAAGACAAAGGAAAAGCAACCACAAAAACAACCGGAAAAGAAGGATCACCGTGTGGTTAAAGGCCGGTTATTGCCAGAAGCCCCGCAACCTTTATCCAGTATTCTTGATCAGGAGGAAGGGGTTTTTGTAGTTGAAGGGGAGGTTTTTTCTAAAACAGTCCATCAGTCAAGCCGGGGAGGGACAATCCAGGTTGTCAATATCGCCGATAAAACGGCGGCTCTTACTGTTAAAATATTTAACTTGGAAGAGGAATTGAAAAAAGATGGCTGGTATAAATTCCGGGGACAGTTGCAGTATGATAATTTCAGCGGTGAGAAGGTTCTCTTTGCCGACGACATTCTTGAGGTTACTCCGATTTTCCGCGAAGACAATTACCCGGAAAAAAGGTTTGAATTACACCTCCATACCAAAATGAGCGACATGGACGGGGTAATTGATATTGATCAGCTTGCTAAAACCCTAAAAGGCTGGGGTCACCGAGGGGCAGCAATTACTGACCATGGTGTGGTGCAATCTTTTCCTACTGCCTACGAGGTTTTTCAGCGGGAAGGGCTCAAGCTGGTTTTAGGTCTGGAAACCAATACCCTACCCGAACAGGAAGAAATTTATTCAGGGCAGGAGGAAAGCTCCTGGAATGAATCCCCCCTTGTTTTCCTCGATATTGAAACTACCGGGTTTAGCCCCTGGCAACATGAAATAATCGAGATTGGCGCTGTTCGGGTTGAAAAGGGTTCAACCAGCGAATTTCAGCAGCTGGTTCGCCCCGAAAAGGCTCCTTCGGAAGAAATTATAGAGCTAACCGGGATAGATCCCGAAGAATTAAAAAGGGCAAGATCGCTAAAAGAAGTCTGGCCAGAATTTATGGACTTCATTACGGGGGCAATTCTGGTTGCTCATAATGCCACTTTTGATATTGACTTTCTCAGGTTTTGGAGTGAAAAGCTGGGGCAACCGCTACCTCTGGAAAAAGGCTACCTGGATACTCTTAGCCTTTCCAAAGCAATAAACTCCGACCTCCGGGGTCATAGCCTGGGGGCGCTCACCAAGAAATTTAATGTTCGCCTGGATGATCATCACCGGGCCCTGGCCGACGCCCAGGCTACATACCGTCTCTGGGAAATTTTTTGCAGCAGGCTGGAAGCCCGGGAAATAAAAAGCTTAAAACAATTAAAAGAACTTTCCCGGGAAATTCCCTGGTTTCTAAAATTCAGCAAACACAATACCCTGTGGGCCCGGAATAAAAAAGGACTTTTCAACCTTTACCGCCTGGTTAGCATATCCCACCTGGATTATTTTCATCGTCACCCCTGTATTCCCTGGGAATGGCTGGAGAAAAACCGGGAAGGAATTGTCCTGGGGAGTGGATGCCTGGAAGGGCCCTTGTACGACAGGCTTCTGGGCGGGGCAGAGAGAGAAGCGCTTAAAAGCATTGCCGCGAAATTTGATTATATAGAGATTCTGCCTCCGGATTATCTGGTGGGTAATTCCCCCATAGAAGATATTGAAATAGCCCGGGAAATTACCTCCTACCTGGTTTCCCTTGCTGAAGAACTGGGAAAACCCCCTATTGCCATTTCTGATGCTCATTACCTGGAAAGAGAAGAAAAAGAATTCCGGGAAGTTCTTCTTCATCAGAAAGGTAACCGACGGGAGAACGGGGCAGCACATCTTTTAACTACAGAAGAAATGGTGGAACAGTTTGCTTTCCTCGGGGAAGAAAAAACAAGAAAAATTGTAATTGATAATCCAAATTTCCTGGCGAAGGAAATACCAGAAATGGCCCCTGTTCCCGAAGGACTTTATCCTCCGCATGTTCCGGGGGCTGAAGACCGGGTAAAAAATCGCACCATGGAAAAAGCAAGAGAACTTTATGGGAAAAAGCTGCCGGAAATAGTCAAGAAAAGGATCGACAAAGAATTGCATAGTATAATCGGGCAGGGTTTTGCCCCGATCTATGCTATTTCACAAACCCTGGTGGGAAAATCTCTTGAAATTGGCTATCTTGTTGGATCAAGGGGTTCAGTTGGTTCTTCATTTGTAGCCTTTCTCTGTGCTATAACTGAGATCAATCCCCTCCCGGCTCATTACCGCTGTCGGGGTTGTTTTTATACCGATTTTGAACCGGAAAAAGAATTGGATTGCGGGTTGGATTTACCGGAAAAGGAATGTCCTAAATGCGGTGAAAACCTGGTTCGAGATGGATTTGACATACCCTTTGAGGTTTTTCTGGGTTTCAAGGGGGAGAAAGTTCCGGATATCGACCTGAATTTTGCCGGGGAGATTCAGAATAAAATCCACGCCTATACTGAAGAAATTTTTGGCAAGGATAATGTTTTTCGCGCGGGAACCATTTCCACCATCGCTTCCCGAACCGCTTACGGAATGGTAAAAGGGTACCTGGAAGAAAATCAGTTGCAGGCCAACCGGGCCCAGGTTGAACGTTTGATTAGAGGGTGCAGCGGTGTGCGGAGAACAACCGGGCAGCATCCCGGGGGCCTGATGGTATTACCCGCGGATAAGGATATCCACGAATTTACCCCCATCCAGTATCCTGCCAATGATAGTTCGGGTGGAATCCAGACTACACATTTTGATTACCGTTCAATCAGCAGTCGCCTTTTAAAACTTGACCTGCTGGGACATGATGATCCTACAGCCCTCAAACAGCTGGAAGAACTTACCGGGATCAAGGTCCAGGATATTCCCTTCAATGATCCACCAACCATGAGTATTTTTTCCGGGACGGAGGCACTTGATTTGAAAGAAGGGCAATTGAATACAAAGGTCGGTTCTCTGGGAGTCCCGGAGTACGGAACTCCTTTTGTGCGGAGCATGCTGGAGGAAACCAGGCCGGAGACAATGGGCGAATTGATCAGAATAAGTGGGCTTTCGCATGGCGAAAATATCTGGAGAAATAATGCCCAGGACCTGATCACAGCGGAAGAGGTTTCTCTTAAACAGGTAATATCCACCCGTGATGATATTTTGAACGACTTAATTCGCTGGGGAGTTGAGCCGGAACAAGCATTCTCCATAATGGAAAAAGTTCGTAAAGGGAAGGGAATGTCAGCCCAGGAGGAGGAACTGCTCAAGGGTAAAGGTGTCCCCGAATGGTATATTGAATCCTGCAAGAAAATCAAATACATGTTTCCCAAAGCTCATGCCGCTGCGTATGTCCTGATGTCCTACCGGATTGCTTATTTCAAGGTTCATCATCCCTCGGCTTTTTATGCTACCTATCTTTCCACCAAGGGGGGGGAGTTCGAGATTAAATTTGCCCTGGAAGGCATGGATCATGTCAAGCGTTCCCAGGAAAGGATTAAGGAAAAGGGCAGGGAAGCCAGCCCCAAGGAAAAAGCCACCCTGACCCTCCTGGAAATTTTGCAGGAGGCCATGCTCAGGGGAGTTGAGGTTTTGAACGTGGACCTTTATAAATCCCATTCCCATAAATTCCTTTTAAAAGAAGGGAGAATTTTACCCCCCTTAACTTCGATCCCCCATCTTGGGCAGAACTGCGCTCAGCGGATAGTAAAGGGCCGGGGTAAAAAGAAGTTTTCTTCAATCGAGGATTTTACTGACAGGACTCAGGCCAATAAAAATGTAGTAGAAGCGCTGGTTAAATATGGTGTTTTGAGAGGCCTTCCTGCAAAAAACCAGTTATCCCTATTCTGAGGGCATTCTCCTTGCATTCGCCTTTTTGTTATGGTATACTTTTTATAGATATCATAATCATGTTGCAGATTTAAGAGTGGGTTCCCAGCCCACTCTTTAGCTTATAATAATCAATTAAGCGGGAGGAAAAAAAAGTGAGCCAACAGGAAACCCTTTTTGCCCTGGTTGAACCGGTTGTTGAGAACGAAGGTCTGGAGCTGGTTGACCTGGAATATAAAAAGGAAGGCAAAAGATGGATGTTAAGGGTCTTTATTGACGGGCCGGAGGGGATATCCCACGATGAATGTGTGCGGGTAACCAGGGCCTTGGAACCGGTCCTGGAAGAGGAGGATCCCATCCCCCATGGTTTTATTCTGGAAGTTTCTTCCCCTGGCCTGGACCGCCCCCTCAAAAGAGATCGTGATTTTGAAAGGGCCAAGGGCAAAAAGGTTGAAATTAAGACATTTGCCCCGCTCCTGGATAAGAAAAAAACACTACGGGGAACTTTGTTGGGGTTTGCGGATAAAGATTTGCGTTTGGAACTCGAAGATGGTTCTACAATAAATATACCCCGGGATCAGGTTGCCAAAGCCCGACTCCATTTTGAATTTTAAAGGAGGAGCAGTTTAAATGAATTTTGAATTTCTTCAAGCATTAGCAGAAATTGAAAAGGAAAAAAATATTCCCAAAGAACAGTTACTGGAGGCGGCTGAAGCTGCCCTGATTTCGGCATACAAAAGAAACTTTGGTTCCTCGCAAAATGTCACAGCCCATATCGATAGGAACACCGGGAAAGTGGAAGTAATTGCTCGCAAAGAGGTAGTAGAGGAAATTGAAGACAAGACACTGGAAATATCCCTGGAAGAAGCCCGAAAAATTGATGCCAATTATGAGGTTGGGGATGTAGTGGAATTTGAGGTGACCCCGGCTAATTTCGGCCGGATCGCTGCCCAAACTGCTAAACAGGTGGTAGTGCAACGGATCCGGGAAGCTGAGAGGGGAATAATTTTTGATGAGTTCAGTGACAGAGAAGGGGATATTATCACCGGTGTTGTGCAGCGTTATAGCAATAATAATATTATGATTGACCTGGGAAAAACTGAAGCTATTCTGGTTCAACCAGAACAGATGCCCACTGATAAGTATAAACCGGGAGACCGGATTAAGCTTTTTATAGTTGAAGTAAAGCAAACCACCAAGGGGCCCCGGATCCTTGTTTCCAGGACCCACCCTGGTCTCTTAAAACGACTTTTTGAACTGGAGGTTCCTGAGATCCAGGAAGGAACGGTGGAAATAAAAGCTGTTACCCGGGAGGCCGGGTATCGCTCCAAAATTTCCGTTTATTCCCGCGATGAAAACGTTGATCCTGTAGGTGCCTGTGTGGGACAAAAGGGAATGCGGGTCCAGGCAATTGTTGATGAAATCGGCGGGGAAAAGATTGATATTGTTGAGTGGAGCCCTGACCCGACCGTCTATGTGGCCAATGCTTTAAGCCCCGCAAAGGCGGTTTCTGTTCAAATCGAGGAAAAAGAAAAAGTTGCCAAGGTAGTTGTCCCCGATTACCAACTATCCCTGGCTATTGGAAAAGAAGGACAGAACGCACGGCTGGCAGCGAAACTGACCGGCTGGCGGATAGATATTAAGAGTGAAAGTCAATCCGACGAAGAAGCGAAACTTATTGAACCCACTGCAGAGGGGGAGGTAATGCTAGATGAAGAGAAAGAAGAAGATCCCTCTTCGTAAGTGTGTGGGTTGTGATGAACGCCGCGAAAAAAAGGAATTAATCAGAATAGTCCGCAGCCCGGAAGGGGAAGTGGATGTTGATACCACAGGGAAAAAACCCGGCCGGGGAGCTTATCTTTGCCCTGCTAAAAAATGTCTAAAGAAGGCTTTTAAAAATAAGAGGATTGAACGGAATCTGCAGATTAACCTGCCTCCGGAAATAGAAGATTTTCTCCAGGGAAAGATAAATGGAAATAACTAGAGGTCTTCGGCTTCTCGGACTGGGTTACAGGGGCAGGAAGGTGCAAATAGGTTCAACTAATATAGAACATAAATTAAAAAAAAGTCGGGGCAGGCTGCTTTTATTAGCAAAAGACAGTGGTACAAATACCAAGAAAAAGCTTCGAGAGATGTGCTCTAATAATAATATTGCTTGCCTTGAATGGGGAACAAAGGAGGAGTTTACCCGGATTTTTCCAAGGGAAACGACAGCAGTTTTAATAATGGATAGTGATCTAGCAAAACCTTTCTTAGACGGGAAAGGGAGGGTCCTTAATGATTAATTGATGGGGGTGTTAAAGTGGGAAAAATCAGGATCTACCAGTTAGCAAAAGAACTTGATATTAAATCAAATGAACTGGTTGATATGCTAAAAGAGCTCGGTATCGAAGCAAAATCGCATATGAGTACTTTAGAAGAAGAAACAGCGCAACTTGTAAAAGAAATGCTTGCAGGTGGTGAAGGAAAAGCGCAGGAGGAACTGCAGGAGAAATTGCAGGAAGAACTTGAGGAAGAAACAGCGCAAAAAATAGAAGTTAATCCTCCGGTTAATATTAAAAATATTGGTGAAGCTCTGGGTGTTAACCCCAACAAAATCATAAAGCAATTAATAGAGAATGGGGTAATGGTAAATTTAACCCAGAATTTAACTGGAGATGTCCTGGCCGAAGTTGAAAAAATTCTTGATATTAAAGTTGAAACAAAAGAGAAAGAAAAGAAGGCCAAACCAGTTAAACAAAAAAAAGAAGAACGGAAAAAGAAAAAGCAAGATCTTGTTAACCGCCCACCTGTGGTAACCATTATGGGTCATGTTGATCATGGCAAAACTCAACTGCTAGATGTTATCAGGGAAGCAAATGTTGTTGCCTCTGAAGCAGGGGGAATTACCCAGCATATTGGGGCCTATCAGGTTGACATCGATGGAAGAAAAATTACTTTCCTTGATACTCCCGGGCACGAGGCTTTTACAGCAATGAGAGCCCGGGGAGCCCATGTCACTGATATAGCAATACTGGTCATTGCTGCTGACGATGGGATTATGCCCCAGACCGTTGAAGCAATTAACCACGCTCAAGATGCTGGCATACCTATAATTGTCGCCATAAACAAGATTGATAAAGAAAATGCCAACCCTGAAAAGGTAAAACAGCAGCTTACAGAATACCACCTGGTTCCAGAAGAATGGGGCGGGGAAACGGTTTGTGTTGAGATTTCTGCCCTGCAAAAGACCAATATTGAAGAACTTCTGGAGATGATTCTCCTGGTGGCAGAAGTGGAAGACATCAAAGCTGATCCCAAGGATATAGCAGAAGGCGTAATTATTGAAGCCCAACTGGACAAGGGAAGAGGTCCTGTGGCAACTGTTCTTATTAAAGATGGAACCCTGCGAGTTGGAGATTCCATTATAGCTGGTTCGGCTTATGGCCGGGTCAGGGCAATGATTAACGATAAGGGTGAAAGAGTAAAAAAAGCGGGACCCGCTATACCTGTTGAGGTTTTGGGTCTCTCTGTTGTTCCCGTTGCTGGAGATTTGCTGGAATCAGTAAAAAGTGAAAAAGAGGCTAAAAAGATAGCTGAAGAGAGACGGGATCAAAAAAGAGAAAAGGAACTGACCAGTGACCGTCCTGCCAACCTGGAACAATTTTTTGCCCGGGTGCAGGATGAAGAGGTCAAGGAGTTGAAAATCATAATCAAGGGAGATGTTCAGGGTTCGGTTGAAGCCTTGAAAGATTCCCTGAATCAGATAAAAAGTGAGGATGTTAACCTCAACATTATTCATTCCGGTGTCGGTGCTATTTCCGAAAACGATATTATCCTGGCATCAGCTTCCAAGGCTATTATAATCGGGTTCAATGTTCGCCCCGATACCAGGGCCAAAAGGGTCGCCGATCAGGAAGGAGTTGATATCCGCACCTACCGGATTATTTATCAGGTTATTGATGATGTTAAAAAGGCACTTGAAGGGCTTTTAGAACCGGAAATCCGGGAAAAAGTCCTTGGTCGTGCGGAAGTCCGTGATACTTTCCGGGTCCCCAAAGCAGGAACCATAGCCGGCCTCTATGTTACCGACGGCAAGATTACTCGCAATTCCAATATCAGGGTATTGCGGGATGGCGTTGTTATTCACGAGGGAAGTATCGGTTCGCTAAAACGCTTCCAGGATGATGTCCGGGAAGTAGAAGCCAATTATGAGTGTGGACTGAATGTAGAGGGGTTCCAGGATGTAAAAGTTGGAGACATTATTGAGGCTTTTGTCCTGGAAGAAATCAAGAGAAAATTATCTGAATGATATCTGGTTTTTACCAGGGCTCCTGAATAATAGATAAGGAGTGTTGAGCGATGAATTACAGAGCGAACCGCTTGGCCGAAGTTTTGAAAAAAGAGCTGAGTGATTTGTTCCAGAAAGAAGTGAAAGATCCCCGCTTGAATTTCCTGACGATTACTGATGTGGAAGTAAGTGGTGATCTGAGTGTGGCTAAGATATATGTAAGTACCCTCCAGGAAAAAAATGACCCTGCAGCAATGATGGAGGGTTTGGAGAAAGCAGCGGGTTATTTAAGGAAAGAAATTGGCCAGAGGATTGAAGTCAGGCATGTTCCCGAACTTCGGTTTAGCTATGATCAATCCATTGAGCGGGGACAGAGAATTCACAACCTATTAAACGAAATAAAAGGAGATAAGAATGATTGAAACTGCTTCCCTGCTGGCGGTTTTGCACGGTGATAAAAAAATACTGTTAACCGGTCATTCCGATCCGGATGGGGATTGCCTGGGGGCAATTGCCGGGTTATTTTTCCTATTGCAGGGCAAAAGTGTTCGGGTGACGGGTGTTATTGAAGGGCCGGTTCCCGACCGGCTCTCTTTTCTGTTACCCCAGGAAATTAACGTAATTGAAGGTGATGAGCAAAAATTACCGGAAGTAGAAGCCGACCTTGCTATTGTTGTTGATAGTGGAGAATTAAAACGGCTGGGGCGGGTGGAGCAAATTGTTAAAGGTCTTGAGGTTATTAATATAGACCACCATCCGGACAATGAATATTTTGGGGATATTAATCTGGTTGATGAAAATGCTTCTTCTGCCTGTGAAATCCTGGGACTGATTCTGCAGGATAAAATTCATCTGCCTCCCCGGGTAATGGAAGCCTGGGCTGCAGGAATATTGTATGATACTGGCGGACTCCGTCATCCCAATACCCGCAAAGAAACACTTGCTTTATTAGCCAGCTGGATGGGTACTGGGATGAAATTACATTTAATCCAGGAAAAATTGTTCGGCAGGCAAACTCGTGATTCTTTTGCTCTTTTCCAGAAAGCGCTCGGGGATTTGCGTTTTGGGAGAGGGGGGCAGATTGCCTGGACGGTGATCAAAGAAGAAAAAGGAGGCCCCTCTCCCCGTGAAGTAACCCAAAAAGTTATCGACGAAATTAGGGGTATCGCTGGGGTGGAAGTGGCTATTCTTTTTGTGGACCAGGGGGCAGGAACTAAGGTTAGTTTCCGCAGCAGCAATTTTCCTGTAAATGATATCGCTGCTCGCTGGGGAGGGGGAGGGCATGTTCGGGCAGCAGGAGCGAATTTGGAAAAGCCTTTCGCAGAGGTTTATTCAGAAATCCTGACTGCAGTGGAGGAGAAAATGGATGAATGGAATTATTAATTTACTTAAACCCCCCGGTATTAGTTCTGCTCGGGCAATTAATCGTATAAAGAAAAGGTGGAACTGGAAAAAGGTTGGCCATACCGGGACTTTAGACCCTTTGGCCGCAGGAGTTCTTCCCATCTGTGTGGGCAAGGCAACTAAAGTTGCCAGCCTTATTTTGCTGGAGGATAAAACTTACTGGGGGGAGATTGTGCTTGGCGAGGAGAGGGAAACTGATGATGCCAACGGCGAGGTAACTGCCCGGTATCCTCTCGACTGCACTGAAGATGATGTATCGCGGGAATTGAAAAAATTCTCCGGTTCAATTACGCAAACCCCTCCCAGGATTTCCGCCGTTAAAATAGATGGGGAGAGGGCTTACCGCCGCAGCCGCAGAGGAGAGGATTTTTCAATTTCCCCTCGAGAAGTAACCATATTTGCTCTACGTTTATTGGAGATAGATTTGCCCCGGGTAAGATTCTGGGTTCACTGCTCCAAGGGGACCTATATCCGTTCAATAGCTCGAGATCTGGGTGGGGCCCTTGGAGTTGGTGGTTACTTAAATTTTTTGATCAGGACCAGCACCGGACCCTTTAAGATCCGCGACAGTTTAAGCTTTGAAGAAATGGAGAAAGTGGGACCAAGCAAGTTTTTGCTTTCTCCGGATACCGCCCTTACCCATCTTCCCTCTATTGTTGTCGATCAAAAGGGGCGGGAAAAAGTTTCTTTTGGACAGTTAATAAATGAAGATGAATTGCTTGTAACCCCAGAGGGGCAGAGCGACCTTTTTAGGCTTTATGATAATGAAAACAATTTTTTGGCCCTCTGCCGAGTAAAGGATGGAGGTTATCACCCCTTTAAAGTTTTTTTATGAGGTGAAAGATTAATCATGGAAGTATATCAAATATCATCACCAGAAGAAATTACAGCCCGAGGACTTTATCTGGCAATGGGAACTTTTGATGGGGTTCACCTGGGCCATAAAAAGGTTATTGAAAAAACCATTGAAAGAGCCCGAAAACTGGGAATTCCCGCGGGGATATTTACTTTTTGGCCTCATCCCATTTCTGTTCTCAATCCTTCCCGGGCTCCCACGCTTTTAACTTCCCTGGAGGATAAGCTCTACTACATTGGGGCACTTGGGGCTGACTTATGCCTGGTCCAGCAGTTTACTCCTGAATTTGGCCACCTGGATTACCGGAGGTTTATCAATGATTACCTGGTAGAAAAGCTCGATATCCGGGGATTGGTTGTGGGAGCAAAATTCCGTTTTGGGGCCCGGGGCGAGGGAGATAGGGAAAAAATAAAAAAGGCCGGAGCAGATTTTGGTTTTGAACCAATTGTCCTTGAACCGGTTACAATAGATGGGTTCAGTGTAAGTAGTACCCTGATTAGAAGGCTAATAAAAGCGGGAAGGGTAAATGAAGTGCCAGCCTTTCTTGGCCGACCCTACGGGATAAAGGGTCGGGTGGAAAAAGGAGAAGGGAGGGGGAGTTCCCTTGGCTTCCCCACGGCTAACCTGGATTTCCCCTCGGGTTTAACAGTCCCCCTGCAGGGGGTTTACACCGTTTGGGCCAGGGTTCAGGGTAAGCAATACCCGGGAGTTTTGAACCTGGGAGCCTGCCCTACTTTTGGTAAAGAATGTGAAGGGGTTGAGGTCCATCTTCTGGGCCTAAATGACCAGATTTATGGCGAGGAAATATCCGTGTGGTTTCATAAATACCTTCGGCCAATCAAACAGTTTCCCAATCCAGAGGACCTCCGGCAACAGATTTCCCGGGATATTGAGACAACAAGGCAAACATTAAAGTTGTAAATTGCTCTCTTCTTTACACTGAAGACCGTTTATGATAAAATAAATTTTGTAAAATGATTTGCTCCCCTTTCTCGGATAAGAGAGGCTCCGACTCTTTTCTTGGATAGGGGTGTAACCAAAAAGAGGAGGTTAAACATGAACAACGAAAAAAAGCAAGAAATTATTGCCAAGTACCAGACCAGCGAAAATGATACTGGATCACCTGAAGTCCAAATCGCAATTTTGACCCACCGGATCTTCGAACTAACCGATCATCTGAAACAGCACCCTAAAGATCACCATTCCCGTCGGGGGCTTTTAAAACTGGTTGGTAAAAGAAGGAGCCTTTTGCGTTATCTCAGGAAAAAGGACGCGAATCGTTATCGCGACTTAATTACAGATCTTGGAATTAGAGGTTAATATTATTAATTTTAGGAGCGGGCCCTCCCCGCTCTTAATTTTAACATGTTTTCAGCAGGAAGTCCGCTTGAAACTCAGTTTGCTTGCGGATGATTTTTCTTGAATTTCCAGTATTGGAACACGAACTGAAGAGGAGTATGCCTCGAAACCACCACCACCAAGCTGTAGCTACGGTTTAAGTTTACTGGAGGTAGTTCACTAGGAGAAGATGTGAGGAGGAAAAATAATGGTACAGAGTTGGGAACTTGAACTTGGTTCGAGAAAAATCACTCTCGAAACAGGTCATTACGCAAAACAGGCAAATGGTTCGGTTGTTGTTAAAGGTGGCGATTCAGTTGTCCTGGTTACTGCAACAATGTCGGATCCCCGCCCGGGTATAGACTTTTTACCCCTGATGGTAAATTTCGAGGAAAGAGTTTATGCAATTGGACGGATTCCAGGAAGCTGGAACCGGAGGGAAGGCCGGCCTCGAGATGTTGCAACTCTAAATGCTCGCTTAATTGACAGGCCTCTGCGGCCCTTATTCCCCGATGGTTTCCGCAATGATGTTCAGATAATTGCTACTGTTTTATCGGTTGATCCCGATTATGAACCGGAAATGTTGGCTTTTATCGGGGCCTCGGCAGCGCTAATTATCTCTGATATTCCCTTTAACACGCCCATTGGAGGAATTAAAGTGGGTATGGTAGATGATGAGTTAATTGTTAATCCTACCGAAGAAGAAAGGGGAAAAAGCAAGTTAGAATTGATAGTTGCTGGAACCAAGGAAGAAGTAACAATGGTTGAGGCCTGCGCCCACGAAATTCCAGAGGATAAACTGGTTGAAGCACTGGAATTTGGCCAGGTTTACCTGCGTAAGATCGTGGAAATCCAGGAAAAAATGCAGGCGGAAGCAGGAAAAGAAAAAGCGGAATTTGAACCTGCTGAACCCGACCAAAAGATTGTTAAGGAAGTTCAAACCTATTCTTCTGACCTGAATCGGGCCCTGCGGGTTGAGGATAAGCTGGACCGGAAGGAAGCTGTTGATATGCTAAAAGAACAGATCCTGGAAATTCTAATTCCCCGGTTTGCTGAAGAGGGCGAAGAAGAAGAAGTTGAAAAAATTATTAAAAATGAATTCGAAGCGATGCTCAAAGATAATGTCCGGCAAATGGTAATCAAAGAAAAGAAAAGGCCTGATGGCAGAGAACCTGACGAACTCCGGGATCTGCACAGTGAAGTTTCAATTTTACCGAGGGTCCACGGTTCAGCAGAATTTACTCGCGGCCAGACCCAGGCCCTCTCGGTTCTTACCCTGGGAGCAATTGGGGATAGCCAGATTATGTTTGACCTGGGAGAATTTGAGCAAAAACGCTTTTTGCTTCACTACAATTTCCCACCTTATTCCGTGGGAGAAACCTGGCCCATGCGGCCTCCAGGACGGCGGGAAATTGGGCATGGTGCTCTCGGTGAGAAAGCCATAGAACCTATTTTACCCGACAATGAAGAATTTCCCTATACCATCCGCCTGGTCTCGGAAATCCTGGAATCCAATGGTTCAACCTCCCAGGCCAGCATCTGCGCCAGTTCTCTGGCCTTGATGGATGGAGGGGTACCTCTCAAAAATCACGTCGCAGGAATTGCGATGGGACTGATGAAAGAGGGAGAGGACTACGCTATCCTTTCCGATATTCAGGGGCTCGAGGATTTTTACGGGGACATGGATTTCAAGGTTGCTGGAACAAGGAATGGGGTAACTGCTCTGCAGATGGATATTAAAATTACCGGGATCAGTCGGGAAATAATGGAGCAGGCCTTAATTCAGGCCCGTAAAGCCCGCCTGGCAATCCTGGATAATATGGAAGAAGCTATATCTGAGCCCAGAAGCGAACTTTCTCCCTACGCCCCCCGGATGATTTCTATGCAGATTGACCCGGAACAGATCCGTGAAATAATTGGTCCGCAGGGAAAAACAATCCGCAAAATCACTGAAGAAACAGAAACTAAAATTGATATCGAAGATACCGGGAAGATATTTATCCTGGGCTACAGCAAGGAAGATGTTGACAAGGCTATTGCCATGATTGAAGAATTAACTCGAGACGTGGAAGTTGGCGAAACCTACATGGGGACTGTAAAGCGGCTCATGAATTTCGGTGCTTTTGTTGAAGTGCTACCAGGAAAAGAAGGACTCGTGCATATTTCCCGCCTGGCAGATTATCGAGTCCGCAGCGTTGAAGATGTGGTAAGCGTAGGGGACAAAATCTGGGTTAAGGTAACGGAAATTGATGATAAGGATCGGATCAATCTGTCCCGAGAAGCTGTCCTCAAGGAAAAAGGTTCGGAATGCATGGAAGAAGAAAGCCGAAATCCTCAACCCAAAGAAAAATCGGATTCGGGTAATTCTGAAAGAAGAAACGATCAAAGACGCGGTGGGAACCGTGGTGGAGGTAATCGGAACCGCCGTTAGCGAGGGGTAATGGCATTGCGATTGGGAATTCACCTTTCAATTGGTCAGGGTCTCCAAAAAACCATGGAGGAGGCCCTGGACCTGAATTGCAACACGGTACAAGTATTCGCAAAGAATCCCCGGAGCTGGAAGGCAGGGAAATTTGATCAAAAGGGAGCAGCTTTTATTCGGCAGAATAAAAAAGATCTGGGTATTGACCCCTGGGTTGTCCATGCCACCTATTTGATCAACCCCTGTTCACCAGACGAAGATCTCTATTCCCGTTCAATTTCTGCTCTGGAGCTGGAAGTTGGAAGAGCGGAAGAGATGGGAGCAGAGTTTTTTGTAATTCACCCCGGTAACAGCAAAAAGAGTTCTTCCCAGGAGGCAATTAACCGCCTACACAACACCCTCAACCACCTGCTGGAAAATTTTCATGCAATTCGTTTTCTGGTTGAAGGAATGGCAGGAGCTGGAACTGAACTGGGCGCGGATTTTCTGGAATTGAGCAAGATAGTTTCTCCCTTTGATCCGGGAAAAGTTGGAATTTGTTTGGATACCTGTCACCTTTTCGCTTCAGGGTTTGATATTCGGTCCGAAAATGGTTGGAGAAAAACTCTGGATCAATTTTTCTCCCATATTGATCACCAAAGGCTCGGTTTGATTCATGTAAATGATTCCGTCCATAACCTGGGCGAAAATAAAGATCGGCATACTCACCTTGGAGAAGGAGAAATTGGACGACAGGGCTTTGAGGCAATGGTTAAATTACCGGAACTAAGAAACATCCCCTTCATTCTGGAAACTCCTGGAGTAGCTCGTAAAGAAGGGAAAAGAAACCTGGATTTTCTGCGGAGTCTATAAAGGAGAGTCGCCATTGATAGAGTATACTAAGATCGAAGAATTTTTTGCTCCAGAAGGTCTTTTCCAGCAGAATTTTCGCCAGTTTGAGATAAGGGTTTCCCAGAGGGACCTGGCCAGAAGGATAGCCAGGACCATCAATGAAAAAAGGTTTTTAATCGCCGAAGCAGGGACGGGGGTAGGAAAAACTTTTTCTTACCTTGTTCCTGCTATGTTATATGCAGACCAGGAGCAACAACCCCTGGTTATTTCTACCTACACCAAAAATTTGCAGATGCAGTTGGCTCAAAAAGATATTCCCCAGGTAGCTAAAATTCTGGATTTAAATCTTGAAACTACAGTTTTAATGGGGCGGTCCAATTATTTGTGCCGAACCAGGCTGCAGTTTCTGCATCAAAAAAAAGAACAATTTCCGGTTCGCCTCTTGCCCCAGATCTATTTATGGGCTCAAGACACCGGGGATGGAACTTTTGAAGAGTGGCCTTTTGGAGAACACTCCGAAATCTGGCCTTTAATTGCTGCAGATGCTGATGGGTGCCACGGGCAGTTTTGTCCGCACCAGAATGATTGCTTTTTACAAAAAGCCCGCCGGAAATGCCAGCAAGCCGATATTATTGTAATTAATCACCACCTTTTTTTCAGTGACCTCAAGATGCAAAATTCTGAAGAACAAAGCCTGTTACCTTCTCACCAGGTAATAATCTTTGATGAAGCTCACCACCTGGAACAAACGGGAATTAATTTCCTGGGAACGGATTTTTCCCAGGGTGAGCTAATAGATATTATCGGGGAGATTAGGGATTTTTTGGGTCGTCTGCAGAAAGAGAAAAAAGATGGTTTGAACTTTCCCACCCTTTTTACCGCCCTTCAGGGCTTAGAGGAAAAAGCCCAGGCTTTTTTCTTTGAATTTGACAGGGAACTGGAAAGGAAAAACCCTCGATTTATTTATCCGGCCTGGTGGAAAGAACTGCAGAATTCCCCCCTGGAATTGCTGGAAAGTATGGATGCAGTGAATAGGGGACTTGTTGCGGGAGAAGATGTTTTTCCTGAAGAACTGACACTTGCCCTGGGAGAAATTAAAAATCGCTGGGGCAAACTGATTTCCTCCCTGGATTATTTTATTGATCTTCCGGGAGAAAATTTTGCTTCCTGGCTGGAAGGGAACGGGAAAAATTTAACCCTCCGTTCGTTGCCCTTATCTCTTGATGATTTTTTGATCCACTCCCTGTATCCGCGCATGGAAAGCCTGATTTTTACCTCGGCAACTCTTTCCATTAACGATCAGGGAAGGTACTTTGCCCATAATTTGGGTCTGCCTTCCGAGCGAACCGATACCATGATCCTGGGCTCGCCGTTTGATTATGACCAACAGGCAATTCTTCTAATACCTAAAGATATTCCTCCACCCCAGGATCCAGACTTTGTAGGGAAAAGCATAGAAATCTTCAGGGAGGTTTTTCCGGTTTTAGGACCCCGCAATTTGCTTTTGTTTACTTCCTATCAGATGCTTCATAGCTTCTATAGGGAGATAGAAGATTTTTGCGAGGAAAAGGGAGTGGAGATTTTTGTCCAGGGCAGAAGGGCTGTAAGTCAACTCCTTCGGGATTTCAGGAGAAGTCCCCGGGCAATAATGCTGGGGACAGCAAGTTTTTGGGAAGGGGTAGACCTTCCAGGGGAAGATTTAACCTCGGTAATTCTGTTTCGCCTTCCTTTTCCAGTTCCTGATGATCCCTGGATTAAGGGGAAAGCCAGGGAGCTGGAAAAACAGGGTAAAAACTCCTTTGCCCACCTGATGCTGCCCCGGGCTGTTATAAGATTTAAGCAGGGATGGGGTCGTTTGATTAGGAGTTTTTCGGACCGGGGTATTCTGCTTGTTTTTGATCGGCGAATTCTCACGAAAAATTATGGGAAAATTTTCTGCAGTACCCTTCCCGACAGACTCCCAATTAGAGAGGGCTCAGCCCAGGAATTATTTACAGCGGGAAAAAAATTCTGGGAAAGAGCAGGAGAAATCTGGACCGAGGTTGAAAAATAATAAAACGAATTTGTGTTGGGAAGGGAGGGTTTTTATGGAGAGCAAATTAAGCAGCATATTATTTATACTTACTTTTGTCTTGACTTTAACTATTTCATTCTCCATTCAAGCCTCGGATTTTTTCCCTGATTTCTATTTTGTTTATGAAGTGGTGGAAGGGGATACTTTGAGTGGAATTGCTCAGCGTTTTGGGACCAGCATTGATGGCCTGCGCTGGGCCAACGGATTACACGATGACCTGATCAGGCTGGGAGATGAATTAATTATCCCGCAAAAGCCAGTAAAAGAAATCCCCTCCTTAAACGATAGGTTGAACCCCAATGGGTCCAACGAATTAAACCTGGAACGAATTCCTCGCGCAGTTTACATCAGGCCACCCATGCCGGAGGTTGATTTGCCCCGGGACAAGGTAATTATTTACCAGATCCGGAGGGGTGACAGCCTTTATGAACTGGCCCGGGAATTTAATACTACAACGGCTTTCCTGCAGGCCCTGAATGAGTTGGACGGCCCGAATATTAGGATAGGACAGCGCATTTATTTGCCAATTCACAATTTAACTCCCCGCCAGGCAGTAGAAAGGACCATAAGTCCAGAAGAAAAAGATATCCTGGCCAGAGCCATCCACGCTGAAGCTCGTGGAGAGCCATTTATTGGGCAGGTAGCAGTTGGAGCAGTTATAATCAACCGGGTATTAAGCCGCAATTACCCTGACACTTTCCGGGGGGTAATATTTCAGCCGGGGCAATTCTGTGTAGTCCGGGATGGGCAGATAAATCTTCCCCCAAATCAACAGGCTTTTGATGCTGCCAGAGAAACTCTGCGGGGAAACGACCCCACACGGGGAGCAATTTATTATTATAATCCCAATACTGCAACCAATACATCCTGGGTTCAGAGCCGGGAGGTAACTGTTATTATTGGCAATCACGTTTTTGCAAGATAATTTCCTGGGGGAGCCGCTCGGCTCCCTTAATTTTTCTTTTTTGGAGGGAATTAAAATGGAAATAGAAATCAAACTTCTGGAGAAGGACTGGCAATGCCCTGTTTACCAGCATCCCGGGGAAGACGCGGGGATGGATTTACAATCGCGAATGGATTGTGTTATTAATCCCGGTGAATTTTTGCAGGTGCCAACCGGGATAGCAATTGCCCTTCCCAGAGGTTATGTGGGTTATGTTAATCCCCGCAGCGGGTTAGCCCATCGGCACGGGGTAACCGTTTTAAATGCTGATGGGGTAATTGATTCTGGTTATAGAGGGGAAATATGTGTTCTCCTGATTAACCACGGACAAAAACCTCTCGCGGTGAAAAAAGGGGATCGGATTGCCCAGTTAATTGTCCACCAATTTGAGCAGGTTAAATGGAAACCAGTTAAGGAACTGGAAGAATCTGAGAGGAAAGAAAAAGGTTTTGGACAGACCGGGAAATAAAAACAAGAGTTTTGGAAGAGAATTCAAGATAAAGACTTTTCTTTTTAGCAGCTGGAAGGGTTCGCTGAGAGGGGGTTTCCTTGTTTTTTTGCATACCCTGGTGTATAATGAAAATGGTTTATTTACTGCAAGAAGAAAATTATTTGGAGGTGTTTTGACATAAATGAATAGTATTAAGGCCATCCCCCTGGGAGGGGTTGGCGAAATCGGGAAAAATATGATGCTGATAGAAAAAGATGGAAGAATTTTAATTATTGATGCCGGGGTTATGTTCCCTGAAGATGACCTTTTGGGAATAGATCTGGTTATTCCTGATATTTCCTATCTTGTTGAGAACAAACATCGAATTGATGGGATGGTTCTGACCCATGGCCACGAGGACCATATAGGAGCGATCCCATATATTATCGAGGAACTGGATGTCCCTATTACCGGGACGCGGTTGGCCCTGGGGCTGGTTAAGGCAAAATTAAAAGAATTCCATTTATCCAAGGAAGTAAAATTCAATGAAATATCGCCCCGACAGAAAACCAAGATTGGTACTTTTGAAGTAGAGTTGATCCGGGTTAACCACAGTATCGCTGATACCTGTGCCCTGGCCATTCAAACTCCTTATGGTCCCATTATCTATGCCAGTGATTTTAAATTTGATCAGACACCGGTTGATGGGATTGTAGTTGATTACCATAAATTGAGCGAATACGGGGATGCAGGAGTTTTGGCCCTGTTTTCTGATAGCACCAATGCAGAGCGGGAAGGTTTTACCCTATCGGAAAGGGTTGTAGGGGAAAAGATTGATGATGTTTTTTCCACCGCCCGGGGCAGAATAATTGTTGCAACATTTGCTTCAAATATTCACCGGATCCAGCAGGTTTTTGACGCAGCCAAACAGTATCGGCGCAAGGTTGCTATTACTGGTAGGAGCATGGTTCACAACTGCCAGATCGCCTCGGAATTGGGTTTTCTTGATATACCAGAGGACATTCTGGTGGAGATGAAAGACCTGCATAGCTTTGAACATGATAAAATTGCTATCCTTACTACAGGTAGTCAGGGAGAACCGATGGCGGCTCTCACCCGGATGGCCAATGGGGAGCACCGGCAGGTTAATGTTTGCCCTGGGGACACAGTTATGGTTTCCGCATCACCAATTCCCGGTAACGAAAGATTAGTTGGGGAAACGATCAATAAACTTTACCGCCTTGGAGCGAATGTGGTATACCAGGCCATTTCCGGTGTTCACGTATCCGGGCACGCCAGCAGGGAAGAATTAAAGTTGATGTGCAACCTGGTTCGCCCCCGTTATTTTATTCCGGTTCATGGTGAATACAGACACCTCTACCATCATGCTCAACTCGCAGAAAACATGGGAATAAAAAAGGACAATATTTTTATTTTGGAACCTGGAGCTGTTCTGGACCTCAATGACGATCGGGGTAAGATCAATGGTAATGTTGGTGTTGACCGGGTTTTAGTCGATGGATTGGGTATAGGTGATGTGGGGACAGTTGTTTTAAGAGATCGTCGCCTTCTTTCTCAGGACGGGATTTTAATTGTTGTTTTAACGATTGACCGTGAAACGGGTAAAATAGTTTCTGGGCCGGACATTGTAACCCGTGGTTTTGTTTACATGCGGGAGTCTGAAGAACTTATTCAACAGGCAACCGAAATTGTAGAAAGGACCCTTGATAAGTGTTCGGCAAGTGGAATAAAACAATGGTCCCGCCTAAAAAACCGGATCCGGGATGCTTTGAGTGGCTTTGTTTATCAAAAAATTAAGCGACGCCCCATGATATTGCCTATTATCATGGATGTATAGTTAAATTCCCCTCCTGCCCTGAAAAGGTGGGAGGGGTGCTCAATTTTTGCTGTTAGTTTTAAGGGAAAAAGTCCTTGATAACCCAATTTATTGCTGCCAATAAAGGAATTGTTCCGCTGGGCATAGAAGGGAAAAGGTAATAACCCAGCCGGAACCGGATGGAGGAGGTTGTGGGGTTTGTCGTACTACATGATTTTAGAATTGCTCGGGGGCGTTGGCCTCTTTATTTATGGCATGCGGCAGATGGGAGAAGGCCTCCAGAAAACCGCAGGTGATAAACTTCAACGATTTATTGAACTACTGACCTCCAACCCCCTGGCCGGGGTTCTGGTTGGGGCTGGTGTTACTGCTATAATTCAAAGCAGCAGTGCTACTACAATTATGACTGTTGGTTTTGTTAACGCCGGTCTGATGACCTTGCGCCAGGCAGTAGGGATTATAATGGGAGCCAACATTGGAACCACTATAACCGCCCAGTTGATTGCCTTCGATCTGGGAGGATTTTCTCTTCCTGCTATTGCTATTGGGGCTTTCTTGTTATTTTTTACCAAGCAAAAAAGATTTAAACAGTTGGGCCAGGTAATTTTTGGATTTGGCCTTTTGTTTCTGGGTATGACCGTAATGCAGGGTTCGATGGCGCCCCTTGCTGACTCGGAAGCTTTCCGGGAATTTTTCTCCACATTTGGTGCAATTCCAATCCTGGGAATACTGGTTGGTGCAATGACAACCGCTCTTGTCCAGAGCAGCAGTGCGACTATCGGTATTTTGATTAGCTTAGCCTCAGTTGGAGCAATAGATTTTTCTGTTGCGATCCCTATTTTGCTGGGAGATAATATTGGGACGACCTTTACAGCCATGTTATCAAGTCTGGGAACCAAACTTTCCGCCAGACGGACTGCAATGGCCCATATGGTTTTCAATGTCCTGGGAACGGGGGTATTTATTGTCGTTTTTTACCTTGTTCCGGGATTTTCGGGTTATTTGGAATCCTTTTTTCAGAATATAGCCGAATATTTCGGCCACACCTGGAATGTTCAGAGATTAATTGCTAACACCCATACCGCTTTTAATGTCACCAATACCCTGATCTGGTTCCCCTTTATTGCTTTTTTAACCAACCTGGTGATCAGGCTTATTCCCGGGAAAGAGGAAATATTACACAAAGGGCCCATTTACCTGGATGAAAGGATGCTTAAAACTCCAGTTGTTGCACTGGAACAGGCCCATAAAGAATTATTGCGGATGGCTGACCTGGCCTATGTCAATGTGGGTGATTCCCGACGAATTTTTATGGATGAAGAAGAAAACCTGATAGATAATTTCTATGAGCGGGAAGAAGCCATTGATGCTCTGGAAACTAAAATTACTGATTACCTGGCCAAGTTATCCCGCCAGTCCATGGACGAGGTCTATTCTGCGCGCCTCAATAATTATTTCCACTTAATTAATGATATCGAGAGAATAGGCGATCATGCAGAAAACATTGTAGAACTTGCGGAATATAAGATGGAGAACAAGTTGCCTTTTTCCGACCGGGCCATTGGCGAGCTTAACAACATGTTTGACCGGGTTATGCAGACAATTGACGAGGGAATAAAATCCCTGAGTACAGGAGATCTTGCAACTGCCGTGAAAGTCCTTCGTTTTGAGGATGAAGTAGACGATTTGGAAAATGAGTACCGGGAGAATCATATCCAGAGATTAAATGAAGGACTTTGTTACCCCGGGTCGGGAATTGTCTTTGTGGATATCCTGAGTAACCTGGAAAGAATAGGCGATCACGTATCCAACATTGCCAAGATAATGCTTAAAGACCGGAGTTAATGCGGTTATTCCCGGGGGTTAAATGGTATATAATTCCTTTTAGGGGAGTTGGTAAGAAGGACAAAGATTAAAAAGAGAGAATATATATCACGAGGTGAAACACCCATGAAAAGGCTTACGGAAAAGAGAAAAAATGAAATCTTGGGGATTATTTTCCTCGTCCTGGGCCTTATCAACATATTGCACCTTTTTTGGGGTGATACTGGAAGGTTTGGGGAATCAATGTTTGAATTAATCCATCTTTTCCTGGGCCAGGGTGTTTTTCTTTTTCCCCTTTTGCTCTTCTATCTTGGTTATCAACTGATCAAGAACAAAAAAATTCAACTGGGTTTACCTCAACTGGGAATCACCTTGGTTTTCCTGGTTTTTTTGGCATTTTTCCATGCCGGTTTGCCCTCAGGGGAAGAGATCTATGAGGGAATGCGCAGCCGAGGGGGAGGGCTATTTGGCGGAAGTCTTATCTGGCTCGTCAGGCAATTCTTTTCCGATCCCTTTTCCTACCTGGTTTTAGTAGTTCTTGGCCTAATTGGGCTTCTTTTCTGGTCGGGGATGGAATTAGCGGACCTATGGCGGAAAATAGTCGGGTTATTTTCATTCAGAAAAAAAGATAAAACCCCCCGGCGGAAAAAACGGGCTGCACCCAAAAAGCGAGTGATAGAGGAGAGCTGGCAGGATCAAAAAGAGGAAGAACCTGAAGAACAAGCTCCCGTTATTACTCCCAAACCCGGTACTGGCTATCGCCTGCCCCCTTTACATCTCCTGCGGAACCATAACGGGACAGCCCATAAAAAACCCGAAGACCAAACCCAGCTTTTGGAAAAGACCTTGAGTGATTTTGGGATTGATGCTCAGGTAATAAAAGTTACTCATGGCCCCAGAATTTCACGTTATGAATTGCAGCCGGCTCCCGGCGTTAAGGTAAGCCGGATAGTAAACCTTGCCGATGATATTGCTCTGGCCCTTGCTGCTCCGGATGTCCGAATTGAGGCACCCATTCCCGGGAAAGCAGCCCTGGGGATTGAAGTTCCCCATAACGCCCAGCAGGTGGTTGGTTTAAGAGAAATCCTTGCCAGTAGCGCTTACGCGGATAACCCTGCCCTGCTATCAATTGTCCTGGGTAAGGATATCGCTGGCCAGCCTATTGTTAAAGATCTTGGCAAAATGCCCCACCTTCTAATTGCGGGGGCAACCGGTACAGGAAAAAGCGTTGCCTTAAACACGCTGATTTTGAGCCTTCTTTACCGGGCTACCCCGGAAGAGGCAAGGCTTGTTTTGATAGATCCGAAACAGGTTGAATTGACAAATTTTAAAGCCCTTCCTCATTTGCTTGTTCCTGTCGTGAACCAGGTAAATAAGGCTGCAGGAGTTTTGCAGCAAATGGTCCAGGAAATGCAGAACAGGTATGAACTTTTTTCCGAACTGGGTGTTCGGGGAATTAGTGAATATAATGAAATTCAGGAAATGGAAGACCAAGAAAAGGTTCTTCCCCTGATTGTAATAATAATTGATGAACTGGCGGATTTAATGATGGCTGCTCCCAAGGACGTGGAGGATTCCATCTGCCGGCTTGCGCAAATGGCAAGGGCGGCAGGTATTCACCTGATTATTGCAACCCAGCGGCCTTCAGTTGATATAATAACTGGTTTGATTAAAGTTAATATCCCCACCCGTATTTCCTTCTATGTTTCTTCCCAAACAGATTCCCGAACAATCCTGGATATGGGCGGAGCGGAAAAGTTAATGGGTGACGGGGATATGCTCTATTCTCCAGTTGGAGCAATCAAACCGGTCCGGATACAAGGTCCTTTTGTCTCAACTGCAGAAGTAAAAAAGGTAGTGAAACATATTAAAGACCAGCAGGATCCCAATTATGAGATGGAACTTGGTGATATTGGGACAGCGGAAACCAGCTTGACCAGTGAAAAGCGGGATTCTCTCTACCCTGAAGCAGTTCAACTGGTTGTTGAGAGCAGGCAGGCCTCCATCTCAATTTTGCAGAGGCGGATGAATATCGGTTATACTCGTGCGGCCAGGATGATCGATACAATGGAACAGGATGGGATTATTGGCGCTTTTGCAGGGAGTAAGCCCCGCAAGGTTCTTCTGGACAAAGAAGACCTTCCCGAATTTCTTGAGGAAATCCAAAGCAGATAGGGCTGGAATTAGATGGAAAAGTTTTATTTAGAATACAAGATTTTAGAGAACCGGGTTGGTTTGCTGGGGGATGTTACATCTTTGATGGGTATGCTGGGGATCAACATCATCAGGATAGGGGGGATCCCCCCTGATCGGAGATGTTTTCTTTTGGAAGTTCCCGGTTCAGAATACCTGACTCCCGTTAAAAGTTCGCTTGGTCTTTCTCCGCACCTGGAATTACTGGAATTACATCCTCCAACCTATATCGACATGCTGACCATGCGGCACGGACGAAAAATTTACGCGGAGGGAGATCCGCCGATGTTTCATTTTCGGCGCCAGGAGATTCCAGTTTTGGTTGATTTCCTGGCGGAAACCTTCCGGGAAAAAGAATTTCCTGTGATAGGGATCAAGGGGCCACCCCGGGTGGGGAAAACCGAGGTTGCAATTGCTTCCTGTGTTCATGCCAATAAAAAGTGGGTTCTTTTTTCCACAACATTTGTCAGACAACTGGCCCGGGAAGCAATGGATTTTTCCGAGCTTGATGCAGACAGTGTAATCATTATTGATGCTTTAACATCCCTGCACCGATCTGGACCCAAGCACCGCAGGTTACTAAAGGAGGTCCTGGAACATCCCCAGGCCAAAATAATTGAACATCCCGGGGTTTTTGTTGAAGAGCTTGACTATGAGTACCGAAATTTTGACGCCCTTATTTTTCTCAAGCGGGATGAAAATGGAGAGGATGAAGAGGAACTGGAACCGCTTCCGTATAACCAATTTGACATAAGCTAAAGGGTGGGTGCGATGAAGCAAATAGGAAAAGAATTAAAGGAAGTTCGCGAAGAAAAGGGAATTTCTCTGGAAGAAGTTGCAGAGAAAACCAAAATTCAACCTCGTTTTCTGAAAGCCATTGAAACTGGAAACTGGGAAGACCTGCCTGAAGAAGTTTACCTTCGAGGTTTTTTGAGGACCTATGCCGATGCCCTGGGTCTTGATGGCAAAGAATTTGTGGACAGCTATAATATGTCCCGGGCTCATGAAGTTCCCCCTTCCCTGCCAGAGGAAGACGAAGAAGAAGTTTCAGGACAATTTTTATTACTTATTATAATTGTGGTTTTGATCGGGCTGGGGGTAATAGGTTTCCTGGTCTGGCATTTCCTGTTTTAGAGGTTTAATATGACCTGGTATGAATTAGTTTTTGTGGCCCTTCTTCTTCTGGCAATGATAATTGGGGGGAGGCGAGGCTTATTCTCCTCCCTGCTTAGGACGATGAAATTTATCGCGGCACCGGTTTTATTTTATCTCTGGGCTTTTCCGGTGGCCCGATCCATTATTGAAAGCCTGGACCTTACGGGCTATATGGAAATGGCCTTACAGGAAGTAATAAGTCCAGTAAGTGGTGATTTTTCTGAACAATTTGGTTCTTATTTACAACAGATTTCAATTTCCCAACCAAGCGATTCAATTATCCAGGAAGCTTTGAGTATAGAAGAAATTACCGCACAAGGAATGGGTTCGGCTCAGATAATTGAACTGCTGGGTGAAACCCTGGCCTTTGTCTTTGCCCTGCATGCTGCTTTTTTACTGCTTTTTTTCGTAGCTTTTTTAGGAGAGAAAGTTGTAATCTTGATTGTGGAGACAATAATAAGAAAAAAAGGACAACTTTCGGTTTTTTCAAGGATACTGGGAGGTGTTTTGACTGCAGGGCATATGGTAATTTTTCTGGTTTTTATCCTGATGCTTATTCAACCAGTTTTTGATTTTTTCATTCTGCAATTTCCCGATTATTTGAATCCTTATGGGTATATTCAGTCCTGGCAGGAGCCTTTCCGGCCCTGGCTTGTTCAGCAAATTCGCAGTTTTGTTTTGGGGGGCTAGTTAATGTCAAGTGAGTTACGCGAACCATTTCATTCCAGATGGGGTTTTTCAGAACTGATCCTGATTTTTTTCGGCCCCCTGCTGTTGATTGTTCTGGTGGATATTTTTCTCAACCTGGACGGAGTCTGGGCGCTTTTGATCTCAGGGCTGGTCCAGGCCCTGGGTTTGCTCCTTTTTTCTTGGTTATTCATTGGACTGGGTTATCAGTATGATATCTGGGGAAACAAATTTCTTGATATTTCCGGGTTTTTTGGCCGGATTATAAAGTGGAGTTTTATTCTCTGGCTTGGGGCAACTGCCCTAAACTTTTTGTTTCAGTTTTTTTTGGCCGGAGTATTCGGACTCTCACCTCAACCCCAGGAAGTCATTTCTTACATTGTTAAAAATGTTGAAGGAGTCCATATTATCCTTTATGGATTGCTTATTGTTATCCTGGCCCCATTCGCAGAGGAGGTTTTTTTCCGGGGTTTGCTCTATACTTATTTGCGGAAATGGATTAATATAAGGGGAGCAGCACTATTAAGTAGCGGTTTTTTTGCCCTGGCTCATGGTGAGGTTTGGGCTTTTTTCCCTACATTCCTGGCAGGGCTTGGTTTTGCCTATGTTTTCGAAAAGGTAAGGAGTCTTTGGGCACCAGTAATTGCTCATATTATTTGGAATGGAATGGGTCTGCTAATTGTTTTTATCGCTATGAGTTATGGAATTTATTAGGGGGAGAAAAAGATGAAAATCCTTTTAACCAATGATGATGGGCTGTATGCACCTGGAATTAACCAGTTATACCAGGTTTTAAAAGAAAAACACACTGTTTATACTGTTGCCCCGGAGAAAGAAATGAGTGCAACGGGTCATGCGATTACCCTGCACAAGCCGCTCCGGGTCAAGGAAGTGGATTTAGACACCGGAATAGCCCGGGCGGTAAATGGGACTCCTTCTGATTGTGTAAAACTGGCGCTTGAGGCAATATTGCCTTCACCTCCCGACCTTGTTATTTCAGGAATAAATAGTGGGCCCAATCTTGGCAATGATGTTTTTTACTCGGGAACCGTTTCTGCGGCAGTGGAAGGTTTTTTCCTTGGATATCCTGCCCTTGCGGTATCTCTTGCTCTTGAAGGTGATTTTCGGGATTTTTCTTTCGGGGCATATTATATAAATAAACTTTTAGCGAAACACGGCCCGAAAATATTAGAAGAAAAATATCTTTTAAATATAAATTTCCCTCCCCGCCCGGCTGAACAGATTCGAGGGACCAAAATAACCAAACTCAGCCATAGAAATTACGCCAATGTTTTTGACCAACGGGTTGATCCCAGGGGACAGAAATATTACTGGATGACCGGCAGTATTGAGGAGATGGACGAAAAGGAGAGTGATACCCTGGCTATTAGGGAAGGCTACGTTTCGATAACTCCCCTTTGCGTTGACTTGACCAGTCACGAAGAGATCCCTGAGCTAAAAGAGCTGGAGCTTTAGTTCCTGGAAACCAACCGAATATTTAAAGGGAAAAATCTATCTCCTGAAAAAACTAATTTCCATAAGTTTTAATATTTAAGTATATTATGTTATAATCAGCCCAAGATTCTTAAAGGAGGCCTGACTTTGGGAAAGATCAAAATAATAACCGATGGTGCGGCGAGCCTTCCGGAGTTCCTGGTGGAAAAGCTAAATATTGGTGTGGTGAAAATCCCTGTTAGCTGCGATGAACAGGAGATTTCTACTGATAGTTTTGAGGAATTTTATCGAGTTTTAGGCCAAGGGGAAATGCCGAAAACTTCTGCTCCTGCTCCTGGAGATTTCCTGGAAAAATTCAAAGAAGCCTGCGAGGATTATGATACGGTAATTTCAATTCATATCAGCG
>Ga0207421_10000913_pt1 | contig 38416 bp, 28 predicted proteins | sample SodLakKL_010_SED_4_FD_187542 | JGI IMG/M metagenome (GOLD analysis project Ga0207421, IMG submission 187542) | Alkaline sediment microbial communities from Lake Tanatar, Kulunda Steppe, Russia - 8KL_010_SED (SPAdes) (version 2) | ecosystem: Environmental > Aquatic > Non-marine Saline and...
CTGGTCTTTGGCCACGTGCACCACGAAACGGTCCGGGTCATCGGAAGTGCTGGCATAGAAGCTGTAGGGCGTGCCGGTGGTCAGGTCATGCAATGTCCCGTTGCGGGTGTCTTCCAGTACCAGGTAGTCAAAGTCACTGCTTCCTTCCACCCGGATATCGTAGTTGCCGTCAACCCCTGCCCGGAATCGCAGTGAAACGGCCCGGGTTGCTGCGGCTTCCCCGAAAAAGGCGATGCTCAGGGCCTGTTCATCTTGCCATGCATAAAGGCTGGGTGCCTCTTCGAGCATGCTGAACATCTTGGTGGCGCCGGCGTCATCATGGTGATGTCCGAACTCCATGACCACTTCGTCGCGGTAGCGGTTGCCGTCTCCCTGTACCTGGAATCGCAGGATGTCGCTTTCTTCCTTCAAGGCTGTTTTCAGCCACGACTGGTCGCTGTGGGTACGTGCTGCATTGGCGGTACGGAGCTGCTGACCGTCTTCAGCGGCCCTGACCCAGAAACCCTGCATGGGGGCAATGTAGCGGGATGCGCCGGAGCTCCCCATGTCACTTTTGGAGGCGGCGTGGTAGCTGCCGTACTGGCCTTCTTCGTCATTCCAGACCCAGACCACGGGGCTGTCGAGCTGATCGCGCCCCTGCCATTCATCCGACTTCCAGTCGATGGTTGCCGCATAAGGGTTGCCCACCATGTTGAACCCCATGTAGCGGTTGTCCGGGTCTGCTTTTCGGCTGAGGGTTACAATCTGTTCCCCATAGTGAAGCTCACCTTCAAACACCTTGGTGGGGTTTTCCCGGTAAGCCACCAAATAGCCCTGCATGGAGAGCAGATCGTTGGTGCTGTTGTTGGCATCGTTCCAGGTGGGGAAGTGGCGGGTGCTGTTATGGGCCACCCAGCGCTGTGCGGGTTCATGCCAGGCAAAGAACGAAGCCCGGGTGATGAATCCATTTTCTCCCCCTGTGAGTTCCTGTTGTTTGACCGGGGCCGACAACTGGTGCCAGGCCCATGAATCACCGCTGATGTGACGCTCCACAAGGGCGTGTACTCCTGGTTCGTGATGGATAAACGACCCGGTGCCTGCAGGGGAGGATTCGATATGTACCAGCGGGGCAAGTGATTTCTGGCTTTCCCCATGGATGTGTTCTACGGTCAGGGCACTCCCGGCGCCGATTACCACGGGCAGGGTTCCCTCTCTTTTCAGCGTGTGGATGGTCAGCGGGCTGCTGTTGTCAAGGCGGGGCGGAACATCTGCATGGTAATCGCGGATGATTACCACGGCACCTTCGCCCGGTACGCCCTCTTCAAGGTTCCAGTTTGCGGGGTCGTTCCAGTTTGCGTGCGGGCTCTTACTGCCCCGTGCCGTCCATACCCACTCATTGGTGATCTCTACCCGGTGTTCGGCAGATACCTGGCCGGTGTTGCGCAGGGTGAAATTCTCATGGCCGGCTGTTTTCTCGGGTTGGTAGGTTGCCCTGATGACCCGGAAACCCGCGGTGGCATCGCGATCAATGAAGCGGAAATGGGTGTTGCCGCCGTTTCGCTGAACAGTGATGGTTTCACCGGGGATGAATTGCAAATCAAGGGAGTTTTCCGACTCCAGCCTGAAATTCATTCGCTGTTCGGTTTCGGTGCGGTTTCCATAAGCATCCGTGATCCAAAGGGTATATTGACCTGATGTGGCTCCCGGCCGGTGGGCGGTCGGGCCCTCGATTTCTGCCGCTACCGGTGGGCCGGGCTGAACGGTCAGCTTAAAGCTTTCGGAGGTCAGGGTCTCGCCATCTCCTTTATCCACAGTAAAATGGATGTTGTAGTCTCCTGCGGCCACCAAAAGGATCAGGTTGTCAAGAACGGCTAACCCCCCGGCATCGCTGGTTGCCGCCTGGTTGCACTGCGGGCAGAACTCGTATTGATCGGTGCGGGCCTTCACGGTGACTCCCTCCAGGGGTTGCCCTGCGGCATTCAGCACGGTGACCTCTACGGCCGGCTCCAAAGGAAGCCCGGCACGTGCCTCAGACGGAAGTGTTTCACCCAGAACCAGCGCTGAGGGCACGTACAGGCTGTCAATGGCCTCGTTTAAGGTTTTATGTTCGTTTGTCAGCTCATTGATGGCTTCCAGCAGTTGTTCTTCCGTGATGGGATCTGTACCCAACGCATCCTGAAGGTCATCAATGGCTTTTCCCACACCGGCATATACCGGGTCATCGGTCTGGCCTCCCAGGGAAAGGTATTCTTCCATGGCTTCCTGCGCGGCTTCAATGGCCTGGTTGGCCTCAGCGATCAACTCCTGACTGGCTTCACCGGAAAGCTGGTTCATCCCCTCATTGACATAATAGGGATCAAACATAACTTTGTCAGACACCTTGTTGCCCTGGCCGCCGGGGTTGAGGTCGGCATGGTAGGGCCCGTTTTCGTCTCCCCAGTAGTTTAGTGTGGCATCCACCTGGTGGCCGGAGGTGTTCAGAAGGCCGAAACCGGTATTTCCGGAGATGTGGTTCTTGCCACTTGCCTTCGTGTCGCCGGCGCCTTTTTCGATCAGGATGCCGTATTTGTTGCCGGTAGTTGTGTTTCCGGATAAAGTATTGCTGGTGGTGTTGAAATTCCCGTTATACGTTCCCGTAACGCGAATCCCTGCATGGGCATTGTCATACACCTCGTTGTCTTCCACGCTTACATGGTGGGACTTATAGATCAGGATGCCGTCGCCCTGGGTATGCTCCGTGGCCGTGGTTCCTGAAACGGTGTTGCCTTTAACGATGGATTGGTTGTCGGGGCTTACGGCACCATCATCATTGTTAACCTTGTAGAGCAGGATGCCGTTTCCGATGTTATTTATAGAGGTGCTGTTCTGGATGGTGGCGTCAACGGATTCCCTGACCCGGATGCCGTCATTATTATTGTTATGGGATAAGATGTTGTCGATCAGGATGTGGTTGGTTGATGTGGCATAGACACCTCTTCCTGACACGCCGTCCACTTCAAAGTTTTTGATGGTGACATTTTCCGCGTCCACGATGCGGATGCCATGGCTTCCTGCATCCGTGATCCTGGTGGCGGGGGTGCCATCCTGGTCTGTGGCACCAATGAGCTGAATATTGTCAATGCCGTCAATGACCACGCTTTCCTGGTAATCGCCGGCTTCCACTTCAATTACATCACCGGCATTGGCGTTGTCGATGGCGGCCTGGATGGTCAGGTAATTGGTGTTTTGGGTGGTGTTTGCCACCGGGGCGTTGTTCAGTATATCCTGCAGGTTGCCCGTGGCTTCATTGAGGTCGCTGATTTTGTTTTCGATATCGTCTGCATCAATGGGTTCTGCATCAATGGCAGCTTCCAGTGCGTTAATTGCATCATCGACGGCCTGGTATTCTGTGTCGGTGTTTTCACCACCAGCCGCCAGGTAGTCTTCCATGGTCTGTGTGGCGGTGCCGATGGCGGCAATGGCTTCGTCGAGGTCAACAGGTGGCGTGCCGCCAATGTGCATACCGAAACGCTTGCGGTGATCTCTGCTGATGGTTTTTCCTTCGGTGTTGCAAATGTCGTTGGCCACCAGGTAATAAGGTGTGTCCTCCTGCATGTCAAACCCGAGTGTCAGGCTCACCTTTTGCTGGTTTTCGCCGGTCACTTCGGCACCAATGGGATCGGGCTGGTCCTCAACCCGGTAGTTCGACAAATTCTCTGCGGAAGCTGTTTCCAGCGGGTCATCAAAAACCAGCAATATGCTGTTTTGGGCCTGGCGAACTATTGAAATAATATACGGGTGGTCTGACACGATGAATGGGTCTCCGGTAACCTTACCCACCACATTGAGGGTTTTGTTGGGTTCGGGTGTGAAGCCGGCTTCCGGATCCACCGTCATGTCATTCAATACCTTCACATCAATGCCAGCCTGTACATTGCTTTGGCCGAAAACTTCGAGGTTGAAAAATCTTAATAAAGGGATGTTTCCGGTTTCGTTGAGCTGCTGCTGTGTGCCGGAAAAGGTGAAAGTGGATGTGCCCGGGTTGAACGTCGGATTGCCCTGCAGGGTCATTACCGGCCCATCCATTGTAATATGTCCTTCTTCACCATGGAGGGTGCAGCTTCCGCTGAGCTCAAGGTTTTTGTCAAAATGCAGTTTGCCTGCTCCGCTGTGGATAACCACGCTTCCGCTCACAGAGGTTTCATCAAAGAAGTTGAATGCACCACTGTTGATATGTACCTGCCCGTCGCCCAGGAAATCGCTTTCGTCATGGAACTTAACGTTGCTGTTTGTGGCGTGAAAGGTACCACTGTTCATCCTGAATGTGTCATGAAAAAACACTTCAGCGTCTTGTACAGTCAGGTTGCTTGAACCGCCAATGGTGTAGCGGTCGTAAAGGTGCATTTCAGCTCCGTTCTCAAGGGTCAGGTTGCCCCCTGTTGATGAGGCGCCGTGTATGTGAAGGATGCCCCCGTTTACGACCACATCCTGATTGTTGCCGATGGTCATTTTACCCTGGACCTCGTAACTGCCTCCGTTAAGGGTGGCTTCCCCGCGGAAGGTCAGGTCGCCGCCCACAGTCAGGGTGATGTCTTCGGAAATGAAGGAGGAGGGGTGCCCGGTGGTCAGATTTCCGGCCACGTGCACTATGGAGCCGCTCTTTATGGTGAGTGTGTTGCCGTTGCTCCCGAGGGTGAGTCTGTCCATGCTTGTTTCTCCATCAATGACAGGCTGGTGACGGTCTTCGGCCAACCAGCCGATGTTTACGCGGCTTCCTGATCCGGGAACACCGTTCGACCAATTGTCTTCATCAAACCAATCGCTGCTTACACGGCCTTCCCAGTTGGTATTGGGGCCCTGGGCCTGCAAGCCGCTGGTGGTTAGCAGAAAAAGGCATGAAAAAGCAACAAACTTAAAAATCCTGGACAGGGGCAGGAAGTATTGGTTTTGGGTTTTTGGCCATTGAATCATAATAGATGATCAGTATTATGCTTACTCTTCGTTTTTGGGGAATGATATCTTCAGATAACGAAGTGTTGTCTGACGGTACGGCTAGTTTTGTGTTTTATCTCCAAAAAAAAGCCGTTTATTATCAATCAGTTATAGCTGGTTATGTAAAACGAAAAAAATATTCCAAAAAGACGGCTATACTTATTCAAAAACGATGCCGTATTAGGTAGTGAATTGATAAGCAGGTGGTTATATTGCTGGGGGTTTGGGCGGATTCCGGCGGCCCGGGGTCGGTGCCATCGGATCATTATGTTCATCTGTTGACCGGTTTTGGTTGTGCCATTCGTTTTGACCGTCCGGAGCTGTAATTCGTCATTTTGCCAGCAAATAGCGATTAAAATCTTGGAAAATATAATAAAGGATGTATGTTTGTCTTCAAAACAAAAGACAATGATGCGAAGACAACTGTTATTATCCTTTTTCCTGGGCTGCCTTATGAATTGTGCCGCTGTGATGCCTGCTGCTGCGAAGCCTGGCGCGCTGCCTGCCACCGCAATGCCTGCTGACCATCCTCTTGCCGCGAAGCCTGGCCTGTCACCTGCACACATGATCATTGAAGGGTGTTCCGGTGGGTTTCGGATGCTTCCGGAAACCCACTGGGTATTTGCCGGTGAATCGGAGTGGCACCTGGAGCACCGTGGGGCCGGTTCCCTCGAAATGGCCCACCTGACGCTTGCTGCCGGAACCTTTTACCTGGAGGCGGGTACAGCCCTGACCGTTAAAGGCCACCTGGAAAATCTTAACGGGGGAAAGGGCCTTGTCTTGCGGGCGGATGAAGGCGCCACGGCTTCGCTGATTCATCATTCTTCGAAAGTGAAGGCTTCGGTAGAGCGTTTTGTGACCGGGGTACCCGACTGGTCTGCCAGCCCGGCCACACATTGGAACCTGCTCAGTTCTCCGGTGGATGCCCACCTGGTGAACGGATTAATTGCGGATCCGGACAGGGGGCAGGGGCAATCCGATTTATATGGATGGGATGAAGTGGCTGGCCAGTGGGTGAATGTCCGGCAGAGTGAAGACTTTGAAGCTTTCAATAACGGGATGAATCTCAACCCGGGGCAGGGTTATCTGGTGGCCTATGAAAAGGACCAGACCCTTGTATTTGAGGGCGAACTGGGGTCGGAAAATGTGGAATACAACGGTCTTACCCTGACCGGTGATGCAGCCTATTCCGGATGGCACCTGTTGGGAAATCCTTTTGCCTCCTCGCTTGACTGGAATGCTTCCGGCTGGTTACGCAACGGGGTTCTGGGGGAGGTGCATGTTTGGGATAACCAACGGGGAAATTACATATCCGCCAACGGGGGTCTGGGTGATTTTGACGGGATCATCGGACCTCAGCAGGGCATATTTGTCAAAGTGGCCGCTCCGGATAAAGACGGCAGTGTGCAATTCCCGGCCGCGGCACGGGTGCATCCCGCCAAGCCCTTTCCGGGCAAGGCGGATGGCAAAAGCGGGAAAACGGATCTGCCGCCAGGGGTTTTGCGACTGGAGGTAAAGGCTACTGATACTGAAAACCTTGATGTGTTGTATGTACGTCTTGATGGCTCCGACAGTCTTGCTTATGATCCGGGCTACGATGCTCACAAGCTGTTTGGTGCTGCAACGGCACCCTCCCTGATGGCATTTAAACAGGACAGGGCATTGAGTATCATTTCTTTGCCACCGGAAGTAAGTGGTTTGCCGCTCTGGTTTGGTGAGGGCGCCTCTCAGCAATTTACCCTTCAGGTGGCTGGCACAGCGGGCCTTGATCCGCATAAATCTTTGTGGCTGGAGGATCTTGCAAGTGGAGACCGGGTAAACCTGCGCCAGCAAACGGTGCATCACTTTGCAGCCGGCAGCGTGGAAGGAGCACGATTTATGCTCGAATTCAAGGAATCAGCGGCAACAGCTGTGCCCGGAGGGGATCCTGCCATGCCATTGATTGACATTTATACCTACGGAAGTAAGCTGTACATCCGTCTACCGGATAACCTGTTTCCTGCCACCGTCAGGATCGCCGGGCTTGATGGCCGGGTGCTGAAGCAGACCTCCCTGGGGGCTGGCGGGTTGCATGAACTGTCATTGCCGGGGTCTGTGGGCCCAGTGGTCGTGATGGTGCACACGCCGGGCGGGCGGGGGAAGCGCAAGCTGGTTGGCAGGTAGCCCCCGGTCAGATAACTTGAATCAATAGATTACCACAACAAAATATAATTACCATGAAGAGCTATATCACCATTTACATGATATTGTGGCTGACCTCAGCCGGCCTGGCCCAGAATGTGGCCATCAATGAGGATGGGAGCCTGCCTGATCCGTCCGCCATTCTGGATTTGCAATCAGGCAGCCGTGGCTTGCTGATTCCGCGAATGACCACGGCGGAAATGGGAGCCATTGAAAACCCGGCCCCCGGTTTGTTGGTTTACGGTACGGATCACCGGGGCGGGTTGTTTTACTTCGATGGTGCGGAATGGACCCCCGTGGGGTTTCCGGATGATGCCCCCGGGGCAATCAATGATGTGGATGGAAACAGCTACGGGCTTGTCCGCATCGGCGCACAATACTGGATGCAGGAGAACCTTCGCGTCACCCGTTTTCGCAATGGCGACCCGGTTCCTGAGCTGAGGCATGATGCAGACTGGCTTGCTGCCTCCGGTCCGGCCCTGTCTGGTTATAACAACCTTCCGGATCTGTATGCACAACAGTACGGCTTGCTTTACAACCGCGCGGCTGCCAATGACCCGAGGGGTTTGTGCCCCGCCGGAATGCGGGTGGCAACGGCTGCAGACTGGGAAGCCTTGTCGGACCACCTGGGTGAGGATGCAGGCGGCGCACTCAAGGCCCTTTCAGGCTGGGAATCGCCCAATGCCGCTGCGGATAACCTGAGCGGGTTTTCGGCCTTCCCCTCCGGTATCCGCGATGGCGGAGGTGCTTTCATGTTGCTCGGCTTTGAAGCCCGTTTCCATGTGGCCGGAACAGTACCGGAAGAAGGGCAGGCAGCCCGCAAACTCCGCTATGATTCAGGAGGGCTGTATGAAGCACAGAGCGATCCTTCCGACGGCCTTTCCATACGCTGTGTATTCGTAAGAGAGGATTGATTCCACTTTCAACCTCCACCAGCCAACCCCTTACCATGTCAACGCCATTCAGGCATCGTCGCATTTCCAACCTCTACTATCCAACTTCCAATTGCTAACCCCAACCTTTTTCCCATGAAATCAAACCATTTACTTCCGTTGCTTTCCGCCTTGCTTGTTGCTGCCTCCTTATGGCTGTTGCCTGCAGTGCAGGCCCAAACCGTGTTGATCACCGATGACCCTGCCCACCAGGAGGGCGAGGCCTCAGCTGTGCTGGATGTGCACAGTGAGCTCGGAGGCTTGCTTGTGCCGCGGATGCCGGCCGCCTTGCGTGAGGCCATCGCATCACCCGCCACAGGCTTGCTGGTGTTTCAGACCGATGGCGATGCCGGTTTTTATTTCAATGCCGGAAAGCCTGTGTCACCCAACTGGTTGCGGCTGGGTGATTCCTCTCAGGCAGACGGGAGCGGCACAGGGATGGTCAGCGACGTGGATGGGAATGCATATGTAACAGTCCGGATCGGCAGCCATTACTGGATGGCCGAAAACCTGCGGGTGACCCACTTCAGAAGCGGAGAAGCCATTTCGCAACCCGGCAGGGAAGATTGGATCGGCGGTGCTGAAGCGGGAATGAGCTGGTACGACAACAGGGAAGACATGGCCGGCCGCTTTGGGGCCCTGTACAATGCAGCGGCAGTCACTGATCCGGCCGGCATCTGCCCGCCCGGGTGGGAACTGCCCGGGGTACATCACTTTCAGGATCTGATGGCTGCCCTGGGCAGTGAGGGGGCTGTCGGGAAAGCCCTCAGGGGGTTGCTTTTCTGGGATGATACGGTTGAGGGAAACAACCATTCAGGGTTTTCTGCCTTGCCTGCCGGTTTCCGGGAAGCAGATAGCGGGTATTTTTCCGGCTTGCGGCACGCTACCGGATGGTGGATCGCTCCCTCAGCAGGCGATGGCAGGGAGGTCATTTACCTTGAGAGTACAGGCGATCCCCGGGTGGAAGCGGTCCCTGCAGAAAGTGGGTTTTCCGTTCGCTGTGTCAGGTAGGCTTCCTGTGCCCATCCGCTGCTAAAGCGGTCATCCCATGGGTCAATGGACATCCCGGGATACATAAGCAAAACACTACCCGCACCAATAAAACCAACCCATTACCCTGAAAACGAATCCCTATAAAAAGAATCCATTGACATGAAAACGAATTCAATCACAGATACAATCCGCCACCCGTCATACCAACTGCTGCTGTGTGGTGTGCTGACGGGTATATTGATGCTGGGCGCTGCCTCCGGCTACTCACAGGTAATGGTTGCCGGTTGTGCGGTGGAGATCCCTGAAGGTGCTTATGTCCGGGTGGCTGGTGATTTTGTCGCCCTGGAAGAAGTGAATCTTGGTGGCACCCTTTCCCTTGAGGGAGACCTGGTTGACCATGCCGGCTTGCAGTGGGGGCGGGGTACAGTGTTGATCAGTGGGGGAGCCGGGGTTCAACGGCTCGCAGGAAGTGCCCGCACAGAGCTGTTTCACCTGGAGATTGCCCATGGGGCCAGGCTGAAGTTACCTGCCGGAAAAGCATTGACTGTGACGGGCCCCCTTGTCAACCACGGTGGGCCGGAAGGTCTTCACCTTGCAGCCGGTGAAGGTGCTCCGGCCACGCTGCTGCATGATCAGCCCGGAGTGCAGGCGATGGTTGACCGGTATTTCCCCGGTCCGAGTTATTCCTGGCACATGCTTTCCGCTCCGGTGAAGGATCATGAGATCCGCCCGGAGTTTTACGGGCCGCGTGATTCATATTTTGGCTGGCACGAAGGGGCGCAGCGCTGGGTGAGTATTTCCACAGAACGTCCTCCCACTTTTGCGCAAACCAACCAGGGCGAAGAGCTGATGTGGCCGGGGTTTGGCTATCTGGTCAGTTACCGCATGGATGATGTCGATGGTATTTTGAGGTCTTTCACCGGGTCCCTGAACCAGGGCAGGGTATCCTACACCCTGAAAAGGGAGGCTCCTGTTGGCAGCTCTTCCATTGGCTTTAACCTGCTGGGGAATCCGTATCCTTCTGCCATTGACTGGAACGCGGAAGAGGGGTGGGAAGGGAAAGAATACCTGCAGTCCGGGGCCAGCCTCAAGGGCCAACAGGTATGGATCTGGAATGAGGTGGCCGGAAACTTCGGGGTATATTGCCCGGAAGCCCGCAGCAAGGGCCAGAATGATGCGGGTCCGCTGATACCTCCCATGACGGCATTCTGGGTGCAGGCCGCGGAGGGATCTCATCTTGCCGAACTTTCCATGGACGACAGGGTCCGGGTGCACCCGCGGGAAGATCCCGGCAAGGCCATGGATTCTTTACCGGTAGCGGAAGTGATCCGCGTGGTTGTTTCTGCCGCCGACGCCCCGGGTTATGATGAGGTGGTGCTGGAGTTCGGCCATGAGCAGGAAGGGGGTGCCGGCAAGCTCTTTTCACCGGTGCCCGGTTCACCACAGTTGTATTCCATGGCCGGTGATGTACCGCAAAGCCTGCGTTTGCTTACCGCACCCGGCGATCATCCGGAAATCATACTGGGTTTTGTTCCCGCCGTGGAAGGTATCCATGCCCTTGATTTTGAGGGATGTCCTGACATGATGCGGCGGTGGGTTGTGGCAGATAAAAAGACAGGCCGGGAGGCCGGCCTGTCTGCTGAGGAATCTTATGTGTTCCGGGCTTCGCCCGGTGATGCTGCCATGCGGTTCATGCTTAAAAAGCGGTGACGCCGCCCTGGCAGGTTGTTGTCGTTTAGTTGATGTAGATCGGTCCGTCAGGCCCCAGCGGGATGCCCAGCCATACCCAGAGCATCAGGGTGGCGATCCATATAATGCCAAGAATAATGGTATATGGCAGCATGGTGGAAATGATGGTTCCGATGCCGTATTTCTCATCGTATTTCTGGGCGAAGGTCACGATCAGGGCAAAATAACTCATCATGGGGGTTACCAGGTTGGTAAGGCTGTCTCCGATCCGGAAAGCCGCCTGGGTAAGTCCCGGGTGATAAGCGTTATCCAGCAGCATCAGCATGGGAATGAATACCGGGGCAATAATGGCCCACTTGGCTGATGCACTGCCCATGAAGAGGTTGATGAAGGCCGAAAGAAGCACAAAGGCTCCGATAAGCACCGGGCCGGTAAGTCCGATGTCGCGCAATCCGGCTGCCCCTTCAATGGCAATGATGAGCCCCAGATTGGATTCATTGAAAAAGTAAACGAACTGGGCCGCAAAGAAAACCAGCACAATATAGCCACCCATGCCCTTCATGGAGGCGATGATGTGCTTCATCAGGTCTTTGTCGTTTTTGATGGTGCCCACAATGCGCCCGTAGACCATGGCAGGAATGAAGAAAAACAGCAATATACCGATGATGATGCCGTCAAAGAAGGGTGAGTGCAGCACCGAACCGGTTTCCGGGTCGCGAAGCAGACCGTTCTCCGGGATCACAGTCATGGCACCCAAAATCACAAAGGCCAGGGCGGAGATTCCGGCCCATTTCAAACCCTTGTGCTCTTCGGGTTTCAGCTGTTCGATGGCGAGGCGTTCTGCCGGGCCATCATATTTACCCAGCCTGGGTTCCACGACCCTGTCTGTTACATAAGTACCTACAATCAGAACCACAAAGCTGGAGGCGATCATGAAGTAATAATTCACCGCCGGGTTGATCACCATGTCGGGGATAATGAGCTGTGCGGCTGAAGTGGAAATACCGGCCAGAATGGGGTCGATGGAGCCGATCACGAAGTTGGCTCCGAACCCCCCGCTGACCCCGCAGAAAGCGGCTGCCAGTCCGGCCATGGGGTGCCTGCCGATGCCGTGAAAGATCATGGCCCCAAGCGGGATAAGGATGACGTAGCCTGCCTCAACGGCCAAACCGGAGATGATACCTGCAGTGACCACTGCAGCGGTAATCAGTTTGGGTGGGGCCCCCAGCACCAGGGCGCGGATCATTACGGCAAACAAGCCGGTACCTTCGGCTAGCCCGATCCCGATCATAACCACCAGTACATAACCCAATGGCGGAAACTGCAAAAAGTTATCCAGCATATTGGTGTATATCCACCTGAATCCGTCAGCGCTCAGGAGGTTGTTAACCTCAATGGTTTTTCCGTCTACCGGATGTACGGCGGAAACACCAAGCCAGTAAGAAATGGCGGATATAAGAATGACCAGCCCGGCCAGCATGGCAAAAATCGTGGCCGGGTGGGGCAGGCGGTTTCCTACCACTTCGATCGTATCAAGGATCCGGGTAAAAATACGTCCTGGTTTTTTCGGGGGGCGTTGGGATGACATGTAGAAATTATTTTTTCAGTTAAATAATGACAGCCAATGGCCAATCCCCACTGGCTGTCTTTGTTTAAAGGTTCAGTTTTGGTTACCGGATACCCAGCTCGGGGTATTTTCCTGGTTTTTCCTCCCGGGGGTTCCCTTCCAGCAGGTAGAAGTCAAACCACTCCATGGTACGTACCAGGTAATCAAGGCGGTGCACATTCCGTGCATTGCCGTGCCCTTCGTCTCCGTACCAGATCAGCCGGGTGGCTGCACAGCTGTGCAACTTCAGGGCCCTGTACATTTCCAGACCTTGCTGCGGGTGTACGCGGGGGTCGGCATCGCCGTGAAGAACCAGGGTGGGGGTGAGGCTGTGGTTGGCGTATTTGACCGGGCTGCGGCTGTATACGTCCTCCCAGTCTTCATGGTTCCAGTAGCCCCAGTGCACCATGTAATCTTCCCATGGAATGTCGGTGGTATGCCGTTTGGATAGCTGGTTGGAGATGCCCACAAACATTACCGCAGCGGCAAAGCGATCGGTGTGGCGGGTGGCCGACCAGGCAGAGAAGTATCCTCCGTAGGAACCGCCTCCGATGCCAACGCGGTCAATGTCCACATATCCGATCTCGATCAGGTGGTCGATGCCGTCCAGCACGTCATCGTACTCCACGCCAACCAGGTCGCCGTAACCGGCCATGGTAAAGTCAACTCCCCGTCCGGAGCTGGCGCGGTAGTTGGGCATGAATACAAAATAGCCACGGGCGGCGGCTACCTGTCCCCAGCGGTTGTAATGGGTGTTCCATCCGTTTTGAACAGCAGCTTCCGGCCCGCCGTGGATCCAGTTGATCAGTGGGTAAGTTTCCCCTTCTTCATAATCGAGTGGGTAGATCAGCACCCCCTGAATGTCCTGGCCATCACGGGCATCATACACAATTTTGCGCTGTTGCGCCAGGCGGGTGTCGGCCAGCCATGGATTGTGGTCGGTATGACGCTCCAGCTGGCTGGTGTTCAGGTTAAAGGTGTACAGTTCGTTGGGGTGCTCCCATGTGTTTCCTGACATGGTAACCATATCATCCACCAGCTGAAAACCGCCAAATACGACCTGTTCGGGTTCGATCACAATGCTGCGGTCCTCTTCATCCAGCAGTTGCTCGCTCAACACGATGTCCACGCCTTCTTCTGCAGCATAAAGAAGGGTATTGTCATCCTTCCAGGCGAAATCGATCACGGAAAGTTCCATGCCCTCAACATAGTTGCGCAGGTCTTCAAAGCTGTCTTCCGTGTCCACATCCATCACAAAAAGGCTCCCCACCACGGAGTCTTCCATTTTGCTTGCTGCCCGGAATGCCAGCTGGGTGCCATCCGAATTGAAAGCCATATTGCCCAGTTTCCCGGGGATCTCCATGATCATTTCAAAATCTCCTGTTTCCAGGTCCACAAGGTGGATGTCTTTGAACATATAGCTGTCGTCCACCAGGTTGCGGGGGGCAATGGCGGCTGCGGCATATTGTCCGTCAGGGCTGATGGTAAAATCAAAAACGGTGCCTCCTTCGGTGAGCTGGCGGGATTCGCCATGCTGCAGATCCTGCAGGTAAAGGTTGCGGTGCACCCATTCTTCCTCAAACACTTCTACCCGAAGGCCCATATCGCGCATTTTGGCCTGACCTTCCTTCCCGGATCCCTGGGCCACATAGGCGAGTCTGTCCTGGTCAATAAAGGAGTAGCTGATCACTCCGCCGGGATGGCTGGTCAGTGCCCGGGGTGCTCCTCCGCGCATACTTAGTTTGTAAACCTGTGTTCCACTGGCCTCAGGCAGGTTGGCCCGGAAGGTGACCGCGTCGCCTGCGGGGGTCCATCCGATGCTGAAAATACGTCTTTCGCCGGTGATGAAAGGCAGCACCTCATCATTTTCCACATCGTACACGTATAATTCGCGGTAGTCTGTGCCCGCGTCATGATCAAAAGGACGGGGTACATTCAGGGTAAATGCGATGTAATTCTGATCCGGCGACATGGCCACCTCGCTGACTGTTTCCATGTCAAAGACCTTGTGGGGGGTGAAGCCCTCTTCGGCCTGTGCCTGGAGCAGGGGTAACCATAGTAAAGCAAAAATAATTGTCAGTTTCCTCATGGCTTTGGTTTTTAGTGAACATTGGGTTCGGAACCGTCGCAAATTTAATGAATTTTAAGAAATACAGGTAGTGGCCTGCATAATGTGGCTGCCCGGAAGGCTTCTTTGCAGGGCATAAAGGGGAGGAGGGGTGCTGAAAAGCCCGTAAACAGCCGATCCGCTGCCGCTCATGGAGGCGTAAACGGCACCGGAATTTATGAGTTGTTTTTTGGCTTCCGCTATTTCCGGGTATTGCCGGCCGATCAGGGGCTCAAAGTCATTGACCAGTCTTCCCTGCCATTGCTCCACGGGGCTTTCAATGATCTCTGTCAGTTCGCCTGCGGGTTTTGTTGGTGTGATCATTCGGTAAGCCTCAGCGGTGCTTACATGTACCGGGGGGTGCACAATAAGCAGATGGTAATCTGAAAGGCTGAGTCCGGGCAGGGGTTTAAGTAAGTTGCCCCGTCCGGTGGCCAGCATGGGCTGCCTGTGCAGAAAAAAAGGGCAGTCGCTGCCAAGCCCGGCTGCCATACGCTGAAGTGTTTCAGGGTGAATGTTCAGGCTGAAACGCTCGTTAAGAAGGGTGAGCATGTGGGCTGCGTCAGAACTGCCGCCCCCCAGCCCCGCGCCTGCAGGGATGTTTTTGTGCAGGTGGATGTGAAGGGGCGGGAGTCCTTCATGCCCAGGGTTATCTGGCTCGCCTGCCAATTCCTCTTGGATCATGCTGAGGGCACGGAGGCACAGGTTTTCATTCCCGTCGTCGGGCAGATGCAGTCCGCTTTGCTTGAAAAGATGGGTATTGTCGGGCGCAGGGATTGCTTCCAGGGCATCGTACAGGCCCACGGGAAACAGAATGCTTTCAATGGTGTGGTAGCCACCGGGCCTGTCTTCTTTGCCCGTAACGTGCAGCCCGAGGTTGATCTTTGCATGTGGAAATACGATCATGCCTGAACGCTTTTTCGGGGGGTTAGCCCTTCATTTTTAAAAAGCTCACCTCCTTTTCGGTTAGTTGCCGCCATTTTCCACGTGGAAGGTCTTTTTTTGTAAGCCCGGCGAATGCCACCCTGTCGAGCTTGGTCACCTTGTACCCAAGATGTTCAAACATGCGGCGCACCACCCGGTTTTGCCCGGAGTGTAGCTCAATGCCGATTTCCTGTTTGTTTTGCGGTGTGGTGTAGGATACATTGTCCGGCTTCACCTTTCCATCTTCAAGTTGTACCCCGGCAGCGATTTTTTCCAGGTCGTCGCGCGGAATGCTTTTGTCTAGCTGCACCTGGTATATTTTCCGGATGCCGTGTTTGGGATGGGTCAGTTTCTTGGTCAGTTCACCGTCATTGGTCAGCAACAGCAGGCCGGTGGTGTTTCTGTCGAGCCTTCCAACCGGGTAAAGCCTTTCTTTGAATGCGTTGCCGATCAGGTGCAGCACGGTCTTGCGTTCCTGCGGATCATCGGCGGTACTGATGTAATCTTTGGGCTTGTTCAGCAGCACATACACCTTGTTTTCATGGCTCAGCTTCTGGTCGCCGTAATGGACCACATCTCCGGGTCTGATCTTTGTTCCCAGTTGGGTAACCACTTCGCCGTTTACTTTGATTGCCCCGGTGGATATCAGTACGTCTGCTTCGCGGCGTGAGCAAACCCCTGCATTGGCGATGTATTTGTTCAACCTGATCAGAGACTCTTCCCGGCCCTTTCCGGCAGGGGGCTGTTTTCCGGATCCGCTTCGGGGTTTACCCCCCGGATATGGCCTTCCCGAACCTTCCTGCCGGCTTCGCCCGCCTGGTCTTTCCGGCCTGCCTGAACCTTCCTGCCGGCTTCGTCCACCCGGTCTTTCCGGCCTGCCTGAACCTTCCGGCCGGCTTCGTCCACCCGGCCTGCCGGCTCTTTCCGGTCTGCCTTTTCCATCGGTCCTGCCCGGGCGGTCAGGCCTGCCGGGTTTTTTATTATCCCTGCCTTTGTTTGATTTGTCTGATTTCATGTGTTCTTTCTTTCATCTGCCACATACCAAAAAAGGCGCTGCAGCGCCTTTGAGGTAGCTGTATGTTTTAAAAAATTATTCTGTTTCAGCCAGTTCGTCAAAAACACCATTCACCTTTTCCAGCAGCTCATCGTAAAGGTCACGATAGTAGCTTTTAAGGGTTTTGGTTTTTTCTTTAATATCAGGCTTGTTAACCTTTGTAAGCATGTCTTCGCGAAAGAGGAGCATATCTTTGATCTTCTCATCCATTTTTTCCTGCTCCTTTTTGTCATCATGATGCATCTCCTGACGCATCAGGCAAGTGCCGACAACTTCGTCAACAAGAAAATTGATATCTTTTTTAATTGTTTTTTTACTGGCCATCTGATTGGGATTTTATGTGTTGTATTAAAACTATACGTGTTGTATTAAACGATAAGGGCTGCGTTAAACGACCCGACTACTGCCCGAAATCAATCATTTCAACCTCAAAGGCAAGGTTGGCGTTTCGGGGGATTCCCACTGTGCCGTGTTCGCCATACCCAAGCGCTGACGGAACCAGAATCCATCCTTTGGCTCCGCGCTGGAAGAAAGTCAGTCCAATCTGCATTCCGCGGATTTGGTTGGCAAGGCGCATTGTTGATTCATAACGGGTGTCAAACATTTCCCCGTCGAGCAGGTACCCTGTGTATGATGCCTTTACGATGCTGTTGGAGTTGGGATAGCCTCCGCTACCTTCTTTCTCTATTACATAAAAGACCCCCGAGCCATCTTCTTCTGCCTTATCATACAGGTCATTTTCCTTGAGGTATTCGATGATTTTTTCTCTGTCTTTATCTGCGCGCTGCTCAGGAGTTTCCGTGTCGCAGGCGTTGAAAACAAGCCCCATTGTTGCCATCAGAGCGATGAGGCCAATGAGTTTTACGGGTTTGTGCGTCATGTGATTACGACTAATTTTGGCAGTTTGTTTTTCCCCGCAAAGATACAAATAAAATGCCGCAATTAAATAACAAATCAAAAGAGCTAATCTACATTGTCATGCAGAAAGGAGTTGTTGGATTTGATTTGGGTCTTTTTGTCACTGGATTCATTCAGGGTAAACCGGGAAATCTGCGATTCGCTACTGGCCGGAACGGGGTTGAGGTTTACCTTTCTTCGGACGAAAGCCGGCTGGTTTTCCAGATCTGCCAGACCCTCAGGCGTTTTTAGCTGAATGCTGAGGTGCCTCAGCCGTTCTTCACGTTCCCTGATCCTTTCCTGTATGTCTTCTTCTGACACACGACTTTCGTTATCTCCCGGTTCTTCGGTGGCAAGGGTATGGCGGGAGGCCATGTTGCGTTTGAATTCATCCAGTGAACCGGTGGATGCGTGTTGCTGTTTAAGCATTGCGGATCCTGACTCTTTTTGACTTCCGGCTTTTTCGCTGCTTCGTTCTTTCAGCACCATTTTTTCCGTCTCAGGCTCCTGCTGGCTGAACGGGCCTTCCCATTCCTGCGTTTTTGACCCGGGTGCCTCATCTTCAAGCGATAAAACCTTTTTTTCTTTCTTTTGCTCCCTGATCTGGTAGAGCTCATCGGCACCCTTGAATCCTGTCGCCACAAGTGTTACGCTGATTTTATTCTCCAGGCTGTCGTCCTGGCCGAGTCCCCAGATGATTTCTGCGCTGGCACCGGCTTCGTCCTGAATATAATCCGTGATTTCTGTGATCTCGTCCATCAGGATCTCTTCTTTGCCGCTGGTGATGTTCAAAAGGATGTTTTTGGCACCTGTAATCTGGTTGTCATTTAACAGTGGGGAGGAGAGGGCCGTTTCCACCGCTTTAATGGATCTGTTCTCTCCTTCAGCATGGCCGCTGCCCATAATTGCTACCCCGCTGTCTGACATCACTGTGCGTACGTCGGCAAAGTCAACGTTGATGTTTCCTGTTAATGTGATGATTTCAGCGATACCCTTCGCGCCGGTGGTGAGCACATTGTCGGCCTTGCCAAAGGCTTCGGTGACCGACAGATTGCCATAGAGTTCGCGGAGGCGGTCGTTGCAAATGATCAGTAAAGTGTCCACACTTTCTGACAGTTCCCTGAGGCCTTCTTCTGCCTGTTGTTTCCGCTTCCGCCCCTCAAAAGAAAAGGGAATGGTTACGATGCCTACCGTGAGAATACCCAATTCTTTGGAAGCCCTGGCGATTACCGGAGTGGCTCCTGTTCCTGTGCCCCCGCCCATGCCGGCGGTGATAAACAGCATTTTGGTGTGGGAGCCCAGGTTTTCCTTGATCCGGTCAATGTCTTCAATGGCTGCATTTTTCCCGACTTCAGGAATACTGCCGGCCCCGCGTCCTTCGGTGAGGTTAACGCCCAATTGTATTTTGTTGGGTACAGGGCTTTTGTCAAGTGCCTGTGCATCGGTGTTGCATACAATGAAGTCAACACCTTCTATTCCCTGCCGGAACATGTGATTAACTGCATTGCTGCCTCCTCCACCTACGCCAATTACTTTAATGATGGAGGACTGGTTTTTCGGAAGGTCGAATTTAATCATGTCTGAGGTCATATTTTTCGGTGTTGAAAGTAAATAATTCAGTGTTCTTAATAATGGTTTAAATGGGATGTTTTTCTATAATTTATCAACAGCATTTGTGAATAATTACAAAACGGTTAATTTTCGCCGTCGCTTTCAAAAAAATCTTTGCCTTTGGAGAAAATCCGCTCAAAAAAGCTTTCGCCCTGTGGCCTGGTCTTCCCTTTTTTCTGTTGCTTTTGCCGGTACTCCCTTGTTTCGCTTGCCTGAAATCCCTTGATCACAAGTCCGACCCCGGTGGCATGCATGGGGCTGCCGGCTTCTCCGGTGGGGGATTTGGCGAGGTGTTCATTGGGGTAGCCGATGCGGGTGTCCATGCCGGTAATGAATTCTGTCAGCTGGGCTGCATGCTTTAGCTGACTGCCGCCCCCCGTCAGTACAATGCCCGCGATTAATTTGTTTTCGTATCCGGACGTCTTGATTTCGTAATATACATGCTCAATGATCTCTTCCATCCGTGCCTGGATGATATGGGCCAGGTTCTTTAATGAGATTTCTTTGGGCTCACGCCCTTTTAGTCCGGGGATGGAAACGATCTCTTCGTCTTTGTTTTCACTGGCCAGGGCAGAACCAAAGCTTTTCTTGAGGGCTTCAGCCTGATTGCGGATGATGGAGCAGCCTTCCTTGATATCTTCGGTGATCGCGTTGCCACCAAGGGGGATGACCGCCGTATGGCGGATCACTTCATCCTGGAAAATGGCCATGTCGGTGGTTCCGCCCCCGATATCAACAAGAACGACACCTGCTTCTTTTTCCTGCACATTCAGCACTGCTTCTGCGGAAGCAAGGGGCTCCAGGATAATGTCAGACATATTCAGCCCCGATTTGGCCACACACTTCTGGATGTTTTTTGCGGCCGCCACCTTACCGGTAATGATGTGAAAATTGGCTTCCAGGCAGTTTCCTGACATCCCGATGGGTTCACGGATCCCTTGCTGACCGTCAATGATGTACTCCTGCGGGATTACATGAATGATCTCTTCACCGGGTGGCAAAGCAAGTTTATACATGTTTTCAATGAGGTTGTCAATGTCTTCTTTGGCGATCTCTTCCTCTATGTCGTTTCGCATGATGTTGCCCCTGTGCTGGAGACTCCTGATGTGCTGACCGGCAATCCCCACATTTGCCAGGTGAATTTCAACCCCGGAGGTCTGGCTTGCCTCTGCAACGGCTTTTTCAATGGAGTTCACGGTGTGCTGAATATTTTCAACCACACCACGGTTTACTCCAAGGGAGTCGGCACGCCCCATACCCAGGATCTCTACTTTGCCATACTCATTTTTTCTGCCCACAATGCATGCGATTTTTGTGGAGCCGATATCAAGACCTACGATGATTTCCTGGTTTTCCATAGTTGTTTATTTTGAGCAAATGATCTGATCATTAAATTCAACATTTACTTTGTTATAGTGATGCCACCCAATTTGTGGCAGTGTATTCAGGTAAAATTTTCTGAGGTTGCTGAACTTGTTTTCGATCCGCTCAGCATGACCGAACGCAATAATATGTGCACCGTTTTTCGGCGTTAGTTCAAATTTTCCGTTGGCCTTCACATAAATATGGTCAATAAAGGCCCTCCAGAAGTCGTCCTGATCAATGAAGCTTGCCAGCTTGTAAAGATTCAGCAATGCCTCATCTGTTTCTTCCTCTGGTTCTGCGATGTTTTTGCCGGGCGAGTATTCGGCCCGAATCCGGCCGGTTGCAATCATGACCCTGGCAGCGTAGTTCTCTGACAGGGGAAACATGTAACCGTTCCGGTCGAGGTAATAGCTCTGGTTTTGGCTGTTGATAACCCGCAACAGGGGGTCTCTTAAAGTGATGTCGATCTTCAGTTCGTTGTTGATGGTGCGGTAAATGTTTGCCTGATCCACATAAGGATTGCCCTCAACGATCCCGGCTGTTTCCTGAAGCAACTCAGGGGTCATGGTTTTTCCCTCCACTGTATCGAGCCGCTCAATAATTTTTTCCCTGACATCTGCAGGATAAAGGAAATGGTTCCCGTTATGGCTGCGTACATTGATGATCAGCTTTTCACAGGGCCTCTGCAGGTTGCTGTTTGTGGCAAATCCCATCATGAAAAACAATCCGGCAGGTAACAGGATTAAAAGCACGATATGTATCACTTTTTTCTTCATGACAATGCCTTGTTTTTCAGTAACTGTGTAATTGATCCTGCAAAACGGTCAATGTCGCCGGCGCCCATGGTAAGAAGCACGTCGGTTTCCTTTTTTTCCAGCAGGTCCAGCAATTCTTCGCGTGGGCAGTAAATTGCCTGTTTTAGCGTAACCCTGTTGAGGATCAGTTCTGCGGTGACCCCCTCAATGGGCGCTTCCCGGGCAGGATAGATGTCCATCAGTATCAGTTCATCAAGTTCCGACAGGCTCTCTGCGAACTCGTCTGCCAGTTCCTTTGTGCGCGAGAACAAATGGGGCTGGAAGATCCCTGTCAGCTTTCTCCCGGGCCACATGGCCCTGGCAGAGGAAATGCAGGCCCTGATTTCTTCAGGGTGGTGTGCATAATCATCCACATAAACCTTCTTTTCCGTTTGAAGACAAATTTCAAAGCGCCGGCGTACGCCATTGAAACTGTTGAGTGCCTCCCTGATTTTTTCTGCGCCCACCCCGGCCTGATGGGCCAGGGCAGCTGCGCCCAGGGCATTTTCAAGGTTGTGTATACCCGGATGGCCCGGTTTCAGGCCTTCAATGTCAATTGCTCCTTCAAGGGTCGCTTTGTAGCGGCCCTGGCAAAGTTGCACGTCTTTAAGCCGGTAATCGGCCATTTCTACCGGGTGATAGCTGTACTGTCTGCCGCTGAAGTTTAGTTTTTCTGCAATGCCTTTTTTGCTTACCAGGACTCCGCGGGGGTGTAATTTTTTGGCGAAGCTGGCGAATGTTTCTGTCAGGGCCTCAGGGCTCCCGTATATGTCGAGATGGTCGCTGTCGATGCTGCTGATCAGGGCCAATTGCGGGGAAAGCCGCAGAAAGGAGCGGTCAAATTCATCGGCCTCTGCCACCATCCAGCGGGGGTTCGGGTCGCCTATGTAGTTTGAGTTGTAATTGGTGCTGATGCCTCCCAGGAAGGAGACACAGGGTATGCCGGCCACCTTGAGAATATGTGTCAGCATGGCGCTGATGGTTGTTTTTCCATGGGTTCCTGCCACTGCAATGGTAGGGATGCCGGCTGAAATGATCCCCAGCACCTCTGACCGTTTTTTCATGGGAACATGATGACTGCTGAAGTGCTTGAATAATGTATTCGAGGATGGGATGGCAGGGGTGTAAACCACCAGCTCTGGCATTACTTCCAGGTTGGCAGGATCATCCTCGTGGATTACCTGAATCCCCTCTTCCTGCAGCTCCCCGGTCAGCCGTGAAGGGGTTTTGTCGTAACCACTGACACTGACTCCCCGGGTATAAAAATAACGGGCCAGGGCACTCATGCCGATGCCCCCGATACCGAGGAAGTATATGTGTGTTATGTGGTTGATGTTGATCATTTTTTTTGTGTTTTCCTTTTATTGTTCTTTTCACCGGCGCCGCCTGCAGATTGATTTTTCAGGGCAAGCTCAAGTGCAATGCCGGCTATGACGTCTGCTGCATTCAAATAGGACAGGCCTGCCAGTTTCTCCCTGAAGCGCTGTTTTTTGTTTTCATCAAAGATCAGGGCGCTTACCTCTTTGACCAGGTGATCCTGAACCTGATTGTCTTTCAGCAAAACTGCCGCATTGTGGTTGACCAGTGCCTGTGCATTTTTGGTCTGATGGTCCTCGGCCACATTGGGCGAGGGAATGAATATGGCCGGTTTTTTTACCGAACTTATTTCTGATACTGCAATGGCACCTGCACGGCTGACCACAACATCTGCAGCAGCGTAGGCATAATCCATCCTGTCGATAAAGGCGTTAACATATAGTTTGTTTTCTCCTGCGGCTTTCACAGCCTCCCTGGCTGCTTCAAAATAAAATGCCCCCGTTTGCCAGATCAGCTGAATTCCTGCTTCTTTCAACGCCTCCAGGTTATGGGCCACTCCCTCATTGATGCTTCGGGCCCCGCCGCTTCCACCGGTAACCAGCAATACGGGTTTGTCGCTGTCGAGCCCGAAGTAATGCAGTGCATCCTCCCGTTTGCCTTCGATGTCTGTTACTTCGCGTCGTATCGGGTTTCCGGTGATATAGATTTTCTCTTTCGGGAAAAATGCATCCATCCCTTCATAAGCCACACAAATCTTATCTGCTTTTTTACCGAGTATTTTGTTTGTAATGCCGGGCCAGGAGTTTTGCTCCTGAATCAGTACAGGTTGTTTTTGCCTGGCAGCTGCCCAAACCACCGGCCCGCTTGCGTAGCCTCCAACCCCGATCACCACATCGGGCCTGAAACGTTTGACAATTTTTCTGGCTCCTGCCAGGCTCTTCATGAGTTTCCAGGGGAGGAGCAGGTTTTTCCACGTCAGCCGCCGCTGCAGTCCCGCAATATCGAGCCCGATGATGTGGAAGCCTGCCTGCGGAACTTTGTGCATTTCCATTCTCCCTTTTGCACCAACAAACAGGATACGCGCGTTATAGACCCTTTGCCTGATCGCATGGGCTATGGCTATGGCAGGGAATACATGGCCTCCCGTGCCTCCGCCTGCAATCAAAACCTTAAGCGACTGTGCCGGTTGCGTATGTTTTTCCATTGGTGCTGTTTTGAATTTCTTCTTCCTGTTCGATGCTGCGACTTACGCTAAGAATGATGCCGATGGCCAGGCTGGTGAACCACAATGATGTACCCCCCATGCTTACCAGGGGCAATGGCTGACCGGTAACCGGTACCAGGTTGACCGCAACCGCCATATTGACCATTGCCTGGAATACCAGGCTGAAGCTCAGGCCGGCTGCCAGCAGTGCCCCGAATGTTCCGGGGCTCCTGTGTGCTATACGGACACCCCGGTAGAGCAATATCATATAAAACAGCAGGACAAGAAAACCTCCTGCCAATCCGTATTCTTCAATGATGATGGCATAAATGAAATCTGAGTATGCCTGGGGCAGAAAATTGCGCTGGACTGAATTTCCCGGCAGTTTCCCGATGAACCCGCCGGTTGCAATGGCGATCTTCGCCTGATCTGCCTGATAGGTGTCCTGCCCTTCTTTTCCGAGAAAGGTGTCAACACGGCTTTGCCATGTGCCCACCCGTCCGCCTTCGGGCATGGCCGATATGATGACAATGAACAGCGCCGCTCCGGCTATACTGATCCCGGCAAGGGCCAAAATGTATTTTAACCTCACCCTTCCGATAAACATCAGTACCACGCAGGTAACGAACAATACCAGGGCTGTGGACAGGTTTGCCGGCATAATCAGTGCGCAAACAAGGATCACCGGCAATATCATAGGGATGAATGCTGAATTCAGGTCTTTGATGATGGATTGTTTCCTGGTGAGCAGACGGGCCAGGTACATGATAATGGCAAGTTTGGCCAGGTCTGAGCTTTGAAAGCTCACGTTAATGATGGGCAGGGTGATCCACCGGCTTGCTTCATGAATGGTTGTTCCCCTGATAAGGGTAAATAACAGCAGGGGGATGGCTATCATCAGTGCAAGCTGGGAGATTCTGGAATAATAGGTGTATTTTACCCGGTGGGCCAAAAACATCAACCCGAATCCCAGCAAAATGATTACCATGTGCTTGATAAGGTAATATTCCGTATTGCCCTCCCGGAAGCGGTACGCGAGGGTGCCTGTGGAGCTGTAAACCGCCAGGATGGATACCAGGTAAAGGAAAATTACCACGATCCAGATGGTCCGGTCACCCTTGATATGTTTCAGCAATTTTTGCATATTGCAATACGGTTTATGGCAGTTTGCCAGATGAATGGCGTTTTTTAAAGGTCATATACGGCTTTTTTGAACTGGTTGCCCCTGTCGGTATAATCGTTGAATCGGTCAAAGCTTGCACAGGCCGGTGAAAGCAGTACGATGTCATTCGGGGCTCCGGCCATGTATGCTGTTTGAACCGCCTCTTCAACTGTTTCTGCTTCAAAAACGGCCTGAACACGGTCTGTAAAAAAATCTGTCAGTCTGCGGTTGTCTGCTCCCAGGCAAACCAGGGCTTTGACTTTCCGGGATACCAGGTTTGCCAGCACCCGGTAATCATTCCCTTTATCCTGCCCCCCTGCAATCCATATAACCGGCCGGTTCATGCTTTCCAGCGCAAACCAGGCTGCATTTACATTGGTGGCTCTGGAATCGTTGATAAAGGTGATGCCCCTGACCACCTCCACTTCTTCGAGGCGATGTTCTTCCTGCAAAAACCCGCCCAGGCATTCTTTGATGCCCTCCTTCCGTACATCCGGCAGGCGCGATTGTATGCTTTCGGCCATGCTGCCGTAAATGTTTCCTCTTCCTTTCAATGCTTTTGCCAAAGTATTCATTTGTCTGCTTTACCTGTTATTGTGTAATTATTTTCCGGGATGCCGGTCATTACCTAAGTTTGAGGGTTATGACCGAAAACAATGCAAGCATAATCCCGATGATAAAAAAACGTTGAACAATTTTTGCCTCGTGAACGCCTTTCATCTGATAGTGGTGATGAAGTGGTGCCATTTTGAAAATGCGCCGCCCCTCTCCGAAGCGTTTTTTGGTGTACTTAAACCAGGTGACCTGCATGATCACAGAAAGGCTTTCCATAAAAAACACACCGCAAAGTATGGGAATGAGGAGCTCTTTCCTGATCACAATGGCAAATACGGCGATGATTCCTCCCAGCGACAGGCTGCCGGTGTCTCCCATAAATACCTGGGCAGGGTAGGAGTTGTACCACAGAAAGCCTATACAGGCGCCGGAAAATGCCGCAATAAAGATCACCAGCTCTCCTGTATGGGGTATGTACATGATGTTCAGGTAATCTGCAAATACCATATTGCCGGATACATAGGCCAGCACCCCCAGGGTGGCTCCAATGATGGCTGAGTTTCCGGTGGCCAGCCCGTCCAGCCCGTCGGTAATGTTTGCCCCGTTGGAAACGGCCGTTATGATGAGTATCACAATGGGGATGAAGATCAGAAACGCCCAGCGTTCGTAACCGGCTCCAAGAAAACGCAAAAGTTCCGCGTAATCGAACTCATTGTCTTTCAGGAAGGGGATACTGGTTTTGGTTGATTTGACTGATTCCACCGGGAAGGGGGAGTCCGGATCGGTTACCCCCTCCATTTCAAGGATCTCGCTTGTGCTGATAAACTCAAGCGGGGTGTCAGGTTTTTCACGTATCACCACGCCCTCATGAAAGTAGAGCGTTGCTCCGACAATGATGCCCAGGGTGATCTGTCCCAGGATTTTGAATTTGCCGTGAAGCCCTTTTTTGTCTTTTTTAAATACTTTAATGTAATCGTCAATGAATCCGATTGCACCCAGCCATAAGGTGGATATCAGCATCAGTATAATATAGATGTTGTTCAGCCTGGCAAAAAGCAGGGTAGGGATCACGATGGCCGCGATGATGATCAGTCCGCCCATTGTGGGCGTTCCGGCTTTGCTTACCTGGCCTTCAAGCCCGAGGTCTCTTACATTCTCACCCACCTGTTTCTTTTTGAGGAAACGGATGATGTATTTCCCTGATATCATGGTAATGAACAGGGAGAAAATGATTGCCATGCCGGCCCGGAAGGAGATGTATTGAAACACCCCGGCGCCGGGAAGATCATAGGCCTGATCCAGAAATTCAAACAAGGGGTAAAGCATGGTTTATCTGTTTAAAAATTCCTGTAACAAAGCTTTGTCATCAAAGGGATGCCTGACCCCGTTGATTTCCTGGTATTTTTCATGGCCTTTTCCTGCCACCAGGATGATGTCTCCTTCTCTGGCCATTACACAGGCCACATTAATTGCTTCTTTTCTATTGGTAATGGTGATGTATTTCTGCTTCAGGGTCGGATCGGCTTCCAGTCCGGCGATCATGTCGCTGATGATGGCTTCCGGATCTTCAGTGCGGGGGTTGTCGCTGGTAAAGATGACCTGGTCGCTGTAGCCGGCAGCAATGGTTGCCATGGAAGGCCTTTTGGCTTTATCTCTGTCGCCCCCGCACCCGATCACTGTGATCAGCTTTCCGGGGGCCTGCCTGATCTCATTGATGTTTTTCAATACATTTTCCAGTGCATCGGGGGTGTGTGCATAATCCACGATGCCGGTAATCTTACTTTTATTGCGGAAATACTCGAAACGGCCGGCAGGTGCTTCGCAGGCACTGATGGTGGTAAGCAGAGTGTCAGATTCTTTGCCAAGCATACAACCTGCCCCGTACACCGCAAGAATATTGTAGGCGTTGAACCGGCCGGTCAGCTGGCTCCATACTTCATGTTTGCCGATATGTAAATGAAGTCCTTCAAAACTGTTGTCCAGGATTTTTCCTTTAAAGTCGGCCATTGCTCTCAGGCTGTAAGTTTTTACGGTGGCTTTTGTGTTTTGCAGAGCAATCATCCCGTTTTTGTCGTCCAGGTTGGTCAGTGCAAAGGCTGTGTTGCTCAGTTTATTGAAAAGCAATTGTTTTGCCTGAAGGTATTCCCTGAAGGTTTGGTGATAATCCAGGTGGTCATGCGAAATATTGGTGAAAATGGCACCGGTAAAATGGAGGCCTTCGGTTCTTCTCTGGGTTAATGCGTGGGAACTCACTTCCATAAATGCATGGTCGCAGCCTGCATCAACCATTTGTCTCAGGAGTTTGTTGACAGATAGCGCATCCGGGGTGGTGTAGCGGGCTGGTGACTCTGTTGTTCCTACTTTGTTGCTGATGGTGGAGATGAGTCCGCAGGTGTGGCCGAGCCGGGTAAAAACCTCGTGCAGTAAGCGTACGGTGGTTGTTTTGCCATTGGTGCCTGTAACACCTATCAGTTTTAGCTGTTCGGATGGATTGTCATAAAAGTTTGCAGCCGCTGCCGCCATTCCGGAGGTTGTATCAAATACCCGGATATAGCTTATCCCCGGCACCAGCTCTGCGGGCATGGTTTCACACATGATTGCCCTTGCTCCTTTCTCTATCGCATCACCGATGTATTGATGACCATCTGTGGTTAGCCCTTTGACTGCAATAAAGAGTGCTCCGGGGCTGACCTCCCTGGAGTCGGCGGCAACAGACAATATGCCACAATGGGGGGTGCCCCAGGTCTCTTTTACTCCTGTTCGGTAGAGAATATCACTAAGTTGTTTTTCTCGCGGCATGGTTCCTTGTTATTATGACAGTTCCAGGTAAATAATGTTTCCTGCATTGATTCTTCTTCCGGGAGGTATGCTTTGCCTTTTGACCACTCCCCGGCCGCTGAAACGTACCCGCAGGCCGGCATTTTCCAATACGTGAACGGCATCTCTCAGCCCCATTCCCACTACTTCAGGCACCAGGTTTTCGATGAACTCACGGTCTTCCAGCCTGATGGTGTCATCAGAATGAATGGCCCGCACCCATTGACCTTCAGCAGTTTCATCTGAGATGCGCACGTCAAACGGAGCATAAATTGTACGAAGGTCTTCCATGTGTCCGCTCCGGAAACCCGGCAACGAAGTCATCATGACCTCCTGCTCCTCTTCCGGAGCCATAAAAAGCTGTGCAGCGTACATTTTATCGGCAATTTCCCTGAAAGCCGGTGCTGCAACCTGGCTTCCTGTATATATGAACCCCCGGGGGTTATTGATCATAATGATGCAGCTGTAAACGGGGTCGTTTGCCGGAAAGTAACCCACAAAAGAGGCCTGGTAATGTGTGCCTGAGGGGCCCCTGTAGCCCTGACCTGCCTGTGCAATCTGGGCTGTTCCGGTTTTCCCGGCAATGGGGTATGCATCAGTCCGGATGTTTTTTGCTGTTCCGTTTTCGACAACTTCATTCAGCATTTCCTGTGCATGGCCGATGGTGCGGTTGCCCGCAATGCTGCGATTCATAACTGTGGGTGAAAACTTCCTGACAGTTCGTCCTGCCTGACGGATTTCGCTCACAAACATGGGCTTCATCATTCTTCCGTTATTGGCCACGGAATTATATAATGTCAAAGTTTGTAATGGAGTCAGTGAAACTTCATATCCGATGGCCATCCAGGGAAGAGAAAGGTTTGACCACCCCTGGTTTCCGGGTTCACGAATGATTGGCTGGCCTTCGCCGGATATTTCGAGGCCAAGGGGCTCGTGCAGGCCAAGCCGCCTGAGCTGTTCAACAAAACGTTCAGGGTTTTCTTTGTATGCCTGGTAAATGATCTGGGACATCCCCACGTTGGAAGACAGTGCAAATGCCTCACGAACCGGTATGTTGCCATGACCTTCTTCGTTGACATCTCTCATCACCCGGTTGTAATAGGTGATGCTGCCTTCACCCGTATCAATGTAGTCGTCAGGGCTGACCAAACCATCTTCCAGGGCAGTAATGACAGAAGCCAGTTTAAATGTGGAGCCGGGTTCAGTGCTTTGTCCTATTGCAAAATTGTATGTTTCGTCATACCTGTTTCCGGCTTGATTCCGCTGAAGGTTTGAAATGGCTTTGACTTTACCGGTTGCCACCTCCATGACCACTGCTGTTCCATGACTGGCACGGAATCGCTGCAATTGCCTCAGCAGGGCTTTTTCTGTAATGTCTTGTATCTCAACGTTGATTGTGGTAATCAGGTCTTTCCCGTTTTGTGGCCGGATCTCGTTCTGGTCGCTGATTGGCATCCAGGTTCCGCCACTCAGACGCTGCATCAGTCTTTTTCCCTGTACTCCTTCCAGGTATTCCCTGTAAGCTCCCTCCAGGCCCACATAGATGCCCTCCCGTTCGTATCCGACCGTCCGGGCAGCCATGGTCTGGTAGGGCATTTCACGTCTCGTTCTTTCGTTGACAATGAGCCCGCCGCCAAAACGTCCAAGCCGGAACAGGGGGAATTGCCTTGCCTGCTGAAGCTGATCCCAGGTTACATTGCGCTTAATCAGGTAGTAACGTTCATTGTTTTGCCTTGCCCTGAGCAGATCCCTGCGATACCGCTCTTCACTGCGGTCGCCGAATAACCTGGAAAGCCGGTACGCAAGTGAATCCACATTGTCAGAAAACAACTGGTCGGAAACAACTGAATGGCTGAGGTCCATACGGAGTTCGTAAACAGGAACGCTGGTAGCCAGCAACCTTCCGTCATCCGCGCAAATATCGCCTCTGGCAGCTTCAATGCTTACATAGCGCATGGTGGCAGAACGTGAGCGTTCTTTCCAGTACTCACCTTCTATGAGTTGTATGTAAAGAACTTTGCCGATAATGACCACAGCGATCATGGCCATCATAAAATAAATCAGGCGAATTCTCCACAATATGTCGCTTTTTTGTTCCACGATCCTTTTTTTCTGCAGCTGTTTTGCTCGTCTTAATTATTCAGTTGCGCCTATTCAGTTGCGCCCCAGAAGTCTGTTCATTAAGCTTTTGTCTTTATTTACCTCATAAACCGGCATGGGGGGTTCTTTGGGCTCAACAAACCCCCGGGTTTTTAGTCTTCTTGAGATCTCTGAACGGTTTGTCAGGTACATATACTCGGATTTGACATGCACATACCTGATTCGCAGGGCAGTCATCTCCTGCTGTAACCGGTCTGCCTCCCTTGCCTTTTTTTCTGCATAGTATGCATTGAAAATCAGAAACAGAGCCAGGCCAGACAGGTAAAATATGAAAGGAAGCAATGATGGAGCAGATTTGCCGGTAATCAGGCTGCCATCAAGCAGTCCGGCAAAAAAGCGCCCTGTGCTGCCATTGCCTGGGCGTTTTTTCTCTTTTTGCTGTTTTTTAAATTTATTCCCTGCCATTTTGATCTACTTTTTCTGCGATCCTGAGTTTGGCGCTTCTTGCCCTTGGGTTTTCCGCGATTTCCTTTTTGTCGGCTGTTTGCACTTTCCCCACCGGCTCAAATGGCCGGATCAAATTCCCGTAAAAATCTTTTTCCGGTTTCCCGCTGAAGTTTCCTGTTTTTATATAGTTTTTTACCAGCCGGTCTTCAAGGGAGTGATAGGCAATGATGACCATTCTTCCGCCGCTTTTCAGTACCCCGGTGCTTTGTGTCAGCAGTTCCTTCAGTGAATCAAGCTCCTGGTTGACCTCAATGCGTAGGGCCTGAAAAGCCTGGGCAAGGAATTTGTTCTCCCTGCCCCTGGGTGCCATTTTTTCAAGCAGCCCGGTCAGTTCTGTGGTGGTTTCAAAGGGTTTAGTCCGGCGGTAGTCAATGATGGCTGCGGCAATCCTGCGTGAATTTTTCAGTTCACCATAGGTGTAAAACAGCCCGGCCAGTTGTTTGTCATCATAGGTGTTGAGGATATCTGCCGCACTCAGGTGAGCCTGCTGGTTCATCCGCATGTCGAGCGGACCTTCCGACCTTGTGGAGAAACCCCTTGACGCCTGGTCAAACTGATACGATGAAACACCGAGGTCAGCAAGGATGCCGTCAACCGGCAGATAACCATGAAACTTCAGGAGGTTTTTCATGTACCTGAAGTTGTGATCAAGAAATGTCAGCCTGGGGTCATCCCGAATGTTCCTGCGGGCATCTTCATCCTGGTCAAAAGCGATAAGTTTTCCTTCACCCAGCCGTTCAAGTATTGCGGCTGAATGTCCTCCGCCCCCGTACGTGGCATCCACATATGTGCCGCCGGGCACCAGTGACAATCCGTCAATGGCAGCTTCCAGCATAACCGGACTATGATACATCTTCACCTCCGGGTGTTTGGTTAACTTTCCCCATCACTTCCTCAGCCAGTGAAGAAAAGTCTTCAGGTTCACTGGCCAGCAAACCTTCATAAGCCTCTTTGGCCCAAATTTCTATGCGTCTTCCATATGCTAAAAGAACGATTTCCTTCTGAATCTCTCCGTAATCGATCAATGACTTTGGCAGCAGTAACCTGCCTGCCGGATCAAGACGGAGCTCCTTCGCCCCCCGGAAAAAGTAACGGACGAACTCCCGGTTTTTTTTGTTATACAGGTTCAGGGAGTTAACTTCGCGCGATATTTTCAGCCATTCGCTCTCCGGGTAGAGCGTAAGGTTTGTTTCAAAGCCGCGGTTAACGACAAAGCGATCCTGATCACCAGGCCCCAGTTGCTTTTTTAATCCCGAGGGAAGCATAAAGCGGCCTTTGGTGTCGATTCTGCAATCAAATTCACCAAGGAGGTGTGTCATTGGTATCGCGCTTAACCGTTTTCAAAGTGTAAATATAGATATAAAATTACCACTTTTTACCACTTTTTACCACTTTTTCCCACATTGTTAATAACTTTTTGGCTTCAGGGAGGGGGGTGTTATGGTTTTTGATGACATAAAAAGTTGAATTACAGTGCATTGAGGGTGGTGTTGGTGTTGTGGAGTGATTTGGGTGCAGGTGGGCTCTCTGTGCCCGGGTGCGGCTCCGTTGTATGAACTTTGAAAGTTATTTCTTATTTTTGGTGGCGATGGAAGAAGCCGGAATGACTGTGAAAACAGATCAGCCAAAACAACAGCTGATCGATATCGATAAAGTGTTGAGATCCAAAGCCGGGAAGGCCTATTACCTGGTTCCCGGGCCTTTGGTTCGGTACCTTAAACGGATCATACACCAGGATGAAATCAATCAGGTCCTGGAGGATTATCGTAATCTCAGCGGCCTTGAGTTCATTGAGCGTATTTTGACTGATCATTTTGAGCTTAACATTGAAGTGGTCAATGAGGAGTTGATTCCGGCCTCCGGTCGCTATATTGTGGCATCCAACCACCCCCTGGGCGGGCTTGACGGCATGGCGCTGATGCATGTGATCGGGAAAAAACGTTCCGATATCCGCTTTCTGGCCAACGATATTCTGCTTGAGGTGTATAACCTGAAGGAGTTGTTTGTTCCGGTGAACAAGCACGGAAGAAATACGGCAGGCTTTGTGCGGGCACTGGAAGAATGCTTTTCTTCAGATGAACTGATTCTGATTTTCCCGGCAGGGCTGGTATCCAGAAGGCAGGGGAAGGATATTCGCGATCTGGAATGGAAAAAGACGTTTATTACAAAAGCTGTACAGCACAAACGCGATATTGTGCCGGTGTATATTGATGGGAAAAACTCCAATTTTTTTTACAACCTGGCATTATGGCGAAAGCGCCTGGGCATCAAATTCAATGTGGAGATGCTGTACCTGCCTGATGAAATGTTCAGTCAGCAGAATAAAAAACTCCGCATTATCTTTGGAAAGCCTGTGCCATATAGTACCTTTACCAAAGAAAAAACCCATTACCAGTGGGCACAGAAAATGAAAGAGCATGTTTATGGGTTGCCTGACGGCAATTTGCTATTTAATGATTAACCGGAATGAATAAGGAGATGAAGGAACATGAAAGGGAGATAATTCAGCCTGTGCCCAGGGATGTGCTCATGGCTGAATTGACAGATGACAGGTTTTTTCGCTACACCAACAAGGGCAATAATGAGATTTATGTGGTGGACGCCCGCAATGCTCCGAATGTGCTGCGTGAAATCGGACGTTTGCGTGAGGTTTCTTTCCGGCAGGCGGGCGGAGGAACTGGCAAAGAACTGGATCTGGATGATTTTGATCAGGGTGACAACCCTTACCAGCAGCTGATTGTGTGGGATCCTGCAGCCAGGGATATTGTGGGAGGCTATCGGTTTACCTGTTGCTGGGATGCGGCCAAAAGGTCAGATGGTGTGCCTGACATTGCCATGGCCCGTTTGTTCCGTTTTTCCGGTCAGTTTATCGGGGATTATATGCCCTATACCATCGAGCTGGGGCGATCCTTTGTGCAGCCGGCCTACCAGCCATCCAGGGAAAACAGGAAGAGCATCTATTCCCTGGATAATTTGTGGGATGGCCTGGGAGGCCTTGTGGTTGATTATCCGCAATTGAAATATTTTTTGGGTAAAGTGACCATGTACCAGCATTTTGACACTTATGCGCGCGACCTGATATTGTATTTCATGCACCGGTTTTTCCCCGACAATGATAACCTGGCTGCCCCATATGAGCCGTTGCCGATTACCACGCCCCGGGAGAAGTTGTCTGAAGTTTTTACAGGAGAAACCTTTGAGGAGAATTACCGCTTGTTGTCACATCATGTAAGGGCCCGGAAGGAGAATATCCCTCCACTGATCAATTCATACATGGGTCTCAGTCCTACAATGAAAACATTCGGAACAGCTTTTAACGAGGATTTCGGAGGCGTGGAGGAAACAGGGATCATGGTTACCATCGCTGATATTTATGATTCAAAGACCAGGAGGCATATCAGTACATACCAACAGAAAGCCTGAAAACTTTACTGCCTGCCGGATCCGGTCAGTGCAGGCCCCCTTTTTTCGTAACGGGTTGCAGCCATGATAATTAAATCAGCTGAGTTTATCAAAAGTTCGTCAAACTGGAAAGACTGCCCCCCGGGCGATTTGCCTGAGTATGCTTTTTTGGGTCGTTCCAATGTGGGTAAATCTTCCCTGATCAATATGCTGACCCGCCACGGAAAGCTGGCCAAAACTTCGGCTACTCCAGGCAAAACGCAACTGATCAATCATTTCCTGATTAATGGGTCATGGTACCTGACAGACCTTCCCGGTTACGGTTTTGCCAAAGTGCCGGTGGCGATTAAAAAAAAGTGGGAAAGGGTTATCCAGACTTATTTGCTGAAGCGGCAGAATCTTCTTTGTTCTTTTATCCTGATTGACAGCCGCCATGAACCGCTGAAGAACGATATCGCTTTTCTGGAATGGTTTGGAATGAATCAGCTCCCGTTCTGCCTGGTGTTCACAAAAGCAGACAAGTTGTCGGAATCCAGGGTGAAGAAGCACTTCGATGTATATATGAAAACCCTTGCCAGGCAATGGGAGCCCTTGCCCCCATGCATTGTCAGCAGCAGTAAGACAGGACGGGGTCGTGAGGAGATACTGGAGCTGGTAGCAGAAAGCAATAAACTTTTTAGCCCGGCCTGAACCTGGCTTCATTCAGGATTTTTCTTGCATCGGTTTCATGGAGCAGTTCCTGAAGGCTTACTTCCTGGTTTCGGCGCATATACTCCCTGACAATTTGCCATCCGAGCCAGACGCCGGTGCGCGGTGCCGAATTCTGTGAGAAGGGAGCGGTAAACGGAGCTTCCCTGACAAATTTCTGAATGGCTGCAAAATCGGAGGAATAGAGCAGTTCATTGTCCAGTTTATACGTCCACGCACGACCCTTATTGTTTTCCATCCACTGCTGGTTGGCATCGGTGTATTTTATCTTGAGTGAATCGGGGGTGCCGGGCAACATACAATCCAGAAAGAAAAGTCGCTTGCCTTCATGGATCATATGTTCCAGCATGGTTTCCGGCTGGGGGTAGATCATATCCAGTTTTTCCCTGGCCAGTACCTCCATTACATCAACCGGTACACGCTCAGGTCTCATCCATCTTTTTTTGTACCGTGGTATGCCGATTTTTTCGTAATAGTGGTAATCGCTGCCCAGGTAAGTGTCCAGGGCAATAATGAGGTGTCCTTCAGCATGTATGACCGGCATTTGGTGGTCTATTCCTGAAATGTAGGAATAAACCCTGGGTGTTTTGCTTTCAGGGAAATGGTATTGGTAAAACCGAAATGCGCGGGTGAGTGATTCTCCGAGTTCATCCAGGTCAGGCCATACTTCTTTGGAATCAATATATAATTCCTTCATCAGGGGGTCGGTCACGTAATCATATAATTGCTCAACTCCCGCCGGGTCATCAATGCCCTCACCCAGGAAAAAATAAAACTCCTCAATATGAGGCTCAATCTCTTTGCGCAGGTCAAAGGGGTTTAGTTCAAAGAGTACGGAATCATAGCGGCTTACCCTTACAGGGTCAATCTCCACATCAGATATGTCTGCTTCATAAAACGGTTTGCGGTCCCAGGCGGAGCAACCGCCAATCGCCAGGCAAATTGTTAAGAAAGCCAGTGACGAACAAATCCTTGCCATTCTTTGTTTGATCATTTTCACAGGGATTGATTAATTTTATATGGGATATAAAGGCTGAAAGTTTCCGGGTTGATTCCCGGGCAATATGCACCCCGGTCTGTGCGTAAAAAAAATGTTTAATATTGCAAACGTAAAGCTTATGGCAAAATTATAAGATTGCAATAAAGATATTCGCACAATTTTTGAAAATGATACTGATCTTATGAAAAAGCTTCTGATCTTCCTTTCTGCGGTTTTGCTGACCATGCCTTTCGCAGCAGCCGGTGATACAGGCTTTAAATTCGGCATGGTGGGTTCACCGAATATTTCCTGGCATCGTCCTGAAACACGTGGTTTTGAGAGAAATGGGGTAACATTTGGCTTGTCTTACGGGCTGGTGGCAGATTATGTGTTTGCAGAAGGTTATGCCATCTCTTCAGGGATCAATCTGCTGCATACCGGCGGAAAGCTCAAATACAGATACATCCGGGACGGGCTGGATACCGATAAGCGACGGGATTATTCATTGCGTTATCTTCAGGTCCCGGTCACCATTAAGCTACGGACCGATGAGATCGGCTATATTACTTATTACGGTCAGTTTGGTCTTGGGGTTGGCTTCAATACAAAAGCGCAAGCCGATGAGCGCATTCCCCAGCCCGACGGAACCGTGGTATCTGCCCGTGACGTAGATATTTCGGATGAAATCACTTTTATGCGTGCTTCGCTGATCATCGGGGCCGGTGTGGAATACAGTCTTGGTGGGCGTACCTCATTGATGGGGGGGCTGGTTTTTAACAATGGGTTTACCAATGCCCTGAAAATGGATAGCCCTGTTCCCGGGGGCGCTCCTCCCAGCTCAATGGTGAATTACCTCGAGGTTACATTGGGTGTGATGTTTTAAGGTAAACACCGGCAGGCATTAACCCTCCGGGGTTTGAGAGGCCCGGCCATAAAAAATATTATGACTATGCGTATTGCGCTGGCACAGCTTAATTATCATGTAGGAAATTTTAAATACAATACAACCGCGACCATCAGGGCCATCCAGGATGCAAAACAACAAGGAGCAGATATTGTTGTGTTTCCTGAGATGTCGGTGTGCGGATATCCCGCACGCGATTTGCTTTTTTCTGATGCATTCATACGGGAGTGCCTGCGGTGCGTTGATGAGATCGCAGCAGCCTGCCAGGGCATTGCAGCCATTGTCGGCACTCCGACCCTCAGTCTGCAACCAAATGGCAAGCGTTTGCGCAATACAGCTTTCCTGCTGATGAATGGAGAGATTCAGGCCGGTTACCATAAAGGCCTGATGCCAACTTATGATGTGTTTAACGAGTACCGGTACTTTGAGCCGGCGACGGCTTTTCATACCATTCCTTTTAAAGGCCGCAGGATCGGCCTTACCATTTGTGAAGATATCTGGAACCTTCACAACCAGGGGCTGTATGCTGTGAATCCGCCGGATGAGTTGATCAGGGAAAAGCCTGACCTGCTCATCAATATTTCTGCTTCTCCCTTTGCCTGGAACCACGGGGTGAGCCGCCTGAGGGTGCTCTCGGAAAATGCCCGCACATACCAGCTGCCCTTGTTCAATGCAAATTTGCTGGGTGGGCAGACCGATCTGATTTTTGAGGGAGGCAGTGCAGTGTGTAATCCTGCGGGGGAACTGACTGACCTTATGCCTTCGTTCCGGGAAGACTTGCGTGTGTATGACCTGGACGAGGTTTTGCAAGGGCACGGAAGTCATATTCCTGCTGCCCCCGAAAACGAATCGAAATACCGGCTGATGATGGATGCACTGGTATTCGGAGTAAAGGATTATTTCAGGAAAACCGGCTTAAAAAAAGCCGTACTTGGTCTGTCGGGAGGCATCGATTCTGCAGTAAGCCTGGTGCTGGCCGAGCAGGCTTTGGGTAAAGAAAACGTATGGGCAGTGTTGTTGCCTGGTCCTCACAGCTCGGATCATTCGGTGAAAGATGCCGTTTCGCTGGCGCAAAACCTTGGCGTAAAATACGATGTGATTTCAATCAATGAAACAGTCAGTGCCGTGGAGAAAACACTGAAGCCCCTGTTTGATCATACAAATTCAGGTATTGCAGAGGAAAATATCCAGGCAAGGGCCCGGGCCATTGTGCTCATGGGGCTTTCCAATAAATTCGGCCATTTGTTGCTGAATACCTCCAACAAAAGTGAAGCAGCCGTGGGTTATGGCACCTTGTATGGTGATATGTGCGGTGGGCTTTCGGTTTTGGGGGATGTTTACAAGACGGAGGTATACGGGATGGCAGCATTGATTAACAGTAAACAGGAGGTGATTCCTGATCATACAATCACAAAAGCACCTTCGGCAGAACTCCGGCCTGATCAGAAAGACGCGGATTCCCTGCCGGACTATGCGGTGCTTGATGAAATACTATACAAATTCATCGAGCAGGGCATGGATGCTGCTTCCATTGTGGAGGCCGGGCATGATGATGCCACGGTAAGCAAAGTGCTGCGACTTGTGACAGGCAGCGAACATAAACGCCGCCAGTCACCGCCGGTTATGAGGGTATCCGCAAAATGCCTGGGTGTCGGGCG
>Ga0207421_10000914_pt1 | contig 38391 bp, 37 predicted proteins | sample SodLakKL_010_SED_4_FD_187542 | JGI IMG/M metagenome (GOLD analysis project Ga0207421, IMG submission 187542) | Alkaline sediment microbial communities from Lake Tanatar, Kulunda Steppe, Russia - 8KL_010_SED (SPAdes) (version 2) | ecosystem: Environmental > Aquatic > Non-marine Saline and...
TACTGCATTGCTGCTCTTGTTCATCGTTTTAGGCATCAACATCACCGCTATAATCATCAGAGAAAAATACAGACAGAGGTTCTAAATATGATACGTAAGTTAAAAGAATTGCTTAAAGAGGAAAGATCGTGCGAAAGGGTAGATATGCCCACGGATAAGAAGATGTGGGTAGAGGACCTAAGTCTATGGTACGGTAAAACTAAAGCACTGAAGAACATAAACATAGAGCTGGAAAATAAGAAAGTGACGGCTATCATAGGCCCCTCGGGATGCGGTAAATCTACCCTGTTACGGTGCCTCAACAGGATGAACGATACTATCCCTTCAGTCCGTGTTGAGGGTAAGGTCTGGCTGGACGGCTTCAATATATATGATGATGTTACGGATTGTGTAGATATAAGGCGTAAAGTCGGTATGGTCTTTCAAAAACCTAACCCTTTCCCGTTTTCGATAGCCAACAACATATACTATGGTTGTCAGGTAAACGGTATCGATGTGGATAAGGATGAAGTAGTAGAGCGATCCTTGAGGCAGGCTGCACTATGGGACGAAGTCAAAGATAGATTGGATGAGAACGCACTATCTCTTTCCGGAGGTCAGCAGCAGCGGCTCTGCATCGCAAGGGCCCTTGCCATCGAACCCGATGTTATACTGATGGACGAACCGTGTTCGGCATTGGACCCCATCGCTACAGCCAAGATAGAGGACCTCATCGATGATTTGAAAAATTATTATACGGTAATCATCGTTACTCACAACATGCAGCAGGCAGCCAGGGTTAGTGATCATACGGCTTACATGTATCTGGGTGAACTGATAGAATTCGGCAAAACTACCCAGATATTTGAGAACCCTCAAGAAGAAAATACTGAAAAATATATAACCGGAAGATTCGGGTGATAAAGATGGTACCAGAAGCGAGAAGATCATATCTTGAAGAATTGAAAGAACTGAGACAGATGGTCGAGGAGATGGGAGATCTAGCGTCGCAGGCTATTTACCTGTCCATAGAAGGTTTGGTAGAATTGGATGAAAACAAGGTAAATATGGTGGAGGAGATAGACAGCAAGATCTACGCCTATGATAGGGCCATCGAGAAAAAGAGCTTGAACCTCATAGCACTCCAGGCCCCTGTGGCAAAGGACCTGCGTTTCATCGGCACGTGCTTGAAGATAATAACCGACCTTGATAGAGTAGGACGATATTCGATGGACATAGGGAAAGTAACAAGGCGTATGCTGGGTAAAACACACATGAAAAAACTGGTCTCCATCCCATACATGGCCCAGCTGACCATCGAGATGGTGGATATGGCGGTTGACGCTTTCGTGGAAGGTGATGAAACAAAGATAGATGCGATCTATGAAAACGAGGAGAAAGTGGACGCACTATACGACGAGATATTCAGAGAGATTTTGACTTACATGATCGAAGACGCAAAGAGCATCACCATGGGAACTCAGTACGTACTGGTGATACGTTACCTCGAGAGGATCGCTGATCATGCTTGTAATATAGTCGATAGGGTGGTTTACATGGAAACCGGTGAGATGGTGGATCACGAGATATAAAAAGAAAAAGAAAGGGGTTTTACTTTTTCATGGCCTCTATGAATTCGTCCACGGACATGGCAGCCATGGTTACGGTATCGATGGTCCCTCTAGAGCCCATCTCTCCCACCACTTTAGTCACCGCGAGATGGTCCGGGGCATCGAGTATGGTGATGAAGTCGTACTTTCCCAACAGGGCGTACTGCTGTAACACCTTCACTCCCATGTTCTCTATCTCTTTGTTCACTTCCTTGATCCTATGGGGGTTCTCTTTCACGGTCTTTCTCCCTTCATCTGTCAACTTAGACACTACTACGTACTTTCCCATTTTTCAAACACCTCTGTTTTGGTATATCGTCATCCATGGTTAAATATATTTCCGATGCCTGTGGGATCGATGTGAAAGGAACGCTGACCACGATGGTTGGTGCAACACTGATATAGTAAGATTTATAAAGAACATAGTGTGTGAGTTGGGCAAACTTCCGCATGTCGGAGGAGTCAGATATGACACTCGAAAAGAAAACAAATCCAAATTTGATACGCCTGGTCAAATACTTAAAAGGTCGGGCAAGGAACGAATCAGCACCGATCTGGCGAGACGTGGCGGAAAGGCTCGAAAAGCCCTCGAAAAACTGGGCCGAAGTGAACCTTTCTACCATACAAAGACACGCCAGTGACGGAGAGACGATAGTTGTACCTGGAAAGGTCCTCGGTTCGGGATACCTGAACAAAAGGGTCCAGGTCAGCTCATTCAAGATCAGCGAAGGTGCTAGAAAGCAGATAGAAGGTGCCGGTGGATCCTGGGTGACCATACGAGATCTGGTTAACGACAATCCCAAGGGTTCTGACGTGAGGATCATGGGGTGAATAATATGAAGGTATATGATGGAGAGAACAAAGTATTGGGAAGACTTGCCACCCTGGTCGTGAAGGATCTACTAGAGGGCGAAGATGTAAGAGTAGTCAACGCTGAAAAGGTTTTCATAGTCGGTGACAAAGATAACATACTCGCCAAGTATCGACAGAACAGAGAAAGGGGCAAGCAAAGAAAAGGTCCCTTCTACCCACGACGACCCGAAAGGATCTTCAAACGTACGGTCAGAGGGATGCTTCCGTATCAGCAGCCTCGGGGACGAAAAGCATTTAAACGCCTGAGAGCGTACATCGGAGTACCGAAGGAATTCGAAGAATCGGAAATAGTAGTTCCCGATGTAAAATCGGCTACAGGTAAGAAAGGTGTCACCTTGGCAGAAGTGTCTTCGTATTTAGGAGCTAAATTCTAGAGGTCATTATCATGTCCGATAAAAAGGTTGTAACACGTACTGGAAAAAGAAAAACCGCTATAGCTAAAGCGACCATCCGCAACGGAAAGGGGCGCATCAGGATCAACAGTGTACCCCTTGAGATACACACACCACACATGGCAAGACTCAAGATCCAGGAACCAGTTCAGCTGGTAGGCGATAAGGCAGAAGCAGTAGATGTGGATGTCAACGTCCAGGGCGGAGGCGTCATGGGTCAGGCAGGAGCAGCTAGAACGGCTATCGCTTTGTGTTTTGTAGATTACTATCAAGATCCAGAATTAGAAGAGCTATTCAAAGAGTACGACAGGAGCTTACTGGTCTCCGATCCAAGGAGAAGGTTACCCAAGCAGCCCTTGGGTCGTGGAGCCAGGAAGAAGAGACAGAAATCTTACAGGTGATGTGAAACCGATGATCATACCTATAAGATGTTTCACCTGTGGAAAAGTGATAGCCAACATCTACGAAGTATATCTCAGCCGCATAGAACGTGGCGAGGACCCGGGTGAAGTTCTTGATGACCTGGGTGTTGAACGCTACTGCTGTCGTCGTATGATAGTATCACATAAGGATCTGATAGACGACGTCATGCAGTACTGAAACCCTTTCCCATTTTCAATGGGGCCGTGGGGTAGCTTGGTCCATCCTTCTAGCATGGGGAGCTAGGCACCCGAATTCAAATTTCGGCGGCCCCACCATTCCTTTTTACTAGGTCTGTTCACAAGGAGGATCGTCTATCACCTTAGTTTTCCATCTTCCCATCCCTAGAACGACGATAGCTACAGCTGCAGAGACCACATTGCTCAAGGCCATGCCTATCCAAACACCCCTGGACTGGAAACCGATCAACAGGGCGAATACGAAAGCAAGTGGCACCCTGAGACCCCATAATCGAAGCAGATCCAGTCCCATCATGTACTTAGTGTGCCCAGATCCTTCGAACACTGCGTTCACCGCCCTGAACAAACCGAAGAAAGGCATGCTCAGGGAAAATATCAAAAGGAACTCCGTACCCTTACTCACGACGTCTGGGTTCTGATTGAATATTATTATGAACTCCCTGCTAAGGAGGAACAGAGCGATGGTGAACACCCCCATCAAAGCACCGATGGAGAGCATACCTTTTTTGACGACTTCCTGCGCCCTCTCTACTTTTCCAGCGCCCAGGTTCTGTCCTACCATCGTGCTCATTGCGATAGCTAGCCCACTCATCAGGATGAACATGACTCCGAGGATCCTATCACCGGCATTATAAGCGGCCAGTGCTGCATCGCTGTTGTGCACCCTTGCCACTATGAACATGATGGCTACGAACCCGAAGGCAGTACCACTGTTGCCGATGCTAGCCGGGGCACCGATCTTGAGCAGTTTTTTAAGACGTGTAAAATTGGGCTTAAGGTTCTCTATCTTCAAAGTGATACCTACCCTTCCCCTGAAAATCAAGTACATGGCGATGGACGCTGCAGCAGCACGGGTGAGTAGTGTGGCCAGGGCCGCGCCGAATATACCCCATTCCGGGACCGGTCCTATACCGTAGATGAATATGGGATCAAGGATTATGTTGGCTGTCACGGTCACCGTTGTGATCAGCATAGGTGTTAACGTATCGCCCCATGCACGGAGGATGAAAGCGAAGGCCATGAAGATGAACATGAAGGGTTGACTGATGAATATGGTCCTCATGAAGACCGTACCCTGGGCGGCGACCTCCGGACTATCTGTCAATATCGAATTGAGCAAGGCCGGCGAGATCAGGAATCCCAATATCGCAACGGCTGTTGAGAACACTATAAAGAAGAAGAACAACTGCCCAGTTACCAGTTCGGCGTCTTTGTGATTACCTGCACCGGTGTGTTGTGATATCAAAGCGATGGCGGCCACACCGAACCCGCTGCCCACTGAAACCATCAACCATATCAGCGGCCAAGAAACCTGTGTGGCTGCCAGAGCCTCCTTACCAGCCTCCTCACCCATGTTGCCGAGCCAGTATGTATCCGCAAGGTCATAACTGATCTGCAGCAGTGACTCTACCATGATGGGCCAACCTATCAAAAATAAGGTTGCGAATATATTCCCATTTAGTATGTCTGGTTTCTTTCTCTTGCGGAACATCTACCGCTCAGAAAGGAAACTTGTATTAAAATACATAGGTAAAAAAAGAGATATACCGCTGGTTGATCAGTGAGAAAATAATAATAAGGGGGGGGTGGGAGGGTGTTATCGTTACAATTGAACGTATATAGTACTAGTATTTAAATCTTTTCATGCATACATCATACTATCTGGTTCATCCTTTTTCTTCTTCTTCCGTCCCTTCCTTTTTATAGCCCTTTGTTGGGACGGATTCGTACCATGAAAAGAAATATCCTTCCGGATAAGACGCAGATAAACATGATCATCTTTTCCTTCCATCTGGATCACCCCTCGTGATACCAATCCTTTACATATCCTCCTGAGCTTACTCTCGGATACCTTCAACTCACGCGCAGCCTCCTTTACGGTTATCGGTATCTCTTTGAGGAGCAATTTGAGCAGCCTGGCTTCCAGGGTACCATTTTCGAACATCAGAGTCATATCCATCAACCGAAGTATGAAGATTCCCTCTTCTTTTCCCTTTTCTCCTTTCGCTCAGCCTGTTCGATGATGTCTAGATACAATATCATGTGCGAGGGGACGACTCTGATCTCACCCTCTTCATCCAACTCCATCTTCAAAGCCTGGTCCCTACCGAGATAGATGTATCCCTTGAATTCTCCCATAGTTTCTATCGTTTCATCTCTTGCACTCAATGAAACTATCTTATATTTTGAACCCACGACAAGACTATCAAATGATAAGTGCTGTTTCTTTTTCATCTACTCACCTCTTTTCAACCAACTCTGCGATCCTGGACACGGATTCTCTGTATCTGTTCAAAGCCGATTCTATGTTCGCCTCGGTTATGTGCCATGCGGTCATCAGATCACCGTGTCTGATCTTGTATCCCTTCTTTATGACCTCTCCGTTATCTTCGATGGTGATATCGTCTGACTCGACTATATCCAGGTCCTTCATCTTGTTAAGATGGCGGTATATACTCGGTTTGGAGGCGTCCAGTACATCCGCCATCTCATCAACGGTCCAGGGCTTGTCCATATCTTTTAGAAAACAATCGGTCCACAATCGGAAGGGTATGCTGTCATACAGCTCCTCTCCCTCCTTTCTACCCGAAAGGTATCCTATATCTAAAAGAAAGTTTTCCAGGACTTCATTCAGATCGTCCGAAGATATCGGGGTATGGCTTGAAACAACGACTTTGAAAGGCATGTATGAAGCGAGTAAGTTTACACAATATAATATTTACTAATGTAGGCTTAATCAATTCGATCGAAAAAGACCGGAAATGAACGTAAATAATATAGTTAAGTGGGTTGATTGGTGAGAAGATGTCATCCGAAATCACAGTGACGGTAAAATTCTTCGCGGCTACTAGAGATGCTGTTGGAATGGCCCGGGAAACCAGGGATGTCCCTAAAGGGACCACTGCGGATCAGTTGTTAGACATATTGAAGCAGGATCATCCTGCATTAGACGAGCCTTCAAAACAGATCATCGTAGCCGTTAACAAAGAGACCGGTAAAGGAGATAGACCTTTAAAAGATGGAGATGAAGTGGCATTACTCCCTCCTGTCAGCGGAGGATAAAGAGGCATAGGATCATGAAACAACCTGGATGTTACAAGATATGGATCTTGCTCGTGTCGTTAGTATTGATCATATCATCGATCGGTACAGTCTCATCGCTAGAAGTTACATCTATGGAGGATGGAATCGTAGTCCCCTACGGAGAAACTGTGATCTTAGAAGATGAAACCATATTCGTGGAAGGGGACATCGATGTGAGAGGTACGCTGATATTGAGGAATGTTGATCTAATATTGAACACAACCACGGATAGCTCATACATAGTTCGCGATGAAGGAGTACTGACCGTTCAGGGTTCTCGGATAACATCATATGAAGACTTCATAAATCGGAATTTTACACTCGAATTGAAGGAGGGCTACAATCTTCTTTCCTTTCCGTTCGTCAGGGAAAATAACAACGTTAGTTCTGTCTTATCATCCATCGATGGTCACTATGATAATGTGATGTTCTACGATGCTTGGGATCAGGATAGACCTTGGAAGAGTTACAACATATATCGACCCGATCATTTCAACACCTTAAAAGAGATCAATCGAACCATGGGCGTGTTGGTCAACATCACGGAAGAAACGGTCATCGAACAGGAAGGTACCCTACCATCAACAACTGAGATCACGCTTTTAGAAGGCCAAAACATGGTCGGTTTTCCTCTAGATGAACCCATGCACGTGGTAGATGCTTTTTCGGATATAGAACATGATATCCAAAAGGTGGAAGAGGAAACCCCTGAAGGTAGGAGAGAACTTTCGTCACTAGAACGGTTGGTACCTGGGAGAGGCTACTGGATCACCACAAACAACGAGACCACATGGGTGATCGACGTACCCTACGGTATAACCTATGAACACGCACTGGAACTCAGCAAGGGCCAAGGGATAGGTTTTGAGTTCGAAAAGGGCAGTGTAGTTTCGATAGAGGACAGCGAAGTCATCGGCAGCAGCAATCCCGAGGCAAAGCCAGATTTTACCGTACGCTCTAAAGAGGTGACTTTTTCGAGGAACGAATTCATAGGAGGTAGTACGAACATACTCGTGGAATCAGCTTCGCCCGATATAAGAAGATCCAGTTTCATAGGTTACTCGAACAGTGCGATCCATATCAAGGGTGCATCACCCACCGTCAGACAAAATCAATTTTCATCTACCCGTGGATGGGGTGTTATCGTCGATGAAGGGTCTCCTACCGTGATAGATAATGAATTCCGTGGACATCAGGGTGTACTGTTGAATAGTATGGATGGAACAGTGTTGCATAATACCTTCATTAACCTCGAAAGCACAGGTATCCACGTCCAAGGCGGTGAGCCGACCATAGAAGATAACGTTTTTGCCGATATAATAAGTAGGGCCGTAGATGTATCTTCTTCCAACCTCGTTCTGAAGAAGAACACCTTTACAGGGGTGAACACCGGTGTTCTAGTCGAGGATAGTGAAGTACTAGTGGAAGATAATTATTTGGAGGATGTCGGAAGTGGGATCATCCTTCGGAATTCTAACGGCTTGATTGTTGGTAACGAGATCAGAGGAGCCCTGAGCTGGGGTGTCCGGGTATCCTCTGAGATGAATGTAACCATTGCCGAGAATCAAATATATGATGGGTCAAACGGCGTCCGTTTATCTGGTGGAGATATCAACTTTGTAACCAATGATGTTTCTAACAACACTGGTATCGGTATGCTAGCCGTTGATGTTGGTACTTTACAATCTAGAGCCAACAACATCCATGGCAACGACGGTCTTGGTGTGAAACTAGAGGATTCAAGAGGCGCGTTCATAGACAACAGCGTCACGTCTAACGATGGAGGAGGTCTGTGGACGGATTCCCCATTGTGGATAGCCAACAATACGATATCGCGTAACGAGGTGTTCGGATTGTCAGTAGAGGACTCTGATCCATATGTAGAGAACAATACCTTTTTCTTGAATCCACTCAACGGTCTTATGTTCAAAGATTCTTCAGTGATGATCTCCTCTTCCAGTGTGTTGGGAAGCAGATATGATCTTTATCTAGTACGTTCCAACGTCACCGTCATCGATTCATTTCTGGATCCAGATAGTGTTTGGAAGGATAGCCACAGCCACGTGAGCTACATCTCAAGGTTGTCCGTCACCATGGAAGAGGATACCGAGTTAAGGGATTTCGATCTTAAAGGTCTGTTACCACCAGACACATCGATACTGAATGTTAGTGATCATGATCCGATAGATGTGGAGATCCACGAAGGTGGCATAGACTTCATCCCTCCTGAAAATTACCACGGCACGGTCAATATGAGTTTTGATGTCCTTGTGGCCGGATCGACCATCGCCAGTTTCCCGTTATCATTGGAGGTCACACCTGTAAACGATCCCCCCGAGATAGATGAGATAGATGTTTTGATCTCTGAGGATTCCGGTAAAGTAACTTGGTTACTGAATTACCAGGATGTTGATGGCTATCCTCCCACATACGTCGAGATCGTGATCGAAGGGGATTCTTACACCATGGAAACTATACATGAAGGGTACCAAGACTTCGCCTACGGAGTCACATACAGATTTGAAAAATATCTTTCCCCAGGCACCTACGATTACTATTACGAGGCTGAAGAATACAATCCCCTTGGAGAGAACATCACCGTTCGTAGTGAGCAGAGATCTCTCGAGGTTCCCTCCTCGACGGCCCCACTTCTTGATACGCTTGGAGAAACGCTACTCCTATTAGCTGTGATCGTCCTTTCTTTCTTCATAGTTTTCAAACTAATCTCTGGATACCGTGACGATGATGACAGCAATAATTTAAACATCCATGGAGAAAATTGGATAGAAGATTTCTCTCACGATGAAAAGATATTCAGTGAGGATGATGCGAAGTCCGATGGTTTCAAAGAACTCCCTGTTTTGAAAAAGAAAAGGCCAAACAAGGAGATGCCTGTTTTAAAAAAGAAGGGTCCAAAGGAAGATATCCCAGTCCTCGAGAAAAAAGATAAGACTCCGGAGAAGAAGGAGAAAAGAAAGTACCGTATAGTGGCTGACAAGGAAGAGACCATCGATGAGATCGAGGAAGATGGGATGTTGATCGATGTAGTCGGTGAATCCCAGGAAATCCCTCTTGAAAATGAAGTAGATGTTTCAAAATCTGAACTGAAAAGACAGAGGAGGATAAAACAGGATAGAGAGCGCTGGACAATCAAGAAAAAGCAGCGGGCTACAAAAGAAAATCTTTCGGGTAAGAAAAAAAGGGTGATAAAGGACTAGACACCTTTGCTGATCACCTTTACCTTATCTCCCTCCATCTCCAATTTCAGAAGGGTCTTGATCTCTAAATCCAACTCATCTTCCAACTTCTCCCGGATACCCAATTTCTCAAAGATCAGCACCACATCAACGATCTCTACTTTCATCTCTTTGAGTGCCTCGATTATCGCCTTAAGAGTGCCTCCGGTACTGAGAACATCGTCGATGATGAACACCCTATCACCTTCTTCAACATAGTTTATGTACATATCACTGGAAGAGTACCCCGTTATCTGACTGATGGAAGTTTCGTTCTCCAGACCATAGCTCCTTTTACGGATATATTTGTAGGGGATACCGGTTCTTAACGATAGTGCAGTGGCCAGTGGGAATCCCATGGACTGTGCGGTCAGGATGTAATCGCAGTCAAGGTCAGCGACCTCTATAACCGCATCTATGACTTCATCCAACAACTCCGGTTCAACCAATGGTAATCCATCTGTAATAGGATGTATGAAATAATAGTAATCGTTCATCTTCACCGCAGGGCAGTCCTTCATGGATTTTTCTAATCTTTCCAGCATCTAAAACACCTTTGAGATCAATCTAGAGGCACGATATGAAGCTTTTTCCAAGATATTTTCCTCGCCTTCAACATATCCGTCCTTCATTAGAACCTTTCCTTCGACCACGGTATCGGTAACAGAACAGCCGCTCAAAGAATATACGATGTCGGAAACAAAATCGTGGTTGGGAACACTGCCTTCGATGAGTATCAAGTCCGCGGACATACCTTCATTGACTGCATAACAGCCGGTATCGAGTGGATCATCGATCAGCATGCCATAGGCATCTCCAGCGGGCATCATGGTGGTATCGCCGCTCATCTTTTGTTGGATAGCGGCTATCTTCACCTCTTCGAACATATCCAGATTGTTATTAGATGCGCATCCGTCCGTACCAAGGGTGACCCGGACCCCCTTCTTTTTCATGGTTCCGTAATCCATGGGTTTTCCCACACCTAATTTCATGTTGGACACTGGACAGTGACTCACCGTTAGATCTCTTTCAGCAAGTATCTCTATCTCGTGTTCATCCAGCCAAACACAGTGAGCCGCCACGGTCTTTTCATAGAGAATATCGAGGTCGTCCAGATGCTCTACAACACTGCCATCTTGTTCCTTTATCTCCTTCTCCGTTTCTGCGATATGGATATGCAGAGGTATACCTTCCTTTTTTGATAACTCCGCACACCACTGGAGTCCCTCGTCGGATACCGTATATACTGCATGGGGTGATACAGACGGAGTGACATTTGCCATATCCCTCACCTCTTCGATGAAATCTAGTGTGGTTTGCTTTTCCTCTTCTAACTTATCCTCATCGCCGAGATCTATGAGACCATACCCAAGAGTGGCCTTCAACCCCATCTCCTCCACCGCTTTTGCGGCAGATCCCATATAAAAGTACATATCGTTGAACGCCACGGTCCCACTCTTTATCATCTCTAGGCAAGCGAGTTTTGTCCCCCAGTAAACATCCTCTTCGGTCAACTCGCTCTCCAAAGGCCATATCTTTTCCTGGAGCCATCTGTCCAATGGGAGGTCTTCCGCATAACCTCTGAACAGGGTCATAGCCGCATGGGTGTGTGTATTTTTGAAACCCGGCGACACATATTTACCGTTTCCGTCGATGTACTCGTCACCATCCAGACAGTGCCCTATCTCTTGGATCTTACCGTCTTTTATCTTGATGTCCCAGTTCCCCTTTTTTCCCACGATATTACAGTCTTTTATCACCAATACCATCTTTTCACCCCCGATCCTTGAGTAAATTCCGTATGATCGTCAAACTCGCTTCTCTGTTTTTGGTAGCTGTTTCTTTGATCTCTTCGTATGAGACCTTTTTATCGACCAATCCGTTGGCGTAATTATCCACGGATACCAGCGATGCATAGTCCACGTTTATCTCTTTACAAAGTGTAGCCTCCGGTGCCATGGTCATGCCGACCAGATCTCCGAAGGATCGTATTATCTTAACCTCGGCTTTTGTTTCCAATCGAGGGCCGCTGGTCTGAACGTAAACATCCTCGGTACGCACCACGATATCTTCTATCTCAGATGCACTTCTTATCAACTCTTTCCTCAACGTAGGGGATAGATCCGGTGTTATGTGTTTGATGGAACCGTCGTAAAAGGTCTCTATGTTCCACATGTTGACATAATCTTTCGGGACCGAGATAGAAGGCACATTGATACTCTCACTTAGAGCTCCTGCTGAAGAAACGCCGATTATGGTGTCTACTTCACGCTGAAGAGCATATATATTAGCTCTGTTGTTAACTCGGTGAGGTGGTATATCATGCCCTTCTCCGTGTCTGAATATGATCAACACTTCTTTATCTTCGAGTTCTGCTCTATGTATGTGGGAGGATGGACTACCCCAGGGCGTGTGTGTTTTCTCAACCGCCTTAGTCTTCAGTTCCTTCATATCTTGGAAAGCGGTGCCTCCGATGATTCCTATGGCATTCATACGATCACTAAATGTAGATATTGTGGTGTGATTTTAAAGTTGTGCAGGGGGCTTTCTCAGCCTATCGATGATCTTTTTGATGAAGACGGGAACCAACATCCACATGATTATCACCAAGAAGATCCCCTCCACCTCTAACAATATGAGTAGGATTATCGAGATGATGGCGAAGATTATCGCTATTATGGCGGTGTTGCGGTGGACACGCATCATGCAGCATGATGGAGCGGCTAGGATAAAAGGTTGGGGTGCGACAAAGTAATATAACCCGAATGGATTTGGTTTGATTGATGAATATGGAAGAAGATAGGATGATATCCATGGAGGACGGAGCCGGTGGGGAGTTGATGGGTCAGTTGATCAGTCAGGAGATACTGCCTCTGTTCAAAGATGGGCAGGGGGAAGTGAGCCTTGAGGATCTAGACGACTCCGCAGTTTTGGGAGATATCGTTGTATCCACAGACTCTCATACAGTCAAACCGATATTCTTTTCTGGTGGTGATATCGGGTCATTAGCTGTTTGCGGCACCATCAATGATATCCTTGCGTTGGGGGGGATGCCTGTTGGTCTAACTCTGGCGATGGTCATCCCAGAAGGTTTTCGCCTGTCCAAACTCAGGCGGATATTGAAGAACGCCGCGGAGATATGTAATGATAATGAAGTTCCGGTGATCGCTGGTGATACAAAGGTGGTCGGCAGGGACGACCTCGATGAACCCATCGTTACAACGACTGGGATCGGTAGGAGACACCAATTACTTGACAGCAACTTCGAACTCGCAGGAGGTAGAAAGTATAGGTGGCTCTCGGATAAAAATTTGAATCCGGGTGATAAGATAATAGTTACCGGGACAGTGGGTGATCACGGGATGACCATATTGTCAGAAAGGGAAGGATACGGTTTTGAAGGAGAAATTAAAAGCGATATGGCCGCTTTACTGGAGGTGATGGATACCGCATTGTCCGTCGGAGGTGTGGCATCGGCAAAAGACCCTACCCGTGGTGGTTTAGCCAACACTTTGAATGAATTCGCTTCCAAATCGGACTTAGGTATAATCGTCGATGAGAAAGAAATACCCATAAAGCGTTGGGTCGCTTCAGCGGGTGAATTACTGGGCATCGATCCTCTGAACGTGGGTAACGAGGGTAAGATGGTGTTGGCGGTACATCCCACCCGTGCTGAAAAGGTATTGAAAGCCCTGCATGAAACAAAGGACGGCAGGGACGCAGCCATCATAGGAGAGGTCGTGGAAGATGTAGATGGTGTTGTGTTGAAAACTGAAGTTGGTGGTCATCGCGTGCTCGAAGTCCCCATCGGAGACCCCGTACCTAGGATCTGCTAGGTTTCAACGACCACCTTGGCCAACCACAAGAAAAAAACGATCAGTACCGGTAAGAACATCCACAAGTTCAAGCTATTATCTCCGGGATTTTCACTGTTAGTAACGTTTATAGTTATCGTATCTGTGTCGCTCTGTCCTTCAAAATCCGTAACCTTCAACGTTACCTCGTATGTACCTGGTGATAGATAGGTCCATCTGACGGAAGTGCCTTCTGCATCGTACCTGCCATCCCCCGTCAGATCCCATCGATAAGATGTGATGTTTGCGGAATTCCAACTGTAACCGCCGTATAATTCTACCACCTGGTTTACTTCCACGCTGATATCGGAACCGGCATCCGCTATAGGATGATTGGGTAGTATCCTCCAGTCACTCAGGAATACTTCCGAAAAATATCGACCCGCGAATTCATTATGTATTATCACACCGATCTCTCTGTTGTTGAAGTAAGAGTTTGCGTTCCAATTGATACTGCATATCAATACCTCTCTTTCATCGACCACCATGCCTTTGTTATGTACCGTTTGAAATCCATGTCTGTACTCTACCAAACGGGCTTCCAATTTTACATCATTTTCTTCTGCAAAAACATTGATCTCGTCCGCCATCTCCTGATTCTGGTCTCTGTGATACCATGTGGAATCCATCTGAACTTTGACATCGACTCCTCTGAGCGACGCTTCTTTTAGGGCTTCTACGATCCCGTTAGGCTCTTCCCCCCATGGTCGGATGTAGAATTGCTGTACGTAGATACTCTCTTCCGCTCTCTTTATCATATCTATCAATTCGTGGGACGTTTCCGGAGCATGTACCGGGATGAACTGGAATTCACCCGACACGGTAGTTTTGTCGAATTCCGGTCGGTAGTAACCATGGAAGGGCTCACCACCTTCTACGAAGACATCAGTATCTTCTGGTGAAGCGTATTTAAGGTCAGCCAGGTATATTTCGCTATAATAGTCTGCAAGATCCGTACAGGTGATTATCGCCCCCCATCCACGATTACCGTACGAAGGTTCTCTGCTGAATCCGTTCTGCCCTAAGTTTTCAGAGGTTATCAAAACAGTACTTCCGTCTCTGATCATATACTTACCGTGAAAGTGTCTGAAAGGTGAATTCGAATCGTCGATGGTCAGCGTTCGTCCTCCTGAGTTTCTCACCCTGGTAAGGGCTGAAAGTGTAGATGCAGAGATCCCTTCAACCGGCGAGCCATCTACGGTTACGGTAACGTTGATCCCCTCGTACGCTAATGTGCTCACCCTTTCAGCTATCACCTGGCAGTTGAATTGATATGTGGCTATCATCAGTTCTGAATGGGTATCGTTGAGAAAATCCATCAAGACCCGGTACGACGAGTCTGGAGAAGTGAACAGGATAGCGTCGGTGCTGCATTCGAAGGTTCGCGATCCGTCCTCCTCTTGAATCGATACTTCAGCACCTATGGTTTCAGTGATCACTCCGGAGATCGATATCAATGATGCGAGTATCAACGCCAAGATCACGGTTCTCATGAAGGGTCGGTTATTTGCGGTCGATATTTAAACTCACCGGACTCAAGAGTTAAATACGATATCACCTTTTGATTGAAAAATTGCCGAGGTAGCCTAGCCCGGCCAAGGCGGTGGCCTCGAGAGCCACTGGCGCTTTGCGCCACAGGAGTTCGAATCTCCTCCTCGGCGTTTTACAAGTTTTCCGAACATCAGTGAGGAAAATTGTAAAGTGAGGAAAATCTTTGATTTTGCGTGATCAAAATCGTTTTTGAGCGTAGCGAAAAAAGGTTTTGACAAGAGTTTGCTCGCTCATTCTATTCGCTCGCTTCTCCTCGGAGATTCGAAAACTGTAAGGAATCAGAGATTCCTTACGCTCACAAATCAGAGATTTGTTCGTCTACTCCTCGGCGCTTTACTAGTTTTCCTCACGCTCACAAATCTTATCCGTCTTATTTTTCTTCAATGAGATTTGACAGTGTATATGTTCTCAGGTAATCTTTTTGTACCTTCAGTTGAATTTACAGTCGATAGCATGATAGAAAACCCCGTCATAGATACGATCTTGGATCATAAAAGTGTTAGAAAGTACAAAAAGGAAAGTCCGACTGAGGAAGAGATCGAGACCATTGTCCGGGCTGGACAGCAAGCCCCCTTCGTATCCCAATTATACAGCGTTCTGTTATCTAGGGATAGAGAAAAACATCCTTTCAAAGCACCCCTCATGTTCACTATCTGCATTGATATACACAAGATCCAAAGGATAATGGATCAGAGGGGTTGGGAACTGATAACCAACGACCTATCACTGTTATTATTCGGGATGCAGGATGCCGCTTATATGGCTCAGAATATGGTGACTGCCGGAGAGAGTATAGGAGTCGGTAGTGTGTTTTTGGGACGAGCTATCTACATCGCAGAGAGTATCAAAGATGAATATGATCTTCCCGAGAAAGTATTCCCATTGGTACAACTCGCCATGGGTTACCCCGACGAGGACGAACCTCCTAGACCAAGATATCCAATGGACCTCGTGCTTTTTGAGGGCAGTTACCCAGAACTAACCGATGAGATGATCGAAACGGCTATGGAGAGCATGGATGAAGGATACCTGGAGCAGGATTATTATCGCAAACTGGGTGCTAAGATCGGGTTGTCTGAAGGAGAGGACGAATACACATACGATGATTACAGCTGGACAGAACACATGTCCCGCAAGTGGGGTCAATGGTACGAAAGCATGGAAACTCCTATGAAACAGCTAAGGGCATGTGGCTTCGATATAGTGCCTGAAGACCAGTGATCTATCATCTGTTTTCTTTATAGTGTAAAAGTGCGATGATGCCTACTGCGGCGACCAATGAACCGAACACTAATTGGAACATAGTGTTTGCGTAGAATGGTTCAGAGTCCTCCCGGGTATCTATCAGGGTGTCTTCTCCGTTGGTAGGGTCATCTCCGCCGTTGATCGGCTCGTAACCAGAGATGGTTACCTGCTGGATCACTATATCCTCCACTGGTACATCATCATGTCCACCGACAGATGTAGTTTCAACGGATGCTATACTATCCACCACGTTCATACCGCTTATAACTTGGCCGAAGACACAGTAACCATATCCGTCCTGTGCACGGTCCCAATCCAAAAAATCGTTGTCGTCATGATTGATGAAGAACTGACTAGTAGCTGAGTCAGGTTCCTGCGTTCTCGCCATGGCGATGGTACCTCTTGTATTCCTGTGCCCGCTATCCGCAGCTTCATTCTGGATGGGAGGGTATGTTGTTTCTTTTTGGTGCAAATTTGGATAGAATCCTCCTCCTTGTATCATGAAATCTTCTATAACTCTATGAAAGATCAGTCCGTCGTAGAATCCATCCTCTGCATATCTCACAAAGTTCTCAACGGTGATAGGGGCATCGTCCTGATAGAGCTCGATCTCGATAGTACCCAGATCAGTCTGGATCGTTGCCACAGGGTTTTCGTTTGATGCTGTTCCAACCATGGTGATCGGAAATGCTAACATCATGATGATACTTAAACATACTACTCCTTTTACCGAATACATATAATCCAACATGGGAGGGTTTGATAAAAAAGTTATCATTTGAGGATGTCGTCTATATCTTTCTTGATAATTTTTAAAGCGTTCTCGATGGCTTCCACTTTCCTCAGTATGTCTCTTACTTTTTTCTCTACTTCCTCCCGTTCAACCTTCACTTCGTCGGCCTCTTTTATCTCCTGTTTCATGTCGTTGATGGCATCACTCAGTAATTGTAGTGAATATTTGTAGTCTCCTTCATCGGCTTTCTTTTTACCTGTTTTTAAAGTGTCTAGATATGATTTGTATATCAGACCTTTTTTCTTTATATCTCTAATCAGTCCCTTACCTTCTTTCAGCCCATCGAATATCTCCTCTACCTTATCCGACCTTTCAAGAGCCATATCCACCTTGTCCAAGGCTAGATCGATCTTGTTTTCTTTCTTGGCTTGGGCGCTTTCTTTGACCAGCTCTTTTACTCCATCGAGTTTTATCGTGGTATCCCTCAGTTCAGATAATCTCTTTCTCGCCTGAGATAATCGCTCATCCAGTGTCTCTTTCATCGATCGAACATCTTCTTTCCGTTGTTCAAGCCAATTTAGAACTTCTCCAGCCTCTTCAGAAGCCTGTATATATGATTCATGCTGGATATATTCGATGATCTTATCTCTTCTTTCTTCTCCATCTTCATCGATCTCGTGAGATCCCAAGAACTCGATGAGTTCATCAATAACTTGAAGCTTTTCTCTTATCTCAAAGATCAATTCTCTATCTTTTTGGAGATCATCGATGAGCTTGATCGCCTCGTCGAACTCTCCTATCTTTTCTTTCTTGACGGCTTCATCGAACCTTTCTATGAAGGAGTCTATGGGTAGTTCCGTGGACTTCAGATCTTCCATGGATGATCTGATATCATCTATCGCCTCTTGGATACCCAGTTCATCAGATGCATCTTCCATCAAAGGGATCATCGCTTCGGCGAGTTCTTTTTTATTACTATATGTGGTAGGATTGTCTATCCCTAAATCCTTAGCTAGTTCGTTCATCTCTGCTCGTGTGTGGTTTCTCGTTATTTCGGAGGCTTTCATATACTCCTCACCCAACTCTTCATTTGACATGAACGATATAAATCTTTTTGTAGGTTTTCAAAAAATTTCTTTAACTAGGCCGCTATTGGGACCAACGTATGAACATAGTTGAGATCAAAGAAATTGTCGTGGAAACTCCCTCTATAAAGACGTTTTACTTCGATCAAGGATTGGATATCTACCCCGGGCAGTTCGTGATGGTTTGGATCCCTGGAGAGGATGAATACCCGATGAGCCTTCCATTCCAGAAGGATAGACAAGGTATCACTGTCAGAAAGGTGGGCCCGGGTACCGAAGCCCTCCACTCGCGTAAGGTTGGCGATCGTATAGGTATAAGGGGACCTTATGGAAACGGATACGATCTGTTCGGTGAGAAGATATTGGCTGTTATAGGTGGCATAGGAGGCGCTTCCGTTCTACCGGCCATCGTGGAGGCTGCAGAGTCTGGTAGGGAAGTGGTCTGCGCTTTGGGCGGTAGAACCGAGAAGGAACTACTGTTCCTTGATCGATTGTCTGAGTTGACCGATCTAAAGGTGGCAACCGACGACGGTTCAGCAGGCCACCACGGCTTCGTCACGGATCTGGTGGAGGACCTGATGCATGACATCGACCTAGTTATAACATGTGGTCCGGAGGTCATGATGAAAAGGGTCTTCCAGATCTCAAAACGGTACGGTGTTCCCATACAGGCTTCCCTGGAAAGGTACATGAAATGCGGTATAGGTGTCTGTGGATCATGCGTCGTCGATGGTCTTAGAGTATGCGCAGAAGGACCGGTACTCAACGGACCACAATTGGCGGATCTAGATGAATTCGGTAAGTGTGAAAGAGATCCCACCGGGAAGAAGGTGCCCCTAGATCGACCAAAACCCTCTTATTGAAGTGCATGAGTTCAGGTTTTCAACCGAACACGCATCCCATCTGCATCGGACGCTTCGCTACGTACTTGCTTTCGATATTCAACCCCACTCATAACCGCGCGTCGATGTGTAAGGGATTTTTACACTGAACCGCATCTTCACTCGTAAAAAACTCGCTCCAAATCGCGGGCAATCACCGGAAAAACATTTCGGCTTGCCCTCATTACTCGTTAACACTCGTAACTGCGGGATCGTAGGAATCTACTTCCTCCTTCCCGCAATTTTCACTCGTAAAAAACTCGCTCCAAATTGCGGGGGTACCCGAGCATGGCCAAAGGGGCAAGGCTTAGGACCTTGTGACATAGGTCTCCGAGGGTTCAAATCCCTCCCCCCGCATCAATTACCGATTCTTTTAAAGAAATCTCTACAGTAACTCATGCACTTCAAGGTATTCGGAACCAGTTCCTCAATGTGCAGACTCCTTCTATATATACTTCGATGACGTCCTTGTCCTTTATCGGGCCAACTCCTGAAGGTGTCCCGGTAGCGATCAGGTCTCCGGCTTCCAGTGTCATATATTTGGTGATCTCCGCTATCAACTCCGGCACGGAGAACAGCATCTGGTCTATGGATGAGGACTGCATGACCTTTCCATTTTGCTTCAAGGTGATCTTAGCGTGTTCATCCACATCTTTAGCACTGACAACATAAGGGCCGAAGGGACACGCTTTATCGAAGGATTTCCCTCTCACCCAGTTCTGTTCAATCCTCTGGTCGTCCCGGTTCGAAAGGTCGTTTACACAGGTAAAACCTTTGACATATTGCATCGCCTCCCCGGCAGAGATGTTCCTACATCTCTTTCCGATCACCACACCCAGCTCCGCCTCGAAGTCTATCCTCTCTTTGCCGGGCAGTAGTGTTATTGTTTCTTCATGAGACGCGACGGTATTTGGTGTTTTCAAGAACAATGCAGGTCGTTCTGGTGTCTTCCTACCGGTCTCCTCGATATGGTCCTGGTAGTTCAGGCCAACACAGACAATTTTTGATGGTCTTGTTGGCGGAAGGATACTGACATCCGAAGGATCATACAACCTACTTCCAGCCTTGATCTCACCTTCCATGATAACACCTTCCTGTACCGCCCCACTGTTATCCTCGAATCTGACGTACTTCATAAAGATGTATGGAACACAGCACTAATGAATATTTTCCCAACAGAGCATGATCTAAATCAGACCCATTTTAAAGAATCGGATCATAGGATCTCCCAGTCATCGCCCTCAGGTATGCTGTGGTGTCTGACTGGTGTTCTATCCTGTACCCGGTTCTGCGGCTGCAGATCCTTCAAACGTACGAGGTTCCTAGATGAACGAGACATCGGTGCTTTCTCTTGGGAAGGCCTTTCGAATTGTATCTTCTTAAGGTCCCTCAGGTGCTGCTGTGTACTGTATCTCTTACCGTTGGCTTGTACCGGTCTTCTCGATTGCTGTCTAGATTGTTGGGGTTTTCTTGAAGGAGACCATCCTCTCTCAACTACCCCTGGACCGACAGTTTTTGACACATCGATGGTGACGGTAGGTTCTTTTTCCTTCAATGCTTTCGAGACTTCCCTCTTCTTGTCAACAGCGATGACTCCACCGATATATGCAAAGATACCGGTTATGATATAGCTGTTAGGTGAATACGGGAGACCCCCGATGATGGAACTGAAGAATGCTGTCCAGTACATTTCAAGAAACTCGATGTAAGGAGCTAAGGAAGAAACTTCCTGTGCCGATGCTAGAAGTGCTGCAGGCATGGCGAACCAACTCTCGACCTGCGCTGGAAAGAGCGCTTGGTTGACCGCAAAGTGAACCGCACCGATCACTACCAATCCGATGATAGCAGCCAACAATCCTTTTTTAGGTCCTCCAGTCCTGCGACCTCCGACATACCCCGCAAGCATAGGTCCGAAAAGAGGAAGCCACCAGAGCAGTGCAGAGAGTACGACAATGTACTTTACACCGCTCCAGAAATCGAAGGTGATCGCTCCAATTTCTTTTATCTTCTCAACTGTACCTCCTTCTTCTTCCTCGTTTGTTTTTATGCGAATTAGACCCTGTTCCAGCAACCTCTGCGTGGTTGGGTCAATCTTCCCATCCTTCTTCTTTTTTTTGAAGAACATCCTATCCCAGCTTTTACGTCTGACTAACGTCAGACAGTATATATTAGCACCTTTATCCTATATAATCTTTTGGATTACATCCCATACTCGTCATACATCATTAGGACAAGTCATTCACAGCCTTCTGGACGACCTTTAGATGCTCCTCTCCTAACTTCTCAGCGGTGATTTTATCTTTGGACTGGGAATAAACTCTGTATTTCGGTTCGGTACCGGAAGCTCTTATCAGTACCCAACCTTCGGGATAATAGATCTTCAATCCATCAGTATCGTCATACTCCTGCTCAGAAAATATTTCTTTTAGATCGGCTATGAGTTCTTCTTTCAGCTCGTCAGGACAGTACAATCCTCTCTTGTCCAGGGCATAATCGGGTAGCTCTGCTATCAACTCCGACAGCGCCCGTCCTTCCCTGGCGATCAACTCCACCACTTTGACCGCGGTCATAGGTGCATCACGACAGTATTGGTGATCTGCAAAGATCAGTCCTCCGTTCTCTTCTCCACCGAAGACAGCGTCGATCTCCATCATCTTTCTAGCAACTATGGGTGATCCTACCGCAGTGTATATCAGTTCTCCACCGTTATCCTTTACAACATCTTCCACACTGCTGGATGAACTCACCGGCGTTACAACTATTCCACCGTCGTTTTCCACTACCATCTTTTTAGCCATCAGTGTCAGGGTTTTGTCGCCGTGTAAGAAATTTCCCATCTCATCGAAGAATATGGCTCTATCTGAATCCCCGTCGTGTGCTATCCCAAGATCCGCACCCACACTAGTCACCATACTTTTTAGGTCAACAAGATTCTCCTCTGTAGGCTCGCTTTCATGACCGGGAAACGTTCCATCCAGCTGGGCGTTAAGTGTGATTACCTGGCATCCCAGATTTCTCAATAGATACGGTGTTGACAGTCCTGCTACACCGTTGGCACAATCTACCACTATCTTTAGTCCCGCATCTTTTACAGTATGCTCATCGACACTTTTCAGGACCGCTTCGTGGTACTTGTCCAGTGGATCGTCCTCTATCATCGAGCCTACTCTATCCCAGGGAACATATTCGAACTTCTTTGAGAAGTAGATATCTTCTATCTCCCCTTCGACGTCTTTCAGCAGTTCGGTACCGTCACCCGCAACTACCTTGATCCCGTTAAATTCGGGCGGATTGTGGGAAGCGGTTATCACCACGCCCATATCCGTATTTTCTCTGACATAGTACTGTATAGCCGGCGTAGGAGCCATACCGAGGTCCACCACGGACACTCCCGTGGACATCAATCCGCTGGCTACTGCGTATTTCAACATCTGGTTAGACAGTCTGCTGTCGGTCCCTATACCGACTCTACCTTCTCCCAACCATGTCCCGATCGCCCTACCCAGGTCTAAAGCAAGATCGACGTCCATGTCCTCGTTAACTATCCCCCTCACTCCGTTGGTACCGAAAAGCTCTCCCATATTCTATTCCACCTTCAACTTTTTATCCTTATGATCCTGGTCCACGATAACGGTGTCCGCCACAACACATCCTTCAAGATTCACCCCTTCTTCTATCATCACATCGTAACCGATTATGGAGTCCCGTATCTTGCACCCTTCATCGATCTCGACCCCATCGAAGATTATGGCGTTCTCGATATCGCTCTTTTCTATAGTACAGTCTTTACCAACGGAAACGAAATCACCAACATCTCCAGCAACGTAGCTTCTTTCACCTACGATGTGGTTGAAACCCTGTTCCTGCTGATATAACATCAAGAGGGTACGGTTGGCTTCCAGAAAACTTTCGGGTCTCCCGCAGTCGATCCAGTGACCTCCAAATTCGTAGCCGTAGAAGCCTTTGCCTATCAGCTGAGGGAATATCTCCCTCTCCATGGATACCTTTTTCCCTTCCGGTATGAGATCAAGGACTTCGGGTTCCAGGATGTAGTGACCGGCGTTGATCGTATTGGAAAATGCCTCCCATGCGTTCGGTTTTTCTTGAAATCTGGTTATCCGCCCTATATCGTCCAGTTCAAAAACTCCGAACTCCTCTGGATTGTCCACCTCCCATGCGGATATGGCAGCGACGGCTTCTCTTTCCTTATAGAATCTGTAATAATCCGCCAGATCGATACTCGAAATGATATCCGCATTTATGACAAAGAACGTATCATCGATATACTCCTCGACGTTCTTGACCGCTCCCCCAGTACCCATGGGCTTCGGTTCGTCAACCACGTGTATCGTCTTACCGGATGATTCGTACTCTTGGAAGTACTCTCTAAGCATATCTATCTTGTAATTTGACGCCAAAACTACATCGTCAACGAAATCCGGTAGTGAATCTACCACGTGCTTTATCAACGGTTTGTTCATTATCGGTAACAACGGTTTAGGCGTCGTAAAGGTCAGCGGCCTCATCCTTGTCCCAAATCCTCCTGATAGTATGACAGCTTGCATGCTTCAGAATAATGTGGTGGCTTTAATAAAGGTTGCGATTAAGTCACATCCGTTTTCACTGTTTCAGCACCTAGAAATCCCATGAACCTTTCTAACTCTCTACGGAACTCATCGTCGAAGACCTCTTCACGGATATCCTCTTCGAGGATGTAATGATTTTTTATCTCTAAGACCCGCTCCCTTTTCCTATAATAAGGTTCGATGATGGCCACATAATCTCCGTTGAAGAGGACTGGTAAACAGTAGTATCCATATATTCTCTCTTCTTTTTTCTTGTATATCTCCCAAACGTACTCATGTTCGAATATGGTTGAAAACAGTTCTCGATTCCAGAGCATGGGATCCAAAGGAGCTAGGAACCTGACGAATGGTCGATCTAAATCGTATGGGTCTTCCCAAAATGACCTGTCTTCTTGGTGAGCAAACAGATCCCCCTTCCAACCCTCGACCTCCAAAGAGAACACCTTTCCGTCATCCTCTAACATTTTTAATAAATCGGTGACTTCGCGTACACCTCCCACACTGCTCCATTGGGCGGATGCCTTAGAAGGGGAAACGAGCCTAGAAGCCCTCACGATCATCTCAGTTATTTTATATTTGGTTTCTTCATGATCCGGGGTCATCCTTTCCAGTACTTCGTTCGGTAATACCTTCTCAGCGGGTGTATAGTATTTTCTTCCACCTTTCCTATGTGAGATGACTATCTTACCTGCAAGCCAAAGATTTCTCAATATCCTGTTGCACATCTTCGTAGTTCGCCAGTCATGTTCACGGTTAGCCCCCATGTCCTTCAACTCTAGAGAACTGACCGGCACATCTTTCATGACGTCCAGGATATATTCGATATGCTCCTCTTGCTCATGGAAGAACGAACTCAGTTTTCTATCCTGTTTCTCCATGAGAGTTCTAAAAAAGGGATACGAGTCCATGGGAAGGATCGAGAGCATCTTACAGTAGTACTCAAAGAGCGTTCTGTCCTCGTACAATAACTCCCGCAGATATGAAGGTCTGTAATCTTCAACACGGCTGAAAAGGGTGAGGTCGTGGTTTTTACCGGCTGCATCTATGGGATCGACCTGGACACAAGATAACCGCTCCATCACCCGCTTTGTACCCTTCTTCTCCCTAGCCAAACGATCAAAACCGTGTACCCCGCATAGGATCCTACGTGTCTGCTCAGCGGTGAATTTCATCCTATCCGATATCGCCGACTAAAATAAATTGTTTCCGTTCACCCTTCATCATATGAACCTCATCCTCAACTCGTACTCACCATATTTCCTCTTCTTCTCGATATCGTACCCCATCTTCTCGAAAACTCTGAGCATCTTTTTATTATCCGCCAACACCTCTGCGGTGAATCCGTAGAGACCCTGGTTCTTGGCGATCATCGTCAAGTATTCTACCAGAGCGGTGCCCATGCCCAAACCCTGATATTCGTCCCTTATCATGACCGATATCTCCGCCACGTTCTGCCCCTCTTTGATGCGGTAGTCCGCCTCACCAACCATCCGATGTGGTCCTTCTATCTCGGGGTCGATGACCACTATGGCCATCTCTTTTTTGTAGTTTATCTGAACGAAGTCCTGTCTCCGTTCATGGGGCATATCCCTCCTGGGACTCATGAACCTCTTGTACCTGCTCTCGTCCGACAGAGAATAGAACAGGTCTTTCAGTAATTCATCATCGGTGGATTTCATGGGTCGGAAGATGTAATCCTTACCATTTATCTCCCTGACGGTCTCCAATTCATCGGGGTATCTGCCGCCTTCGTCCAGTACTAGGACCTGATCGGAAAAAACAAGGTTGTTCTCCTTCGCCTCTTTCAACAGCTTCTCCCGGAATTTAGGATGTGCGATATTGATGAGTTCCATGGCCCTCTGTCGTATGTTCTTCCCGTGGAGATAAGCCACACCGTACTCAGTGACCACATACTGCACATCCCCCCTCGTGGTGACCACTCCGGCACCTTCGTTGAGGTGCGTAACGATCCTGGATACCCGTCCGTCCTGAGCGGTAGAAGCCAGTGCGATGATCGATTTACCTTCTTTAGCGTAGGTAGCTCCACGCATAAAATCCGCATGACCGCCGATCCCACTGTAGAAACTGTATCCGAGTGAATCTGCACACACCTGCCCGGTCAGATCCACCTGCAGTGCCGTGTTCACAGCGGTCATCTTGTTGTTTTGAGCTATTATAAAAGGATCGTTGGTGTAATCCGTCGGTCGGAGTTCTATGGCTGGGTTATCATCCACGAAATCGTAAAGTTTCTTCGTACCCATAAGGAACGATGCCACACTCTTGCCCGGATTTATGTTCTTCTTTTTATTGGTAACGACCCCGGATTCCATCAGCTCAGCCAGATCTTCCGAAAGCATCTCGGTGTGGATCCCAAGATCGGATTTCTTGTCTAGATGAGAAAGTATGGCGTTCGGTATATTACCGTAACCTATCTGTACGGTGGCCCCGTTCTCTATCAAGCGACTCACATTCTTCGCTATCTTGATAGCGGTGTCTGTGGAAACCACAGGTTCGAATTCAAGTATGTCTTCCTCATGATACACTAGATAGTCTATATCGTCAACATGAAGGAAGGTATCACCGTGGACCCGTGGCATCTTCGGGTTGACCTGTGCTATAATTTTTTTTGAGTTCTCTACAGCCGGCTTGATTATGTCCACCGCTACACCCAAACTCACCCAGCCGTGTTCGTCAGGCGGAGATACCTGTACAAGAGAAACGTCTAGGGGTACTCGACCAGATTTGAACAGTTCCGGTATATCCTTCATGAATATAGGTGTATAGTCAGCATCACCCCTACCCACTGCATCTCTGGTATTATCATCCACGAAGAATGCGTTGTGTCTGAACCTATCTTTGAATTTTTCTTCAGTATAAGGCGCCACGCCCAACGTTTGTATGTGGAATATCTCCGTGTCATAAAACTCGCTAGCCAGCTCCACGAGTTCCTGCACCAGGTGCTGTGGTTCCGCAGCCCCCGATCCTACGAATACTCTATCACCTCGACCTATAACGTCCAGGGCCTTTTTAGCCTCAACATAATCGATATCGTGTGGCATCTTGGTCTGACCTCTCATATGATGTATGTTGCACATCTGTAAATAACTTAGTGGTTCACAGATCGATATTCAATCTTGTAGTCACCTTCTCCTTGATCTTCTCGATCTTATAGTCGTCCTCGATGGTGGTGATGCTCTCCATGCGCTCTATCCTTTTAGCCGCCTCGTAGGTATCTAGAGGTACGACTATCAGGGGTATACCGGCTCTATCGGCTTTTGAGATTATATTACTTGGAGGGATGATATCGTTGGTGAGTATGACCCCGGATGTACCCTCTTCCAGTGAGGCCAATATGACATCCGACCTATCTCCTCCCGTCACCATCAGCTTCCTCTTCTTGAAGTAGTTAGGATTTCTCAGCATCTCATCCACGCTCAAAGCGCCGACGAAAACGTTTTCCACGATGTTGTTCAAGCCCGTGTGTCCGGCAACCACCTTTCCGAATAACATGTCGTTGATGAACTCAACACTGGTCAGATCGAACTCCTTTATCTCCGGTACTATGCCCAGGACCTTCAGTCCCATATCCTCTATATCCTTTACGGCGAAGTTCTTTATGTCCTCTTCCGATTCCACTTTATTCAGAACGGCTCCCTTTATTGGTATATCCAAAGCATCGAAGTATCTAGCGACGGCCGCGAGATCATCCACTATGTTCGTTCGCGTACCGCATGCAACGATGATTATCTCCGCATCGAGCATACCGTACAACGATGCGGGGTCCAAAGATACCGAAGAGCCGAAACGCCAATCCTCTCCAGTTTCGATGATGACTCCATCCTTACCCTTAGAGAGTTCATCGATACGCTCGACTATCTTCTGCTTGATAGTATCTTCATCGAAAGCGTACTTGATCTTGGAGTGGTCGAAACCTATGCAGAACTTTTCGTATTCCACATCCAGTTCTAATATGTTCTTGAAGAGCTTGGCATCGTAATCTATCAGTCTTTTCTTTTTGTATATCGGACGATCTCCGAATGGCTTGAAATAGTTGAATTTTTTCTTCGATGACAGAGCGATACCCATACCTATGGTCGTTTTACCCGCATCCGCTTCCGTGGATGATATTATGATATTTTTCATTTATTACACCGCCTCTCTCTTAAGAGTTATAGCGACATCTACAGCCTTGCAACCTTTTCCCTGGTCGAAAGCTTTGACCGGGTTGAGGTCTATTTCCGATATATCTTCCACCTCATACATAAGGTGTGATAACTTGTAAATAACTTCCGATAAAGCACCGAGGTCCTTCCTTTTCTGACCTCGGGCACCTACCAACACAGGGAACGCATTTATATCCCCCATCATTCGGGTGGCTTCCTTACGCGTGACAGGGGCTACCCTGAATACTACGTCCTTCAAAACCTCTACGTACACCCCTCCAAGACCGAACATGACCACGGGGCCAAAGGACGGGTCGTTGGTTCCCCCGACGATGACTTCCTCTCCTCCGTGCAGCATCTCTGCCACTGATATGCCTCTTATGTGGGCATCAGGATACTTACTTTTACAGTTCGAATATATTGCCTGATACGCATCGATCAACTCTTCACGGTTCTCCAGGTCGAGCACCAACCCACCGGCCTCTGTTTTGTGGATTATGTCCTCTGAAACCACCTTCAAAACGACGGGATACCCGATATCTTCAGCCACATCGATACACTCCTCCAGACTGGATACCACTTTACCTTCAGCCATGGGGATACCGACGTTCTCGATGATCCTCCTGGCTTCATCTTCGAGGAGGGTCGTTCTACCGGCTTCTCTCACATCATTTATTACTTCCTCGATCTTTTCGATATCCAAATCGATCCTCTCCGAAACGACACCGTCCTTCATACGTTTTATGAACCGCTTCCTTTTAAATAATGCTCCCATGGACGATATGGCATCGTCGGTTTCTATGAAGGCGGGCACCCTTTCTTTTCTCAGCCACTCGACACATTCATTAACGAACTCACCGCCGGTGAAAGTGAAAACCATGGGTTTATCATCTTTGTACTCTTCATAAAGGGTCTTCATCACCTCTGCGGTTTCCATCGGATCCGTAACACCCGTTTCGCAGTAAAGCCCTACTACCGCACCCACTTCGTCACTCTCTAGGGCTGCTCGCATGGCTTTCTCGTACTCCTCTCTACCCGCCTGACCGGTCAGGTCGATGGGATTCTTTGTAGATCCGAAGGGTGGTATCGTGTCACTGAACGTTTCTTTCAAGAATGTTTGGTCGTCCAGTAAGGGAACTCCGTACTCCTCTGCCGCATCCGCTGCCAGAACTCCTATACCCCCTCCATTGGTGATGATCACTGTTTTTTCCCTCTCAGGAAGCACGGTGGACGATATCAGTCTAGACCAGTCGAAGGCCTCTCTGAGGTCTTTGGCCCTGAGTATTCCACCTTGTTCGAAGGCTGCGGAGAATATCCTATCGCTACCTGCCAGGGATCCTGTATGTGACGCCACCGCCGTGGCCCCCTTCTCCGATCGCCCTGCTTTGATGGCGACGATGGCCTTATCATCGGGCATATCCTTGACCTTCTCTAGAAACTCCCTTCCCTTGGGTAGTCCTTCCATATATATCATTATCACTTCGCTTTCGTGGTCATGTGCGAAGTGATCCACCAGGTCCATATCGTCGATATCCGATTTATTACCTACACTTACTATGGCAGACAGACCTAGGTACTGCTCAGCAGTCATACCTATCATGGCAATCCCGAGGGCTCCGCTCTGAGATATCAGAGCGATATTTCCCTTTCTGACCTTAGCCGGTCCGAAGGTTGCGTTCAGGTCCGCCGTTGAGGAATACACTCCGAAGACGTTCGGACCAAGCAATCTCATTCCGTAATCTTCAGCTATACTCACCAAATCTTCTTCCATCTCCACATTTCCGACTTCTGAAAAACCGGATGAGATTATTATCGCGTGTTTCACACCCCTTTTACCACATCCCTTCAAAGAATCTTTGACGAACTTTGCGGGGATGGCTATGACCGCCAGATCCACTCCATCCGGTAGATCATCGACAGAAGTCAGAAATTCGATCCCGAAGGCTTCCCCTCCTTTGATATTTATGGGATATATATCTCCCTCATATCCCGACGTGACTATGTTCTTTAAAAGAGTATGACCGATCTTACCTTCGGTGCTGGATGCACCTATCACAGCCACCGATCCAGGATCAAACAACCCTTTGAGTGGACGGCCTTGAGATGACATCGGATGGTGAGTAGAGGGAGATATAATTAAATCTTGTGCAATCGTCTGGAATGTCACAGTGTGTTTATTTTATTTGAATCGATATCCAAACTTATCTCTATCTCCATGTGTTCGGACACGACTATTATTATCCTACTATGCTCATCTAGTTGATCTTCCAATTCTTTAAGGAGTTTGATCAGGGCTATCTCACAATTTTGTTCATCTAGATGATTCATCGCTGAAAAAACGGATCTGGTGACTAACTTATCCACAGGTTTATCCATCCATCGATCTAGATCGTGCAGGATCACCACGGATTCGTCCGTTTGATCGACAAAATCGGTGATAAGGAACGGTATCATCTCTGCATGTTCCTCTAGTCCGGGATTTAACGTATCTCTTCCCACTTGTTCGCTAAGGGTTACCACCGGAGTCTTCTCTAGTTCATACTTTTCCTTCAGATCTTTTCTATCCTTTGATGTGAATGCGATCCCAGGGGTACCATGGTGGACCAACTCAGCAAATATTTCGAAGCCCTTTTCAACATCGGTGGTGACATAGAACTTACCACCTTCTAGAGAATGAGTGGCTTCACCTTCGCGTTCCCCTTCTACCTCCGGTGCGATCCTGATCAACCGATGCTTCCAGATGGCGTACCCATACACTACCACCGTACCTCCGAAACCAAGGAAGGTCGGGTCCACATAGTACATACCCGTTAAAGGATTGGTACCAGTTATGGTGACGATATTCCCTATGACACCTAACAAGGAGCCGAGTAGCAGGGTTACAGCCTGACTGCGCTCGAGGATATACCTCGGTTTGACCGCCTTCCAGATGAGTATCGCATAACTCATCAGTATCATCACATAATTGTAAGGTACATGGTAGTACTGGAACAACGGTCCCTGGGCGATGGCGAAACTCCCGTCGCTTATCTGACCGTATAGGTGCATCCACTCATGTCCGGCTATGATCGAGTATGAGAGCAATATGTAATTGATCAACGGAAATACCATTATCACTCCCAGGATCTTAAAGCGATTATCGGAGTTAACGAAGCCACTTATCTCAAGTATTGTCAACAGGAAAAAAGGGCCTACGAGTGCGATGAAATAGAACTGAGTTTCGTACAGGAAGATTATGAACGGATAAGGATCGACCTCCATACCAACATATTTGGATACATAGATTTCATTCACCACCCAAAGGAACATCCATATGCCGATAGAACAGGTCAGTAGGCAGAAGTATCTGTTGGTCCAGGATTTAGGGTTATCTCTGTAAACCGTGTAACCTAATGAGCACATCAAAGCCCCGATTATGGGCAAGACGGGTATCCAGTAATTCGTAAGATCTAACAAAGTTTTCCAACTCGTGCTTTTTTACCTTATCAGCGTGAGTAGATAAAAACATTTCGAAGGAATACTCAATTATGTACATTCATCAGAATTATTCAGGTCCTTCGATACCGAAGTTATGATATACCACTTTTTTCAATTAGTTATAGCCCATGAGAGCCTTAGTAGTCTTTTACTCCAAAAGCGGGACAACAAAAAAGGTGGCAAAAGACATAGCCGAAGAACTAAAAAGGTTCGTTCACGTTGATATCGAAGAGATAAAGGTTGAGAGATACGAGCCTTTTTGTTTAGGAACGATCAGGGCTATCAAAGATATGTTCAGTAAGAAAAAGTGCCCTTTATACGGCCTAACATATGATCCAAAGAAGTACGATTTTTTGGTCATCGGATCACCAGTTTGGGGTAATTCGTGTGCACCCCCTATTCACTCCTATATATCAGAACTCCAACGATCAACATGCAGAGTAGCATATTTCACCGCACAATCAGGGGCTCCCGATGATACTGTCGTAACTCATATGAAAGAAGTATCCCAGATCGAACCGTCGGCTGTTTTGACTCTAAAAAAGGCAGAGATCGCAAAGCAGAACCACGAGAAGGAAGTCCATCAGTTCGTCGAAGACATACTCGGTATGAAAGAGCATCCCAAAGAACGCTACTAGTGGGAGGGAACCATTTAAATATACTTTCCCGTTACATGTGACCATGAGTTTAATAAGCGTTATAGAGAGCATACTGCCTTACATCGGTGGATTGTGGACACTCCCATGGATCGTAGTTGGTCTTATAGTCACTTATTTTCTGGGTAATGTCTATGGTAGGGAATATGTAGATGGCATCATGAAAAAGATCGGTTTAATACTGCTCTATATTTTTATACCATTGCTTTTGTTTAGGATCTTCGTCAATATAGATTTCGGGAGAGAAGAACTCCTATTTACGGGAATAACCTTCGGTGTTCTCGCCTTTATGTACTTGTTAGCATATTTCCTGGGTATACTCGAGGCAAGGGAGCTCGATCTCAAAGGGATGAAAAAAAGGACCTTCATAAAAACGGTACTCACCAATCAGGGACGGAGTGCGGCCTTCGTGGGTGGTGCTCTTCTAGCTATAGAAGGATGGCAGGTACCGGCAGGCATATACATAGCCTTGGTCGGTATAGGTTTATTCGCCGTGATGCCGTATGTTCTAACCGTTATGCACAGGCATGAAAGGGCTAATAACTTGAAGGAAGACGACTCTCCTTTACCTTGGTTTCTGAGATTGTATCCATGGTATCTACTCTCGTTCGTCGTCGCCGGTGTACTTCTGAACCGGTATGGTGGGATGAATCTAGAGGTGATGGGCGATGGTGGCACTGTTCTGTTGTTTATCACGGCTCTAACTATCCCTGCTGCACTTTACTATGTAGGTTCTGGTATCCATCCTCAGGATCTTAGATTGGATGAAATGAAGAAGATGTTCCTACCAAAAAGAAAAGGAGAGAAAAGAGAATTCCACTGGTTGGTCGGACGGAATGCATTCCTGACCACCATGGTGTACACACCCATAATCACCACATTGGTTTTCACACCGATATACTTGATCGACCTCATACCTGGATCCTGGTTGGCCGTGATAGTCATCAATTCCATACTTCCGATAACCAGTACGAATATGTTCCTCTTACCGTATGGATTGAATCCTAAAGGGACCGCTTTATCTGTAACATGGACTACCGTAGTATCCATACCGCTAGTTTTGATATTGATTCCATTGCTTTCGACCATATTGTGAGAATAGGATCACGGTGTTGAAATGAAAATATTGATAACCTTCTATTCCCGTACAGGGATCACAAGAAAGACAGCCAAAGATATGGGTCAACTTATTTCAACAACCGGATATGAAATAGATATCGAAGAGATAATCGATAAGAAAGACCGGTCTGGTAAGATAGGTTACATGGTAGCTGGAAAAGATGCTTTAGCCAAGAAAGAAACTGAGATCGGTGATGTACATCATGACCCCGGTAACTACGATATGGTGATATTAGGTACTCCAGTGTGGGCAGGGACGATAACTCCTGCTGTTCGCACGTATCTACATAAGTATCGGGAGTGTATAAAGGAAGCAGCTTTCTTCTGCACCCACGGCGGCGGAGGCTCCTCCAAGACATTTGATGTTATGGAGGATATACTCGATCTGCCCCCTCTCGCGGTCGAAAGTTTCAGGGATAAAAGTGTAAAAAAAGAGGGACATAAGGGTAGATTGAATCCCTTCCTCCAAGAGATCCTCTCTTCGAAAAACTTATAATCGCTCGCCCTACTCTCCGGAAACAAATACAGCAAAGGTGGAATTATGTTCAATGAGAAAGCGCAGATGATGAAACTGGAGGATATACGAGAGCTGCAGGAGGAACGGTTGTTGAAGATGGTCAAGTACGCTTACGACAACGTTCCCATGTACAAGAAAAGGTTCAAGGATAAAGGGATCACTCCTTCCGATATAACAAAACTTGAGGATGCTCATAAGATACCGTTCACGGTAAAAGATGATCTGAGGGACCACTATCCCTACGGTATCCTGGCGGTACCTCGTAAAGAGGTGGTAAGATTCCACGCATCTTCTGGGACCACCGGTACTCCCACAGTGGTATCTTACACACGTAAGGATATGGAGGTATGGGGCGACCTGATGGCTCGGACCTACAACGCCGCCGGAACAGATCCTGGAGATATCGTTCAGAACGCATATGGTTACGGACTCTTTACAGGTGGTCTAGGTTTCCATCAAGGAGCAGAGGTACTTGGTTGTGCTGTCCTACCAACCAGCACTGGTAACACAAAGAAACAGATCAAGATGATGTACGACTTCCAGACGGATGTTTTAGCGTGTACTCCATCTTATGCCATCTACCTATCCGAAGCCACAAAAAAGTTCGGCTACGATCCAAGGGAGGATTTCAATCTGAAGGTGGGCATGTTCGGTGCTGAACCATGGAGTGACGAGGCAAGGGAAAGTATTCAGGAATCCTTCGGTCTTAAAGCCCAGGATGTTTACGGTATGAGTGAGTTATACGGACCTGGAGTGGCGGTCGAGTGTCCAGAGCAGAACGGGCTCCACATATGGAGCGATCAGTTCCTTGTAGAGACCATAAACCCGGAGACAGGTGAAGTGCTGCCCGAAGGAGAAAAAGGAGAACTCGTGTTCACCATGCTCACCCGTGAAGCCATGCCTTTACTGAGATACAGAACAAAAGATATCGCCGTCGTCAATTACGAAGAATGTGAGTGTGGAAGATATCACCCACGTATCATGAGGATAAAGGGAAGGAGTGACGATATGCTGATAGTCGGTGGTGTGAACGTGTTCCCCAGTCAGATCGAAGCCGCTTTGCTCGAGACAGAGGGTATCGGCGAACACTACCAGATAATCGTTGACAGGGACGTACTGGATAAGCTGTTCGTGAAGGTCGAAGTCGATAAGGAATACTATGAATCCGATGAATACGACGAGGAGAAGTTGTTGAAAGAGGCCAGCGAGAACTTGACCGCTGTTCTTAACATCAGAGCACGGTTGAAACTACTGGAACCCGGAACACTTCCCAGGACCGTCGGAAAAGCGAAAAGAGTCATCGACCTTAGAGAAGAGCACGATAGGATAGAAGAACCCTGAGATGGCGACAAGGGGGTTAACCTCCCCCTGCTAAAACCTTTTATCATCCTCTTCCATTCATTTTATGTTGAATTCGAATAACAAGGATATCAGACCACTGCTCCATCCTGAAGTGATCGCGGTATTCGGTGTATCCCACGATAGACCTGAAGGAGCGGGCATGGCCATATATGAACGATTGAAAAGAGGGGGCCATAAAGTTCACCCGGTCAATCCTGAAGACCGAAGATGTCATCCCAGCTTGGATGATATACCGTCTCAAGTCGATCTGGCGATCCTGGCGATATCCAGCGATCATCTGAAAGCTGCCGTTAACGAGTGTGTTTCTCATGAAGTCGGTGCGGTGATCGTATACTCAAAAGACCCGGAGGATGTACTGGAGGGATTCAAAGATAAGATACGTATCTTGGGTCCGAACACTCTGGGACACTTCAGACCTGATACAACCTTGGACACCCTACTTGTGGATGAAGACGTGCTGGTGCGCCCTGACCATGGTAAAGTAGCATTCATCTCTCAGAGTGGATTCCTGGCGCTGCCGTTTTTCGAAGCATTGGAAGCCCGTTCGTTGGGTCTATCTATATTTGCAGATGTTGGTGAAAAACGGGATATCTCTGAGATAGACCTATTAGAGTACATATCCAGAGACGATGGAAGTGAAGTGATAGCTCTATACCTAGAGGACCTTAGCAGCGGTAGAAAACTGTTTGAGATAGCGAAAGAATTGAACGGTAGAAAAAACATAGTCTTGTTGAAAGGCGGTACCACAAAAGGGTCCAAGGATGCGTTGAAATCCCACACTGGCGCGATATCGAGCACATCAAGATCCGTCCTTTATGGGGTTGCTGAACAGTGTGGTATCATCATCGCTGAAGATGAAACCGAGCTGGTGGATTTCACCACTATTTTGGCCATGGATAAAAAGATGGGCGGTGATAAAGTGGCGGTACTGGGGACCACCGGTTCTATGGGGATAATAGCTGCCGACAAAATATCTTCTTCACCCGTGCTTGATCTCTCCAAGCTCTCCGAAAGAACGAAGGAGGAATTGGAAGCCGCAGTACCTCACATCGAGTTCAGCGGAAATCCAGTGGATCTGTCACCACTGGTGAATACATTTGAATTTACTGAATCGGTACGCATATCACTGAGGGCGGATGAGATATCGGCGGTCCTGATATTTCTATCAGTATCACCTAACGTGTCTCAGAGTATAGTGGATGAACTGATCCACATATTTGAGGAAACAGACAAACCTTTGGTCATAGTTCTACAAGGTGAGACTTCTTCGGTGAGCTGGGCTGGAAGATTAAAACGGGCTGGTATCCCGGTTTATCCCTCTTCTAGCCGGGCTGTCAGAGTTCTAGAAGCCTTATACAGGAGTGGGCGACATGTCTTCTGAATTACACCATATATTCAGAAGGGTGGTTCACTCGATGTCTTGGATATTTCTTGTGTATTATCTTCTTCCAAGTACCATCGCGGGATACCCGAAGAGCGTTTTGTTCCTACTGTTCGTCCTCTTTATCCTTGGATTCGAGGCTGTACGGGTTTGGAGGGGTTGGCACATATTCGGACTTAGAGATTACGAGAGAACTAAGATCGCTGCCTATGCATGGGCAACCATGGGAGCTGCTATAGCTCTACTTCTCTTCCCCATGCACCTTGCGGTCACGGTCTTGATAGGTATGGGTATCGTAGATCCTCTGTGTGGTGAAGTCCGATATCATGTGCCAAAATTATACCCAACCGTTCCTTTGATAGCCTACTTTTTGATCGCTTTAGGGATATTAAATGGTCTCACTGATCACCCATTTTGGGCGGTTAGCATGTTGGCGTTTCTCGGTTCTGCGACGGCCATCTTGGCGGAATATCCCAAGATTATATTCGACGATGATTTTTTGATGGTTGTTGTACCGTTGTTAGTTCTCCGGATAGCTGAGATGTTCTTGATATGAAGGAAAAAGTTTAAACGAGGCAATAATTTATCGATAGGTATGAAAAAGCAGCTCCTAGAGTGGCTAGATGAAGATGATAGGGAATATAAGGTGCTGGATCACAAGAATTTGAATTGGCTGATCCAATTAAAACATGGTGATCGTGTCATACTTCTTGGTAATCCCAGTGATCATACCAAACGACTTGAGGTCGTTTATAAATTATCGGTTAGCGGAGAACATAAACAAACCATCAGCGGTATGGATCCAAAGATGAGGGCGAGTTTTGAGAGAACGTTGGTGATGATGCTGTCTGATGATAGTGTGATCTACAATATACGAAGAGATGCGGACAACAGTCCTGATAACATCGTTATCAAAAAACATCTTTATGATGAAGATCTGAACAGAACACTCTTCTTCGATACCATACAGAGTCTGGTCAACGTTGGTATGAGGACCATAGTTCACTTCCAGTCTTTAGGTGGTGTTTCCGTCCAGGAAGAAGAGCTCAGTTCGACCAAACCCGGTCCTTCATTGTATCGTTAGATATAATAATAAACAAGGATCAATCCTAGTCCGATCATACCTTCTATCAGCCAAACAATCGAAACAAGATGCCATTCCTTTACCCTCATCTTTTTCACTATCATGTGAGTTATACTCTCTGTTTTATCGTGGTTGCTTATCAGATATCTTTCTTCATCCATATCTGCGAAGTTCTCCGCTTTGAAACCCCCTCTGAACTTCAGGAAAAACTCCACGATCATAGGTATGAACAGTATTATCCCGGGTGTGATCAGTTCACTAAGGATGGCTGCTGAGCTGATGGCTGCACCGCTGAAAAGTGTGAAAGCGTCTCCCGGAAATATCCGTGAGGGATAGAGATTGAATACGCTGAATCCGAGGGTTGCACCGACAAGTGGGAAGAGTATGTAAAGTCCAGATGTTGGTACGTCTTGTAAATATATGAGTATTATCAAGGTAACGGAACAGATCGCTGATAGCCCGGCACCCAGGCCGTTGAAACCTTCCAGCATATTGGATGCGTTGGCGGCACAGGTGACTCCGAAGGGGACCGCTATCAGTATAAAATATCCCGCAGATATCTCATAAGAGAATACCGTGATCGTATTGTTCATCATATGTATGCCGAACGGCAGGGCCAGTATGAAGGGTAGTATGGCCTTGGTTTTTTGCCTGAATGAGATCATATCATCGACCATACCTATCAAACCGGCACCGATTATGGACAAAATAGCGGTCAAAAACAACGTTGAGTTTATCTCTTGATCAGCCCTTCCTAGAAGTATGGATACGCCAACGATAAAACCGATTATGGCAGCCAATCCCCCCATCTCCGGGACGAATTTTTTTTCAGTTTTGTGCATATCTTTACCGTTGATTCCAGCCTTTGGAAATGTCTTTATCTGCCATTGGGTTATCAGCATA
>Ga0207421_10000915_pt1 | contig 38344 bp, 28 predicted proteins | sample SodLakKL_010_SED_4_FD_187542 | JGI IMG/M metagenome (GOLD analysis project Ga0207421, IMG submission 187542) | Alkaline sediment microbial communities from Lake Tanatar, Kulunda Steppe, Russia - 8KL_010_SED (SPAdes) (version 2) | ecosystem: Environmental > Aquatic > Non-marine Saline and...
CGAGGGCCCCGCCGAAGGATGTGACGGTTCTTTGCAACGTCTGTTGGGCCTGCAGCATCGCCTCGCGGCCGTACTCCGGGTTGGAGGCGATCGCGAAGATCGGGTCCAGCGCGGGATCGGGGGGTACCTCCCGGTTGTTGCGCAAATACGCACCGAGCGTCTCCACACCCAGCGATTGATGCGCCTCGGACGGGCCTTCCTGAATCAATCGAGCCAGTGCACCGATCTGCAGATCGTGCACGACCTCGAGATTCATCTCCGGCGTGCCCGGTTCCGGATCACGTCCCTTGAACGGACGGGCAAGCTCCTGCGTGAGCCGCCCCATGGCGTCGGTCGCCGTCTTGATGGCCGCCGGCGTGTCCGCCGCCAGGGCCGCCTCCAGCATCCGCTCCATCGCCCGCGGCGCCCCCATGTGGGCCTGGGCGAACCGGCCGACCAGTCGCGGCTCGCGCACCGCGGTCGTCTCGCCGATATCGAGGGCGAGATCCAGCGCCTCTTCGGTGCCGATGGTGACCAGCAGGTTGTGTGTGGCCCGGGTGGACTGGGCGTTCTCGCCGGCCCACTCCTGTTGGGCTCGGACGTAGTTCAGCGCCTGCGCGTCGTCGAGGAAGTCGAAATCGGCGAGCCGATCGAGGAAGAATCGGGTTGTTTCCTCGTCGTGATCCAGCGGGAACAGCGTCTGGGCGAGATCGGCCTGAACGGCCTCCGGCAGGGTCTCGGTGCGCAGCAGACGCCCGGCGTGATGCGGGTCGGACGCCGCCAGTTCGATCACATCGGCGCCCAGGGCTTGCGCATCCATGCCGGTGTCCAGGGCGGCCGAAATCAGACGCCCATAGGCGTCGGTTCGTGCGCTAAAGCCGGGGTCCAGAATGCGCTGGCGGACCATGGCCGGCGCCTCCGGCGCCTCGATGGCATAGAGCGTGCCCAGCGCCGCCAGTTCGACATGCTCCGCGACCCGGGAATCCAGGTTTCGCGCAGGGATCCCGTCGATGAGTTCGTGAATCGCCTCGCGTGCGGGCAGGCCGTGCACACCCATGGCGGCGATGTCGCGCAGGGCATCGAGTTGTCGCCCGTGACTGAGGTCGCTCAGGCGTTCGGCATGCTGTTTTGCGGTGCGGCCCTCGTAGGTCGCCTCGGGATTGTGTTCGGGGGCTGCCTGTCGGGCCATCTGCACGGGATCATCGCGCTCGGCCTGATTATTTGAATCGCCCGCATTCGGGTCACCACACGCGAGCAGGCCGGGAAGCGTCAATGCCAAGACGAACGGAAGCAAAAGATGATGACTACGGAACATGGCCAGCCTCGCGCGGGATGGTGGCGTCTATTATGGATCCGGTGGATCGCGCGCCCGTGATGATGAGCTTACGTATGGGGAACGAATACGTGAATTCGTGAGGACCATAACATTGCAAATTGCACATTGGCAACCGTCGTGAATTCTGATTGCCACGAAAGCGGCGCCGATGGTTTGATGGATTTTTTTCAGGCAGAGACTCCTGTAGGAGGCGAGCCCTCTCGGCGACGGTTTTGAATTCCCCAAGGCCGAAAATCGCCGAGAGGGCTCGCCTCCTACAGGGGGCGGGAACGTGCCCAATCAGCTGTGGTGCAGGCACTTTATACAGTTTTTCATCGTATTTTGAACTAACGACGGACCTTCGGCAGCGGGGGGTGAAAAAACGTTTTGAATCCGTTAGGCTCGCCCCATGCGTGTTATTTTCGCCGTGTTCTTGCTATTCGTTTTCCATGGGATGGTCGATGTTCATGCGGGCTATCCTCGGGTCTTGTTCGAGCGCGAGCCCAACAATACGCCGGACGAAGCGCAGTCCTTCCGCGGGCAGGCGCGCCTGATCGGCAGCGTCGCCGATTCGGATCCGGCGTATTTCCTCTGGGCCTTGGATGACGCCGAATCGGATCGCCTGTGGACGCTGGAACTGACCGGCGAAACCGACTCGCACATCCTGGCCGAACTGTTCTGGCCGGCCGAATCGGCCGAGTCGGCGGTGATGCAATTCGGTGCCGCGCCGGCCGAAGCCGACCACCACGACGTCGTGTTGACCGAACTCCGAATCACCCCGCGGCGCCTGGCGACCGAACGCCAGCAGCTGATCGTGCCGCCAGGTGAACATCAGGTCCGGCTGACCGCCGACGGCAACAGCGATTATCGCCTGGCCTTTATCGAGAGTGGCCGGGTGCGGATTCGCGACCGCGTAGGCCCGAGCGAAGCCGGTCCGGACGATGGTGCACCGATTCAGGTGGCTCCGGGCCGTCAGTGGTTCTACCAGATCGATCGGCCGGACTACCGCTTCGATCTGACCAACGAGGAGCCTGACCGGCTGTGGCGGGTCTTGGTGAATGCCGAGCTCGGCAGCGATATCGCGGTCGCGATCGAGGACGCCGAGGGTCAGCCGATGGGCGATCCGGCCGGTAGCACGCCCCTGCAGCCGCTCTGGGTGCAGCAGGTGCTCCCCGCCGGCAGTCGCTTGTGGGTCCGCAGCAGAGACGGACGCGATATCGGCCGGATTGCGGTGCATATCGAGGCCGACGGCCAGCTTGTCGAGGCGGTCGAAGCCGGGGGCGAAGAGACCGGGAACGCTGGGACCGGGAACGCTGGGACCGGGATTGATGAGGGTGCCGTGGTGGCCGGTTCTAGAGATGAGGCCATCTGGCTCGAGGCGGACACGCCCCTCGAACTGCCGCTGCCAGCACGTGGACGTACCTGGTTGGCCTTCCAGGTCGATGCGTCGCTGGCGGCGGGTAGCCTCGATCTGGATGTGATCCACGTCGATGGGACGGATCTCGATGGGACGGGGGGCGATGCGCTTTCGGTGAGTGTCTGCCTGGCCGAGGTCGGCAGCCGCAACACGGTCTGCCGCGACGGGCCCGCCGAGCGCCTGTTCCACGAGCTGCAGCTGCTGCCGGGGAGCTACCATGTGTCGCTCCAAGTGCAGCGGCGCTCGGAAGCCGGGGTTGTGGCGGTGACCCTGCGGCCGCAGGCGGCGCCGGCGCCGACGCGGGCGATCGAGCCCAACGATGAGCGCGATTGGGCCGCGCCACTGCGTTCGGGGCAGGAGGCAGCAGGCCATCTTCGTGGCCAGCGCTCGGCCTGGTTCGACTGGCACCTCACGGCGGACCCGCAATTATGGCAGGTGGCGGTCGACGGCCAGAACATCAGCCGCTTGAGTCTGTTCCGCGCAGGCATCCGCGGCGCGGTGGCCGAAGACCGACGCACGCGGCGGTCGCCCGACAGCGGTGCGATGCAGCTCGATCGCCAGTGGTTGTTGCCCGGCCATTACCAGATTCGGATTGATGGCACGGACAGTGATTATCGGCTCTCGACCACGGCGCTCGGTCAACCCGAGCCCGGCTGGGAGCGTGAACCCAACGACAGCGCCGAGACGGCCAACCTGTTGCCGATCGGCGAGCCGATCCGAGGAAGCTTCCACACCCCGCGCGATCAGGATCACTTCTATCTGCAGTCGCCGGGCCTTAATCGCCTGGTCTTTGACCTCGAGCCACCGCCCGGTGGCGATGCGCAGCTGGAGGTCCATTGGCAGGGCCTTCGCGTGTTGCGCACCCCCAGCGTCGAGGAGCGCACCCGCTTCACCGGCGTGCTGCCGCCCGGTGAATTCCAGTTGCAGGTGACCGGCAGCGGGGACCCGGACGCCGCCTATCGATTGCGTGTGGACTTCGATCAGCCCTGGTGGAACGACGATGCCCACCCCTTTATGCCCACCCCCTGGTTGGCACTCCCGTTTCCCGACGAGGGGCAGTATCACAAGATTCTCGGCGAGCTCGGCTCACGCGCCGAGTTTCTGTCCCTGCCCGTGACGGAACGGGATCGCGAGGTCGTGATCCATGCCAGCACCCGGCGTTTCGAAATCAGCGATGGCGATGACACAACGCTGGAATTGCAGGACGGCGACCAAAAGGACAGCTGGACGGTCCGGCTTCCGGGCGGGATCCAGTGGTACCTGCAGTTGCGCAGTCGTTCCTCCGACACCCAGTACCGGATCGACGACCCGGCACAGGCGTCACCCGATCATCCGCCGGTCCAGGCGTCTCTCACGCTGCAGGCGGAGGATGTCGCCGCCTACACCCCATGGGCCCAGCGGATTGCGGCGCGCCTCGAGATTCATAACCTCCAAGCCGATCCGGTCGCGCTTTCGGTGCGGCGGCATGCCAGCCACCAGGGGTGGCGGATCGAGGGCCTCGAGGAAACCATCGCGCTGGCCGGCGACGAGCGCAAGACCCTGAGCTTCGATCTGATTGCACCGCCCGATCTGCCCGACGACACGCCGCTGGCGCTGTTCATCGGGGTCGGCGGGAGTGTGGCCAACGCCTCGGCCCGCATCGTGTCGGGCATCGACCCCGTCGATCCCGAGTCGCCGCATCGGCATATCGCATCCCTGCACGGCCTGGTGGATTTGGCATGGGGTGCGCTCGGGGCCCGCTTCGTCGATCGGCAAAGCGGCGAAACGATCGACGAACGCTACGAAGGCCGTCGGGTCTCCCTGCAGTTTCTCAACGACGGCATGTCCGCTGGCGGCAGTACCCTGGAATGGCGCAGTGAGATGGGCATGGCGCTGCCGCCGCTGGAACTGGCCGGTGAGGGGGGCGCATTGCACGCCTTCGTGTTCAATCAGCGTTCGGGCCATGCCGTCCAAAATCGCTGGCGGGAGGTGGAGATTCGTTGGGGCAGCGAACCCGGTGACCTGCCGTACAGCAAGACTGTGATCCTGGATGCCGGTGATGGCGAGCAGTTTTTCCCGATTCAGACCCCGGGGGCGGCGCGCTACGTGCAGATTCGACCGCTCTCGACCTGGGGTGGCACCAGCCGTACAGGCGCATCGGGTACCGGTCTGTTCCGGGTCCTGGGACAGCCCGCGGGGGCCCTGGCCAACGCGCACAAGAATCTGCTCGACCGGTCGCTGGGCGGCCACTGGATCTACAGCCGGCCGGATCGCAGCACGCGCAACGACTTTCCCTGGGGCAGCAGTCAGGAACACCGCGGCCAGCGTATCCGCGGCCGCGACATCGATGTCGCCTTCGGCTTCCTGCAGCATCGAACGGCACGCTTGGAAACGCTGGTCTGGATCGACGATCCGGACCACGAGGGCGAGCTGATCGAGGACCTGCGCGTATACACCAGCACCGAGAGTCCGGTGGGTCCCTGGACCGATCACGGCACCTGGCACCTGCAGCGCGACGATACGCTTCGGGCGGTGTTCGAATTTGCCCCCTCGGCTGCGCAGGCCCGCTATCTGCGTTTCGTGTTCAGCGAGCCCCAAGCCGGCGACAGTCGCAATTGGCGGGTGCCCGGCGACATCCGCGCCTACGAAGCCGATGCCCTGGGTAGCGGTCGGTCGGCCCTGGCCTACTGGGGCATGGACGACCAGCACGGCCCCTGGGAGCCGGAGGCGCAAGGCTTGGCCGCGGTGGAAGATCGCAGCAGTTCGCCCGCACACCCGAGGCCGCTGGATGCGCGCATTACCGCCGAACTGGCCGAGCCCGGGGATGTCCGCAGTTATCGCATCACCCTGGCCGAGCCCGACAACACCTTCCAGATTAGCCTGGACGAAGGCATGACCGGGCGTTTGCGCGCCCGTTTGGTCGACGATCACGGGGTCGCAGTGCCGCTGGATTTCCGAAATCGCGACGGCCACCGCCGTGCCGATGTGGTGGACCTCGCGGCCGGTGAGTACCGGCTGGACGTGGAAATGCCGCCGCGATCGATCGCGTTTCTGTGGGATGGCAGCGGCAGCGTGGCCTCGCATCAAGCGGCGATCTATCAAGCCCTCGGCCGGTTTGCCCAGGGATTGCAGCCGGGGCAGGAAGTGGCCAACCTGATGCCGCTGGGCGGCCCCCTGTTGATCCGGGACTGGGCCGAGTTTCCCTCCGAGATCACCACCACTCTGGCTGGTTATGCCAACACCTTCAGCTCATCGGATTCCGAGCCGGCGCTGATGCTCGCGAGCCGCGCGCTGGAGCGCCGCGATGGCGAACATGTGATCTTCCTGATCACCGACGCGGAACTGATCCGGCGTGACCTCGGCGTCTGGGACGTGCTGGAGCGGGTGCGTCCGCGCGTCTTCGCCCTGGAGATCAACCACGGCAGCCGGGTCGACATCGCCGAAAACCGCTGGTACCAGCATTTGATGAAGGCCTGGGCCAATGCCGGTCATGGCAGTTACCGCTATGCGATCGGACGGACCGATCTGATCCGTGGCTTCGAGGCCGGGATGCGGGAACTGCGCCAGCCGACCCGCTTTGCGCTGGAGGTCGCCACCCGCTACCAGGAACCGCCGCGGCCCGGTCGGTTGGTCGTGGCGGCTGGCGAGCAGCCGGTGATCGGCGCCGGCGTGGTCCACCTGATCTTCGATGCCTCCGGGTCCATGCTCCGGCGCATGGAGGGCGGACGTCGGATCGATGTCGCCAAGACGATCGTCGGGGAGGTGCTGGATCAGCGGATTCCCGCGCAGGTGCCGGTGGCGCTGCGCGTGTACGGTCATACCGCAGCGCACAGTTGCGAAACCGAGCTGCTGGTCGCCCCGGAGGCGGACAATCATGCCCGCGTTCGCGCGGCGGTCGCCGGCATCCGGGCGATCAACCTGGCGCGGACGCCGCTGGCCGCCTCGTTGGCCGCCGTACTCGATGATCTCGAGGCCTTCGAGGGCCAGCGTCGTTTGGTGGTGATGCTGACCGATGGCGAGGAGACCTGCGACGGCGATGTGGCCGGTGCGGTCGAGGCCCTGATCGAGGAGGGGCTCGACGTGCGCCTGAACATCGTCGGCTTCCACATCGACGAGATCGGTCTGCAGGCGGATTTCGAGCGCTTCGCCGCGGCCGGCGGGGGCACCTACTTCGACAGCCAGGATGGCGACGAACTGGTGGCCGGGCTGATCCAGGCGCTGGCCGCGGATTTCCGCGTGATCGACGCCGCCGGCGATGAAGTCGTCCGCGGCCGGGTTGGTGACCCCGCGGTCGAACTCGATGCGGGCGTTTATGAGCTGTTCGTCGACACCCATGACGGCGAACACCGCCGCTCCCTGACCATCGAACCCCAAACCACCAAGCGCATCGAGCTGTCCGATGCCCTCTGAATGGAACGAACCGATGAACACGATGCCCGCCCACCGCGAAAGCGGCGCACGGAGATCCCCCTTGCGGCGCGTACGGATGCTGATGGCCGCGCTGCTGATGACCGGTCCGGCGTTGAGTGTCTCGGCCATGGCCGGCGGGAGTTGCCCGGGAGCGCCCGGGGCGCCGCCGGGGGACGCCTTGCAGACCCTGCAGTCCGATGTGCTTCAACTCAACGCATCGGTGCAGCAGGCCTTCGAGGCACTGCCCTTCGAGGAATTCGAGGTGCACGCCCGTCAGGTCGCGCTGGGCGAGGACCCGGAGGTCTTGTTCGCCTGGGTGCGGGATCACACCACTTGGCTGCCGTATGAAGGCACCTTGCGTGGAGCGCGCGGCGTCTTGATGGACCGGATGGGCTCCAGCCTGGATCGGGCGCTGTTGCTCGCGGACCTGCTGGAGTCGGCGGGTCACACGGTGCAATTGGCCCGCGCCGAGCTGGCGCCGGAGCAGGCCGCCGCGCTGATCCGGACCCTTCAGGAACGGGGCCTGCCGGCAGCGCAGCGGCCGGTGTTCAGCGCGGCCGATGTGCACGACGCCGCCCAACAGGCGGCCGAGCGGCACCCGCTGGACGCGACCGTTCTGCGGCAGGACTTCGACCGCCAGCGGCAGTCGGCCGAGCACACGCATCGGCGCTTGCTCGAGCAGGTCGAGGTGCAGGGACAGATGCTGCAGGCATCGCTGCAGGATGCGGCGGCCGAGTCCGCCGCGGTTTCCTGGCAGCCCACCCAGCACTGGTGGGTGCAGATTCGCTCCCGGGACGGCTGGGACGACCTCGATCCTGCGTTACCCGGCCATCGGGCCGGCGATCGCCTGGTGTCCGGACCGGCGCAGGCGACGGTGTGGCCCGACGAGATCCCCGAGGCATTCCAGCATCGGCTGACCATTGCCGTGATCGCCGAACAGCTGCGCGACGGGCGGCTGCACGAGCACGTGGCGCTGGAGCACGAGGTGCCGGCCAGCGCGCTGGCGGTGCGCCAGATTCGTGTGGAGACCTTCCCGGTGAGCCTGCCGGACATGGATGCGATGCTGGGCTTCGACGACCGCTTCGATCGGGAGCGTCTGCCGCAGATGATTCTCGAAGAAACCGAATGGATGCCCTTGTTGCGGGTCGGCGAGCAGTTGATCAGCGACAAGAGCATTCTTTCCGACGGCACCGCGCAGGAGCAGCTGGGTCGTACGCCCCAGGCCGCGGCGCTGCATCAGGCCTCCGGACTGCTCGGGCAGATCAGCGCCGGGCGGCGGGGCGACGACGCCGTCGCGCCGGAACTGGTGGCGGTTCAGTTGCGGCTGACGGTCACGGCGCCGGGCCGAGACCCGGAGGTGTTGCAACGGCCCGTGGTCGATATCCTGGGCCCCGGGCTTCGCCAACACGATCCCGGTGCACTCGAGGTGACCGATGCCCTGCGGGCTGAGCGCGCCGCCGGGCTGTTGGGCACCACGCAGATCGCCGGTCAGGTCGCCTGGATGCCCTGGAGCCTGATGACGGGGCTCGGCTATCAGGCCCTGTTGGCGGAACGCCTGGCCGGGCTGGGTACGGTCCATGCCCTGCGCAGCGAAAGACCGGGCCTGATGGACTCGGTCCTCGAGCAACTCGACCCGCGCCGGGAGCCGCTGGACCAGTTCCTGCACCTGCGCCACGTGCTGAGCGCGCACCCGGAGGCGATTGCCCTGACACGGCTCAATCTGGTCGGTTACGTGCACTTGGTGGCGCTGGACGCCGGTGTTCCAACGGTGCGCGAAGGCTTCGACATCCTCCAGAACCGCATTGCGGTGCCGGCACGGTCGGCGGCCACATCCCCGGAATCCGTCGCCGACGCGGCGACGATCCGGATCGCCCAGGGGGTGCTCGATACCCTGCTGGAGGCGGAATTGATCGCCCCTGAAGGCACGCTCGGCAACACGGCCCGGACCTTTGCCGATGCGCGAATGGCCGGCGTTCCCTGGCGGAAGATCGCCGATCCGGACCAGCGGGCCGAGTTGACCTGGACGCCGGATCCCGACCTCGAGGCGCTCTGGGAAGCCGCCTTCGAGGCCGGCAACGTGCTGGTGGTTCCGTCCCGGATTCCGGAAGGGATCGATCCCGTCTGGTGGCAGCTGAACCCGGTCAGTGGCAGCGTTCTGGGGATGGGGCCGGACGGCCGCGGCCAGGGGGTCGAGGCGATTCTGATTCTGATGAATTCGATCGACAACGCGGTGGCCGCCGCGGGGATGGCGCAGACGATCTGGGCCTGCCTGCTGAATCACGACACGGCGTCCGGCATGAGTTGCTGCGTGGAAGGGGCTGCGATCACGGCGGCGGTGAGCCGGTACATGTCCAAAGGGCTGGCGGATCACGCCGCACTCGGGGGCTGGGTGATCACGGGCGGCAATCGCCTGTTCGATATGCTCAACAACATGGCGGTCGGCAAGATCGCCGGTGCGGTCACCGATGGCTTCATGGATACCTTTGCTCCCGAACCCCAATGCTGAATCTCCCGATGCTGAACCCTTCGATGCCGAACCTCCAGACCGTGCACCGCACACGCCGCCAGCGCTCCCGGGTCTGGACCCGGAACGGATGGCGTGCGTTCGTATTGGCCGGCCTGCTGTTGGGGTTCCCGCTTATCGCCCCTGCCGAAACGGGTCCGGTGCTGCTCGATTCGGCCCAACTGCAGGCCGGCGCCGAACCCCTGGTGCTGCGCTCTTCAGGCTGCAATCGGGCGCTGAGTATTCACGTGACCGGTGCCCGGGTGCACGACCGCCTGAACGGCCGGGCGCCTCCGGCCGGCTTCCGCTGGTTGACCCTGGACACCACCATTGAGAACTGGATGCCCCTGGATCTGGTATTCGATCTGGGCTATCAGGAGGCCATTCTGATCGCCTCGCTGCAACGCCAGCTCTACCTGCTGGCCAATGGTGTAGCGGTCCTCCGCGCCGCGGATGCCGGTGAGGCGCCGCTGAATGGCGAGATCATCCTGCCCCGGATCCAATCCCGTGCCGAGTTCGCGTTGAGCTACCCGGTGCCGGCGGACGGGGTGGAATCCCTGTCGCTGCACTATTACCACGACGAATATGCGCCGGTGACGATCGCGCTGCTCGGCGAGGCGGCCGACACGACGGCCCAGGCGCCGATGCAACCGATCCAGGCCAACGCTCTGATGGAGATCGGCGTGTTCGGCGTCGAGACGGCACGCGAATGGAACGGGCAGGCGGCGCCCGATGGCATGACCTGGCTGGCGGTGGACCTGCGCGGCCGCGGGTTGTGGTCCATCGAAGCGGATGCCCTGGCGCTCGATCGGGCTGCGGATCCGGAAGAGCGGGTGCGTCTACCGAAGGTGATGGAATACGTGCAGGCGGCGGGGCTGCTGCAGGTCGTGGTCGATGGCGAGTATGCGTTCGTGCGCGATCCCGATCTCGGGGCGTTGTCCGCGAACCCGGCGTTTCTGCCGGATGCCATGGCCGGTGGTGTGGGCGTGTTCCCTATTCCCGAAGGAGTCGAATCGGTGGTGCTCGAGGTGCACTTTCCGGAGTTTCGCGGACCGGGTATCGACGACCCCATTCCCGAGTCCATGATGTTCACGCTCCGAGGGGCGTACGTGGCATCCGATGCCGCAACGCCCGCGGGTTTGATCGAGGACGTTCCGACGCCGTTCACCCTGCATGGGCTGGAGCGGACCGATGCGTTCGGCGATCACGCCGCCGGTGCGAACGAACGGTTGCTTGTCCTCGACGCCTCGATGCGCAACGAGAGCCCGGTCGGCGGAATGATGGGCATCTCGAGTCGGGTCGACCTGATCACCGACGACGGAGAGCCCGCCGAGTTCGTGGGCATTTTCAATGCCGGACCGATTCCTCTGGCCGAGCCGTTCTGGCTGCCGACCGGCGGCGATGCGCGTCGGTTTCAGCTGGTCTATCGCGCGTCGGAGGACTTCGTCCCGACGGCACTCGATTACCGCGGCGTATCGGTCAATACCGAGCTGCCGCTTTCGTCCGCAGCGTTGGAGTGAACCCAGCCGAGCGCCGCGGATCCGTAGACGTCTGGTTTTGTGTTGGTCCTGGTGCCGGCCAGTGCGTCAAATCCCAGGGCGAACGCCCATGCCAGGGTGGCGCCGAGCCTCATGTTGAGAAAATCATGCGAATGACCCGATATCTATGGATTCCGATGCTGGGCCTGGCGCTGGCCGGCTGCAACAATAATGACGCCCAACCCGGCGATAGCGCGCCGGAAGCGCGCGCGGCAATTACCCAGGAAGCGGCTGCTGACGCATTCAAAGAACCCGCCGCCAATGGCTTCATACAACTGGGCGACCAGCGATTTCCCCTGGAGACCGCCGCGCTGAGGTGTACGCCACAGGCAACACACGACGGCATCAGCGAAATCAGATTTCAGACCCTCGGCAAGGGCGGGGAAGGTAGGGATGCCTATAGCGTCAGTGCACGAGAGCAGGTCCACCGAAACGGCACCGTCACCCACCACGTATCCGTTGCCGGGCAGGCGTTGGGAATCAGCATGGGACATGAAGTGGACACCGCCAGGGAAAATGGGCGTAACTGGCCCCTGTACAAGATCGAGGCCGGCCGGATCACCGTGCGCGCCACGTTGCGGAACTCCGAGATTGCCGCAGAGTGGGACGTCCCGGCCGAGTTCACGGAAGACTGCACGCGGTAATCCGTTGCCACTTTTGAACAGCCTGAAGTCACGGGAGCCTGACCCCTGAGTTCAGCCTTCGGATATAGAACTTCTGGAGAAATTAGCTAGCATTTCGGTGGCGAATTAGCTATATATATTATTCCTAAGATCTTATTACGGTAGATCTAATGAATTATTTTCGCCGCTGGGCCTTCCTGTCACTGGTCGCCGGGAGTCTGGGGCTGGCCCTGCTGGTCTTCGGACCTGCGGCGATCGGCCAGCCGGGGGCGGCGGCACCCGCCCAGCCCTTTGGGGCCTCGCAGCCCATTCCCCAGCGCTACATCGTGGTTTTTCAGGGCGACGTGGCGGATCCGGGCGCCGAGGCGCGGAATCTGATGCGGGGGCGGGGCGGCGAAATCCATTACACCTATCGCCATGCCATCAAGGGCTTCGCGGCGACCATTCCGGATGCGGCCTATCAGGAGGTTCGCATGAATCCCCGGGTGACCTACCTGGAACAGGATCACAACGTTTCGCTCAGCGCCACACAAAGCAACGCCACCTGGGGTTTGGATCGCATTGATCAGCGCGAGCTTCCGCTCGATGGGTTGTATGAATACGGCACCACGGCACCCGACGTCTTTGCCTTCATCATCGATACCGGCATTCGGGCCGACCACGTCGACTTTTCCGGTCGTGTACAGGCCGGTGCCACGGCCATCGAAGACGGCCGGGGCACGGCCGACTGCAATGGCCACGGTACGCACGTCGCCGGTACGGTGGGCGGCACGACCTGGGGTGCGGCGAAGGCCGTGCAACTGGTTCCGGTGCGGGTGCTGGATTGCAACGGTGCGGGCACCATGAGCGGCGTGATCGCCGGCGTGGACTGGGTGGCGGGGCAGACCGCGCAGCGCCCCGCCGTTGCAAACCTGTCACTGGGCGGCGGTGCCGCGCAGTCGCTGGACGATGCGGTGGAGAATGCGATCAAGAAGGGGGTCACGATGGTAGTGGCCGCCGGGAACGCCAATGCCGATGCCTGCAACTACTCGCCGGCGCGGGCCCCCAATGCGATTACCGTGGCCGCCAGCACGAGTTCCGACAGCCGTTCCAGCTTTTCCAATTACGGTTCTTGTGTAGACCTCTTTGCGCCGGGGGCCAGTATTCGTTCCGCCTATCACACCAGTAACACGGCGACGGCCTTGATGAGCGGAACCTCGATGGCTGCGCCGCATGTAGCCGGTGTCGCCGCCCTCGTGCTGCAGGCGGATCCCGCGGCCCTGCCGGGAAAGGTACGCAATGTCATCGTCGATGGGGCGACGCAAGGCATCGTGACCAGCAGCCTGACGGCGAACCACCACCTGCTTTATTCGCGGGTGACGCTGGGGGAGGTCGTGCCGCCAGAGCCGGACGGCGTGGCCCCGGAGATCGTCAAGTTCACGGTGTCGGATGGTTCCGGCGGACCCTGGACCCGAGCCGATGTCATCTGGACCGTGACCGACGATGTATCGCTCGCCACGGTGCTTCTCGAATTGCTCAACGGGACCTCGGTGGTGACGCGTGAGTCGATTATCGTCAGCGGGACCACCGCCAGTGGTTCGACCTCCCTGCGCACGCGCGGTGCGGCCGACGCGGTCCGCATCGTGGTGTCGGACGCGGCTGGAAACGTCACCAACGATACCCAGTCCATGAGCAGTGAGGTGCTGCCGCCCGAGAACGGAGGAACGGAACCAGAAGATCCGGTGGGAGATGGCTTCACGCTGTCGGGGCAGGGCTACAAGGTCAAGGGCTTCTGGACTGCGGATCTGGTCTGGTCCGGTTCAACAGCCGACGATATCGATGTTTTCCGGGAAGGTGTGCCGATCGCTACAGTGAAAAACAACGGGGGCTATACCGACAACACGAACTTCAAGGGCGGCGGTTCCCTGACCTATCAAGTCTGCGAGGCAGGCACCGACGCCTGTTCGAAGCCGATCACCATCGCCTTCTGATTCCCGGGCCTCAGGTTCGGGGGCCTCCGACACCCGAACCTGCCGGTTGTTTTCACGATGACTGACCGTTTCCTGCCGGAATCCCGGTGGCTCCGATGCTCATACTGGCCTTCAGGCGCCCGACCGCGCGGGCGAGCGTACGTGATGGAACCAGCCGAAATAGGCAGCCACGATGGCGAGCAGCGCGTGTAGCCAGATGTCGTGGCCGTAGAGGGGGACCAGGGCGAACACCGTGTTCAGGCCGGGAATGAACCCCATGATGGTCAGTACGCCGTAGGCGATCGCCACGACCCGCGCATAGATGACGGCCGCGCCGAGCCCTCGGTAGGCGAGAATCCCCCAAATCCCGAAGGCCAAGTGCACCAGGTTGTGCAGGATATTCACCGGAAACAGGCCAAAGAGATGGCCATACCCCTGATCAACTGCCAAGTCGCGCTCCAACGTGGGGGTATGAACCAGCCCCGGGATGAAGCCGGCGATCCCGACCAGAAGAAACACGATGCCAAAGATCAACGCAAACAGACGAATGGTCATGTTGCTCTCCCTATGGGCGACGTGAGTTGGAAGACATCTACCGCGGGCGCAGTTGATAGCGCGGGCCCCGTTCGGGACGATGTACATCGTGTGCGTGGGAATGTGGGTCGGCTCGGCCCCACGGCTGGTGCCATGGGCCATGCCGGTATCCTCTCCGGGTTCGGAACTCGTGCGCAGCCGAGGCCGAGAACAACGTATCGTGCCCGTTCCTGGTGTCAACCCGTTCCTGGTGTCAACCCGTTCCTGGTGGTCAAGACGTTCCAACCGCCCGGAATCGTCCGTCCAAGTCGCCGAGGAACTGAGATTCGTCGACGACGGTCACAATCTGTACTGATCGAGACATCGGAAGGCTGCTGAAGAAGCGGCTATTCCGCCTTGCATGAACGGTGACGGGTCCCTTCGGTTCATCCCCAGCAGATAGGAGCAGGCAAATGTCGAAAATTGCGGTGTTGATCACAGATGATTTCGAAGACGTGGAATATACGGACCCGGCCAACGCCTTTTTGGAGAAAGGCAATGAACTGTTCCATATCGGTCTGGAGGCTGGCAAGACGGTGAAGGGGAAACGTCAGGGCGTGGAGGTCACGATCGACCAGGCGGTGAAGGAGGCCGAGGTCACGCGGTACGACGCACTGCTCATCCCCGGCGGCTATTCGCCGGACCAGTTGCGCGTGGATCCCGACGCCGTGCGTTTTGCCAAGGAATTCGTCGAAAGTGGAAAGCCGATCTTTGCAATCTGCCATGCGCCACAACTCCTGATTACCGCACAGGTTATCCAGGGTCGACGGATCACCGGGTGGAAATCAATCGTGCAGGACATCAAGAACGCCGGGGCCGAGTTCGAGGATCGCGAGGTGGTGGAGGATGGCAATCTCATCAGCAGTCGCGGCCCGCAGGACTTGCCTGCCTTCATCGAGGCCTCATTACGGCACCTGTAGGCGTTGTTCTGAGCCTTCTGCAGCCGGCTTCGCTGCGCAGGGCCGGGTTTAACGCGCGTGGCGCCGAGCGTCCGCCGGGCCCCGGTCGGCGGACGCCTTGGCCGCCCTGCGTGCGATGCAGCGGGTGAAGGATTTGGCGGAAAGGCTCAGGACTTGCAGAATAGAGCCTTCCGATGGAAGTAGCGGCGTTCGCAGTGGGTAATGCAGGCATGAACAGCACAGGCGGCCTGGAAGCAGAGAACCGACGGTTCCGGCGCCTGGTGCACTCGATGCGTCAGGAGGCCGACCGCAACCAGTCGCTGCTGCATGCCTTTTTTGCCGCCGATCTGGAGTTGCTGTCCTGCAATACGCTGGAACAGCTACTGGCCTATTTGTTCACTCCCTTCCGGGAGCGCTTCGGCCTGGATGCGGTGACCCTGATATTGCTTGATCCGGAAGAGACCGCGAGGGATCTTCTCGGTGAGGCGCTGCGCCAGAATCAGCTCCCCAACTTGCGGCTGGTCGCTAGGCAACATCTCCTGAGGGACATCCATCCGCAGCAAGAGATTTATCGTGGCGAAGCGGACGGCCCGCTGAGGGCTGCCTGCTTTCCGGACCATCCCGCGGTGGTTTCCTGTGCACTACTGCCGCTGGTGCGAGAACATTGCCTGATCGGCAGTCTCGGGCTCGGCAGTGTCGATCCACAACGGTTTCATGGCGATCTTCAGTATGACTACGTCGCACACGTGGCTTCCGTGGTGTCCGTGTGCATTGAAAACAGTATCAGTCGGGAAACCCTGCAGCACCTGAGTAGCGTCGACGGGCTGACTCGCGTATTGAACCGACGGGCACTGAATCATCGGCTGCTGCAGGAAATCAAACGTTGCAATCGAAGCGGCGAGCCGCTGGCCTATGTGCTCCTGGACATCGATCACTTCAAGCTGGTGAACGATCGCTTCGGCCACCTGGCCGGCGACCGGATCCTGCGCGTCGTGGCGCAGCGGTTGTCGGAACGGGTGCGCGCTACCGACACCGTGGCGCGCTACGGAGGCGAGGAGTTTGCGATTCTACTCCCCGGTTGCGACCTGAATGAGGGCCTGCGTCTGGCCGAGGCGTTGCGCGAAGCCGTCGGGGAGATCCAATTCCCCGAATTGGAGCATGAGAACGTCACCGCCTCGTTGGGACTCACCATCTGCACCCGTGGGCATACCGAACAGGCAAGCGGATCCATGCTGGCCGAGGCCATCGTCCGTTGTGCGGATCACGCGCTGTACGCCAGTAAACGCCAGGGCCGCAACCGGACGAACAGTCGCATCCTGCAGTGCGAATCGGTCGAGGCCCTGCGCTGATACAAACCCGCTGGGGCCGGGTTGGCCCCGGCACGATGGTCTCAGTCGCGTGCCTTTTCGGCATCCCGTAGCGCTTTCACTTGGTCGTGGTTGCGCAGCACACCCTGATACTGGCGTTCCACCACGGTTCGAACGTCGGCGGGTAGGGGATGATCCAGCGCTTCCTTGTAATTCTTTTTGGCAATGTCCTCGCCGCGCTCGCATTCGTTCAGGATGGCCTGATCGCTCTTGCCGGTGAGCATCGATTTCAGATCGACCCAGCGCCGGTGCAGGTTCCCCGAAACGCTCGCCTCTGTTTCAGGATCGCCGCCCAGTTGCCGGACCAAGGTCTGCAGTTCGCCCGCCGCATCCTGGCATTCCTGGGCCCGTGCATTGAACACGGACTTCAGGTCCTCTCGTTCAATATTCTCCGCACATTCCTTGAACCCCTCCTCGCCATCCTTACTGGTCTGAATGAGGTTGTTGAGGACATCAATGATTTCCTTCGAATCGGTAGAAGCCATGTTTGCTCTCCTGAGTTTCTTTTCCCGTTTGCTCTGCTGTTCAAGCAGCCGATGAAAGCGACTGACTCAAAGGACCACCCCCAAGAACGCAGGTTCCATGAACCGGAGGCGCCTTTAAATCCGGGTAAGCTTACTTAGGGGTTGTTACTTACGTTGTAATACCGGCCTCACGAAGAACGGAGGAAACCCAGGTTCTGGCGCAGTAAACGACCTTGAAAACTGATCAAGCCCGATTATAATTTTTGTAGGTTCATCGGGTAACCGCGTGACCCCGTTGGTTCGAGCGCGCGATGCACACAGGTCATGCTGAGTCCGCAAAGGAGGTTCTGATGCTCAACGCTACCGACCTCAATGAGGCCGTCGCCGGTCTTGAGTTTCCGGCCAGTCGGGACGAACTCGTGAAGCAGGCGCGTGCCCATTCGGTGGACGATCAGATTATCGAAACTCTGCAACACATGCCGCAGCGCACCTATCGAAGCGTCGAGGACGTCATTCAAGGCCTCGGTGACTTCCAGTAGCGCCGCCCGGCGTGGGCGTGGGCGGGGCCTGTTCTTGATCGTCAGTCTGTTCGTGCTGACCGGCTGTTCGTTACCCAGTCGGCCGGTCGAGTCGGCCCAGCTCCTGTTCGATATCGTGGCGATGGGAGAGCCAAGCGCCCTGCAACGGCAGCGCCCGCCGGTGACACGAAACCTGGTGAGCTACGAAGTGGATGGCCGGCGCCACGCCGGCGATCTCTACCGGTCGGGCGACGATGGCCGAGCGGCTCTCGTGCTGGTGCCCGGCGTGGCCGAGGCCGGTCGCGACGATCCCCGGCTCGTGGCGCTGGCATCCAGTCTGGCCCGCGCCCGGTTTGTCGTGCTGGTGCCGGAGCTGACCGACCTGCAAGACCTGCAAGTCGGTCCGCAGGACGTGCGGGACATCGCGGATGCCGCCGTCTGGCTGGCGAGTCAACCGGAGCTGGGGCGCAGCGGCGGAGTGGGTATCGCGGCGGCCAGCTATGCGGTGGGCCCGGCCGTTCTTGCGGCGCTGGAGCCGGGGGCCATGGCGTCGGTACGGTTTCTGCTGGGGATCGGCGGCTATTACGATCTGACCCACGCGGTCACCTTTCTGGTCACTGGCTGTTACCAGGACCTGGATGCGGTGTGGACGTGCCGCGACCCCAATCCCTTCGCGAAATGGGTCTTCCTGAGCGCGAACCTCTGGCGCATCGAGGATCCGGACGACCGTAATCGGCTGGAGCAGATCGCCGAGCTGCAGTTGCTGAACCCGGACCGATCGGTGCCGGCGGAGCGGATGGACGGCCTTGGACCCGAGGCGGCCTCCGTGCTGCGGTTGCTGTTGAATGAAGACCCGGAACGGATGCCCGCCTTGTTGGCGGCCCTGCCGGAGCCGATGCGGCGGGATTGGCAGCAGCTTAGCCCCTCGCGGGCGGACCTGTCGCGCCTGCAGGCTCGGCTGATCCTGATACACGGTCGCGATGACGACATGGTCCCCTACACCGAAAGCATGGCGCTGGCTGAGGCCGCACCGCAGGCGCGGCTGTACCTGCTCGACGGCCTGGCCCACGTGGACCTCGACGACGTCCGTTGGCGCGACGCCCTGCGCCTGTGGAAGGCCATCGATGCCCTGCTGGCCGAACGTTCGAGGGCACCGCGCGCCGCGCCTGGGGCCGAGTCGACGGCCGGGCCGGACCCCTTGCACGCGGTGCCACCGAGGTTGCCGCTCCCGTAGCCCGCTGGGCCCGCAGGTTGCCGAGTCTTGCCGTTGTAAGTCGAGCCCCTTCTCGTCGAATCACCTGAACGGAGTGTGCGATGGGTACCGTCGACAATCCCGCCGTCTTTGCCACCCGCGTGTTGATCACCCTCGGCCTGACCGCCCTGGTGATTCTGCTGATCGTCTTTCTGGGGCTGATGCTCGAGGTCCTGATGCTGGCCTTTACCGCGATCCTGGTGACCGTGGCGGTCGATGGTTTGACTCGGGTGGTGCAACGTCACACGCCGCTGGGCCGCGGTCTGTCCCTGACCACCGCCTTCGTGCTGATCCTGTTGTCGATCGGGGGGCTGGCGGCGCTGATCTGGCCACAGGCCGCCGAGCAGATCCCGCGCCTCGCCGAACGCTTGCCGCTCGCGTTGCAGGAGATCCTGCAGCAGGTGCCGTTCGCCCGCGAGGTGGGGGAGGAGATCGAGGCGCAGCTTGAGAACGATAACGACAACGACAACGGACCGGGACTGTTCGACGATGACATCCTGAGCCAGGCGCTGGGGATCTTCTCCACCACGGTCGGTGCGGTCGGCAGTTTTTTTATCATTTTGCTGCTGGCCGTGTACCTGGTCCTGAACCCGGGGGTGTATATCGGCCATCTGCTGCTCTTGCTGCCGGTCGACCGTCGCTCCCGTGTGGCCCAAATGTTCCACCTGCAGGGCCAGGCCTTGCGGCTGTGGCTGCTCGGCCGTCTGGTGTCGATGGTCTTCGTCGGGGTGACCTCGGCCATCGGCCTGCTGCTACTCGACGTGCCGATGGCCCTGACGCTCGGCCTGATCGCCGGCCTCGCAACCTTCATCCCCTACCTCGGCCCGATCCTCGGGGCGATTCCTGCGGTGCTGGTCGCCTTTCTGGTCAGCCCGATGGTTGCGTTGTACGTGGCGATTCTCTACTTCGTGATCGAGTCGGTGGAAAGCAGCCTGATCTATCCGCTGGCGCAGCGACACGTGGTGCACATCCCGCCCGCCTACACCGTATTGATCCAGATCGGCGGGGGCGTGCTCGGCGGGTTACCCGGCGTGATCCTGGCGACCCCGCTCGCCGTGGTGGCGGCGGTGGCGATCCAGATGCTCTACGTCGAGGATGTGCTGGGCGAGTCCGTCGAGGTGCTCGGCGATCAGTGACCGTCGTTCCCTGGTGCGGTGCCGACCGTCGATTACCTGTCGCTCACCGAGATGGGTCTGATCCAGAAGCTTTCGATACGACTCGGCGATACAAAAATGCGAGCTACTTCTCAAAAATAACCATCATTTTCTGTGTGGAACGATTTTGGAAGAATTGCGCCTTCCTGTGTGTGTCAGGAGACGGTAAGGTGCCGATTCAATGATCTCCGTGAATCATCATGCTCTGGCGATTGGACCCAGAAAAGATGATTCATGGGGTTCGGCGAGGAAGCATCAAACTATAATAAAATGCCAAAGGAGAGAGTATGCGTCTTTCAGCGAGTCGAAATGTTCTGGCGGTGATCGTTCCCGCCGTAGTCGCGTTATTGAGCACTGCCGCTCATGCGGAGGAGCCCCCGTGCCCGTTTGATGAGAGCCGGTCGGGGTTGTGCGGTTATTACCATTCCCAGGTGAGTCCATCCGAGGCCTTCCTGAACGCCGTGGTGAAACGGGGCAGCTGGACACGGCCTTCCGAACGCCCGGTGATTCTGGATGTGCGCAGTACCCCTGAGTACAAGGCGGGCTATCCGGAGGGCGCGTATAACGTTCCGTACCCCTTCATCTATCAAGGCTGCGACGTTCGCCATCCGGACGGCGCCTGTGCCAGCGCCGGGCCTCGGATTCTCCAGGATGACACCGCCTTTGTCAGTTATGTGCAACGCATTATTCCGGACAAGAATACCCCGATTTATACGCTTTGCCGTACCGGGGTGCGTAGCGTTGGAGCCTCCAACCTGCTGACGGATGCTGGCTACACGAATGTGCGCAACATCTGGGAAGGCTTCGTCGGCATTCATCTGATGGCGCCGAAGATTGTCGGTTATGAAGACGAGGAAAACCAGACCGGTCCGATCACGGAGCACTTGATCGTGGACCTGAATCATGATGGCGTCATCGACGATCAAGACAGGAACGGCTGGCGGTATCACTACGGATTGCCGTACGAGACACGTCTCTTGCCGCGTTTGATCTATAAGGACATGGCCCATCTCTACGATCTGGACTGACATCCTTTTTTAATGGGAGACAGATCGATTTCCCCAGGCCTCCGCCCGTGCATGGCGGGGGTTCTTTTTTTTGGAGGCACCGCAGGAATGGCGTTTTCCACCCATGGAATCGATGGGCCCGTAGCGCCGGGCCCTGAGGCCAGTACCTGCAGCGATCGCCGAAGCTTATCGCGTCATCACCGTGATCGCTTCAGAATTGCCAAGTGGCATGCAGCGTGCCGAATTCGATGGGTCCGGTGGCCTGGCCCTGGAATTCCCGGGATCGCCAGACATGGGTGTAGCCCAGCCGCAGGGTGCGCACGTTCATCACGAAGCCGGCGGTGAATTCGCCGATCAGCGGGTACTTGTTCACCGACGGACCGTCGCGGAACACGGGGCCGTCCAGAAACAGGTCGAACAGCATCAAACGGGCGTCGACTCCGGCAAAGACATACCCGCCCGAGCGCAGGAGACCGGGAACGGTGTAGGACCCCGGCAGCCCCGGACCGATGCGGGGCGGGCCGTAGTCGCGCGGCAGTTGATAGCCGGCACGCGCGATGGCACCGGTGTTGGCGAAGGTGAAGGGAGAGCCGACGCTGGCGCCCCAATGCGGGGTGAGATCCGTACCCCAGCCTGAATCGTTTGCGGACGCATGGGAACGTAACTGGCGCTCGTAGCCCACCATCAACGTGACTTCGTTGCCGATTTGCGCATCCCATCCCGCCGGATCGGGCGACCCGGTAACGTCGTGAACGAACTCCTGGGTGCGCGCGGCCAGGGAGGCCGGTCCCACGATCCCCAGGGTGATCTGCAGTCGGTCCAGCCGATAGCCGGTGTCCTCGGCCAAATTCGCGTTCAGGTGCAACCAGCCGGCGTAGGGGCGGTCCTGCGGATCGGGGGGGTCCCGTTCGAGGTCCTCGGGGGTGTACATGTTCTGGCCGAGACCGGCTCCGGACTTGATGCGCCCCCGCACCTCGGGGCGTACGAACACGGGCACCCAATCGGCCACGGTGTGCAGCCACGCGGGGGTGCCGTCGCCGCTACGGATCCAGGAGACTCGAACGCCGTTGGTGTAATACCGGTCCACACCGGCGAACAGGTCGTTTTCGAATTCGACGCCGATGGCATCGATCCCACCCGAGGCACCCGCCGCGCCCGGCAGCAGGGCAAACCCCAGAAGCCGGCGCGCCCACCGGCGTCGGTGAATCGATCCGGAACGGCGGGCGCCGGCAGGCCTTCGAAGGCGCGGCGCCGGGGTGCAGGATCGGTGCATGAGGCCTTCCGGTGTCGGATCAGAGCCTCATCGGTACGCTGTCAGCGTTGCGGTCGTGCGCGCAAATCCCGGGAACGCTCGATGTCGCGCTCGAGGTTGGCTGCCGCCGGAAGGTCTTCGATTTCCTCGGTCAGCATCTGGTCGCCGTCCATCCACGGGAGCGGTCCGCCGGGGCGCCATTCCATCACCTGACTGAGGCTCGGTACCTCGACCTTGGCCAGCGCGGCGGCGGCGGAATCCTGGGCATCGGGATTCTGCAGGGTCAGCACCAGGCCGGTAACGAGCACCAGGATGCTCAGGGGCAGCCGTTGATCGCGGGAAACGGCGGTGGATCGGTACAGGTTACGCATCGCGCCGGCCTCATGGCTATCGGAGATAGTTAGGACAGTACGCGGGCGAAGGGGTTTCATTCAAGTCCCCAACGATTCAGCCTTTGGCGGTGCCTGGGGCAAATGTGGGGGCTTCTGCCTATACTCGAAGCAGAGCAAAGAGGGCGGGCCGGGGAGGGCCCCGCGATGACAGCGCGCCGGCATGGGGCCTTCGAACACCGGCGGATCGAGGTCCGCAAGAGCGATGGGCAACGCGAAGCCTACGCTCCGGACAAGTTGTGGGCCTCGCTGCGGCGCGCCGGGGCGAGCGATAACCTGGCCGCAGCGGTGATGACCGATTTGGAGCCGCGACTGCGCGACGGCATCAGCACCGGCCGGCTCTACCGGATGGCCCACAAGGCCCTGCGGCACCGTTCACGACGCACCGCGATCAACTACAGCCTGAAGCGCGCGCTGCTCGAACTGGGGCCGAGCGGCTTTCCCTTCGAGCAGTTCTGCGGCCGCCTGTTCGAGGCCATGGGCTACCGGGTGCAGTACAACCAGTCGCTGCAGGGCCGCTGCGTACGCCATGAAGTCGACATCGTCGCCGAACGTGCTGGGGAGCGGCTGTTCGCGGAGTGCAAGTTTCACAACCGCCCCTCGTACCGGAACGACGTGAAGATTCCGTTGTATCTGCACGCCCGCTCGCTGGATCTGGCGGCGACACCACAGGGGCGCCACGATGCCTTCTGGGTGCTCAGCAATACGCCCTTCAGTGCCGACGCCCTGGCCTATGGTGCGTGCGAGGGGCTGATCCTGGCCGGGCACAACACCGACCACTACCCGCTGACCCGGGGCCTGATCGATCAACACGGCCTGCACCCCGTCACCTGCCTGACCCGCCTGAAGGTGGCGCAGAAGCACCAGCTGATCGAGGCCGGCGCCGTGTTGTGCCGGGATCTGCTCGATCGGCCGGGTTTCCTGCAGGCGCTGCGACTGGAGGATCGACACGGCGAACGCATCCGCGAGGAGGCCACGCAGATCCTCGATCGCGGCCAGACCTACCAGGAGTCCGCATGAAGCTCACCAGTTTTGGCGGTTCGGCGGGGGTGACCGGTTCCAAGCACCTGCTCGAGGCGGGCGGCCAGCGTCTGCTGATCGACTGCGGGCTGTTCCAGGGCGAGAAGACGGGCCGCCTGCGCAACTGGGAAGCGCCGCCCTTCGATCCACGCAGCATCGATGCGGTGCTGCTGACCCACGGGCATCTGGATCACTGCGGCTACCTGCCGCGGCTGGTCAAGACCGGGTTTCGCGGACCGATCTATGCCACCCGGGCCGGGCGCGAGGTCGCTCGGGTGATCCTGCTGGACTCCGCCCGCCTGCAGGAGGAGGACGCCGAGCGCGCCAACCGCGAGGGCTGGTCCAAGCATCGCCCGGCGCTGCCGCTGTACACCAGCGCCGACGTGGAGAAGACGCTGCACCAGTTTCGCAGCGCGGAATACGGGCAGCCGCTGCGGCTGGGGACGCTCGAGGTCCGGTTTCACTATGCCGGGCATATTCTCGGGGCGGCCGGCGTGCGGGTCGACGACGGGCGGCAGAGCATCTGGTTCTCGGGCGATATCGGCCGGCTGAACGATCCCCTGATGTTCCCGCCGCGGCCGCCGGAGGCGGTCGACGCGGTGGTGATGGAATCGACCTATGGGGATCGCAACCACCCGCCGGGCGATCCCGAGGTGCAGCTGGCCGCGGTGGTGGCCGGGATCATCGAGCGGCGGGGGGTGCTGCTGGTGCCGTCCTTCGCGGTGGGCCGGGCGCAGACCCTGATGGTGCTGATGGACCGTCTGCTGCGTCGGCGACCCGAGCTCGAGTTGCCGATCTACCTCAGCAGCCCGATGGCCGCTGCGGTCTCCGAGCTGTATCGAATCCACACCGACGAGCACCGCTTGAATCCCGAAGACCTCGCGGCCGTGTTCGCCCGGGTGCGGATCGTCGAACATGCCCAGCGCGCGGCTCGGCTGGACCGACGCGAGGGGCCGATCATGATCATCGCCGGCAGCGGCATGCTCACCGGCGGGCGCATCCTGGGGCACCTGCTCGGCCACGGCGAGGAACCGGCCAACCGGGTGCTGCTGACCGGTTACCAGGCGCCGGGCACGCGGGGCCGGGCCCTGCTGGAGGGCGAACGCGAGCTGAAGATCGAGGGCCGTCGACTCGAGGTGCGGGCCGGGGTCGAGGTGCTCGAGGGTCTCAGCGCCCATGCCGATCGCGACGAGTTGCGTCAATGGCTGGCGACCGCCCCGGTCCCGCCGCGGCAGGTCTGGCTGGTGCACGGCGAGCCCGCGGCGCGCAGCGCGTTGGCCGAGGCCCTGCGGGCCGACCGGGGCACCGACGGCGCCCCGGACGTGGCCGAACTCCCGGAGAGCGAGACCGTGGACGCCGTTCCCGGGGGCTGAAGAGGCTATCGCCGAGATGGCGAAACTCGGTGTGGGGCCGCGTTCGGGTTGGCAGCAACGGGTTCGTGCAAAGCGCTGCCCATCGGCACCCGGGGAATCGGCCCGCCGAGGAACCTTCCTGAGCGTGCTTTCACGGCTTGACGCGGTTCCACCCGCTGCCGTTTCCTGGGGCCGGGAGGATGGCCGTTATGCGCAGGATCGGGGCCGTGATCAACCCCAACGCCGGGACCTTGGCACCCGCCGCGGCGAAGGAGCGCCTTCGGGAACTCCGAGCCCAACTCGAGGCACGGGTCGCGCCCGGCTGGCTGGCCATCGTCCCCGGGCCGCAGGTGGGAACGGAGATCGAGCGACTGAAGGATCTGGGGGCCGAGGTGATCGTCGTGGGCGGTGGGGACGGTACCCTCAGCACCGCCGCGCAACTGCTGATGGACACCCCGATCGCCCTGGCGGTGCTCGGGCTCGGGACCCGGAATCACTTCGCCCGTGACCTCGGCGTGCCGCTGGAGCCGGTGGCGGCGATCGGGCTGCTCGACCGGATGCAGGTGCACGCGGTCGACCTGGGCGAGGTGAACGGTCATGTCTTCATCAACAATGCCGCCCTCGGTCCCTATCCCCGGCTGGTCGCAGAGCGTGAACGCACGATGCGCGCGCGCGGTTGGCACAAGTGGCAGGCGAACATTGCCGCGATGCTGATCCTGCTGCGGCGGATCCGGCAAATGAAGCTGGTGATCGAGCAGGACCGCCAGCGAACGACCTACCGCACGCCCTTTGTGTTTGTGGGCAACAACGAATACACGGGAGCCATCATGGCGGATTCCAAGCGAGCCTCATTGTCCGACGGGCTGTTGTGGTTTTGCACCGCGCGGGCGCACGGCAGGTGGGCGTTGGTACGCATGGCCTGGCAGTTGGGCGCCGGCGGTATCGACCGGATCGAGGATCTCGACGCCCAACGGCTGGAGGCGGTCACGGTCCATACCCGGCGTCCCCAGGCGGTCGTGGCCATCGATGGTGAAAACCGACGATTGGACACGCCGCTTCGTTTTCGGATCCGCCGCCAGAGCCTGCGTGTGGTGGGGCCATGAAGACCATTGCCCACATCTCGGATCTGCACTTCGGGCGTGAGGACCCGGTGGTGGCCGAGGGGTTGCGGGTCGACCTGCAGCGTCTGCAGCCGGATATCGTCGTCAACACCGGGGACTTCACCCAGCGGGCACGGCGGTCGCAATTTCGGGCGGCGGCGGCCTACATGCAACGTCTGCCGCAACCGCAGATCAGCATCCCGGGGAATCATGACATTCCGCTGTTCGATGTGCTGCGTCGCTTCCTGAGCCCGCTGACCCGGTATCAACGGTACATCACCGCGGAGTTGTTCCCACGCTATGTGGATGACGAGTTGGCGGTGCTGGGGATCAACACCGCGCGTTCCCTGACCTGGAAGAGCGGCCGGATCTCGGCGGCGCAGGTCGAGGCGATGGAGCGCATGCTGGCGGCCTTTCCGGAGTCGGTGTTCAAAGTGATCGTCAGCCATCATCCGTTCATTCCACCGCCGGGTGAAGCGATGGCCGGGGTCGATCTGGTGGGCCGGGCGGCGCGCGCACTGGAGGTGATCGAGCGCGGTGGTGTCGATCTGCTGCTGGCCGGGCATTTGCACCATGGCTACACCGGCGATATCCGAACCTTCTACCCCTCCACGCAGCGTTCGATCATCGTGGCGCAGGCGGGTACGGCCATCTCCCACCGAATGCATCGCGAGCCCAATGGCTACAACGTCATTCGCCTGGAGCGGGACTGCATCGAGGTCACGGTCCGCCGTTGGCGCGAGAGCGCGTTTACCGAGATCAGTCGGGTGGTCTTTCGGCTGGAAGACGGTCAGTGGGTGCCGCAGACGGGGTGAAGACGTTGTAGCATACGCGCCATGCAATTCATCACGGCGGCCGCAGACGAGCCGCGCCGGTTCTGGCTGTTCGTTCTCCTGGCGGCATTGCTCAAGCTCGGCTTCGCGGCCGCGCTGCCGTTGACCGGAGACGAGGCCTATTTCGTCCTCTACGCGCGTAGCCCGGACTGGGGGGGCTTCTACGATCATCCCCCGCTGGTGGGGTGGCTGATCTGGCTGATGGCGCACATCGGCTCCCACGAATTCATTTTGCGCCTGCCGGCGGTGGCCCTGGGGCTGGTATTGCCGCTGGGCGTGTATGCGGTGCTGCGCCCGGTCGATGTGCGCAAGGCGCGCCTGGTCGCCTTGTTGCTGCTGCTCACCCCCGTGTATCTGCTGGGTGTGCTGATCACCACCGACACGGGGCTGATCCTGTTCGGGTTTCTATCGGTGCTGGCGCTCTACCGCGCTGAATCCCACGGACCACTGCGGTGGTATGCGCTGGCGGGCCTGTTGCTGGGGTTGGCCTTTTATTCGAAATACTTTGCGGCGCTGTTGGGCTTGGCCTTTGCCGTGTATTTCCTGGCGTATGCGCGTTCGCGGTGGCGGGAATTCCTGCTCCTGTTTGCGATAGCCGGCATCTTCGTGCTGCTGAACCTGTTCTGGAATTACCTGCATTGCTGGAATCACGTGATGTTCAACGTGGTGAACCGGCATTCCGGCGGCGGGGCCCCGAGTCTGGGCAGCGGGGTGGTCAACCTGGCCCTGTACGGGCTGATGCTGGTGTATCTGTTCGCGCTGCCGTTGTGGTTCGCCGTCAAGGATCGCGCTCGGATCCGCGCGGGGATCGGCACCGGCCCATGGCGGGTCTTCCTGGTCGCCGGGCTGGTGCCGCTCGCCCTGTTCTTGCTGATCGCGCCCTTTCGCAGCGTCGGTTTGCACTGGGTCCTGGGCTTCGTGCCGCTGCTCTATGTGCTCTATGGTTTCCTGCCGCGTGCCAGCCTGGAGCGTTCGTTGCGTTTCATGACCGTATTCGCGACCCTGCACGTGCTGGTGGTGGTCGGGCTATTGCTCTATCCGCTGGAGCGTTTGCAGGGTCATGAGCGGTATGCCGACGCACTCTTCTATGCGCAACCGCAGGCCGTGGCCGAGGCCCTCGCGCCGCTGCAGGCAGACCATTACGCTATTGGCAGTTATTCCCGCGCGGCGGTCCTGAGTTACTACACCGGCGAGAGTTGGTCGGTCTTCGGCACCGGCGCGGCCTACGGACGGGAGGATGACCGCATCACCGACTGGCGGGCACGGGACGGCGAGAGCGTGCTGATCCTCGCTCGGCGTTACCCGATGCGCAGCGAGACCCTCGAGGCCTATTTCGAAAGCCTGGAGGTTTTGGAGCTCGAGATCCACGGGGCCCCGTTCCACGTCGCCCTCGGGCAGGGTTTCCGCTATTCCGCCTACCGGGGCGAGGTGCTGCGTCCGGTCCGGGAGCGTTTCTACCGCATCCCGGCGTGGTTGCCGATGGGCGGTTGCCATTTTCTGGAACGCCATTTCGATGGGGTGCCCGGAGGTGAGACAATCGCGGATTGAAGCGGCCTTGCGGCCGGCGCAGCACGGGGCCGGCGTGAGCGGCGCCCGCGTATTCGATCCATGGAATCCCATTTATTGAACCAGCGCGGAAGGCGCGGAGGGCGAGCCATGAGCAGCGTGCATGCGGTGATCCTGGACCTGGATGGCACCTTGTTGCAGAGCAACGACGCCCACGCGCAGGCCTTCGTGGAGGCGGGCCAGGAGATGGGTCTTGCGGTCGACTTCGACACCGTCCGACCGCTGATCGGCAAGGGCGGCGACAAGCTGATCCCGGAGGCCTTCGGATTCGCCCACGACAGCGCACCGGGCGAGCGGATCAATGCCCGGAAGAAGGAGATCTTCATGGCGCGCTACCTGGACGCGCTCGAGCCAACCCGCGGGGCGCGCGATCTGTTGCTGCGCCTGCGCGACGAAGGCATCCGGCGGGTGGTGGCGACCTCGTCCGGCGAGGCCTCGATGCAGCGGTTGCTGAAGCAGGCCGGGATCGACGATCTGATCGAGCAGGCCACGTCCGCAAGCGATGCAGAGGCCTCGAAGCCGGATCCGGACATCGTTCAGGCGGCCTTGGAGAAGGCCGGCGTTCCCGCCGAACAGGTGGTGATGCTCGGCGACACCCCCTACGATGTGGAGGCCGCGGCACGGGCCGGGATCCGGCTGATCGCGCTGCGCACCGGCGGGTGGAGTGATCCGGACCTGCAGGGGGCCGTCGCAATCTACGACGATCCCGCGAACCTGCTGGAGCACTACGCGGCGTCGCCCTTGGGCTAGATTCCGCGGCATTCTGGGCTACTCTGTATGGATCCTTCACGGGCAGGGTCCGATTTCCCGATGCAATTCGTCTCCAGATGAAATTCATGGTGGGCGTGCTGGTCGCGCTGCTGGTCTTCGGCGTGCTGGCCGGGGCCCTCTTGGGCTGGGTCAGTCTCTGGATCCTGCGTTCGCTGCGAGCGCGGCTGGCGCGGGTGGAGGCCGAACTGCACCGGTTGCAAGCGGCTGTCGGCGGGGTAGGGGTTGCACAAGAACCCATGGAGGGGGCGGCGTCGGGGACGGTATCGACTGGGGCGGGATCAGCGCTTGGGGCGGCGACCGGGCGGGCGAAGCCCGGTGCCGAACCGGGCCGGATCGGCCGTGTCCTCAACGGGATCCAGGACCATTGGATGGTCGCACTGGGCGGTCTGTCCATTGGCCTCGCCGGCGTTTTTCTGGTGCGTTATTCCATCGAACAGGGGTATCTGGGGCCGACCGCGCGTGTGCTGCTCGGGATCGGCACCGGTGTGGCGCTGCATGGGCTCGCCGAGTGGCTGCGCCGGCGCGTCCACGGGCGTTACGACGCTCTGGCGGCCCTGGCGGGGGGTGCGAGCCTCACCTTGTACGCGGCCGTGCTCGCGGCGCTGCACCTGTACGCGCTGTGGCCGCCGGTCGTCGTCTTCGCGCTGCTCGCCCTGATTTCCATGGGCACCCTGGTGCTGGCGCTGCGCCACGGTCCGGTGCTGGCGATCCTCGGCATCCTCGGTGCCTTTGCCGTGCCCGCGCTGATCGGTGGCGAGGCGGATCAGCTTCTGACGGTTCTCCTCTACAGCCTGATCGTCGCGATGGCGAGCCTGGTGTTGATGCGGTATGTTTATCGCGACTGGCTGTGGTGGGGCACGGTGGCCGGCGCGCTGTTCTGGTGGTGGGTCGCGTTGCAGGCCGGCCAGCATTCGGAGGCCTGGCTGGGCGTGTATCTGGCCGTGCTGGCCTGGAGCCTGCTTGCTCTGCGCGGACGCAACTACCGTCTGACCCAGCCGTACGGTCCAGCGGAGGTCGGCGCATCCGCCCGTCCGGGCGCCGGGGCCTGGTGGCACTTCGTCGGCACCGAATCCGCGCATCTGCGTGCCGCGCTGCTGCTCCTGCTGGTGGCGCAGGCCTATGCCATGGCTCTGGACCCACACTGGACCCTGGGGCCCTGGATCTGGTTGCCGCTGCCGGCCCTGATCCTTTGGGCCAGCCGCTTTGATCAGCGCATCCGGGTCTTGCCCTGGCTTGCGTTGGGCGCGATGAGCCTCGGCCTGGTGGCGAGCCTGCTGAGCGGAGGGTCCCTGCCGCCCCCGTTCGGCTATGGGCGCATCGGATCCTGGGTGTCGGTCGAGGCGGTCCACCAGGGCACGGTGCTGCAGACGCTGCTGCTACTGGCGGCCCTGTTCGGCGGTGCGGGCCTCTGGCATCTGTGGGCGCGACGGGATTCGGCACTTGCGGCCTCGTTGGCCTTCGTGGCCCCGTTGGTGGCCTTGCTGCTGGTTCATCTGCTGGTACCGGAGGCCCTGCCGCGCTGGGGGCTTAGCGCCATCGGACTGCTCGCGGGCCTGACGCTCGGCGGGCTGGCCGCCCGACGCCTGCGTGCGGGTGCGACGGATGCGATCGCGTTCTGGCAGATCGCCGCCGGACACCTGGCCTATTCGCTGGCGGTGGTCATCGGTTTCGAGCAGGCCACGCTGACGCTGGCCCTGGCGGTGCAGGTGCTGTCGCTCACCTGGCTGATGCGCCGTTTCGAGGTGCGCCATCTGCATTGGCTGGTGAAGCTGGTGCTGACTCTGATCCTGCTGCGTCTCACCTTCAATCCCTGGGTGCCCGCGTACGACGCCGGCACCCACTGGACCCTGTGGACCTACGGCGGCAGCTTGCTTCTGGTGTGGCTGTCCGCGCGGCTGCTCGCGGACGGCGAGGGGCTGAAGCGCTGGCTGCAGGCCGCCGCGCTGCACCTGCTGGTGCTGTTCGTCCACACCCAGATGCGCTACTGGCTGTATGCCGGCGATGTCTTCGCGCCCCGGTACGACTTTCTCGAAGCAGCGCTCAATACCAGCCTGTGGGCGGCGCTGGCCATGCTCTATTACTGGCGCAGCGCCCTCGATAGGGCAGGGCGCGAACTCTATCGCACCGGGGCACAGCTGCTGATGCTGCTGGCGGTGGGCAATTACCTGCTGCTGGTGAGCTGGATGAACCCGCTGTGGGTTTCGGCGAATGCGCAGATGATCGCCGAGACGCCGATCTTCAATCTGTTGTTGCTGGCCTATGGAGTGCCGGTGGTGCTGTGGGCCGTGGCGCGGCGCTGGTACGAGCCGGACCTGCGAACTTTTTTCGGGTGGCTCGCGGGCCTGGGCCTGTGGTTGTGGGTGAGCCTCGAAATCCGTCACCTGTGGCAGGGCCGGCTGGATCTGTCTGATGCCGTGCGCATGGGCGAGTTGTACAGCTATTCGATTGCCTGGTTGCTGATGGCGGTGGCGACCATGTTGTTGGGCACGCTGCGCGGCCAGGTCGCGTGGTACCGCGGCGGTCTGGCCCTGCTGACCCTGGTTATCCTGAAGATCTTCTTCGTCGACATGGGCGAATTGACGGGCCTGCTGCGCGCACTGTCCTTCATGGGTCTGGGGCTGTCGCTGCTGGGTCTGGCCTTTGCTCATCAATACCTGGGGCGCCGCGCCGGCGCGGTGCGAAACCCGGAGGCCGCCGAACCCTGAGCAGACCGATTCTTCGACGCCAGCGCTGCGATCTCCTATGCTCTTCGTTCACAAGCTTTGAACTTTTTTCTCGGGCGTAGGCTGCGGCACGATCGCCGCGCGTATCGGCCGGGCATTCACTTGCAAGGAGCAGCAATATGGAAAAGGCGGATATCGGCCTGATCGGACTGGCCGTGATGGGCCAGAATCTGGTCTTGAACATGGCCGACCACGGCTACCGGGTTGCGGTGTACAACCGCAGTACCGAACGGGTGGATGCCTTTGTCGAGGGGCCTGCGAAAGGGAAGGCCATCCAGGGCTGTCACAGCCTGGAGGACCTGGTCGCGAGCCTGGCGCAGCCGCGCAAGGTGATGCTGATGGTCAAGGCCGGGGCGGTGGTCGATCAGTTCATCGAGCGCCTGGTACCGCTGCTCGATCCCGGTGACGTGATCATCGACGGCGGCAACTCGCATTATCCCGACTCCACCCGGCGCACGCGCGAACTGCGCGAGCGCGGGCTGCGGTTCATCGGCACCGGGATTTCCGGCGGGGAGGAGGGCGCCCGCCACGGCCCGTCGATCATGCCGGGCGGCGATCCCGAGGCCTGGCCGCTGGTCAAGGAGATTTTCCAATCGATCGCCGCCCAGGTGGAGGGTGAGCCCTGCTGCCAATGGGTGGGCCCGGACGGCGCCGGCCACTTTGTGAAGATGGTGCACAACGGCATCGAGTACGGCGACATGCAGTTGATCACCGAGGCCTATGCGCTGATGGACCGGGCGCTCGGCATGGATCACGACGCGATGGCGGCGGTGTTCGCCGAGTGGAACACCGGGGTGCTCGATTCCTACCTGATCGAAATCACCGCCGAGATCCTGGCGACCAAAGACACCGACGGCGCCCCGCTGGTCACCCGGATTCTCGACACCGCCGGCCAGAAGGGCACGGGCAAGTGGACCGGGATCAGCGCGCTCGAACTCGGGGTGCCGCTGACGCTGATCGGCGAGGCGGTCTTCGCCCGGGTGCTGTCCTCGCTGAAGGACGAACGCGTCCGCGCCGCCGAGGTGCTGGGCCGCCCGCAGCGCCCGACCGAGGCAGCCGGTGAAACCGCGAGGGCAGCGGGCGCCTCTCAGGAGACCCTGGAGGCCCTGCGCGACGCGCTGTACGCCTCGAAGATCATCTCCTATGCCCAGGGCTTCATGCTGATGCGCGAGGCCGCCCGGGTGCAGGGCTGGACGCTCGACTATGGCAGTGTCGCGCTGATGTGGCGCGGTGGCTGCATCATCCGCAGCGCCTTCCTGAAGGACATCAAGGCCGCTTACGACCAGGATCCGCAGCTGCAGAACCTGGTGCTGAACGGCTTTTTCACCGACGCGCTGAAGCAGGCGGAAGCCGGCTGGCGGCGCGCGGTGATCCTGGCGATCGAGCAGGGTGTGGCGACCCCGGCCTTTGCCTCGGCACTCGCGTACTTCGACGGCTATCGCACCGCGCAGCTGCCGGCCAGCCTGCTGCAGGCCCAACGCGACTACTTCGGCGCCCACAGCTACGAGCGGGTGGACCGCGAGCGCGGCGTCTTCTTCCACACCGACTGGACCGGGCGCGGCGGCGACGTGGCCTCCTCCACCTACGAGGCCTGAGCGATGGCATATACCCTGGAACCCTGCACGCTGATCATCTTCGGCTCGACCGGCGACCTGTCGCGGGTGAAGCTGATGCCGGCGCTGTACCACCTGGAGGCGGCCGGCCGCCTGCCGGAGACCTTTCATATTGTCGCCACCGGGCGCCGCCCGTGGGATCGCGACCGCTGGCTGGAAGAAATGCGCGGCATGCTCGACGGGCAGGTGCGTGGCGAGATCGACCCGAAGGTGCTCGAGCGCCTGGAGGCGCGCCAGGACTATTTTCAAGGCGATATCACCGATTCCGAGATGTACCCCGCGCTGACGCGCTGGCTGGGCGAACACGCCAGCGATCTGCCGGCGAATCTGGCGATTTATCTCGCCATTCGCCCGGCCGAGTTCGGCGTGGTCACCGAAAACCTGAGCCGCACCGGCCTGCTGACCGAGGACGGCGGCTGGCGACGCGTGGTGATCGAGAAGCCCTTCGGCTACGACCTGGAGAGCGCGCAGGCGCTGCAGCGGCGGCTGAGCCGCTTTCTGAGCGAGGATCAGATCTACCGCATCGATCACTACCTGGGCAAGGAGATGGTGCGCAACCTGCTGGTGTTCCGCTTCGCCAACCTGATGCTCGAGCCGTTGTGGAACCGGAACTACATCGACCACGTGCAGATCACCCAGGCCGAGACGCTGGGCGTGGGCTCACGCGCCCCGTACTACGAGGGCGCGGGTGCGATGCGCGACATGCTTCAGAGCCATCTGATGCAGCTGTTCACGCTGGTGGCGATGGAACCGCCGGCGTCGATGGGCGCCGAGGATCTGCGCGACGAGAAGGTCAAGGTGCTGAAGTCGGTGCGCCCGATCACCCCCGGCGCGGTCCATGCTCAGGCGTTTCGGGCGCAGTACGGACCCGGAACGATCCAGGGCCAGCGGGTGCGCGGCTATCTGGAGGAGGACGGCGTGCCGTCGGACAGCGTGGTCGAGACCTATGCGGCGATGAAGCTGTATGTGGACAACTGGCGCTGGCGCGGCGTGCCCTTCTACCTGCGCACCGGCAAGCGCATGGCCGAGGGCGCCTCGCACATCATGATCCGCTTTCATCAGCCGCCGCAGCAGTTGTTTCGCGGCACCCAGGTCCAGAACGTCGAGCGCAACTGGCTGGTGATCGGCGTCCAGCCCTCCGAGTGTATCAGCCTGCAACTCACGGCCAAACAGCCGGGGCTCGAGATGAACACCCGCCAGGTGAACCTGAACGCCGGGCTGAGCTCGACGCAGGGTCCGGCGACCGGGGCCTACGAGGGCCTGCTGCTCGACATCATGGAGGGGGATCGCTCGCTGTTCCTGCGCTACGACGAGGTGGAATACGCCTGGCGCATCGTCGATGCGGTGCTGAAGACCTGGTCGGTCGAGCGGGACTTCATCTACACCTATCCGGCGGGAAGCTGGGGACCTGACGAGAGCCGGCGCCTGTTCGAGAACGAGATCGACGCCTGGCGCCACAGCATGCAATCCGATCACTGCTGATCGGGTTGGGCGTGGCGGGAAGGTTCGGTGCGTCAGACCGCCGCGCGTCGATCACGGCGGAATCACCACGATCCGGCGGGATTGCAACGATCCGGTGAAATCACAACTGGGCGGCGGCCTCGCGGTCCACGTGCCATTCGACGGTGCCGTGCGGCGGATGCACCAGCGACGCGGGCAGCTGGCGTTGCGGGCCTGTGGCGAGGACCCGGGCGAGACTCTCGGCCTTGCCGGCCCCGGTGACCAGGAACAGCACATGACGCGCGGCGTTCAGCGTGGTCAGGGTCAGGCTGAGCCGCCAGGTGTCCAGGCGCGGCACGTAGACCTCGGCCACCAGACGCTGCTCGTCCAGGATCGCGGTACCGGGAAACAGCGAGGCGGTATGGCCGTCGTCGCCCATCCCGAGCAGCACCAGATCGAGGCGCGGCAGGCCGTCCTCGCCGTCGACCTCACGGGTCAGCGCTTCGGCATACCCGGCTGCGGCCTCGGCCGGTTCCGACGCCCCGCAGGGCATCGGGTGGAATCCGGGCGCCACCGGAAGCTTCGCCAGTAGCGACTCCCGGACCATGCGCTGGTTGCTGTCCGGATGCGCCGCGGGCACGCAGCGTTCGTCGCCCAGAAACAGCCGGACCCGATCCCAGGGAATTGCGCGGTCATAGGGCGGTGCCGCCAGGATTCGGTAGAGCCGGCGGGGGGTGCTGCCGCCGGCGAGCGCGAGGGTCGCCACACCGCGCGCCGCGATGGCCTCGTTCAACACCGCGGCGATACGGCGGGCGGTCCCGGCCATCACCGCCTCCGGATCGGCACCGATGCGCACCGTCGGTCGGCTGGGGGTCGAGGCGCTCGGGCTCTTGTCGGCTGCGCCCGTCGCCGTCGAAGTGGGGTCCGTCGAATCGGCGGTCACGGGGTGACTCCGCATGGGCAAGGTGCCACGCAGCGTGGCGAGGGGATCCTGCGGTGGATGCAGCCGTTGCTGCGTGGCGGATTCGATATCATGGCCATTACGTGCACCCCGTCGATCAAAGATGAGGACGCCAGTCTTTCACGGAAGAGTCCTGCATGGAACCTCCGGTGGATGCACGGCCTGACGGATGCGCTGCCGCGTCCGGGCAGGCGGCCAGCGCCATGACGCGGCAGGGCCATTGCGCACGCGCCTCGGTGATTTGGCAGAATGCAGGGACGCTGGTGCAGAAGCCGTGCATCGATCCCCACCCATCCACGAGGACGCTGACATGAACCTTGCCCGATTCGGCGTGTTGGCCGTTTTGCTGCTGTGCTCCGCGGCCCTGGTGGCCGGGCCCCAGGTCGGGCAGCCGGCGCCCGACTTCGAGGCCACCGATACCGCCGGCAATACCCATAGCCTGAATGATTATGCCGATCGGATCGTGGTGCTGGAGTGGACCAACCACGACTGCCCCTTCGTGATCAAGCACTATGGCAGTGGCAACCTGCAGGCCTTGCAGGAGCACTATACGGAGCAGGGGGTCGTGTGGCTGACGGTCATTTCCTCGGCACCAGGCATGCAGGGGTATGTCGAGCCGCAGGAGGCGGAGGCGCTGACCCAGACGCGCGGCGCGGCGCCAACGGCGGTGCTGCTGGATCCCAAGGGTCGGATGGGTCGTGCCTTCGACGCCCGGGTCACGCCCCACATGTACGTGATCGACGGCGAGGGGCGTCTGGTCTACATGGGCGGCATCGACAGCATCCCCAGCGCCGACCCGGCCGACATCCCGCAGGCCACACCCTATGTGGCCAATGCCCTCGATGCGGTGCTGGCGGGTCAGCCGGTCCTGGAATCGACGACCCGACACTATGGCTGCACCGTGAAGTACTGAGCCCCAGCATCGGGCGGAGGCCGCGGCCACGGCAGGAGGCCACTGCAGGAATGAGCCATTGCAGGCGGCCGCTACAGGGGTCAGCCACTCAGCGGTGAGCCATTACAGGGGTGAGCCACTACAGGGGACCACGCAAGGGAGGGACTGGCGATGCTGCTGCGTGTGCTGGGCATGACCCTGGTGGTGATTCTTGTCCTGGCCGCCGTGTTCCTGGGCGGGATGTACTGGATGGTGTTGCACATGCCCGGGACGTCCTATCGCGACACGCCGCCGCCGCTCACGGCCGAAGAGGAAGCGCTGCGCGATCGCCTCCAGCATCATGTCCAGGTGCTGGCGGGGGAGATCGGCGAGCGTCATTACTGGGCGCCGGAGGCGTTGCGTGCGGCGGCCGATTACATCGAACAGACTTTCGAGGCCGCCGGCCACGAGGTCTTCCGGCAGGGCGTTCCGACCCGGGAGCGGGTGTTTCACAACGTCGAGGTTCGCATACCGGGCGATCACCCGCAGCGGGAGGTGCTGGTGGTCGGCGCCCACTACGACACTGTGGTCGGCAGCCCGGGCGCCGATGACAACGCCTCGGGGGTCGCGGTGCTGCTGGAGTTGGCGCGGCTGTTGCGCGATAGCCGACCGGAACGCGAACTCCGTCTGGTCGCCTTCGTCAACGAGGAGGCGCCTTTCTTCGGCACCGAGGAAATGGGCAGCCTGCAGTATGCGCATCGAGCCCATGCAAACCAGGAGCCGATCGTCGGCATGATCTCGCTGGAGATGCTCGGTTACTACACCGACGCCTCGGGAAGCCAGCAGCACCCCCCCGTGCTCGACCTCTTCTATCCGGACACCGGGGACTTCCTGGCCTTCGTCGGCAACCTCGACTCCCGGGCTTTGGTGCGGGAGACCATCGGTACCTTTCGCGCCACCGCCAAGGTGCCCTCGCAAGGCTTGGCCGCCCCCGAATTCCTCGAGGCCATCCGGCGCTCGGACCACTGGGCCTTCTGGGAAATGGGCTACCCGGCGCTGATGCTCACCGACACCGCAAACTTCCGCAATCCCCACTACCACCAGCCCAGCGACACCCCCGACACCCTCGACTACGACACCATGACCCGAGTCACCACCGCCCTGGCCCGCACCCTCCAATCGATGGCCCAGCGGTAAGGGGTTTCGCAGGGTGGGCCAAGCGCAGCGGGCCCACCATGGCCCTGGCCGAAGCGCCGATGCATGCTTGGTTCCGTGCCCAAGCCGTGCGGGCTGCGCCCGGTCCGGACACGCTCAAGTCGTCCCTGAGCGCTCGGATCCAGGCCGGAGCAGCCGGAACGGTCCAAAAGAGCAGATCCGGCCCCCCGGCCCTTTAGCTTCCATAAAAAGCTGATCCCAGTGGAGGGCGCAGCCCTGTCGGGGGGTGTCGACAGCAGGGACGCTGTCGTCAAGCCTACAGGGAGGTATTCACGGCGTCCCCCCGACAGG
>Ga0207421_10000916_pt1 | contig 38341 bp, 37 predicted proteins | sample SodLakKL_010_SED_4_FD_187542 | JGI IMG/M metagenome (GOLD analysis project Ga0207421, IMG submission 187542) | Alkaline sediment microbial communities from Lake Tanatar, Kulunda Steppe, Russia - 8KL_010_SED (SPAdes) (version 2) | ecosystem: Environmental > Aquatic > Non-marine Saline and...
GCCCTCCACACCTTCCAAACGGCCGATGCCGACTACATGGGCTGTGACGTCGAACTCATCCACCCAGACAACCCACCCCTCCCGGCCCGCTACGATCACCACACGGGTTTTCCCGTCGAACAGTACCTCGAGTCCCAGCACTTTGCCCCGACCTGCTGTCTGTTCGTCCGCCGCGAGGTCTTCGAGGACGTGGGCCTGTTCGACCACCGCCTCGAGTCCGGGGGCGATAAGGAGTTCGGCAATCGGGTTCACGAGGCAGGCTACGACCTCCACTTCGCCGACGAGGCCACGATGTACCACCCCACCAGGAACAGCCTCCGCGCACACGTCACGAAGGATCGCCGCGTCGGCCGTGGCCTCTGTCAGCTACAACGCCACCATCCTGACCGCTACGGCACGCCGGGAATCCCGCCCCGGCCCAGCGGGATCAAACGGCCCGATAGAGACCTCCCGATGGGTGACCGAATTGCCTTCGGTGCGCTCTCGAGACTGTTCACCACCGTCCGTGGGCTGGGCTATTGCGAGGAGTACCTCACCGGAAATCAACACGACTCTCTCGAGGACGTGGCGCGGCTATAGTGGCAAGTGACCGTCATTGGACACTCTCATCGCAATAGTGCGTCGCGGTAGGTGTGTAACTCGTTACACTGGTTACTGTAACTCCGACCGATCGACCTCGATCAGTCCGTACAGATACCCGAAGCCGACTGCTGCGGTGAAGACAAAGATCGTCACCAGCTGTTTAATGTTCGCGCTCGAGGGTCGACGAATCAGATTTCCGATCCTCGAGGGCACGAACTCGAGCATGAGCTGCTTCAAATAATCGTTCTTGTCGCCGGCGGCCTCCGGCAACAGGAGGTCCATGATCCGTTTCGAGTATCCCTGCCAGAAGGATCGAAAGACGAGCCAGCGGAAGTCCCCGCGGTAGTCGAACAGTTTGTGGTGGACGACTGCCTGTTTGTTGTAGATCACACCTCTCCCGTAGGCGTTCGCGATCCGAATACACACCGGCGCTTCGTGGGCCTGGATGTGCCGATCACCCTTTCGCCCGGTATTCTCGTCGTAGCCGCCGACGTTCAGGAAGACGTCCCGGCGATACGAGATGTTCGAGCCGTACGTGTTCCGCAACTCCTCCATGTGCTCGCCCATGCCGCGTTCGTCACAGCCAACGAGCCAGTAGAACTCCTCGGGAAAGAAGTCGGGCTTTTGGGTCACCCAGTCCGGCGCAACGTGGCCGCCGACGGCCACGGCGTCCGTCTCCTCGTACACCCGCGCCAGCTCCGCCACCCAGTCGGGCTCCGCCACCGCATCGTCGTCGATGAACGCAACGATATCGCCGCTCGCGAGTTCGGCGCCCTTCGTCCGGCTGTAGGAGATGCCTTGATTCTCGTCGTTACAGTGGACCAGCACGTCGTCCTCGTCCCCGAAATCCGCCTCGACGCGCTCGAGCACAGCTTCGTTCCCGTCGACCACGAGAACGACCTCGAGCGGGTCGTACGTCTGAGCGAGGACGCTCTCGACGCACTCGCTGAAGACGTCGTAGCGATCCATCGAGTACGTGCAGATGACCACGGAGACGAGGTCAGCCATTGGCAGGCGTTTCGGTGAGCGGAGAATAAGCCTTGCCCTTCGCCCTATCGGACGTCTCTCACCCGTCCTAACGGTCCGGATTCGTTGGGAGCGTCCGCGACAGATGATAAGGCTTATTCTTGACTTGCGTCTGGGAGAAGCTAATGAGTACTGACACCGAACGCGTCGATGCCGAGAGCGAGCGCGAGTTCTCGGTTGTCGACGCGGCAGCCCGATGGTATCACGTCCCCGTCATCGGGTTCCTCATGGCCTTCATGCTGGCAGCACGGCTTCGGCCCTACGAGAGCGTCACGATGAGTGATGGCGAACCGCGCCTGGCCGCGGTCGACTCCTGGTATCACTGGCGGACGGTCGAGTGGACGGCCGAGAACTATCCGTACACGATGCCGTACGAAATCTATACGTCGTTTCCCGATGGTCGCTACGTCGGCCAGTTCGGCACGCTCTTCGACCAGATCATCGTGACGGCGGCGATGATCATCGGCCTGGGCTCGCCCTCCACCGAGTTGCTGTACACGGTCGCCATCGTTGCCGTGCCAGTCATGGCCGCGCTCGTGGCAATCCCGGTCTATCTCATGGGGAAACGCCTCGGCGGGCGATCGGGCGGCCTCGTGGCGGTCGTCCTGCTCGCGCTGGCTCCAGGCGAGTTCTTGATTCGGAGTACGGCCGGCCAACTCCAGCACCACGTCGCCGAAGTGCTGTTCATGGCGACCGCCGTGCTGGCGATGATGATGGCCCTCCGCGTCGCAGAGCGAGAAAAACCGGTCTGGGAACTCGTGGTCGATCGCGATCTCGAGGGACTCAAGCAGCCGGCACTCTGGAGCGCACTCGCCGGCGTCGCCCTCACCCTCTACATCTGGGTCTGGCCCCCCGGTGTCGTCCTGATCGGTATCTTCGGGGTCTTCTTCGCCATCCATCTCTGTCTCGATTACGTTCGTGGCGTCTCCCCGGATCACGTCGCGTTCGTCGGCGCGATCAGCCTCGGTCTCACCGCGCTGTTCACGCTCATTCTGGTCGAGGAACCCGGGACCAGCGTCACCAGCTTCGGGTACCTGCAACCGGCGACGGCATTCCTCGTGGCTGCGGGCTGTCTCTTCATGGCCTGGTTTGCCCGCCAGTGGAACGACTTCGACGTCGAACGCGTCTATTACCCCGGAGCGATCGGCGGGCTCCTCGTGTTGACGTTCGTCGCGATGGCACTGGCGCTACCGGACTTCTTCAGTACGCTCGTGGGTAACGTCCAAGGTCGCGTTATCCCGTTCGGAGAACGTGGCTCCGGCCTGACGATTGCCGAGGCCCAGCCACCGGATAACTTCGCCGACCACATGTTCAATCAGGTCGGGGCCGCCTTCTACACGATGCTCGTGGGCATCGCCCTCCTCCTGGCTCGTCCCTTCCTCAACCGTGAGTTCCGCGCCGAACACACGCTGATGATCGTCTGGGCGCTGTTTCTGACGAGCATGGCCGCGACGCAGATCCGGTTCGCCTACTACATCGTCCTCCCCGTGGCGGTGCTGAACGCGGTCGTGGTCGGCGAACTCGTGGGGCTGTTCGACGTCGACCTCGCCCAAGGGATCGACGCAGTGCGCCAGATCGAGACCTACCAGATCATCGTGATCGTCGTGGTCGTCATGTTGCTGTTCATGCCCCTGCTCCCGCCAATTGCGGCCGACGACAACGCCTGGGAACGGGGCGCTGGCGGTGGCCCGAGCGGTGACGCGATGGTGTGGGCGGACTCGACGGACTGGATGCAAGAGGGGACACCCGAACCGGGTAACTGGGCCGGTGCCGGTCACCAGGACGACCTCGAGTACTTCGGGGTCTACGAGTATCCGGAGGACGGCTCCTATGATTACCCCGATGGTGCCTACGGGGTCATGTCCTGGTGGGACTACGGACACCTGATCACCACACAGAGCGAACGGATGCCCCACTCGAACCCGTTCCAGTCGAACGCCCGGTCCTCGTCGTGGTACCTGACGGCCCAGGGGGAAGCCCACGGTGAGGCGATTCTCGACGGTATTGCCGCTGGCATCGACGTCGAGGATCGCTCACTCGAGGACCTCGAGGCCGACCTCGAGGAGACCGAACCCGGCCACGAGGAGATGCGCTACGTCATGATCGACGACCAGATGGCCGGTGGGAAGTTCAGCGCGATCACCGACTGGACTGGCCCCGACTATCAGACCTACCTCGAGGAAGACGAGTTCGAATTCGGCGGCGGTGAAGAGCGATTACCGACCGGCAACGACCAGTACCGGAACACGATGCTCGCCTCGCTGTACCTCGACGACGCTGAGGGGATGGAGCACTATCGGCTCGTCCACGAAAACGACGAGTACTCCGTCGTCGGCGGGATGGCCCCGCCCGGTCTGGGCGCACAGCCACACTACTCGCTCAGACTCGGCCAGCAGTTGGGCATTCCCCACGACGGCTACGACGAGAACGTGGCCCAGCTAGACGGGATGCTGACCGAGGCGAACGCCAACGAGCAGGTCAGCCAGCAACTCGGCCTCCCGATCTGGGATGGCGAGATCGTCTCGGCCGTCAAGACGTTCGAGCGCGTCGAGGGGGCCACCATCGAGGGCACCGTCGAGGGCGAAGTGGCCGACGGTGAAACGGTCTACGCCCAGGTCGAACTCGAGACCGAGCCGGGCCGGACGTTCGTCTACACCCAGCAGGCCGAGGTCGAGGACGGCAGCTTCGAGATGACGGTGCCGTACGCGACGACCGAGGACGTCGGGGCCGAGGACGGCTACACCGACACCGAAGTCGAGGCGCTCGACGATTACGCGGTCTTCGTCGGCAGCGCTGACGACGGGGAGATCGAACGGGAGTTCATCGGCACGACCGAGGTGAGCGAGACCGCAGTCATCGAGGGTGAGACGACGGCTGTTACGCTCGAGCCGGGCGATGGCGAAGTGGTTCCCGATCCGGATGCCGAACCACAACCGGCTGCGCCCGAGGAGGCCGACGAAGAAGACGAGTCAGACGAAGAAGAGACGGAGGAGGACGACTCGACTGACGCGATGAATCCACTGGCACCGCCAGCACTGTCGGTTGCGGGCTGAGCTGGGCGAATTGCGTACCCCGGGTTGTTTGAGCGATTTCCTCGATTCGGTGTTGATTTGGGCGGTTACCCGCCTTCGGTGCTGATGCTGGGCGGTTACCTCCATTCGGTGCTGATGCTGGGCAACTTCTTCGCTCCGAATGACCCAACGCCGCCCGCAATTGGCCGTCGACCAAACGCCTACCACGCTCGAGACAGTATGGTGGCCCATGTCCAGGCGCCGTTTGCCCGCTGACCGCACTGATGACGCTCGAGGCGACGCCCAGTCGGCACGGGCGGACGACGCCGACGTCGAGGTCGACAATCCCTGGTTCGCTCGCCTCTACTCCAAGGTTCCACTGATGGAGCGGCTGTTCGCCCCCCACCGGGCGTACCTCGCTCGTGAGCTCTCCGGACGCGTGCTCGACGTGGGGGCTGGCGACGGCGGCATGTTCGAACCCGTTCGTGAGCACGGAGGCGACGACCTGGAGTATCACGCCGTCGAACCGGACCCGAACATGCGCGAGCGGGCGATCGAGCGGGCTCGCGGCGTCGGAATGCCCGTCGACATCCGAGACGCTCGCGCCGAGGCCCTCCCGTATCCCGAGGATAGCTTCGATGTCGTCCTCTCGAGCGTGGTCTTCTGTACGGTTCAAGACCCAGAGCGCGCCGTCGACGAGGTGGCACGCGTCCTCAAACCCGGTGGAGAGTTCCGCTTTTTCGAACACGTTCGGGCCGACGGCTGGCGCGAGCGGGGCCAAGACCTCTGCAATCCGGTTTGGAAACGCGTGGCTGCCGGCTGCAACGTCAACCGGCCGACAGTCGAGCGGTTCGTGAGCCACGAGGCGTTCGATCCGATCGACCTCGAGCGCGTCCGCGTCGGGGCCTTTCCCGCGTCACCGTTCGTTCGGGGGCGGCTACACCGACGTCGGTGACGCTCAGCAGTCTCAGACGGCGCGGGCGATCAAGAGATAGCCAGTGTGGCCGACTGGCGCCGTCGACGGGCGGGAGCCGCGGTCGCCGAAGGACATCTCCCGCTGGATGGTCTCCCGGACGACGACGTCCCCGAGACCTGCTTCCCTGGCAGCCATCGCCGTCTCGCGAGCCGTCTCGACGAAGGGGCTGTAGACGGCGAGAAAGCCCCCGTCGACGAGGAGCGCCGGCGCGTGGGGGACGATATCCGGGGCGTCTCCCGTATCGAGCGTGAGGACGTCGAAGCCACTGCCCTCGCGAAGTGCCTCGAGATCGTCCCTGAGATCGCCGGTGCGAACGTCGACGTCGTCCGCGACGCCGCCTATGGCCATGTTCTCTCGGGCCACGTCAGCGAACTCCGCGTCTCGTTCGTAGGTGGTGATCGAGGCACCACAGCGGGCCATCGACGCCGCCAGCACGCCGGTTCCGGTTCCCGTATCGAGGATCCGATCGTCGGTGCTGACTCCGGTTTCGGCGATGACGAGGCCGATGTCCCGAGGCACCATCGGTGCGCCGGTCCGTTCGAAGTGATGAAAGAGATCCGGGCCCCGGAGTTTGCGGACCCGAAACGGTGTCCCGAGGTGGGTCTCGAGGGTCGTTCCGGGCTCGACGTCAGTGGGGACCTCGAGGACGCCGAGGTCGGAGCCGAACTCCTCGCCGGGGCGCACGAGGTGTTCGCGATTCTCGTGGACGACGAGGACGGGCGGACGGTCGGGGGTGGCGTCGGCTGCAGTGGGTGTGTCAGCTGGCGCGTTGGGCTCGGGACGGTCGTGTCCGTTCTGGCGTTCTCGGTCCGCCCCGTCGCGTTCGTCCATCACTCACTCGAGTCGGTCGACGGCGGCGGCCAGATCCCCGTCGACAGCCTCGAGAGCCGCTCGGGCTTCGGCGTCGTCGACACCAGTGCGGGCGGCGACGATTTCGACGTCGGCGTCCGGAATGCCGCCCTCGTCACCGGCGTCGGCGTCACCGGCGTCGGCCGTCGCGCCGGCCGAACCGCGTTCGCGCTCGTCTGGATCGCCGATGATCTGGTAGGTCTCCTGACCGCGGGCGTCCATCTTCGTGACGTCGGCGTCGGTGAAGACGAGATCGTGTTCGGCCGTCCGGATGATGACCTCTTCGGCGTCGATCTCGTCGACGTCGATCCCCATCTGCTGCATCATCTGTTCCATCTTCCGTGGGTTGAGTCCGCCGCCTCCTCCAAACATACTCGAGACGTTGCCAGCCGCGGGCAAAAACCCACCGGAACCGCCGTGTCCCGAAGTCGGCTGTCGGTCACCGCCCGTTGCCGTCTTCCGGACCGATGGCACCGCCCATACGGTCCATTGTAGTTCTTTACCGGCGATTGCGGGGACCGGGGTGGCGATCGCCGGTAAAACGCTACAATGATCCGTATCAGTCCTCGGTCGCTGGGCCGACAGCACTCCGGACCGCCACGGCCATTCCCGTTTCGAACTCGAGGATGGAAGGGCCGTCGAGTTCGGCGCGGCCGACGGCCAACAGGTGGCCGTCTTCGTGGACGACCAGGACCTCGTCACCCGCCCGAATCTCCGCCCCTGCGACGGTGACGAACTTCGAGAAGACGTTCCGCCCGTCGCGGACGAACGGCTCGCTCTCGTCGCCAACGACGACCCGGTAGGCGGGATGGTCGAGGGCGTCCTGCAGGCGACGTCCGCCCTCGAGTCCGAGTGTGTACCGGCCGTCGGTCCCGAAGGAGACCAGGCGGCCGGCCTCGACGTGGATTTGCTGGGGGCGGCCGGAGGTGGTGCGTTCGATTCGTACGCCCGCGGCGTCCCGGAAGAGCGCCTCGCCAGCGCCGGCTCCGAACTGGTAGTCGGCGATGGTCCGCAAGTCGTCGATTTCGTCGCTTCCGTGGCTGCTGTGCTCGCCGCCTTCGTCGTCCTCGCTGGCTCGCTCGCGGTCCGAACCCTCGCTCATTGCCTCTGGGGTACTCGGCTCAACTAAAAGCGTCTGGCGGTTTGGGCCGTTGTACGCTCGAGGGGTGGCGCCTGCAGTTCCTCGGTGGTCGCTCAAATCACGTCCCCGCGGACCGTGACCCCGGCCTGCTCGTCCCGCCAGGCGTGGACCACTTCGGCGGCTGCCGCGGCTTCCTCGTCATCCATGCCGAGCATCTCGAGGGCACCCGAGAGCGTCGGGAAGGCGAGTTCGCTCGCCCGAAGTTTCCTGAAGGCCTCCTCGCTTCGGACGCCCTCGGCCCAGAGGCAAACGCCCCGTGGGTCGAGCAGTTGCGTGTAATCCTCACGCAGTTGTGCACCCCGCAACCGCTGGGTGACGTTGTCCTCGAAACTGGCGTTGCAGACCTCGAGGTGGATGGGGACCTGTGGGTTGCCATCGGCTGGTGTGGTGTCGTCGCTGTCCACAGGCGGGCTGTCGTCGCCATCCCCGCTCGATTCGAGGGCTGGCGGCGAATCGGTGTCCAGTTCCTCGAGGAGGTGGGCAGCCAGACAGCGTTCGGGGGCGGCGTGGCCGTTCGTGTTGGCCCGGATGAAGTCGGGATGGCGCGTGGCCCACTCGGCACGGACGGACTTGCCGACGCCTTTGACGCCGTGGCGCGCTTCGAACGTGGCTTCAGCGTCGGGGTTATCGCGCAACAGCACGTCCTTCGTCAGGTAGATGTCCAGGCGATCGACGGGGTCCAGCCCGAGCGCGAGGTCGCCGTAGACCCACACCTCGCGCACTGGGACCGGTAGCAGGGTCGATTCGACGGTGTCGACCAGCGCCTCGACGCGGTCGACGGCCGCCGCACGGTCGAGTCCACTCATGCTCGACGCTTGGGACGTGACCGGCAAAACCGTTCGTATCCACGCCCTGTCGACACCGAAGGACTGGGTTTACGTCGTTGGGGAGTTCACTCGCGGGCATGGGAGCCGAGGAACTCGCGACGCGACTCGAGACGGTGCTCGCGACTGACGTCGAGCGCTTTCGCGAGCGAGCGAACGAAGAGGCAAGTGTCATCGTCGATGGCATCGAGCAGGGAGCGTTCGACAATCCACAGGCGATCATCGGCTTCGAGTACGAATTCTACGCCGTGGATACCGAGACGGCGGCCCTGAAACGGGTCCCCCGGCGCTTGCTCGAGTTGATGGGCTTCGAGAAGGAACTCGGGTTGCACAACGCGGAGATGACGACGAGCCCCCAGCCGCTCAATGCCGACGGTCTGAAGGCTCAGGAAGCCGAGATCAGGGCGCGACTGCGTGCAGCCCAGAACGTCGCCGCCACGGAGGGCATGCGGCTGGTGAGCGACGGGCTCTGGACGCTCCCACCCGAGGGCGAACTCGCGAGTGCGTACCTCTCCGACAGCGTCGAGCGAACCCTCACCGACGACGCGGGCGGCGAGCGAACCGTCAAGCTGGCCAGCAACATGAGCGACGCCGCGCGGTATCACGCCATGTCGAACGCCGACGGCGACACGAACGCGGGGCTGGTCATCGACTGCCCACACGTCTCCCTCGAGGCCGATACGGCCCTGCCAGAGAGCCTGATCACCTCGATCCAGCCACACTACCAGGTCCCCCACGCGCCCGATTTGCCGACGTACTTCAACTACGCCGTCCGCATCGCGGGCCCGTTGCTCGCACTTGGCTGTAACGCCCCGTTCTTCCCGGCCGACTGTTACGACGAGGGTGCCACGCCTGCGGAGATCTTGGAGGATGCCTGGATGGAACACCGAATCAGCGTCTTCGAAACCGTGCTGAACGATCCATCGGCGGGCGCGGGGAAGGTCCGCTTCCCGCGTGACCTCGAGAGCGCCGAGCAGGCCGTCGACCGGGTCGCAGCCGACGACACTATCGTGCCGATGCCGGTCGAGAGGGGGGATCGTTTCGACGATCAGTTCGCTCACTTCCGGCGCAAACACGGCACCTACTGGCGGTGGATCCGCCCGGTGTTCGACGGGCCCACCCGGTCGGCGGCCAACGCCCGGATCGAGTTTCGCCCCATTCCGGCCCAGCCGACGGTCAGGGACTCCATCGCCTTCCTTGCGGCCTTCGCCGGCCTGATGGAGAGTCTGACTCGCCTCGAGCATCCCGTCGTCGACCTCGACTGGGAGCACGCCCGGACGAACTTCTACGACGCCATGCGTGACGGGCTCCAGGCCGACCTCGAGTGGATCACGAACGACGGCCAGCCGACGAGCGACACGGCAACCATCTACGAGGATCTCTTTGCCCACGCCGAGGCCGGCCTCTCGAGTCGCGGGTTGACCGACGACGAAATCGCGGCCTACCTCTATCCACTCCGTCGGCGAGTCCGCCAGCGACTGACGCCCGCCCGCTGGAAACACGACGTCGTGAGCGAGGCGATCGCGGCGGGCCACTCCCTCGAAGCGGCCCTCGAGCGGATGCAGCGTCGGTACATCGACCGCCAGACCGATACGCTGTTCGAGGGGAGTTTCAGCGATTGGAGGGATGGATGAGTGTGGTCGCGTCGACGTGCGTCGAGGAGTGTCGGCGGCGGGCCGCAACGAATTAAGACCCCCCGCCGTTAGGGAACGATATGGTCACGTTCCTCTCCGGAGGCACCGGAACCCCGAAGTTACTCGACGGTGCCGGCGCGGCGTTCTCGCCGGAGGAGATTACCGTCGTCGTCAACACCGGCGACGACATCGAACTCGGCGGTCTCTTCATTTCGCCCGACATCGACACCCTCCTGTTTCAGGGCGGTGGCATTCTCGACCGCGAGACGTGGTGGGGCATCCGCGGCGACACCCACCGAACGCACTCGGCGCTGTCGGACATCGCGACCGCGGCGGACCTCCCCTCGGGTCCCCACTATCTCGAGGACGCACGCCAGACGGCGGGCCGAGATATCGCCAACTGGCGACGCTTTTCGGGTATCGACGAGTTCATGACGATCGGCGACCGCGACCGTGCGGTCCACCTGACCCGAACGAGTCTCCTCGATCAGGGCCATACGCTGACCGAGGTGACGAAGACCCTCGCCGACGGCTTTGGGGTCACGATTGACCTCCTGCCAATGAGTGACGAAGCGGTCGCGAGCCTGATCCACACCGAGGACGGACTCATGCACTTCCAGGAGTACTGGGTCGCCCACCGCGGTGAACCCACCGTCACGAACATCGAGTTTCGGGGGTCCTCGAGCGCCGAGCCCGCGCCGGGCGTCCTCGAGGCGCTCTCGGAGCCGGTCGTTATCGGGCCGTCGAACCCGGTGACGAGCATTGGACCCATGCTCGCGCTCCCGGGGGTTGCCAGGGCCCTGATGGAGACGCCGGTCGTCGCCGTGTCGCCGTTTCTCGGCGACGAGCCGTTCTCGGGCCCCGTGGCGGACCTGATGGCGGCCGTCGGGACGACCCCGAACACGGCGGGGCTCGCGACCGCCTATCCCTTCGCTGACGCCTTCATCATCGACGAAACCGACGAGACGACGTTCGAGCGGCCGACCATCCAGACCGACATCCGCATCGATGAGCCGAAGGATGCCGCCCGCGTGGTACGGGCCATCCACGAGGCCCTCTCGATCGTCGCCTGAGCGATGCGGGCACTATCCTCGAGCGATCGACCCCCGCTGGTTCTCGCGAGCCTCAGCGGCCAGTCCGACGCGCACTGGGCCCGAAACGGCCTCCCGTACGCCGACGCCGCCGTGCTGGGTGGTATCGCCATCGACGAGCGGTCCAGAGCGGCCGCTCGGGAGCTTCGTGATCGCGATCGAACCGAGTTCTTGCCACCGGACCCCTTCATGTTCGTCGCGGACCAACTGGGACGACTCGAGGACGCGCCCCTAAAGGCGGGGATCAACGTCCGGAGTGCGACGGTCGAGCCGATTGCGGAAGTCGCCCGAGTCTGTGCTCGCGGTGGAGCGTTCCTCGAGATCAACGCGCACTGTCGACAGCCGGAACTCCGTGCCGTGGGCTGTGGGGAGGTCCTGTTGGCCGACACCGACCGACTCGTCCGGTACGTCGAGACGGCTCGGGAGGCGGCCACCGACCTCGTGGTTGGCGTCAAGGTCAGAGCGGGCGTGGCGGGCGTCGATCTCCCTCGAACCTGTCGAGCCTTAGCACGTGCCGGCGCGGCATACGTCCACATCGACGCGATGGATGCAGAGCGCGTCGTCGCCGACGTGGCCGACGGCTGTGGCCTCTCGATCGTTGCCAACAACGGCGTCCGCGATGGCGAAACCGTCCGTGAGTACCTCGCGTATGGGGCGGACGCGGTGTCGGTCGGTCGTCCGAGCACCGACGCCAGGGTACTCGAGCGGGTGGCGAGGGCGCTCGAGGCGGCGACGGTGTCGGCGGACTCGCGTTGAAAACGGACACGCCGAGCCGAAGTCCTCACCATCCACTCTCGGCGTCCACGACGTTCGAGGTGGGATCCGCTCGCTGCGCTTGCCACTCCAGTATTCGTAGTCAAGGGATTCGAAATTCGAAGTGTGGAGGGCTGGCCCACACCACCACGCTGGGAGCGCTGTCACTCACACCGACTCGTACGCGCCGAGGCGCGTGCCATCGAGTAAATAGGCCTCTCCGTCGGCCAATCCGTCGGGGAGAAACGGCGTCAAAAACGACTGGTCGCGATTGACCCAGCACCCCCCAGCGAGGTTGTTAAACGCCGGCACGACCACCACCCGTGGGGCCGCTTCGGGGGCCTCGAGCCAGGACACACCCTCGTATCCGCCACGCTCGAGAAACGGCGCGGGGTCGAGACGCCCCCGGAGCCAGACGCGCTCGACGCGAGCGCCGCCGACTTCGTCCTCGAGGCGAACGCAGGGATGGTCGTGGCCCAGACAGACCAGGTCGGCCTCGAGCACCGCTGGTGCGGGCCAGGTGTGGCCGTGACAGCAGCCGAGACCCCCGAGTCGGTAGCCCGACCCGTCGGTGATCCGGACCGTGGTCCCGCCGATCGTTGCCTCGATATGGCCGTCACCCTCGTCCTCGGTGGTACCGGACGGGGTCTCGGCCGTGGTCGACGCTGCGTGGCCCACCGTGGGATCGAACCCACTCCCGTCCCCGAGCCAGGATTCGATCGCCCCGTCGTGATTGCCACGAACCAGCGTCACCGTCGTGTTCGCCGGCAGCGACTCGAACAGCACCTCGAGTTCGCCGCGTTCGGCCCCGCCGGGGTCGCCGATGGCGTGCATCAGGTCACCCAGAACGACGAGGCTGGATGTCCCAGTCCGCTCGAGCAACTCCAGCAACCGGTCGCGGCGCTCGGGGCCACGACTGGGGACGTCGACGCCGCGCTCGAGACGCAGTCCGGTCTCGATACCGGCGTGGTAATCGGCGATGACGAGCGCTCGCTGATCGGTGGTCCCCTCTCCGGTGTCCTGCCCTCGGTCGTCACGGGCCGTCACTTCGTCAGTGCCACGCCTCCGATCGCCACGGGCCACCGTCTCCATCGTCGCGACCGCCGCGGGTTCCCCCGGTACCGGCTCGAGACGGGTCCTGGACATCGCCTAGATGGCCTTCAGTTTCCCGTCGCCGGGTTCGTAACACTGGCCGCCCATCAGGGCATCTTCGATGGCCGAGGCGACGGCCTCGGCGTCGGCCCCCGTCTCCTCGACGACCGTCTCGACGATCGCCTCGCGGTCGGCACCGTCGCCGTCGTCGAGTTCGCCCATTACCTCGACCACGCGATCCTGCAGGTCGATATCCTCGAGTTCGTCCTCGCCGTCCTGATCGTCGCCGGTCGATTCGTCGTCGCCCGCTTCATCGTCGCCATCGTGGGCGTCCGTTTCGACGTCCGTACCATCTTCGTCGGCCGTGTCCGCTGTCGAATCGGAAACCGTCTCGAAATCACCGGGTCCATCGGGACCTGCCCCTGGTTCGGCCTCGAGGGAGTCGCTCGCTCCCGTCTCGGCGTCGTCCCTGGCGGCTGAGGCCGCTGGCGGCACGTCGATGTCTGCCTCGCCGGGCTCGTCGACCTCGGCTCCGGTCGAGAACTCCGCACCGAACTCCGCCTCGAGCTCTTCGCGCTCCTCGTCGTCCATCTCGTACATGCCGCCCGATGCCTCTTCGGCCGGTTGCTCGCCCTCGAGGTCGGCCTCGCCTTCGTCGTCCACGGTCCCCGCCACATCGTCTGTCTCGGCTTCGTCCTCGACCGCGCCGTCGTCCGATTCGCTGTGTGCTTCGGCCTCGACGTCGGTCGCTTCGGCCTCTTCAGCCTCGATATCAGCCACTTCACCCCCTTCGGTCCCGGCCTCAGGCGCTTCGCTGTCATCGCTCTCCTGGAGCGTGGCGTCTGCCTCGCTCACCGTAGCCTCGGATCCAGATACGCCCGTCGCTGCTGTCGTCTCGCCGGTTTCATCTGCCGTCCCGACGCCTGGGTCCTCGACCTCGAGAGACACCTCGATCTCGGCCGCCAACGTTTCGAACGTCGGTCCGCCAGGGTCGGCGTCGGTCGGGGTCCGATCGAGTCCGTCGACCTCCGCTTTCTTGCCGGCGACTACGCGTGCCGAATCGAGGGCGAGGTCGCGGACGCTCGCGAGATACGCCGGCGTCGTTGCGTAGTGATCCTGGGCGAGTGGGATCCCGGCTGCCAGTCCACCCTCGACACCCGCCTCCTGGAGTGTATCGACGAGGGCGTCACCGGTCGCATCGACTTCGGCCGCCGCGGCGTAGGTGCCGACGCGCTCGAGGGTCTGTTCGGCGGCCGACACCACCCAGCGGTCGCGCGTGTCGGCATCGACCGTCGAGATCGATTCGGGACGGATCGAGGTGTAGACGACGTCGGCATCGTCTGGCGAGTAGGTCCGGGCCTTGCCCGTCACCGCGACGAACGCGGGTGGCTCGACTTGCTCGAGGAAGGCCAGCGCCTCGGGCTGGTACTGCCCCGCGTAGACCACGAAGCCGCCGGTGGGGTCGACCACCCGCGCCCGGAGCATGTCCTCGTTGACCGCGGTAACCTCGGTGAGGGCACCAACCACGAACACCCGGTTGAGTCGCGCGCCGGTCGGCGTGATGACGTAGTTCGGGGCCCGTTCCTCGTCGCTCTCGGTGTGAGAGAGGGTGGCGTCGTCGAACGTTGCGGCGAACAGCCGGTAGGCGACCTCGCGGCCGGGAATCTCCTCGGCGCTCATGACTCCACCTCCGTCGTCCCGACCGCACCACGACGCTCGAGGAACTCCCGCGCTCGCTCGACGGGGTCGTCGTCGCTGGCCTCGAACGTACTCGCGTCGAGGTTCGCCCCGTACTCGTCGACCGAGAGGTGGCCACGGACACGATACTCCACGCCGACGATCCGCTCGCGAATGGTGTCGGCGACGGCCTCCTGGTCCATCGCGTCGCGCGCCTCTTCTTTGGCGTCCTCGACGTCGCCGCCGTAGACCGCCTCGGTCAGGGCCTCGTCGAGGACCACCGTGACGGCTCCGGTACCGTCATCGAGGATCGCCTTCACGCGCAGGTCGTCGATCCCGTCGACGGAGCCGTGGGTGCGACACTGCCCCTTTTGAATCACGCGATTGCACTCCGGACAGCGCTGGATCAACCCCGACCCGTCACGAACGGCCAGCAGGTTGCCCACGACCTCGAGGTCGTAGACCCCACCCGTCGCGACCGCCTCGCCGATGGCCATCCGTGGGGCCGCCGAGCCCACGTCGACCGGGGCCTCGAGGGCCGTGACGCGCGAAAATTCCGAGATGTTGACCTCGGGAACGCCTCGAAACTCCCGAACGTAGGCGTTTTCGATGCGCACCGATTCGCCCTCGGTGATTTCGGGCACCGGGTCCCAGTTCGTGAAGGGGAGACGCCCGCTCTCGTCCCCGAGCACCCCACTCAGGATCGTCGTCTCCCCGTCGCGGCCGTCGATGGTCCGCTCCTCGGACTCGAGGATGGCCACCTCGAGTGTCTTCGCGCGATCGCCCGTCTGGAGGCTCGTGAGATCGGCCTCCCCGCCGACCTCGTAGGGGATGGTGGGTGTCTCGTCGAGAAAGGAGACGGACGTGCTCTCTCCCAGGTTGAGCTCCGGGTCGCCGTCCCACTCACGGACGCCGGCGTTGCCCGCGGTGATGACGTCCCCGGCCGAGAGGCCGAAGTCCTCCCAGGCGGTGAAGTCGATTTTGCCGTCCTCGTCGGCGAGTTCCCCCTCGACGATGACGTGGTCCTCGCCCTGATACCGGATCGATCGCTCACCCGCGGTGAGAACGACACCGGTGACGTTGACGGAACTGTCCTCGGTCGTGATCTCCCCGACGGATTTCGTCGACGGGCCGCTCCCGCCGCCGCCCGAGCCGTCGCCGTACTTGCGGCGCAGGCTCTGGACGGCCTCTTCGATGGGCACGCTGTACTCCAGTAAGTTCTCCAGGTCGCCTTTGACCTCCTCTTTGTCGGCACCGAGATCGGAGGCGAGATCCTCGGCACGGTTGTCGATATCCATCGGGTTTATATCGGCGGCGGGGGATAAAAAACGTTCCCGCGAGCGTGGCGGATGCGGTCGAATCCGGTCTCGATGCCGGGTCGAAAACGCCCCATCGCTCCGTTCGGGTTGTCGGGACCGTGCACGGAGACGAAGCCAGTCCACCATTCGCGACGGATTCTTGTGGAGCCCCCGTCAAGGCATTCGCGATGAACGTCCTCGTCAACGCTGCGATGAGTGCCGACGGCAAGCTCTCCTCGCGACGACGGGAACAGATCGCCATCAGTGGCGAGGCCGACTTCGACCGCATGGACGCGATCCGGGCCGAGAGCGACGCGGTCGTCGTCGGTATCGGCACCGTCCTCGCCGATGATCCCGGTCTGACGGTCAAATCCGAGCCCCGAATCCAGGCTCGAACGCGCCGTGGCGAGCCCCCACAGCCCGCCAGAGTCGTCGTCGATTCTCGGGGTCGGACGCCGCTCGAGGCCACGATCCTCGACGACCAGGCCGACACCTACGTCTGTGTCAGCGAGGCGGCACCGCTCGAGCGGCGGGAGGCCCTCGCAGACCGGGCGACCGTCGTCGCGGCCGGTGGCGATCGGGTCGATCTCGAGCGTGCGTTTCGGGGCCTGGAGGTGGCCGGTCTCGAGTCACTCATGGTCGAGGGAGGGGGCGAACTCATCTTCTCGTTGTTCGAGGCGGGGCTCGTCGACGAGCTTCGAGTGTTCGTCGGCCCCCAGCTGATCGGGGGTCGCGACGCGCCGACACTCGCGGACGGCGAGGGATTCGTCGCGGACTTCCCCCGGCTCACGCTCGCGGACGTGACGCGTCTGGACGGCGGTGTGGTGTGTACGTGGCGTGTCGTGTGAGGATACTGCGCTCTGCAGAGCGTCTCGAATACTAACCCCACGCTGAATAGCGAGGCCGTACTCGACACGACCCTTGTGGGATATGCCAATGTGACTGATCAGAGAAATGGTGCTCGTTGGAACGATTCTCTGGCTCGAATCTCCGTCTATGCATCCTGTCGGTGACCACCTGGCGACCTACCCCTCCACCACGTCTCCGGCGGCGATAAAAAAGCCGATCATCGTCGTGATGATCGCCACGGTTCCGATTGCAACCGCACCCATCTGGAAGACTTCGCCCTCGAGTCGACTGGCTATGAGCAACAGGAAAACCGCAGTTACGAAACTGATCAGGGCCACCGTTCGACCGAATCGACCAATGTCGATGCCGGACTCACTGGACACGATCGAGAACCTCGAACAGGACGCCGTTGTACTCGTCGTCGGTCGCGGCGTTCCCGAGGGAGTGAACCGCCTGAGCGACCCACAAACCTGCGGTGAAATTGATAAATGCGACCATCGATACCGTTCCCACCTGACCGTCGACGAACAACCCGGAGACGACGGCTCCGATGAATCCAACTGCCATGAGCGCGTGCGTAATCAACGACCGTGACCCGAAGTCAGCAAACTGTTCCGAAAGACGTGAACCGAGGGACATATATCCATCTTCGGCGCTGTATAAATGAAGGTTTGTATTGGGACGGGGCGTCTGCGAGGGTGGTAGCGAAATACACCGACCGTTCCCTTCGAGCAGCAACAACGGGTCCGAACCACAGCCGTTCACTGATCGAACAAAATCCGATCACTGCACCTGCGTATCGATCGGCGACGGCCCCGCTGTCCGACGGCGTGACCGACGACCGCACCCGCCTCTGGGGAGAGTGACAGGACGCAACGACAACTGGCTCCATCAGTCGTGTAATGGGGGCCTCGAGCTGCGATTCAAGAGGCGTGATACCATTTCCCAACTGGTCTCGCGGCCGACAAGTATAAACTCGACCGCCTTCTGAACCCACCAACAACCGCCGATGCCCGACGTGAGATTCCCCCACAGCGCTCCCAACTGGGCTGTCCTCGCCATCGCAGCCGGCTGCTTCGCTGGCGCAGGGCTGATCGACACCGCAACAGTCAATCTACAGAGTGTCGTGGCCGCGACGCTCGCCATCGTCGGCGTCTATGGCGTCGCTCAGGTTGCGCGCCGGCAGTCCCGTCCATCACTGGCCCGCCTCTCGCTTGGCAGCTGGCTGGCGTTTATCGCCGTCGCCGGTCTCCACGCGCTCGGCCCCGCTACCGTCGCCACTGCCCTCCCGGCCGCCGACGCTGGCGTTGGCGCGACGATCACGGCCATGACCTGGGCCATGCTGTTGCTCGCCTGCTCGAGTACGACGTTTCTTGCTTTCCGCGAGTACAGTGCGGGTCACACGCCCACGTCGACTGACGATCCTGTGGTCGACCGGGACTACGAGTACTGACTGTTACTGGAATCGGTAACTGACTGCGATCCCCTCACCGAGGGGCAGGACGACCGTCTCGAAGTCGGGATCCGATCGCACCGTCTCGAGGTAGTCCGCGATGCCTCGCGTATGCTCGTTGACGTCGTCGGGGTCGCCGCCCTCGAAGATCTCGAGGAGTGTATCGAACTGGATGATCCCAGCGCGCATGGCATTGTCGGCGACGATCACGCCACCGACGGGCACCTGCGCACGAACCGCCTCGAACGCCTCCCGGTAGCGGTGTTTCTGGTGATCGATCAACACCACGTCGAAGGGGCCATCGTACGCCTCGATCGTCTCGAGGGCGTCACCGAGTTCGTACCGAGCGAGTTCGTCGTACCCCCCGCGAGCCATGTACTCCTCGGCCAGCTCGAGTTCGTCCGCGTCGACCTCCGTGAGCACGATCTCGCCGTCCTGGGGAAGGGCCTCGGCGAACCAGTAAGCCGAGTAGCCATACCCCGAACCGAACTCGAAGATCCGGCGGGCGTTGGCCATGCGTGCGAGCAGGCGCAAGAAACCGCCGACCTCGGGACCGACGTGGGGAAATCCCTCCTCGTGGGCGAAGGCGTCCATCTCCGCCAAGGTCTCGTCGGTCTCGGGACCAGTTGCGCGAACGAATCGGGCGATGTCGGCTGCAAGGACTTCGACCATAGCCCAGATTGGATCGGTTGGGTGTAAAGCGTGTGGGCCGCGCAGGTTTCGTCGGGTTTCCCGTGGTTTCTCCAGGCTGATTGCCGATCCGGGACGAGAAACCGACGGTCACGGCACAGCAAGCCGTCTCAAACCGCGGGCACCGCCCACCGATACGAGTTACAGCCACGCCGCCTACACGTCGCGCTCGACGACGAACTCGGTGAACTCGAGCAACTGAGCTTTCGCCTCGGGTTCGAGCTCGATGTCCAGGTCGTCGAGGGATTGTCGGGCCTGCGCGGCGAACTCGAGGGCCCGGTCGCGGGCGTGCTCGATGCTCCCCGTCGATTCGATGATCTCGAGGGCCTCGAGTACCTCCTCGTCGGTGTTGGTCTCCATCGCGAGGAGCTCCTCGAGACGCAGCGCCTCGCTGGGCTCGGCCGTCTCCATCGCGTGGATGACGAGCAGTGTCTGTTTGCCCTCGCGGATATCGTTGCCGAACTCCTTGCCGAAGTCGCCGGCGCGGCCGAGAGAGTGTTCGACGTCGAGGATGTCGTCACCGATCTGGAACGCGATCGCCGTCCGTTCGGCGTACCGGGCGACGGCCGCCTCGGTCGACTCGGACTGCCCCGTGACGATCGCCGCCAGTCGAGCGACGATCCGACCGAGACAGCCCGTCTTGCAGGCACTCATCTCGAGATACTGGTCGGTGGAGATACGGCTCGAGGGGTCGTTGTGCCAGCAGATGTCCATGCCCTGTCCGAGATGGGTGCGGTTGAGTTCGTACAGCAACATCTCGTAGGCCCGCAGGCGAGTGTCGGGCTCCAGATTGGCGGGGTTCTCGCTGACGATCTTCAGCGGGAGGAAGTACATCGCATTGCCGGCGTTGAGGGCGACGTCTTCGCCGTAGACGTGATGGAGGGCTGGCTCGCCACGACGCTTGGCCGCCCCGTCCTCGACGTCGTCGACGATGATGGTCCCGTTGTGGAGGATTTCGGGGATGCAGGCGTAGGGCAGGTACGCCTCGGGATCTTCGCCGAACGCCTCGATGAAGACGAGAAAGAGGACCGCACGCCAGCGCTTGCCGCCGCGGTCGAGAAGGTCCCACACCGGGTCCGAAAGCGCCCGCTGGATGCCATCGGCGTCGTACTCGAAGGGTGGCTCGCCGAAGAACGACTCGAGGTAGTCGACCGTGACCTCACGGGGGAGCAGGTCGGCTATCGCCTCGTCGACCACCGGTCGCCAGTCGGCAAGCGCATCTCGCATACTCGAGACGGTCATCGAGCCGTACCAAAAACCTTCAGATTTGTTTGCCAAACGGGTGCGTCGCTTCGATGGGTGCGATGGCCCCCGAGGCCTCGACGACCACTGACGATGCGGTCGTGAACCGGGCCACTGTTTGTCCACGTTCCAGAACGTTTAGGATGGCCAGTGGGGAACGCAAACACATGGCATCCGAAGCCGACCTACGCGAGCAGCTGACCGACGCCTTCGAGGGCGCCGACTACCCCGTGTCGAACCAGATGGACCTCGTCCCGGCGCTACCGGACGGTCCCATGACGAAATTCGAATCCGGTGACGTGAGTTTCACGGCGATGGAGCTCGGGACGAAACTCTCGGGGCATCAAGAGTTCCCCTACGACGACGTCGAGGAGCTCGTGGACGACGTCATCGAGGGGCTCAAAGCGGAAGGCGATCTGTAGGGGAGGGGCCGTTCGGGGCGTTCGGTTGGGAGTCCAGGGGGGCGACCTCCTCGAGTGACCGGACTGACGCTGATTCCCGCGTCTTCGGGCGCGGGAGGAGGTCACTGCTCGAGCCCTGTCGGACGGTCGCTACCGTTTCCATAGTAATACACTTTGACCATTGTAGTGTCGGCTTCGTGTCTCACTCGAGGCCTTCCACGTACGCGAAATCGGCGGCCTCCGGTTCCGGCTGGCGGCCATCCAGCGTGAGTTGCCAGCCCTCGACTAGCGTGGGGTCCTGGCGGGCGTTCGTCACTCGGGTGCGAACGTCGAGGAGGTCGACGCCGTAGAAGTCCCGTGGGACGCCGTGGAGGTACTGCAGGGCGGTCCGAAAGAGGCTGTCCATGCCGTCGTCGTCCTCGAAGTCGACGTGTTTGTAGACGCCGGCGGCGACCTGCACCATTCCGTGGAGAAACTGGCTCTCGAGGGTTCCCCGCCCGTAGTTGTACCACTCGTCCTCGAAGCAGTCGTGTGATTCGTGGTACTCGCCGCCGTTGAATAGCGCGACGCCGTGGCGGGTGGCCCGACGGAGCGTTCCGTGTTCCCAGCGTTCGGCGACCGGGTCCCAGCCGGTCGGCGTACGGTCGGTTATCGGCGGGCCGACGGTTGGGTCACGGGTGTGCTCGTCCATCACCGGTCGTTGGGCGGCGAGGAGTATAGGCTCGGGGGTCGCGACCGCTGGAGCCGAAACCCCCACGTCAGTACTCTACCAGGCGCCAACCGATGGGTGATCTGGTTTCACACATCAGTGCAGGCGAGGCAAGGCACTCAGGACCGAAAGAGTGGTGCCCGATTTGGGGATTCTGCCTGGGGATCGTGGGTCAGGTCGCCGTATTCTGCTTTCGCGCTCGCGAGGTATATCGCACTGTTGATGATGCCGATATGACTGAACGCCTGCGGGTAGTTGCCCATGAGCTCCCCGGTCTGCGGATCGATGCGTTCGGCGAGCAGACCGAGTGGCGACGCGTGCTCGAGCAGGGTTTCGAAAATCTCCTCCGCACGGTCGACCCGTCCGGCGAGGACGAGCGCGTCGATTAGCCAGCAGGTGCAGAAGACGAACGTGCCGTGGACCGCGCTCACGGCCTCGCTGTCTTTCGTGCGGTACACCAGTCCGTCGTCTGTCGCGAGTTCCTCGAGTGCGGTGTCGATCGTCGCCTCCACCCGCTCGTCGTCCGGTGGTAACAATTCGTAGATCGGAATCAACAGACAGGCGGCGTCGAGACCTTGTTCACTCTCGAAGTGTTGAAGGAAACTCCCGCGTTCCTCGCTGTACCCGCGCTCGAGGATGGCCTGGCGAATCGCCGCCCGTTCCTCGCGCCAGTGTTCGAGTGGCACGTCGCCGGCGACGTCGGCGTCCTCGGCGTCGGCGTCCTCGGCGAGTTCGATCGCCCGATCGATCGCCACCCAGCAGAGGAGTTTCGAGTGCACGTAGTGTCTGGTCTCGTCGCGGTACTCCCAGATGCCGTGGTCGGGTTCGTCCCAGACGTCACAGACGTGGTCGACGATGGCACAGACCGCGCGCCAATCGGTGGCCGACAGCACTCCGTCGTGGCGCAGGGTCTCGTAAATCGCCTGCACGATCGCCCCGTAGACGTCGAGCTGTCGTTGCGGTGCGGCCCCGTTTCCGATACGGACCGGGCTCGAGTACCGATGGCCAGAGAGGTGTTCGAGCTCGTATTCGGTGAGGTCCCACTCGCCGTGAACGCCGTACACGGGTTGAATCTCGTCGGGTGATTCGTGACAGATGTTCCGAAACCACTCGAAATAGTCGCGGGCTTCTTGTTCGCGACCGAGATTGTACAGCGCCTGGACCGTGAACTTTGCATCGCGGATCCAGTTGTATCGGTAGTCCCAGTTACGGTCCTCGCCGTAGGCCTCCGGAAGCGAGGTTGTCGGCGCGGCGTAGATCGCTCCCGATCCCTCGTTGATCAGGAGTTTGAGCACGAGCGCCGACCGCAGGATGACGTCGTGCCAGGGCGTTCCTTCGACGAGCGGTCTTGCGTCGGCAACGAGTTCGTCGGCCCAGCCCTGCCAGTAGTCCGCAGTCGACTCGAGGATTTCCCGACAGCCGCCCGGGGAACACGGGTCATCCGGCTGGCCGTACTGGAGGCGAAACCAGACTGTCTCCCCCTCGGTCAGCGTGTCGGTCCCGACGATTCGATCCCCCGTCGACCGCATTTCGAACGCCCGGTCGCCACAGCGTTCGAGGTGCAGCGGTTCCTCGTGATCGCCAACCCACTCCGGAGCGGCCTCGGCGTCACTGTCTGTCGTGGCCACGTACCCCGAATCCGTCCTGGAGACCTCTGCGGGTGCGAACCCGTACTCGAATCGGGGACGACACTCGAGTTCGGTCGTGACCGCGCCACCGGTGCAGACGAGGCGTCGATACACTGCGTGTTGGTCCGTGACGGGACGGGGGTCTTTCCACACAGGCATGAGATCGGTGAGCTCGAGCGTGCCGCCCTGCGTCTCGAAACGGGTCTGCAGGACGTTCGTGTGCTCGAGATACGACTGCTCGACGTCGTGTCGATCCGTTGGACGGATTGCGAAGTGGCCGCCACGCTCGTCGTCGAGTAGCCGTCCGAAGACGCTGGGGGCGGCTCCGTGCGGCAGACACAACCAGTCGATAGAGCCCGTGCGGTCGATGAGGGCGGTTCGGTCGTCGTTGCCGATGATAGCGTACTCTCGTAGTGAACTGTATCCCATCAGTAGTGTGCCGTGATCATCGTTCATGTGATGTTCACTGTGAGCCGTGAACATCGTCGTCGATCTGGTGCTGTCATCGTCCCTTCACCGAACGGCTGCATAAACGTGTGGCTGGAAACAGCCACGGAGACGTCTCCGAGACCGTCAGGTCGTCGCCAGCACCCGTGATCCGACGATCCTGGCGTTCCCCGGCATCTGCCTCCCCGAAGTATAACTCACCCGCCGTGGACGGTGTCTTGACGCGGCTAATACGGTGATCCCTACGGATGACGATCGGCTACCACGCCTCACACGAACAGTTCGCTCCGAGTACCCTGCTCGACCATGTCCAAACCGCGAGCGCCGAGGGGTTCGACCACTGCCTGGCGTCGGATCACTTTCACCCCTGGAGCGAACGACAGGGGGAATCGGGCCACGTCTGGTCCTGGCTCGGGTCGGCGATGGAGGCCACACCCATGAGCTACGGGATGGTCAACGCACCGGGATATCGGTATCATCCCGCAGTGATCGCCCAGGCAGCGGCGACCCTCCGTGAGTTGTACCCAGCGCGACTCTGGATGGCCATCGGGAGCGGGCAACTGCTCAACGAAGGCATCACGGGAACCGATTGGCCCGTCAAACGCGACCGGAACGAAGCCCTCGAGGAGTGTGCCGACGTCATGCAACGACTGTGGGACGGCGAGGAGGTTACCCACCACGGACACGTCACCGTCGAGCGGGCGTTCCTCTATACACAACCCGCGACCCCGCCACCGCTGATCGGCGCTGCGCTCTCCGAGGAAACCGCCCGGTGGCTGGGCGAGTGGGCCGACGGGATGATCACGCTCGGGACGCCCGATCAGGAAGCAGACGCCGCGCGGGTCGAGGCGTTCCGCGAAGAAGCCCCCGACAAGCCGGTCTTCCTCAAAGTGCAACTCTCCTGGGACGTAAACGAGGACAGCGCCCTCGAGGGTGCCTACGACCAGTGGCGAACCAACTGCGTTCCCGGACCCGTAACCCAGCAACTGCGAACCCCAGAGGAGTACGACGAGCTGGGCGACACTGTCGGTCGCGAACAGGTCGCCGAAAACGTTCGCGTGTCAGCAGCCGTCGAGGACCACCGGAAGTGGCTCGAGCGGGATTTCGATCTGGACGTCGATCGCGTCTATTTACACAACGTTAATACGAATCAGGAGTCGTTTCTCGAAGCGTTCGGCAACGATATCCTGCCATCGTTTTCGTAACCGAGTGCAAGACGTCGAGTGTATACGTTTGGTGAACGGATAGAGAGGCTACAATGATCGGGTTTTCAAACGACGTATGGAATCGGTGGCTCCGTTTCTGACGGTCGGTCGCACACGCCGGCGGCGCAACCCTCTACGGATTCGTGGGCATCCGATTGCCGTTCACTGCGCTAACACTCGAGCGCTCACCCGAGAGCCGTGATAATCGAAATCGGTTCGTTTAACCTCTTGAGGTGAGTACCGCAAGATGCGTGCGAGGGTAGCCAAGCGGCCAACGGCGGCGGACTCAAGATCCGCTCGTGTAGACGTTCGTGGGTTCGATTCCCTCCCCTCGCATCGTAGCGACGTGCATGACGCACGGAGCGAGATGCAGAAGATCACACGGCGATCTTCCCTCGCAACATTCTGACGATATCACCGAATAGCCGACGGCCCGTCTGTGTTTCTCGAGCGGATCCCAACCCTTCGCCAGGGCCGTTTCACTTCGTTGCCCCCGCCGACGCGACGAATCGCCACCCCTTTGCCCGTCCCACAGAGAGAGCCAACATGAATCAGGACGATTCGCCGGCGCTCGAGCTGGGCACGCCGGCCCACCGGACGGCGGTCACCGTGGACGCGGCCAAGGCGGGCGCAGCCGTCGCCGAGGCGGCGTTTCGACAGGCTATTCCCGTGGAGTTCAAGAGCGGAAAGACGGACGTGGTGACCCAGGCCGATCGGGACGCCCAGCGGGCAGTCATCGACGTCATACAGGAGACCTACCCCGACGATCCGATCGTCGGCGAGGAGGACGACGAACGCAAGACGGTACCCGACACGGGGCCGGCCTGGGTTATCGATCCGATCGACGGCACCAACAACTTCGTTCGAGAGATTCGGGTCTTCGGGACTGCAGTGGCAGCCGTCGTGGACGGCGAACCCGTCGGGTCGGCGGTCGTCTGCCCGGCACTCGATGACACCTACGTTGCGGGCCCCGATGGGGCGACCAGAAACGGGGCGCCGATCGCAGTGAGCGAGCGCGAAGACCCCCAGGCGTGTACCGTCTGCCCGACGATCTGGTGGAGCCTCGACGACCGCGATCAGTACGGACGGGCGTGTGCCGAAATCGTCGAGCGCTTCGGCGACATGCGACGCTTCGGCTGTGCCCAGGCGGCCCTCTCGAACGTCGCCTCGGGGGCCCTCGACGGCGTTATCACGAACCTCGAGGCGAACCCGTGGGATTCGATCGCTGGTGTCCATCTGATTCGGTCGGCCGGTGGCACGGTCACCGATATCGAGGGCGAGCCGTGGAAACACGATTCGACCGGCCTCGTCGCCTCGAACGGCGAGATTCACGACGAGGTGCTGGCAGCGACGCAGGCGATCGAGGACTGAGACGGGTTGCTGTCCCATCACCGGTGATTGCCGACCAGTTCGGGGCAATCACGCGGTCCGGTCGAACGGGGCCAGGGGGGCTCGAGGCGCGAGCAACCGAGTTGAGGGTACCGACCGGGGGTACCGAGTCTCGTCCGAAGAATTTTGTCGCGGCCTGCCCCACCACCGGTATGGAACTCGACGACACCGACCGGGCCATCCTCGACATTCTGCAGGCGAACGCACGCACCCCGTTCAGCGAAATTGCCAGACAAATTGACATGTCGAGTGCGACCGTCCACGACCGCGTGAATCGCATGGAGGCGGCCGGTGTCATCGAGGGATATCACGCACAGGTCGACCCAAAGGCCGTCGGGATGGGGATCTCGGCGATCGTCGGGCTGCGTGTCGAGCAAGGCCGCGAACAGGACACCCTCGAGCGCCTGACCGACATCGAGGGGGTCCAGCAGGTCCACCTGACGACTGGCGAGTGGGACGTCATGATGCGCGTCTACGCCGAGGATGCGGACGCCCTGCGAGCACTCATGTTCGATCAGATCGCACAGATGGACGGCTTCGCCCGCTCTCAGACGATGGTTATCCTGGGGACGACGTACGAGAACCACGAGTTACCGGTGTGAATCGTGACCGACGGACAGGCCTCGTAACCGGGTGTCGACGATTCTCGAGACTCGGATTCTATGGCCATCGATACCTGACTTTGACAGTCACCGGGGCCTACCCTCGCGAAAAATGATCGAAACCGGAAACGGTAAGCGGTAACCCCACCGGATTAGTGGACATGGACGAATATGTCGATCGCTACGGTCCCGGCCGCCTGTGGGTGGCAGTCGTCGGTGCCGCGGCGGTCCTGATCGCCCTCACGGCGGCGGCGTTCCCCCAGCGCGTCTACGTCGACGTCATCTGGCAGTACTACTGGGGACCGGTCGTCGCCGACGCCCTGAATTACCAATGTATCGCCTGGGATGGCGGTGCCCAGTCACCGTGTGCCGCCGACACCACCGGCCCGACGGCGAGTCCAGGCTACACCTGGCAGTCCTACGCCGGGTACATCCCGATCCTCGTCACGATGTTGCTCGGCATCTGGATCCTGCTCGAGCGCCTCGAGATCGACCGGTATCGGGCGATGTTCTTCGGCCTGTTCCCGTTCATGATCTTCGGCGGTGCGCTCCGCACCGTCGAGGACGCAAACGCCAGCCTCCCCCAGGGCGAGCTGTTGATCGATCTCCCGTGGGTCGCACTGTTGATCAGTCCGTTCATTTACGTGACGGTCTTCGTCGTGGCGCTGGCGGCACTCCTCGTCTCGATCTGGCTCGATCGAAACGACCACGTCTCGGGCTACGAGTATCCGCTCGCGGGAATCGGCACGGTCCTCCTGGTCGCGACGGTTGGCTGGCTGACGTACTTTTCGGCGACCCACGACCAGGGAAGTCTGCACCCCATGGTATCGATCATCACCCTCGTCGGCGCGACGGTCGTCACCGTCATCACCTACGTCGGCATCACGAAACTGGCACCCGACCTCCACCGGGGGACGGGGTTGATGGGTGCGGTCGTCATCTGGGCGCACTCGGTCGACGGGATCGCGAACGTGATCGGGCTCGACTGGGCGGGCGCATTCGGGCTGAGTTACGACCCAAAACACCCCGTTAACGAGTTCATCGTGAACACGACCGGTTCGGTGCTCCCCCAATCGATCGTCGACGTTACCGGGGCGGCATGGCCGTTCTTGCTGGTGAAAGTCGCCGCTGCCGTCTTCATCATCTGGGTGTTCGACGAGACGATCTTCGACGACAGCCCGCGGTTTGCGATCTTGCTCATGATCACGGTCGTCGCGGTCGGTCTCGGTCCTGGCTCACGTGACATGCTGCGGGCGACGTTCGGCATCTAACGCCCACCTGGGCCGCTGGACCGTTCGATACGGGGCTGTTAGTCCTCAGTTCTCGAGGCCTCTGAATCCATCACCCAACCCTCGGTTTCAATCGGAGTGACTCGCGCGGGTCACCGGTCTCTGGGCTTAGGCTGGCCGCTGGCCAGTCCTCGGTTCGACCGCCCGCCACTCGCCTCATGGACGATCAAAACCCAGGTCCGGCCCGCCGCCAGTACTCGTCGAACTCGGTCGCCAGGTCGCTCGCAACCGCCTCCTCGCGGACGTTGACCAGCGCGAGCAGCCCCTTCGCGTCGACCGGATCCAGAACTTCGACACAGACCTCGAGCTCGTCGATGACGATGAACTGGTGGTGGGGGTCGTCGTCGGTCTGCCTGACGCGAACCCCCGCCTGTTGAAGCCTTTCGAACGCTGTCCTGTCCATGCCGGCGGTCGAGCCGAGGAGGCGAACCGTGACGTCCGACGTCGCGACCGTGGTGAGTGCCTCCACGAACGCCTCCTGGACGGCTGGCTCGAAGTCGGGTTCGTCAATGAAGAGCCGGATCGAGGCGCTAGCGGCCTCGAATCGCTCGAGCAGGAGGTCCCGGGCCGACCGCGCATGGAGTGCACTCGTCGCGAACTGGTCGTGGTCCTCCCGATCGGAGAGTTCGCGCAGCGTCTGACGGACGCTCGAGGCCGTTCGCTCGTACTCGCTGCGTTTGGTCTCGAGCTCGGACTGGCGACGCTCGAGGAGCCGCTCGATGGCGACGGTCGGGTCGACGTGTGTGTACGTGCGCGGTCGGCCGTCGTCGGCTTGTACGAGCGTCCGGTCAGCCAGTGAATTGAGCACGTCGTAGATGCGCCCGAGCGGGACGTCGGCCTCGTCGGCGACCGCCTCAGCGGTCATGACACCGTGTTCGACCAGTGCGGCGTAGGCGCTGGCCTCGTAACTCGAGAGCCCGAGCGTCATCAGTTCGTCGACGTGTTCGTTCCCCATATCGATGTCGCGTCGTGGTAACGGGTTGGATTGTGTTTGATTCAGTCATAAATGTACTGAAACCCAGGCCAACTCGGTGGTTGACGACCGCTCCCTCGAGTGCAGCCTGCCGAGACGCCTCCCATGTCGGTGAGGGGTTGCCGACGTGGCCCAGAAGTTGAAAGAGTTAATCGGCCCCACCCGCAATCGGGGGTATGACCGATACCGGGTGGTTCGAGGCCGATGGGGCGACTGCCAGTATTCGAGCGGGCTCCGCCGAGTCGCCGGCGTCCTGGCCGCGGCTGGCCGTCGACCGTGGGGTCGTCCCGGACGAGGACGCCTACTACGACGCGTTACACGAGGCCACGGTGGCGGCGGCGAGGGCCGCGGTCGAGAGCGCCGAGCAGGCCGACGACCGACAGTTGATCCACGCGATTCGCGCACTCGACGACTGCCGTCGGACCGCCAACGAACTGGCCGAACGCCTCGCCGAGTGGGGCGGAACCGTCGATCCCGACGCTGGCACGGGTGTCGCCTACGCCCGGACCCTGCTCGAAACCGAGGCCGACCTCTCCGGACCGGCTGCCGACCGCGTTCACTCCCTGGCCGAGCGGGTCGTCGCCCTCGAAGACGAAGCGGACGCCCTCGAAGCCCACGTCGATCGCCAGGCACCGATCGTCGCACCGAATCTCGCGGCGCTGGCCGGCCCGCAACTGGCGGCCCGACTCATCTCGCTCGCGGGCGGACTCGAGTCGCTCGCGAAGAAGCCCTCCGGGACAGTACAGGTGCTGGGTGCCGAGGAGGCCCTGTTCGCCCACCTTCGGGGCCACGCCAGCTCCCCCAAACACGGTGTCATCTTCACCCACGAGGCCGTTCGTGGCACGCGCATGGCCGACCGTGGCTCCGCCGCTCGCGCGCTCGCGGGAAAACTCGCCATCGCGGCACGGATCGACCACTACTCGGGTGACCGCCGCCCCGAACTCGAGGCCGAATTCGCCGATCGGCTCGAGACGATCCGGGCTCGAGCGACGGCTGAAGACGACGGATCGAGCCCAGCCGACGACACCGAGAGCGACGGTCACACTGAAGGCGACACGCACGGAGGTGGCCAGTGATGACCTCCGACACCGTCGACCCAACGCTTCCCGAGGGGGTCGAACGTCGTCCCATCGACGGCGTCGACCGCCTCGCCACCCGCGGCGAACCAGTCTACGGCGAGCCAACCGACGGCGAGTGGCGCGCCTGGGACCCCAGCCGGTCGAAACTCGGGGCCATGCTCGAGGTGGGCATGGACACCGGACTCGAGGGCGGTGAGGTGGTCCTCTATCTCGGCGCGGCGAGCGGAACGACCGTCAGCCACGTCGCCGACTTTGCCGGTCCGACCTACGCCGTCGAGTTCGCTCCGCGGCCGACCCGTGACCTGCTCTCGGTCGCCGAGTCCCGTCCACGGCTCTTTCCCTTGCTCAAGGATGCCCGCAGACCGGCGACGTACGCCCACGTCGTCGAGGCCGACGTCGACGTCCTGATCCAGGACGTCGCGACCCGTGGGCAGGCCACAGTCGCGAACCGAAACCGACAGTTTCTCGCCGACGACGGTCGGCTCCTGCTGGCGGTGAAGGCTCGAAGCGAGGACGTCACGGCCGATCCCGAAGCCGTGTTTGAGGACGTGAAGGCCACACTCGAGCGGGAGTACGAGATCCTCGAAGCCACCCGTCTCGAGCCCCATCACGACGATCATCTGGCCGTCGTGGCCTGCCCACGCGTGGACTGACCGCTCTGGGACCGACTGTTCCGGCCACGCAGTGGCCTGCCGACTCCGGTCCCTATTTACCACCGGACGCTCAATGCCCGAGCGATGGAACGCGGGTCGCGCGAGGCGTTTACGCGAATGGGCACGCTGGGGATCGAGGAGGAGTGTTTCGTCGTCGACGAGACCGGTCGGCCGACGAGCGGGACCGACCAACTGGTGTACGAACACGACCCGCCGGAACTGCTCGAGGATCGGCTTGACCACGAACTGTTCAAGTGCGTCATCGAGACGCAGACGCCACGTATCGAATCGCTCGCGGCGGCCGAAGACGCCCTGCTGTCCGTTCGGGGTGCGCTCCTCGAACACGCCAACGCACACGGCTACGAGGTCGCGGCTGCGGGGTTGCACCCGCTGGCTCGGTGGCGCGACCTCGAGCACGCCGAAAAACCACGCTATCGCTCACAGCTCGACCGGATCCAGTACACCCAACACCGAAACACGACGGCGGGTGTCCACGTCCACGTCGGGGTCGACGACGCCGACAAGGCCGTCTGGATCGCCAATGAACTCCGGTGGTACGTGCCGATCATGCTCGCATTATCGGCGAACTCCCCCTTCTGGGACGGGTTCGACACCGGGTTACAGTCTGCCCGGGCAAAGATCTTCGAGGGGTTGCCGAACACGGGAATGCCAACCTCGTTTGCGGATTTCGACGCGTTCGACAGGTTCGAACGCCGGATGCTCGAGAGTCGATCGATCGAGGATCGTGGGGAGCTCTGGTTCGACGTCCGTCCCCATACCGGTCACGGCACCGTCGAGGTTCGAACACCGGACGGCCAGGCAGACCCTGACATCGTGATGGCTTTCGTGGAGTACACGCACGCCCTCGTGGAGGCGCTTGCCGAATCCTACGAGGACGGGACCACCGGCCACCGACATCGGCGGGAACTCCTCGACGAGAACAAGTGGCGAGCGATCCGTCACGGCCACGACGCGTCGTTCATCGACCGGGAGCTCGAGGGAACCGTCACCCTCGGCGAGGTCGTCGACCGGGAGTGTGACCGACTGGGGATCGACGGAATCAAGCGGGTCTACGAACGCGAGAGCGGTGCCGAGGCCCAGCGACGCGTGCTCGAGGAGCAGGGTGTGCAGGCACTCTGTGAGTCCGTGCGGTTGCAGGCAGGGTAGAGTCAGGACGTGGAGGATCGGACCCACGTTCACGATCACTCGATCGACGACAACTGCTCGAGCATGTCCTCGAGGGGCTGGGTCGACACCGCGAGCGAGTAGCCGTCGATCCGTGCCAGGTCGGCGGCGTGATCCCAGCAGTCCTCGGGTTCGAGGCCGTGGAGGATGACGGCGTTTGGCGTCGGATTGACGACCCGCAGCGCGACCAGTGGTGACTCGCCGCGGGTCACGCCGGTGAAGACCAGCACGCGGTTGGTACTCTGGCCGTAGAGGCGAAAGAACTCCTCGCTCGAGAGTCTGGTGATAGCCTCGATACTGTTGATGACGGTGTGGCCGCTGATCTCGTCGTTCGCCCCCGGGGAGAGTTCGGTCGCCTCCAGGCGCTCGTAGAGGTCGGCGAGCGGGTAGGTGGTCGCGTACTCCCGGAGGTCGTAGACGACGTCGCTTTCGAACCCCGCCGAGAGGACGCGTCCGTACTGGCGGATGCGGTCCCCGCCACGGCGTTCGTCGATGACGAGCAAGCCGTCGACGAGTCTGCTCACGACACCGATGCCTGGGCTCTCCCGGCGGCCACTCTCGTAATCGGAGATCACCGAGGAGGAGACCTCGAGTTCGGCGGCGAGATCAGTCTGAGAGATGTCGAAGTCGGTGCGCCACTTCCGGAGGGTTGCCCCGGGTTCGTTGCTCAGGGTGATCTCCCCAGCGATCTTTTCGGCGAGTTCCTGTTTCGGCCCACGTCGGCCCATAGGCGTCGTTGCTCGCGGGTGGGGCAAGTAGCTACCGACACCCGTCGCTTGCCGCCGTGGTGGTGCACCCAGGGTGCCCACGGTATTTCCGGCGCGACACCCCCCGGTCGCCATCGCTCGAAGCCCGGGGCCCGGCCCTCGTTCACGCGAGGCGAACAGTCAAGCCCACTCGGTGCCTGCCACTCTCGCATGCCATCGACTGTCGTTCACGTCGGCCTCGCGGCGCTCATGGGCGTGGCCCTGCTCGGCGATGAATTCGACGCGAAAGCCATCTTCGTCGTCCTCGCGGCGACGGCGATCATCGACCTCGACACACTCATCGGGATCTACTTCCCGGGGACCCACCGCGCTGCCCTCCACAACGTCTGGGTCGTGGTTATTCCTGCCGTCGTCCTCTACTGGGACACTCGCGTTCGCGAGGAATCGTACATCCTGACACGCTGGGGGACCTACGGCTACCGCGTCTACTGGGTGACCCTCGTCACGGTCCTGTTCGCGCACATCTTGCTCGATGCCTTCTACAACGGGGTCAACCTCTTCTGGCCCGTTTACGACCGATTCATCGACCTCTCGGGGAAGCTCATCGTCACGGATCAGCGTGGCATCGTCCAGACGTTCGTCGAACTCGAGGCCGGCGATGACGGCACCGGCCTCGCCGATTCGACGAGCCGCGGGACGACCGAGGACACCCACTACCGAACCGGGTTCGATCCGGGCGAAGACGCCCCCGAGGACGTCGAACGCGAGTTCCCCATCGCCTACTCGGGCGAACTGTTCATCGTCGCCGTCTCGGGATATCTGACGCTTGCGTACCGTCTGCTCGAGGAACGGCGGTGAACGTGGCCGTCTACGTCGCCAAATTATTGCGCTTCGAGGGTGGCCCCCCGCAGTTCGGGGGGTAGTATTCGACGGTTCGAGACGGCTCAGGGCCGTTATTTACAGGGACACCAGGAGAAAGCCCACGGCTGCAGCCGTGGGAGGATGTCAAGCGGGCCCGAACCGTGTGTCATCCCCTCCGACATGACGAAACTAAATGTGGTTTCCCTTTGCCGGATTCACCCGCGAGTTTAAGCAATTCCACCGTCAACGTCCGCCTATGCTCGCCGACGAGTTCGGTCGCGAGGTCTCCGGGGTGCGGGTCTCGCTCACCGATCGGTGTAACTTCGACTGTATCTACTGTCACAACGAGGGACTGGGTGATACCCGCGGTCCGATGGAACCACAGGACGACGAGATGGACACCGACGACGTCGTCCGGTTTCTCGAGGTCGCCGCCGAGTTCGACGTCGAGGCCGTCAAGTTCACCGGCGGCGAGCCGATGTTGCGCGATGATCTCGAGGAGATCATCGAACGGACGCCCGACACGATGGAGGTCTCTCTGACCACCAACGGCACGTTCCTGCCCGGGCGGGCAGAGGCGCTCGTGGACGCTGGCCTCGAGCGCGTGAACGTCTCCCAGGACGCCCTCGACCCCGAGCAGTTCGCCGCCGTCACGAAAAGTGGCGCCTACGACAAGGTAATCGAAGGCGTCGAGGCGGCGCTCGATGCCGGCCTGGATCCGGTCAAACTCAACATGGTCGTCTTCGAGCACACGGCGGGGTACGTGCCCGAGATGGTCGATCACGTGGCCGAAAACGAGGGACTTCAGTTGCAGTTGATCGAGTACATGCCCGAGTTGACCGGCAAGCCCGAGTGGAACGTCGAGATCGAACGGGTTCACGACTGGCTCGCCGAGCAGGCAGTCGAAATCGAACATCGCGAGATGCACGACCGCAGACGGTACTGGATCGCCGGTGACGATGGGGGGAGGGGGATGGTCGAGATCGTCGATCCCGTCGAGAACCCGACGTTCTGTGCGAACTGTCACCGTGTCCGTGTCACTCATCAAGGGTATCTCAAGGGTTGTCTCAACCGCAACGACGACCTGCGATCGATGGGTGAGATGAGCAAACCCGAGATCCGTGAGGCCTTTCGGGAGGTCGTCGCCAATCGAGTCCCTTACTACGGGGAGTACATGATCAGAAACGGCGACGGCGAGTGGGAACTGAACGACGCCTATCTCGGCATCTCGGGCGACTGATCTCTCACACACGAGATCGATCACGCTATTCCTGGCAGGCCACTCCACGCCAAACCCAACCCCCTTACCGTCGCAACCCACTCAGCAGGAACAGCACGGCCAGCACCAACAACACGATCGCCCCGACAGGCTGGCCCTCACTGCCGAAGACGAACGCGCCATAGCCGACCGTCGCAGCCGAGACGCCCACGGTGACGCTTGCGATGACGTGTACACTCTCGAGGCGGGTGGTCTGGGCCTCACGGCCGAGCTGGATGCCGAGTTCGATGGCGTTCGTCGCGAGGTCCCAGGCGACGATGGCGGCGATGGTCCCGACGACGACCAGTTCGGTCGACAGCCCCTGCACGCCGGCGACGACGACGGCGACGAAGATCGAGCCGGCACCGATGTCGACGACCCGTCCGGTGCTCCGGAACAGACCCACAGCGATCAGACTGGCGCCGAAGACAGCCAGCACCCCTCCCTCGATCGATCCGATCACTGCGGTAAGGAGTGCGACGATCGTTGCCGCCGCCGCCGCGACCGTGCTGATGGTCGTCGGGCGGCGGGTCAGCGCCGTCATCGGCCACCCCCGGCGTTGGCCCTGGCGATGCCCTCGTCGATCGTGTCGTCTGCCGGCCAGTCGATCACCGGCACCCCGGCTCGCTGGAGGTCGAACCGCCGGATGCGCCGACCGACCCGCGCTAGTTGTTGACTCGTGGTTCGCTCGGCGGTCGTGTCGGGGCTGATCACTGTCAGGGCGTGCCCGCGGGCGGTCAGGCGACGGACGGTTCGGATCGCCCCACCGTCACACAGCGGGGAGAGGAAGACGATCTGTGTTTCCGATCCCAGCCGACGCCGAATCATGCGCAACTGCGCCCGCCACTGGGTGTCGGTCGCCGGTGGTTCCGTGGAAAACTGTGGATGGGTCGCCAGCAGGGACCGGAGTTGCATCCGGTGATGGGGTCCCGAGGACGGAGCCAACCAACACGTGTCCTGGAGACGCAACTGATGATTGGAATCGCGTTCGACCGGTCCGAGTGCCGCTAGTCCGACGGTGTCGCCCGCGTCGAGGAGCGACGCCGCGATTCGCCCCGCCGCCTCGACGGATCGATCTACTGCGTGCGGTGCGTCGGGTTCCGGCGCGAGATAGGCCGTCTTCCGCGCGTCGATCAGGATCAGTACCCTGGCAGCGCGCTCCTCGTGAAACTCGAGGGTGGCGAGTTCGCCCGAGCGGGCGTGACGGTTCCAGTCGATCCGGTTGAGCGGATCGTTGCGTCGGTACTCCCTGACCGAGTGAAACTGCAACCCCTCACCCGACTCCGCGGTGGTCAACTGGCCGGCGAATCCAGCCGCGGCTGCCTGTAGCGGGACATCGGTGACAAGCGGTCGCAGCGTCGGCTTTGCGACGACGGTGGTGTCGCTTGCGACGTGAAACGTGCGCTCGGTCGAACGCGCGAGGTTGCGGGTCAACACGAGCGCCGGATCGAAGTCGTGGGTTCCACGGCGAGCGGTGACGGTGTACGTGAGGGAGACTGCGTCTTCCGGACGGAGGCTGGTGCCGATGCGGGCGACGCCCTCGACGACTGCCAGGCCCGGTGGGACGCCATCGACAACCCGGAGATCGGGCAAGAAGCTGCCGGATTCGTTGGTGATCGTGACCGTCACCTCGACCTCGTCACCTGGTTCCGGATCGGTCACGGAGAGGGTGCGCTCGAGGCTGATCTCGGGGACTGCCGGCCGGCTGAGGTGGGCGAATCCGGCGTAGCCGACCCCGATGACGCCCGCTAGCACCACGCCGGGTGTCTGGGACAGCACGCCCAGCCCGATGGCGACGAGTGCGAGCCCGCCGACGCCGGTCCAGTAGCCAGTCTGCCGGTCGGTTCGTTCGACGACGCCCTCGGTTTCGAGATCCGTGGTTCGTGGCCTGACGTTTTCGAACTCTTCCGGATCGTACTGCGGGATCTCTTTGGGAAGTCGCCGGTCGCCGAGGCCGCCGTACCCGATGGTGGCGATGGCCGCCGTCGTTCGACGGACGTACTGTCTGAAGCTTGTTTCCCGGTCGAGGAATGCGGCCACGCGGTCCTGCCAGGGGCGTTCTTCGACCTCGAGGGTCGGCGAGAGGTAGGCCGCGGCGTACTCGTCGTCGGTCCAGGTCCCCGCTTCGATGCGTTCGACTGCCTGCTCGTTCGAGAGTCCCTCGAATCGGGTCAGGACGGCCACCGCTGCACCGTGTAACCCCTCGTGTATTCGCTGTGAGCCGCTGGTGAAGTCGTACCGCTCGCGTCTGAACTGGTTGACCGTCTCCCGGAGGGAGTGTCCGGGGACGGGGACGGTCGCCCGGTGTTCGGGATCAGGGGTCTCGAACACCGATCGTTCCTGTTGGCGACGTGAGAAGCTGTTGAACGCGGCGAGCAGGAGCATCCCCCCGACGACCGTCAACAGCGCCTGGTCGAGCGTAATCTCGAGGACACCCGCAAGCTGGACGACGGCGAGGCCGAAGGCCCCGAGCCCGAGGCCCAGGATGGACCAACGGAGGTTCATGATGTCCCTCCATCGGTGTCGTCTCCCGTTTCGTCCTCGTCGCCGTGGTTCGGTTGGGCCGCCGACTCCTCGGATTGGACGGGGTCCGTTTCGAGACCCGATTCGTGACCGGCCTCCGCTTCGATCGCTCGCAGCGTCTCGATGGCACGTTGCTCACGTTCGGCCGTCGAGTCTCGATGACCGTATCGGACGTCCTCGAAGAGGGCCGTGAGGGCCTCGACGTGTTGGGCGTCCAGGCCCGCGTCGATGGCGGCGTCGGCGAACTCACCAGGCGTCGTCGCGTCGGGATTATCGACCTCGAGCAACCGGGTCATCTCGTCCCAGGCGCGGTACACCTCGTTGTCGACGTGCTGGGTGGCCGTTTCGGTGATCCGGTCGGCGGCGCGCCCGGCGGCCGCGGCCACGGCAGCCCGTTCGTCCGTCGACTCGTCGGGTTCGGCGGCGAGGCCGCTCGTCTCGTCATCGTCCGAGCGGGCGGCCATGGCGAGTGCGCCGACGAAGATCAGCGAGAGCACCGCGAGGACGCCGACGAACGGGGCAAGATCCCACGACGAGGTTTCCTCGGTCCCCTCACCGTCTCCGCCACCGGGTTCGCCGTAGTCCTCATCCGGCTGCTCGTCCCCTTCCATCGGGAGTTCGCCCTGGAGTTCCGGAACTAACCCCAACTCGACCAGGACCGCATAGAGGAGTACGAAAACCAAAGCGACCCCGATCAGGACGGCCGCGATGACGACCACTTCGCGTCGATAATTGATCATATACCAGGCGAAGAGGACGGCGGTGAGGACAATCACCACGAATAGGAGATACTGGAGAAAGGTTGGGACCTCGCCGGTCGCTCCATCCCCGGTCTGTGGAGTGATTGGATCGCTTCCCTCACCGTCGCCTGGCCCGTGGCCGTCGCTACCGGGATCGAGCGGTGCGGCGATCGTCGCGGCCGCAAGCCCGATCGAGACGATACAGACGAGGACGAGGGCCAAACGGAGGAGGGTGCCTGAGGATGCCACCAGTTTGGTGACCGTTTTGTGTAATCCCTAATAAGTCCGCTCCTTCGCGCAGTCCACCTGTGCGTGATCGTCCTTTCGGCCCACAGTGACAACTGAAACGGGTTCGACACCCGCACAGTGAGATGGCTCGGAACCGCATTGTCACCGGCTTTGTGCCACGATCTCCTGAGGGTATGTGCAATGACGTTCCTGGCTCTTGTAGGGGGCGCGATGGCTGTTTCCGATCAAATGCGTTCGGTTCGTGCTCCCGGCTGA
>Ga0207421_10000917_pt1 | contig 38322 bp, 25 predicted proteins | sample SodLakKL_010_SED_4_FD_187542 | JGI IMG/M metagenome (GOLD analysis project Ga0207421, IMG submission 187542) | Alkaline sediment microbial communities from Lake Tanatar, Kulunda Steppe, Russia - 8KL_010_SED (SPAdes) (version 2) | ecosystem: Environmental > Aquatic > Non-marine Saline and...
CAACACAGTCCGATCCGGAAGTAGTTCAGTCTGGAACCAACGTAGATGTAACCTACACAGCAACCGACCAGCACTTCTCTTCCGCAACCTTAACAGTATTTGATCAAGAAATGTTGGAGATAGATAGTTACGATCTCTCCGAGGGAGTAGAATCCATCCAGACTTTGGATACTGCAGGTTATGCAGAAGGAAACTATTCTCTAAACCTAACGGCTCATGATTTGGGAGGTAATAGTGCCTGGGACTATGAGGCTGATAGCATAAGGGTAGAAGATACACCACCCGAGGCCGAGATACACTGGCCTGCGACCGATGATCCTGTGTATATACAGAGTGGAGAGGATGTAGATGTTAATTATACAGCGACAGATGCATACTTTGACAACGCCACAATATACGTAACAGGACAAAACGGAGATATAGTCAATATGGATGTGGATGAGGGCATAGGTGTCAACGCCACGGTTGTTGTTCCCGATGGAACAGACGACGGATACTACAACGTTAGTATAGAGGTCTACGACCAAGCAGACAACCTGGCAGAAGATGTGGAAGAGGACTCTCTCGTTGTCGACGATACAGTACCAACTGTAACTATAACCGAACCAGACGAAGGCCAAACAGTTGATACCGAGAACGTCACCGTACAGTGGAACAGCGATCCGGGAGTAAGTGGACTGGAGGAGTACAGACTGTACCTGGACGACGAGGAAGAACCAAGATACGTCGGTGTCGAAGAGACATATACTCTGGAGGAAATGGACGATGGGGACTACACGGTTATTCTGGAGGCCGAGGACAGGGCAGAAAACGTTGGACAGGACGAAGCTAGCTTCACAGTCTCTACAATAGATCTGGAACTTTTCAAGGAAATGCAACCTGGATCACTTGTGGTCGGCGAGAAGGAAGATATAGACGTGACTACGGAACTGGATGTTGTGGAGACAAACAACAACATATCACATGTAGAGATACTGGACGAGGTACCGTATGACTTCACACCGCCTTCTGAAGACGATATAAATGTAATCAGGACCACGGCCGACCCCTATGAACAGGAGGATATAACACAAAAGGCTGATGTCGAGGTAAACGAATACCCCGGTGAAAACAACGCAGTTGTTAACGTTACAGTTGATATGTCGACAACCGAACTCGGCCATCTGCATGAAAGCGACACAGTTGCCGTAAACTATACAATGACAAGTTCAAAGATGGGTGCCAACGAAGGAAGAACCATGTATACAAACTCCACAGTCGAGGATGTCCAGGGCAACGAGGAGACAGAGTGGATAAACACGACAATAGAGGTGTTCGATGTGGTACTCCGTGGCAACAAGGACGTTTGGATACCCGACCGCACAAATCCACAGATAGCCAGCGTCGAGATAAACATGACCTCGATAGGCGGAGTCAGCTCAGAGCTTTACATAGCAGACTATCTACCCGATGCTGCAGAAGAGCCTGAGAACAAGACTGTGAAGTATATCAACTCCACGGGAGAGGCCAAAGAGCTCTACAACGAAAGTGACTATATACTTGAAGATCCTGTTTGGGTACAACTTCCAGATGGATTCATGGGAAGGCTATACCACTACAATATGAGCATAGGCGACTACAGCAACTGGGATGGCAACCTCTACGAAAACGATACAGTAAACATAAGGTACAACATATCAATTGTGGGTGGAGGACAGTGGAGAGTACCGACGGTTCTTGGCGGTTTTGACCCTATACACAATGCACATATAAGGACAGAGATGCATGAATCTGCAAATATACCGGCATTCGACACGTCTTTGAACGTACTTAGCCGAGAGGTAAACCCCGGAAACCTTGTTAAAGGTGCACTTAAGATGCACAACATAGGAGGAAGGATGGCCACAGTCGATGTTGTCAACACCTACTCTATAAGAGATGACAGAGGCGAGGTTCTGACACAGAAGTCCGATACATTTGCAGTCGAAGATACAGCCAAGAGGGAGCTTGGACTGTATCTACCCGATGATATAGAAGAAGGCATGTACATATTTGAGTCCCTTATCACATACACAGGCAGGGAAGCCATAGCAACAGACAGCTTCAGAGTTTACATAGAGAAGGAAGTTGAGTTCAGATGGCTTTATGTAGTACTGCTTATCGTGGGTATAGTTGGTTTATCCGCCTTTATGTTCTGGAGAATAGACTTCGAATTCGCTGGTGAAGGATATATACATAGAGGGGATGGAGAAATAAATAAGGAACATCTCTATGAAAAGATGGATGAGAAAAGAGACATAGAACCCAGACACGAAGGCAGAAAGGAGGCTGTCATGGTTCTTGTGCTACTGGGCCTCATAATTACAAGCGGAATGCTTGCAGGAGGTGATACGGTTACAGGTTTCTTCATGAGGGAAAGGCCTACCGTTGCTTCGTCTTCCTTTGAGTCAGGTACTGTTGTCTACACCACAACAGGCGGGGCGAAATCTATGGATCTAGAGGCAAGACCTATTGGAGGCTACACGCCACAGGGTGCAAATATATTTTTGGATATGGATGTTATACGAGGAGACTTCTCTGAGTTCGAGGTGTACGGAGAAGATAAAAAGATATGTGAGATAAGTACAGGGGACGATATGCGCTGCCATCTTACAGTTGAGGAACTGGAGGATATTGTATACAACAGACCGGAAATGACCCTAAGAGGTACGTCTGACGACGATATAGCAGCGGCGAAGATCAGAGGAGAGCTGGAGATATACTACGGCAGGGAGGATGGTAATCTTCTCTGGTAAGGTGATATTTTTATTTAATGGCTCCAAATAATCAAATGAATTCGATTGTTATGAAGATGAAAACCCTTGTACTGATACTTTTTATGGCTACTTTTATGTGGTTTGGCTCAGTTGCTACTGCGGAGGTAGTCAATCCAACGAGCCATATAGATGAGAAGGTGATCACAGATTACCGTCCAAACGGAACGGTCAGATCCGTCGATAGAAAGGGTTCTATCGGCGTATTTTCCAACGATATACTAAAGGACACCACACTTACAGTTACTACGACAAACGGAACAAATCTGGAGTCTTTGGAGGCATACAGGCCTGCGGTTTCTTCACCAGCAGGCGATCCTACAAAGATGTATCTGGAAATCGAGGATTCCGACAAGGCTCTGGACTATACAATTGATCCCTGGAAAACACCCAGATTGGATGTAGAGATCGAATACATGAACATCAGAGGAGGAAAGGAGATACATGGCGGTGAAAACGTCCTGGAGTTCAGTGTTGTGCTCGAAAGCTCGGAGGATATGTACGGCGCAGAGTTCTTTTTCAAGGTTCCTACAGAGACAGGTCCACAGGGACAGGATTCCTTTAATCTCAGAGACCATGGTTGTACAGGTGACTACGACCGCTGTAGGAGGGTAAAAAGAGAAGGATCGAACGACCACTATGAGACAGTCGAGTGGTCGGGGAACCTCTACGAAAGGGAGCCTGTGATGATATCGTTTAGAGGTGTTACTGAACCCGGAGTCAACTTCAACACAGCCGTTCCGGTCGATATGGATAGAGGCGAGTACATGGCCACATACGAAAACTACGACTCCACCTTTACCGACATAAGCTTCCATGCAAGGTATTCAAGGGCCTCTGCCAGAAACGGAATAGATATGGTTCAAAAGGACGGAGAAAACTGGGAGATAGAAGGATTTCTTATGAACCGAGCAGACAGCCTAAAGTACAATGTGGATGGCTGGGAACTTTACAGAATAGACGAAGATGAGCCACTGATAAACGCAACTGTAAACGAGCAAATCGAACCCGGTGAAGCCATATACACCGATACATACTACTCCGACGAGGAGGAGAAGCAGTACTACTTTGCAACCTTCGACTGGTCTGTGCAGTGGGGTGATTCTATATATAGAGAGTACGTTGAGTCGGAGGTAGTGGAAATGCCTCTTATACGTTTTTTCGAAGGCGATCTCCAGAAGGATCTTTCCATTCAGCAGAACAGTATGGACGGCAGGAAGATACGTGTAAGGGATACACTGAAAAACATAGGCCAAGAAGAAACCCGTGCAAACAGAACAGAGATTTTCTCTATCGTTCCAAACGAGTCTACCGATGGAGACAGTGAATACTGGAACATAGATGATGTATCTGTTGCTTATAGGGACTTTGTAAATGGTCAGCCGAGAACACGGGATATAACAAACGATACTAATATAGTTATAGAGGAGCCTGGTAGTGGTTCATATGGTTATGTCAGGGCAGAAGTCATGGCCAACGAGACCACGGACTTCTTTGAACCTAATGAGGATATACTCCTTGAGTACACCATCGCTTCAGGAAGCTCGGATGAAGACAGGAAATACTCCTTCTACTCGAACTCAACGTCCTGGTCGTCTTCCGGTACTCCTGATTCGCAGTTTGCCGAGGAAAATATATCCTTGGATGGTGTCGATGAGCCAGATCCAGATCCACCTGATCCTTCACCTCCTCCTGCTCCAAAGAGGCTTGATCTCGAGAACATCGAGTCGACTGCGTCCGTTGTTACAGGAAATCTCGTCAGGATAACAAGGTCCGATATGGTGAGGGATACAGGAAACAGAGGTATGAGAAATATAGATCTCGGTGTGCTTCTTGAACCAGGTAACCATCTGGAGGAACCCTCAGTAGAAGTCCAATACAAGAAGGACAGCCAGTGGAACGAGCTAATGCCCGACGAGTACGATATAGAAAAGGTAGGTGAAAGAACTGTCAATGGTGAGGGATTTTCATTTTACGAGATAAGTATAATGAGTGACAGAGATCAGGGACTTAGACTCGACGATGGAGAAATGATCAATGTAACATACGATACAAGAGCAAACTTCGGCAGAAACAGTATAGTTACAAGGGTATCGTACTACGACTACTACGATGATGTATTTGTAAACGATGATAAGATTTCTCCTGTAAGGGTTGGTTGGGAGGCCGAGCCCATGGGTATACACAGAGATAGATGGTTCCAGGATGAAGCCATCGTCGACGAGCCTGTGAGATGGACAAGGGAAGTTACTGTAAACAATCCCAACAAGGAGCGAATGAAAAGGACTCTTCAGATATACCTTCCAGACGAGGCCTTTTCCTGTTATGTGGATGGAGAGAAGCTCGAGGTTAAGGAAAAACTCCGTCGTAAGTTTGTAAACTGGGAAGTAGACATGGGGCCTCTCCAGAGAAGAATATTTGAATTTGAATCCCATACCTCACCTGTTGTTCTCGATAAGGAAGATATAGGTATAGTTGAATCAAACCACACGTCGGTCGAGTTCATCTTCAATAAGGAATTCCGCAACTACGCACCCCATGAGTACGAGGATGTAAGCCATCTCGTTGATATACCCTACGAAAGTATAAGTTCTGTTACAATCGATGGGGAAGACATAGACTACATAGGGTCCGGCGAGAAAACAAAGATACACCTTGGATCAATTGGTCCGGGAGAGACGGTCTCTGTTGAAACAGTATACAGGGAGCTCCCGCCTATACTTGTTTTAAGTCCAGACAGCTACAGCTACACGCACAAGGAGAGTTCCGATATAACCATACTTGTTGTGGGAGAGGAGGGGCATGTCGGAGGCCATGTGGAACTCACTGTAACAGGCCCTGAACCAAGCCATAGACAGGTTTACTCCGAGTTGATACCCATGGACAATATCAGTAAGGAAATTCTCAGGACTGTGGATCTCGCCGGTCTTCCAGAAGGCCAATACAACATGAAGGCCGTTTTCAGACGAAACTTCCAGACTATTACTTCGAGGGAGTCCTCCTTCTATGTCGAAGGAAGGGATGAATTATTCGCCGTCGAGGTTTGGCATATCATAGCGGTCTTTGCCGCTGTAGTCGGATTGATACTGTCAAGACTTTACCGTAAGAAGGATCGTTATCAGGAAAGAATAGATGAAATAAGAAGAAAGGCCAAGAAAAAGCTTTAAATATTTAACTATCAAATATGAAATTGATTGCCATGAAGAAGATCGTAGCTGCTACCGCTTTTTTACTTGCTGTTGGATTTTTGAGTCTTCCGGCTCTGGCACAGACCGTTGGACCTGCTGCCTATCTCACAGAACAGGTCGAGGCACACTACAATCATAACGGGAGTATAGATAACTCTGTTACCTGGACTGAATGCGGTGATGAAAATCCATGCCGATATGGATATTCTCAGGTTGCAGTTTCAAATACACAGGATGTTCTTCAGTACATAAGAGTCAACATATCAGATACTACAGACACGGATCTTCAGTCTAGTACTGCATACAAAGGAGCACTTTCTTCTTTTGGAGAACCATGGGATAGGTCGTATCTTTACCTTAATACAACAGAAAACGACCAAAGCCTATATTATAATATAGACGACGCCGATCAGGCCCCGGTTATACAACTTTCTCTGGACTACAGTAACGTGGAGGGCGGTGAGGATCTATACAGCTCTGATAACGTAGATACACCGGTTAATACGATGGACTTCACACTGACCGTTACAAATCCTTCGACGGTCCATACACTGAATGGCGTGGACATAGCGGTTCAGTTTGATACAGAGGAGGGTTCAGTTATAGATATTACAACTACAGGTGAAGGTGCAAGTTCAAGTGATTCCAATGAAGATGGGAACCAAGACCGCGTCGAGTGGACAGGTGATATAGGAACAGATTCATCCGAGACAGTAACCTTCCAGGGTGAGATGGAAGAGCACGAGCATTTCGATGGTGACTCTGTCGATCTAGATTCAGAGGACAGGGGAGCAAGATCCTACTGGTCTGATATTGAAACACTTACAGGGAAGACCATAGAAGGTAGGTTTTCCAGAGGTCCTATAAGGCAGGGTACGGATCTATCTGAAACGGACCAGGGATGGAATGTAAGAGGTTTTATGAGAAATCTTGCAAACAACCTTACATACACAGTGCATGAGTGGGCCATTTACAACGTCACAGACCAGGGAGAGCTGGATGAGAGAGTTCAACATATGGAAGAGGGCTTCACCGAGGATATAACAGGTGAACATGGAAGAATATACACAACAGACGATGTGGCAGGAGGCGGCGAGTGGTACGACACCGACGCAGCTAAGCCTTATTATGCAACAGAGTTCAAATGGGAGGTTGTTTGGAACGATACAGATGCCGAAAACCACTTTGCATATATAAATACTACACTTGATATGCCAGTTCTCTACAAGGTTGATATGATAAACCAGAAGACCCTGGATGGTGTACTCAATCCGGGAACACAGGGCGAGATTATAAATATAACAGACAATACGACACACCAGGGTTCTACCGAGGCAAAGGCAGAAAGCGTGGATATAGTTTCAAGAATTCCAGGAACCACAGATGATGGAGAATCTCCTTCCGATTTAGGACACGGCGATGATACATTCTTTGCTGTAGACGAAGAAAGTGTACAGGTTTTCTTTGACGACGAAACCACACAGGACATAACCAACGATGTAACTGTACAGGTAACACAGCCCACAAGTCAAGGAGACGACGGTCTTGTAGAGATTTCAATAGGCAACGTCGAAGCCATCGAAGGTCTGGACAGTAATCTCAATCAGTCCGAGCAGATAAGGCTCGAGTACAGTGTATATACAAACTATACTACCGAGACTGGTAATGTATTTACCTTTGACGGTGAAAATACATATACCACAGAATCAGGAACTCCGCTTACCGAGGTTCAGCCCGAGCAGACTTTGAGTGTTTCTGCAAAGAGGTTGATAGGTTTCAAGGACCTTGTTGCAGAAGACCCGGAACAGCCTACACTGATAGATGGTGTTCTCAGAGTAGAGGTAATAGATGCAACCGATGAACAAGAGGGAATTGAAGGTATAATGTTTACAGACTACGTTCCACAGGGAACAAACTTCACAGATGGAGATGTAATAGTTGAATATTCGGACGATGGCGGCCAGACATGGACGGAATGGACCACAGAGTATCACATAGAGTACCTTGGAACAGTTGAACTGCCTTCGGGTGAGACGGTCGAAGCATATGAATACCTTGATGAACAGGACGGTGATGGATGGCATCTTAATGATAACGAAATGATAAGGGTCTCATACAAGTTCAATATAACAGACTCGGGACTTTACGAGATGCCTGCAACCCTTGCAGGTATAGACCCTGCCACAGGAGTTGAACTAGGAGCAACCGCCATAGGAGATGTCAGGGTTTCCGTTCCTGAACCTACAAGGGATCTTGATATCAGAGAAGGTGACGTTAGCCTTACAAGAAGAGTATCCGTTGGAGATATGGCAGAGTGGATGAAGCCCGTTGAAGTTTACAATCCAAATCCAAGACCTGTCCGTGGAACCTTCGAGGTTGATGTACTGAACGCAGTAGAGAGGGCATGGGTTCAGTATACAGATCAAGACGGAGAAACAGTCAGAATAGAGGGTGACCTAAGGGAAGGAGAAGATTCAATGGTACTTAAATGGGAAGAAAGGATACCTGCCTTGACTACACGCAGTTACGAGATTAGGGCCTTGACTGCACCTGTCATGGAGGTTGACAGAGATGTAGAAGTTGTTGATGAGCTACCCGGTGAGATGGTAGAGCTTGAAATGGACGTATTTGTAAGAAACTTTGCAAGGGATTCCTATGAGGAAGTAGTTTTCAACCTACCGATCCGGTATGATGATGTTATAAGTGTTGAGACAGGTTTTGGAGAAGAGCTCCAGTACACAGGAGGAGAAGCATCTACTTCTGTATTTATAGATGAAATAGGTCCAGATGAACTCAGACAGATAAAGATAAGATACAAACAGTCCTATCCTACGGTTATAGTTACACCACAGAAGGACTCGTATGATCTCGATTCACCTGTAAACATAAGTATACTGGTTATAAACGGAGGTCAGGAGATAGACAGGGCAAGACTGGAATCGGAGATAGTTGGACCGGGAAGGAACGTTGTACTGTCGGATATAGTAGAGATAGAGGATCTTGAGCCTCTTGAGGAAACGGAACTCACAGAGAAATATATTCTCTCTCCAAATCTACCGTCGGGTGACTACATGGCCAGGGTAAGTTTCAGAGAAGACTTCACAACACTGGCTTCTGGAACTGGAAACTTCTATGTAGAGGGCTCATTTGAGCCAGCCGGTGGAGCAATAACTGTGCTCTTGATCATACTGGCGGTGGCCGGTGCAGGTTATATCTCCTACAAAAGAATAGGAAGCATTAGATCAGAGAGGTGAAAATAGATGTATATATTTGGAATTAATATACCAATAATGGAGCTTCTTGTAATCTTCTGTCTCCTTGTGGTTGTATACCTAATCATATTGGAGTTCGAGTTCAGACAACAGAAGAGGATTCTTAAGGAGTTTGACGAGGAAGAGATAAAGCTTTCTCATGAGGTAAGGGAACTAAAGGAGGCAATCAACGATCTCAAGGAAGTGACAAAGAATATGAAGCCTGTTGAGGTCTAGTTCGACCAAACGATAAGCATTTTAATCCTGATACGTAGACTAATGTAGAAAGCATGAAATATGAGCACCCCCGGATGATATCTGTAGTATTTGGAGTAGTTGTTCTAGTTTTGTTTGCTGTCGTGTTTTCAGGTTCTCTTACAGGTTACTTTCTGTCGCAGGAGACATATACACTGGATCTTAACGAGTTCTCATTTTTATACAGAGAAACGTCTTTCAATGATACAGAGCCAACGAAGGATATAGACTTCCCTGATGACGGTGGAACAGAGACTTACTACGTCGATATACCTAAAAACAGCACGGTTCTGACCACAGGCGTTAATCTAACAGGTGAAATAACTACGGTTTACAAAAGGGAAATAACAGAGGCAGGTGTAGAAGGTCTTTCTGTAGGTGACGTAACAGGTGATGGAGACAATGAGATAGTTTCTGGTAGAAAGTACAGTACACAAGGCGATTCAAGTGTGTTTTTGGTAGAAGGTGACACAGGTGATATTATATGGACATACGATGAACCTCCTGCTACACATACCACATACTCCACGGATATAGGTGACGTAACAGGTGATGGAGACAATGAAGTTGTTTTTGCAAACGAGGACAACGATGTATACGTCCTTGATAAGGATGGTAATGAGTTATGGACATATACAACCGGTGGAGACGCAAGAACAGTTGAGATCGCAGATGTTACTGGAGATGAGAACAATGAGATAATAGCAGGATCAGAGGATACAAGACTTTACGTTCTTGGTGGAGAAGATGAAGTTGTTTGGGATGTATCGACCGGAGGTGTCGTGAGGGATGTAAGCACAGGAAATCTTTTACCGGACGAAGGACTTGATATTGCTGTTGCAACGGGAAACCATATCCGGATATACAACAGAACAGGTCATGAGAAGTTTTCGAAGGACACAGAGAGGACCGTTACCACTATAAAGGTGAGCAGTATTGTTGAATCCGAATGGGATGAAATTGTTGTAGGGGACGACACAGACTACGAGATAACAGTTTACAATATAACTTCCGAAGCTCCAGAGCTGGATGTGGTATGGTCAAAGTCCCTCGACTACAGAATAAACAGCGTAGAAGTTTATGATATAATAACCGAAAGTCCGTACAGTGGAGAAAAGGAGATAGTTGCAGGTACACATGACAACAAAAGGGTGCATGTTTTTTCAAATGATGGGGATCTTATATGGGACTTCCAGACCGAAAGCTATGTTCATTCGGTTACTGCAGGAAATTTGATGCCGGACCTCCAGGGAGATGAGGTTGCAGCAGGGGATGGGAATCTGTATATATTTAATTTTGAGTATTTCCCAACCAATGCTTCTCTGGATATCGGTGATCAGAGGGTATGGGAGTCGGCCGATACAAAGCTCAGGGAATCCGAAAGAGCAGAAGGTTTTGAAGAGTCAATCCAGGATTTCTTAGAAGATTGCTCTCCCGTAGAAGGAGTTTGTTCTGTTCCCTTTACCTTTGGTTCTGACTTTGCAGGAAGGTTGAATGTTTCGAATCTGGATGTAGAGTACAGATACAACGTGTCCGATATCGTAACCAAGGAAAATGCAGACTGGTCAAGAACTAGAAATATAATGGTCAATGAGTCTATAGGAAGCGAATCGATTAAACTGAACTTCGAAGAAAGGCCTGTCAACGACGTTGAAGTAAGATACATAAACGTAAGTCAGGATGCCAGTGTATGTGACTTCAATGGAACACAGTACGATACCGTGGAGACATCCGAGGGCTATGTATGTGATATAGATAGTTTTGTTCTCTATAGCACCCAGGGAGATCTTCCGGAACCTGTGGTTTTCTGGGATGATACAATGCCACAAGATGTTCCTGTTCTTATGAACTCATCGGAGCAATGGTTTACAGAGGAAACCGACGACTATAGTTGGAGAAAGAACCACACTATATGGAGTACATCGAATCAAGTTTTTGAAAATGTAACCGCAAATGCAACCATAGACGAGGAACAGGTCGCAGAGGACTCTTTCCTTGAGGTATATGTCGACGGTTTCTGGATGGATCTGACTCCAGACGAAGAGGGTGACTGTCATGGCGATGATGTAGAGTACGTAGAAAGGGAGGTAGAAGGTGAAACCTTCTACGTCTGTAAGGAGGATACAGATCAAAGTGGAGTAGTTGATTTCTTCAAATGGAAGCAGCCGGAGACATCTTCCATGAACTATATTGTGGGAGGTTCCACGAACTACAAACCTGTTATTGAAAATACCAGTGTTGATCCAGAGACCGACATTTGGGGGTCAAAATTTGACTTTTATGTGGACGTGGAAGACAAAGACGGCGATAATGTTAATGTAACACTTTTTGTAAAGCCAAATCAGTCCGGCCAGTGGATCAAAAAGGGTACAGATATGGTTGAAGGCCAAGGTACAGCAACCTTTGAGGATATACAGAGCGACATGGACTGGAGTGGTAACAGCACGTACAAATTTGAGTACTTTGACTACAGTCCCGGGGACCCTGTAGAAATATTCCATTCGCCTGTGAACACAACGGATTTCCATGGTCCCATGGGACAAAGGCACTCAGTTTCCGTGGAGCACATACAGGGCAACGAGACTTCGGTCAACAGGTCCGAGGAAACTTATTTTGAGGTAGCTGTAATTGATGAAGAAGAGGGATTTCACGAAGTTGGAGAGAATGTCAGTCTCAGTTTCTGGGTAACTGAAGATGGTGAAAGCTGGGACAGCGGAAACCAAAGCCTGACAAACGAGACGGGACATGGAACCTATAACTTTTCACCAGGGCAGAATTATTCTGTAGGATCCCAGATATGGAAGGCTGGTGTCGCGGACGATGAACATTACATGGATACAAATACAACAGAATTCTTGGTTGATATCCATGGCCTGTTGAATGTAGATATACATAAGCCATTGGACGGCGATGTGCTCCTGAGAAATACAGCATCGGAACTTCAGAGTGGGCTTGTCGACCAGTACGGCGAAAAAGTTTCTGAAGAAGGACACGATTGCTCATACTACTACAACGGAGAGGAAGCAGGTTCAGGTGGTTTCGGTGATGGGGTATGTATGTACAGTTGGGAACCAGACTGTGATGTAGATAGAGGGGGTTACAGTATTACTGTAGAAGTCGGTGGAGAAAGCCAGTTCTATACAGTTGTCGATGGAATTGACTCCTCGGATGTGGAGGTATGGGACAGTCTTGATATTAATATAACAGACCCTCAGTCGGGTTCACTTCAACACAAAAACAAAACAATAGATCTTGGGTCCGAGGTAAACGATTCCTGTGAGGGTGTGCAGATCGATGGCTACACGGCTAACTGGAGCCTTGTCAGGAAGGATAGCATAAGGATAGGTTTGACAGAGAACATGGGTTTAAACAGAACAGATGAGCCCCTAAGGATAAACGGATCTTGGCTCGAGGAAATAGGCGTTGATTTCAGTAATTGGAGAGTGAACGATACCCGGATTGTTTCAGATGGAAATGTTTCCATGGAAGTAAGACCCTGGACAGATGAAAAAAAGGAGGAACTGGACTATGAAAAGGAATATGTGGATAACTACACAGATATAGTCTTCCTTGTGGACTTAGAGACCGGGGAGAGCAGGGACTACCGGATTATGTGGAATGAATCCAACCAGCAGCCACAGGATAGGATACATTACATAGAGAATGGAGGATTTGAAGGCGGAAGTCTGTCGGGATGGAATTATACAGATGGAACGCCCGGAAGCGACGACTACAATGACTATGTTTTTATAGAAAACGATAGCTACAGTGGGAACTACTCTGCCCATGTATTTGCATTCGACGGCAAAACATATCTCAACATTACTGTTCCTGGAAAAATCAACTCGGAGTATCTCTCCCTTGTGTACAAGGCATGGGGAACCTTTGATGACGAGAGAACGGCGACTGTTTATGCCGGAGAGGGATCTTGTCATATGGACTTTGATATGGACAGGCTCAGAGAGGATGAGTCTACATGGAATTCAACCACATGCTACAATGGGTCGTTTGTAGATTCAGACTGGATATCTGTTGTTGTTGAGTACGATGGGAATGCAGGTTATGGACGCGATGCCCCACATCTTCTTGTGGATAGTATATGTATATCAGATGAGTACGGAGAGTGCCTGACACCACAGTCCGGGGCTCCTCTGGATAAGGATGTGGTTTTCAGAGATTGGGTGATGGAAGACGATGGACCGTGGGAACCCGATATCAGTGAGCTGGTGGGAGACAGGAGGCTATATGCTTCTGCAGACGGTGAATACTATGTACCGAACTTTACTACATTGAACTTTGATCTATACGGATGGTCTGAAGTAGGTGATATAGATCTGACATCCGACTACTGTACCCTTAGAGATGACTCCTGGATCTGTGGGGAGAATGCAGATGTAAGATTTGACTGCGGTGTTTATGATTCACACAGCTCCGGGGGTATAGGAGGTTATTATGTGGACTTCTACAACGATACAGATAAAATGGGAACCAACATTACCCTGGATTCCGGTTTGGGATACCACTGGTTCCAGACCTCGGAGGAAGGCGAGTACAATCTAACCTGTAACATAACAGACCAGTCCTCTGTATTTTACAATGTGACATCAACGAACGAAGGCGAACTGACATTTGTGGTTGACTCGGGCAATACAACTGGAACACTTCTCCAGGAGCCGTCATTTGAAGAGGCAGAAGACATAACCAGGTTGAACAACCATACCTTTGGTATAAATCTCACAGTCAAGAGCGAGGGAAGCCTTATGCTTTCACCCGAGATAACTGTAGACACAGAAGAAGGTATATATGTAGAGGATGTCCAATGTCCACCTCTCGACGACGGTGAAAACTGCACAAGGACAGCCGAAGTAAATGTAACACAGTACGCGGACCCAGGAACTACCGATATTAATACAACCCTCCACTGGACCAACTCCGATGGAAGTGAAAATACAACGGAGAACTCGACTATACTTGAAATCATGGACAACACTGCTCTTAATATCATGGAGGATACAGTGAACTCATCAGAATCTGCTGGTTTCGAAGGGGTCGTTGCCAACTTCTCGGTCGAAGCCTTTGGTAATACGGAAGTCGAAAATGTAACGATAAATATGACCAACGTCAGCAACGAAAACATCTACAACTGGACTTCTGTTTCGGGAAACATCGGAGATATAGAAAGAGGCCATAATAAAACAGTGGATATTAATGCCACGTTGCCCATGGACATAGAGCCAGGTTTGTATACTGCCGATATAGTCGCAAATGCTACAAACTCCACTTGCTCTCCGGAGGATAGATGCTGGGATGTTTCGGTCTTTAACCTTACTGTAGATATTCCAGACTGGTACATTGAGAAGGAACCTGAGTTTATGAACAAAACTATAGGTACAGGTGATATGGAGGGTGTTATAGGCCAGGTAGAAATTTTCAACAACATTGAAGAAAACAGTTCCTTTGATGTATATTTCGACGGTAATGGAACAGAGGGGCATACGGACTATATAACTACATCAAAGCAGACAGTAGAAGTTGCCAACCAGAGTTCTGTGATCTTAGAGGTAGTACATCAGAGAGGTGAAGAAGACTACGAGAATGGAACCTATGTTGCAGATATAACTCTGGAGCCTATAGATGATCTTATACCGTCCTACATAAACTTCACCGCTACACTGGATATAGTTGACCTAACTGTTGATGTTTTGAACCCAACCAAAGACAGCCATGAAGGTCCATTGAACGTCGGTGACGAAGTTGAACTAAGCGTAAATGTAACACGCCTTGATGATGTTGTGGATGATGACGTGGAGTTTGATGTATGGGTCGATGGTGAGATGTGTACGAAAACAGATGAACCCTTCCATACATTGTCTGCTGCATGGATTATAAAATGTGAAGTTCCGTGGGTCCCAGGTAACCCCATAAAGAACAGTATAAGGGTTGCGGCAACACACGACAACTTGACCAGTTATGGAGAGAACGAGGACTCTGTAATATACAAAGATGTTGTTTCTCCTGTATTTTCTGATGTGTACGTGGATCCTATAGACAAGGACACTGTACGCGATTATGGTTACAAGGAGATAGAGGTTGACATAACAGATAACACAGGCGTGGACGAGGCCTGGGTAGGCATAGATATACCGAATGGTGTTTTAAACATAACAGACTACGAGAGGAACGGAGATAGGTTTATATTCAATCTCACCGAGTCAGACTTTGATGGTACAGGCGGTGAAGATTTTCCCGTCGGAGACTATGACATAACTGTCTATGCCAACGATACAGGAGAGCTGGGAGAATACAGCGATCTCGGAGGAGGCCTTGTTAACAGTACCCGTGGATGGTTCAGTGTCTATGAGCCCGTTGATCTCAGAGGCAGTCTCGATAAGCCGACCGGTGACAATATATCTGCAAACTTTACCTTCTACAGAGAAGGAAGGGAGTTCTGGCCACATCCCATACATGAGTTTACAGTCGGTGAAGAAACATCCGAGTTCGACTGGGAAGTACATAGGCGTGGGTACGATATGAATGTGGAGGTATTCGGCCAGGAGATAATTTTTGAATCCCTAGATATAAACGATTCGACTTCGGGTGATGAACTACAGGATCCCCTTCAGTTTGACTATATACCCGATTCGGATGCAGCCGATGGCGCCCTTAGAACTATTTCAAGAAAGTTCCAGAATCCTATATTTGGTATTGTGGTTGAAGCAGACGAAAATCTCACATTTTCACGTAGAAATATAACCATGGATTTCTCAGGCCGAAGCCTCGGTGGAGTCCAGAACACAGAAAACCTTAGGGTTTTGAAGTGCAGTGAATGGGACTATCAATATAGAGACTGTAACATAACTTTGGGTGAGGAACACTATTTTGATTATAGCCCCAGTACACAGGAAAACACCCTAAACTTCTTGGACGAAGAACCAGGGAGTGCCTATATTCTTGCAGAGGCATGCATATCCGACGGCGAACTTATTGACTGTGCAGGATACACGCCCGATGATACAGGGGATACCGGCGACAGTGGAGGAAACGGTGCAATGCCCGGCGAAGAGGAGGATCCTTTCCCATTCGACCTCGAAACTAACCTCGATAGCGTGGACCTTTTCCCAGGTGACATGAGAAGCTTCTGGATTATGTTGACAAACAATATACATGAAAATCTAACCGTTGATCTCGAGCCTCTAGGTGATGTTTCCGATTGGTTGGAGTTTGAAGAGAGCTCGATTGAACTGGAGTCGACAAGCTCAAGAACACTGGAGATGGACCTACAGGTTCCGGTAGAAACAGGGCCTGGTACCTTTTCTGGTGATATACTTCTTTCTGCAAGAGGCAGACAGAGGACCCTGCCCTTTGAGGTTAATGTACTGGAAGAGGGCGACGAGTATCTTTCTCTTGATGTGAATATTGTTGATGATGAGGTGGAGAGAGGCGACAACGTAACCTTCCGTTTAGAGTTAAATACCGAGAGTACAAATGAGTTAGATATAGAGGCTACCTACACAGCAAGAGGCCCCGACAACAGGACAGTGGTTGAAGCAGGAGAAAATGTGACGTTTACAGGCAGTTATTCGGGCTTCAGACAGATGGAGATACCCGAGGACACGGAACCCGGTAAATATAACTTAGAGGTATGGGCCAAGTTCGACAACAAAGGTGTGAGAGACATGCAAACATTCCATGTACTTGAAACTTTCTGGGCAACTACAGCAGGCCAAGCACTTCTTTTCCTTGGGCTCCCGATTGCTATACTGGCTATAGTCATAAGCACCGTTCATCTAAAGGGTAAGTATAAAGAGTGGAAGAAGGCCAAGGAAGAACAGCAGAGGTATCTTTTCCCGGTAGATGATAATGCAATACCACAGAAGAGCGATAGATCCTTCTGGATAGGAAAGCTTGCAGGAGGCAATAAAAAGGCATACTACAATCCCGACGACCTAAAGACACATGCCCTGGTTGCAGGTGCCACAGGCGCAGGTAAGTCGGTTGGTGCCTCTGTCTTTGCAGAGGAGGCTTTGGATCAGGGAATACCCGTCGTTGTATTTGATCCCACAGCCCAGTGGACAGGATTTGTCAACCAGTGCGAGGACGAGGAGCTTCTTAAGCACTACAGTCACCACGGAATGGACAAGAGAAAAAGGAGAAGCTATCCTGGTATGATACACAAGATGGATGATCCAGACAGGGATATAGACTTCCAGGAGCTTACACAGGAGGGTGAGATAACGGTTTTCACATTAAATGAACTTTCCACCGAGGAGTTCGACAGGGCAGTGAGAAATATAATAGACTCGATGTTCGAGATAAACTGGGAGGAGTCCGAGGAGCTTAAACTTGTTGTGGTATTCGACGAAGTTCATAGGCTTCTTGAGAAGTACGGCGGTAAGGGTGGCTACAAGGCACTTGAAAGGGCATGCAGAGAGTTCAGAAAATGGGGAATAGGTCTTATAATGTGTTCACAGGTTCTGGCTGACTTCAAGGAGGCTATAGAGGGTAATGTTCTAACGGATGTCCAGTTCAATACAAAGGCTATAAAGGATATAAGAAAAGCAAAGGACAAGTACGGAGAAAAGTACGCTAAAAGGATAACAAGACAGGGTATAGGTGTCTGTATGATGCAGCACGCCCAGTATAACGACGGTGATCCGTGGTTTGTGAGGTTCAGGCCCACGTGGCACAATCCACACAAACTCAAGGAAGAGGAGCTGAAGAAGTACGAGGAGTTTGCCGAGAAGCTTGACGAACTCGAAGCCAAGGTCGATGATATGGATGACAGAGGCGAGGATGTCTTTGATCTTAGAACATCTCTGAGAATGGCAAAGAACAAGCTTAAGTCGGGTAACTTCAGGATGACCGAAATTTACATAAACTCCCTTGAGGATAAATTAAAGTAGGTGAACAGATGGCCGAAGACGATATAGAGGACTTGGTTGAAGAAGACACCGAGGACAGGGAAAACGTCATTAGCAAGGAAGAGTTTGATGAGATAGAGGAAGAGGAAGGAGGTCTTGTTGTTGAAGACGAAGACAAGGATGTCGAGGAGATACCCGATGAGGCCAGTAAGTTAGATAAGCTAACGATGCGTATAGACAAGCTTGAAGCAAAGCTTGAGATGGTGCAGGATGAAAGGTCTGGCTTTCAGGATCAGATACAGGAGCTGTCCGGTCAGATAGGTGAACTGAGATCCAGTCTCATGGACAGAGAGAGGGACTTTGACGATCTCGAAGGAGACTTCGGCAGAATAAAGGAGATATTCGAAGAGATACAGCCTGGTAGGTTTGAGAAAAAACTGCAGAAGAAGGAGGAAGAGATCTCAAAGAACGAGGCAAGGATTGAAGAGTTTGACGAGCAGTTTAAAGTTCTCAAGGAGAAGATAAGGGACGTCGATAAGAAACTAAGTGGTATAAAGGATGTAGAAAATATAATAGATCTTTCAAACAAGATAAACAAGAAGCTTGATGAGATAGACGAAAACAAGAACTATGTTGAGAGGAAGGCATCCAAGATAGAAAATATATTTTCTGAGATATCCAACAAGGTCAGTGAGTTTGAGAACTACAAGGGAAAGATAGATTCCAACAAGGAGACTATAACGGAGCTTATGAGAAGTGTGGATAAGATAGATATTAAGACAGAAGATATGGTAAAAGAGGACGATCTCAAGGATCTGAGGAAGGAACTGGAGAGAAAGATAGAGGAAACAGATGAAGAGGTCGAGAACAAGGTATACGAGATAAGTGATCTCGTCGATGAGATGCTCTCAAACATTGATTCTAAAAATCTAAAGGAAGCTCTGGGAGAATACAAGGAGGTAAGGAGTATGTTCGGGGAAGTCCTGGAGCAAAACAAAAAACTGAAGGAACGTCAGAGGATGTTACTGAAGGCCCTGAAGGCTGTAGGTGATGTAAATGTCAATTAGAGATATATTTGAAAAGTTTAAGGAAACGGACTTCGAAGGCGACGGCTTTGCAGAGGAAATAGAGGAAATAGTCGAAGGTCCGACTATAGAAGATAAACTACAGAGTATTTATGAAAAGCAGAAACAGATGGAGGAGGATATTTCCAGTTTAAAGGCATGTGACGGGGATCGTCGTTTTCCAGAAGACAGACCGATAAAATCTCCTGCGGAGTCCTCAGATGAAGAGGGAAGGGGACCTGTTTTTGAGGCCAGAAAAAAAGAGAGATCCGTTGATGGAAATAAAGTAGATACAGGATCTTCACCCCGGAGCAGAAGCCAAAGAAGTAACGACAGATTAGAAGAACTGAAGAACAGGCTCAATACAACAGGAGATAGATTAGACGTTGGTAATGATATTCCAAGCGGTATGAAGAGATGGATACGTAGGAATCTCAACAGGGGATTTACCCCCGAGCAGCTCAAGAGATCTCTGGACAAAAACGGCCAGGATCCGGGTATGGTTGATAGGTATATGAACAACACCGGTAGGTAGTTTTGCCCGGACCTGAACTCCATGTACTTAAAACTTGTTCTTTAACTGTTACATGTAACGGGTGGGTATATGGACAGAGGTATTTTGGTTACAGTATTTTTTGCAGTCGTCTTAGTTTTATCCGCTTTATTTTATTCGGGTTCTTTAACAGGGCGTTTTATGGGTGATAGTGGTGGGTATGGTATTCCTACCGAAAACGAAACACAGGAAAAAACCTTCGGCAGGGAGACTACATATAGAGTAAACTACTCCGATGTTGTTGACTTTGTGATGGAAGACGGAACATATCTTAACAACTATAGCGAAGACTACGTTTGCCAGGACTTTGCCAACGATGTTGTAGGGAATGCACTGGGTGAAGGTATAGGTGCATGTACAGTTTTTATAGACCATGAAAAGGGTTCCCATTCTATAGTTGCCTTTGACACAGCGGATCAAGGGGTAGTTTTCCTTGAGCCCCAGACAGGGGAGTTTGCAGTGGAGCCGACGGAGGGAGAGGACTACTGTGATCTGGTTGGATGGAACTGCACATGGCGCATAAGAGAAATTAAGCACTGTTTCAAGTAAACAGTGGTGCGGGGGGTGAGATTCGAACTCACGAAGCACCTACGTGCACAGCGCCCTCAACGCTGCCCCTTCGGCCGCTTGGGTACCCCCGCCTTATGACTATAACTTTGGTCACATAGTTAAAAAGTTTACTTTGGATATCTTTTGTTTTCATTAAGCTTAAATTCATGGGTTGTAAAGGTGAAAATATGTCCAAGCTCCGTAGGGCCATGGATCTCCTCAAGGAAGAATACGGTGTCCCTGTAGTGGACCGGAGGGATGACCCGGTTGACTCTCTGATCCAGGTTATACTTTCCCAGAATACAAACGATACAAACAGAGACAGGGCCTACAGAAGTCTTATGGAAAGATTTCAAAGCCCGGGTGAGATAAAGGAGGCCAGTGTCGATGATATATCCGATGCGATATCAGTTTCGGGCCTTCATAACATCAAAGCAGAAAGGATAAAGAGTTGTCTCAAGGAGATAGAAAGAATGCGTGGGGATCTCGATCTTGGTTTTCTTGCAAGTATGGATGTTCAGGAGGCCAAGGAATGGCTGAGAAAACTGCCTGGAATAGGACCCAAGAGCGCAGCAGTTGTACTTAACTTTACATTTGGAATGGAGACCTTCCCTGTGGATACACATGTCTTCCGGGTTTCCAGTAGGCTGGGTCTCGTTCCGGATGGTTCGACGAGGGAGTCCGCCTATGATATCCTCGAGGATATGGTTCCAGGAGAGAGAAAACAGGAGTTTCATATAAATCTGATAAAGCACGGAAGGAAGATATGCAGGGCCCGAAGTCCAAGATGCAAAGAATGTGTTCTTAACTGTATATGTGATTATCCGGAGGTAGATTTATGTTAAGGTTTAAGTACTTTAAGTACAATCTTCTTTGGAACAGGAGCATATAACTTCATTCGTCCTCAGGTCGTCTCCTGGATCTGTAAAAGTTTTTAAAGGTTGGGTGTAATAAGTATTTGGAAAAAAGAGAGATGTGGCATTTCTTGCCATTTCAATAATAAAAAATGAACGATTGGTGAATAAATATGGGAATGATGCCGAAGCAAGGAAAGATGGGTTACGACAGGGCTATAGTTACGTTTTCGCCCGATGGACGTCTTTTCCAGGTAGAGTATGCAAGAGAAGCTATAAAGAGAGCTGCTACATGTGCTGGAATAAAGTTTGAAGGTGGTGTTGTTCTTGCTGGACTCAGGCCGTGTGATAAACTGTCAGATGACCGTGGCAGCAGGAAGGTACATCAGCTTGATGAGCATATAGGAGCCGCATCAGCTGGACTGGTTGGAGATACAAGGGTTCTTGTCAACCAGGCAAGACAGCAGGCACAGGTTTACAGGGTTTCATACCAGGAAAAGATCGATGTCAGATCGCTTGCAGAAGAGATAGGCGATTTCAAGCAGCAGCACACACAGTACGGAGGTCTTAGGCCCATGGGAGTTTCATTTTTGATCGGTGGCGTCTACAAAGGAGAGCCTATGGTTTTCGAGACAGACGTCGGTGGGGATATCTATGGATGGAATGCCCAGGTCATAGGAAAGGGAAGAAAGGAAGGAGAGGAGCTCCTTGAAGAAGAATGGAAAGAAGGAATGACAGAGTCAGAGGCAAAGGATCTCGCCATAAAGGTGCTTGGAAAGGGCAAAACAGATATAAACAAAAACACTGTAAAGATGGCAGTTATTACCGAGGAAGGAGGCTTCCGATACTTAGACGAAGGGGAGTGCGAAGAGCTCCTGTGATCCGATGATATCTATAGACGATGCCGTTATAGCTCGTCTTGATTCGTACGGAGAACATTTCGAGGTCCTTGTTGACCCCGAGAAGGCATTGGAAGTCAAGGACGGTGAGGACGTTGATCTCGACGATCTTATCGCGGCCGATGAGATATTTGTAGATGCCGACAAGGGAAAGAGGGCAGGTGACGTGGATCTCAACAGGATCTTCGGTACAAATGATCACAAGGAAATAGTATATAAGATAATAAGAGACGGCGAAGTTCAACTGACAACCAAGCAGAGAAAAGAGATGCGTCAGGAGATGAGGAAGAACATTGCAGCGACCATATCAAGACGGGCCGTCAATCCACAAACAGGTAAGCCACATCCTCCGAAGAGGATAATGAATGCAATGGATGAGGCAGGAATCCACGTTGATGAGATGAAGGACGTGGAAACCCAGGTTTCGGATGCGTTGGACAAGATAAGGGCCATACTTCCAATATCTGTGGAGGAGGTGGAGATAGCAGTCCGGGTACCTGCTGAGTACGCCGGTCAGGCCTCCGGTAAGTTAAGGGACATAGGCGATATAAAGAAGGAGGACTGGGGAAACGATGGTTCGTGGAGGGCAGTTGTAAAGATGCCTGCAGGACTTCAGGACAAGTTTTATAAAAGGGCAAATTCAGTAACAAAGGGTAAAGTCGAGACAAAAATAATTGATAGTTGATGAGGTGAAATAAATGGGAAAAAAATTAGTTGAAGATAAATCAAATGTGCTTCCAGGAGACGTTTTAGCCGAGGGTGACTACCTGTCCGGTAGAGGCACGTACAAAGAAGACGGAAAAGTAAAATCGAGGGTTCTTGGAGTTGCGAGAACCGATAAATCAAAAATCAGTGTTATACCTCTTACAGGAGGATATATCCCAAAGGAAGGTGACAAGGTAGTAGGAAAGGTTTCGGGTATAGGCCCAAGCCACTGGTGGATAGAACTTGATTCGCCCTACGATGGATACCTTTCACTTGCAGAGGGATCAGATGAGTTTATAGATCTTGATGAAACAGATCTTTCAGATGTATACGATATCGGTGAGATAATCTATACAGAGGTCATAAAGGTCACCAGCGAAAAGGATGTCAAACTTTCGATGCAGGACAGAATCTGCAAGAAGCTGAGTGGCGGAAGGATCGTAAGGATAAGTCCAAGCAAGGTGCCGAGACTCATAGGAAAGGGTGGTTCGATGGTGGAGATGATAAAAGACAAGACAGGTTCCAGGATAATCATAGGTCAGAATGGAATTGTCTGGGTCAGTGGAGGCGAAGAAGACCTTGCTCTTGAGGCTATAAAAACCGTTGATAAAAAAGGCCATGGTGATGGCTTAACAGAAAAAGTTGAAAAAATACTAAACAGAAGGTGAAAAATATGAGCAAAGATAAGAAACTACTGAAGGATGGAAAGAGAATAGATGGAAGAGGAATTGGTGATCTCAGAGAGATGGAAGCAGAAGCAGGCATATTCAAGCGAGCAGACGGTTCCGGATACTTCAGAATGGGAGGAACAGAAGCAGTTGCTGCGGTATTTGGACCAAGAGAACTACATCCAAAACACAGACAAAAACCAAAGAGAGGGATTTTACAGTGCAGGTACAATTTGACTCCATTTTCAGTTGAAGATAGAAAGAGACCCGGACCTTCCAGAAGAGGTAAGGAAATCGGAAAAGTATCGGAAGGAGCACTTTCGTCTACAGTATTTTTGGAAGAGTTTCCTACTGCAACGATAGATGTCTATATGGAGGTCATATCGGCCGATGCAGGAACGCGTTGTGTTGCACTTAATGCCGCCTCTATCGCCCTTGCAGATGCAGGGGTACCGATGAGAGGACTTATATCTGCATGTGCAGCAGGAAAGATAGAAGATACACCGGTTCTTGATCTGAAGGGAGAAGAGGACAAAGATGGACAGGTTGATCTTCCAATAGCGATGAACGTTGATACAGATGAAATAACACTTTTGCAAATGGACGGAATGACAGATACAGAAGAGATGGACGAGATGCTTGAACTTGCAATCAAGGGTTGTAAAAAAGTTGCTGAAAAACAGAGAGAAGCTTTAATGAAAACATTTGAGGATTCAAGATGATGGATATAACTGAAATTGAAGAACAGGCTGCCTTGGACAAGATAAAAAGCGGCAAAAGACTAGATGGAAGAGACCTGAAGAAGTTCAGAGACATAAAGGTAGAAACAGGCGTTGCGAAGAAGGCCGAGGGTAGTGCCAGGGTCACTTTTGGTGACAGTAAGGTCATAGTAGGTGTCAAGTTCGGAGTTGGACATCCATTTCCGGATACACCCGACGAGGGCATACTGATGGTTAATGCAGAACTTGGACCGATGGCATCGCCTAACTTTGAATCCGGACCACCTGGAAAGGAAGCTACGGAGCTTTCGAGGGTTATAGATAGAGGTTTAAGGGAGTCAGAAGCACTGCCTCTTGAGGATCTTTGTATCGAAGAAGGAGAAGAGGTCTGGAAGGTTATGGTCGACATACATATTCTTGACCATGACGGCAATCTGATGGATGCTTCTGCACTTGGAGCCATAGCGGCTCTTATGGAGGCAAAGATTCCTGGATATGAGGATGGAAAGGTTCTCAGAGAAGAGAAACACGACTTCAAGATAAGAAGGACTCCGATAGCCTGTACCGTTGCTAAGGTCGGCGACAGATACATAATCGATCCAAGTTTGGTCGAGGAAGAGATTGTAGACGGTATGGTGACGGTTACATGGACAGAAGAAGAGCTCTGTTCCCTTCAGAAGAGAGGAAATGGTGGGTTCAAGAAGGACGAACTGATTGAGATATTTGAGCTTGCCAGGGAGAAATCCGATGAACTCAGGAAAATTATAGAGTGATAGGATGAAAGACGAGGGCAACAGTGCAAAGAGATATGGAGCAAGGTACGGCAAGAGGATAAGGAACAAGGTCTCCGAAGTCGAGAAGGACCAGAAGAGTAACCACGAATGTCCTGAATGTGGATTTCTTTCTCTCAAGAGAGAAGCCAAGGGAATATGGAAGTGTAAAAAGTGCGGTAACAAAATAGCCGGTGGTGCATGGAGACCTAAGACGAAGGGAAAGAGCATGGTCCAAAGGGTTCTTGAAAAGGCAGGTGAGGAATGATGACCTACAAGTGTATGAAATGTGAGGAAGACATAGAGAAGGACGATCTCAGAAGAAGAATCAGATGTCCTTTCTGTGGATATAGAATCCTTAAGAAGAAAAGAGCTGCCGGCGTAAAGAAGATAAAAGCCAGGTAGAATGAAAGCAGAACTAGATCTTGATTTAGAATCACCCAAGATAGTAAAGGAATCCATTGAGGTTGAAAGTGACGGATCCGATTCGATCGATGTTACTATTGATGTAGATACCGGCCTTTTGGTGAGTATAGAAGCAGACAGGCTGTCTAACCTCAGGGCAGGTATAAACACTATATTTAGACTTATAAAAACATCGGAGAAAGCAATAAGGAGGTGAAAAATATGCCACAGAATCCACAAAACTTACCACCAGAAGCTCAGCAGATGATTGGTGAGCTACAGCAGAGTCAGCAGCAGCTGCAGCAGATGGAGCAACACAAGATGGAGTTAAGAGCCCAGAAATCACAGATAGACAAGGCTGTAGAAGCTCTGAAAGAAACAGGAGAAGACGAAGAGGTTTTCAGGGTCGTCGGACCGACTGTAATAAAGTCAAACAGAAACGATCTTCTCGAAGATCTCGAAGAGAAGCAGGAAACCCTTGAAGTCAAAATGAACTCACTTGAAAAGAAAGAGAAGAACATAGAAGACAAAGCAAGGGAAAATCAGGAAAAGCTGAGAGATCTAATGTCTGGTGGAAACACAGAAGAAGCCGGATAAAAATCCCTTCTTATTATTTTTCTAAAGAGGAAGATTTTATGGAATTCTATGATGTATTAGAAGAGTCAAAGGATGTCGTTATTCTGACGCATCACAATGCAGATATAGATGCAGTTGGTTCAGCCATAGCACTTTTTGAGTTTATGGGTGATAGATCTCGACTTGCAGTACCAGATACGGTTTCAAGAGGTGCACGGGATCTTGCAGATGGATACGACTTCGAGAAAAGTCCTTCGCTCGAGAACTGTGATACACTGGTTATACTTGACTGTCCATCTTCTGAACAGATTGATCCCGTCGATGTAGAGGGCTTTTCGGGAAAGACATTGTTGATAGACCACCATTCACAGGGAAATCTCTACGATATGGTTGATATAAAATACACCGATTCGGATGCTAGGTCGACATCCGAACTTGTATATGAGCTTTTGAAGGACAGATGGAACTTCAATGAAAGTGCATCCGAGGCATTGATATGTGGCATTGTTGCAGATACTTCGCATCTAAGATTTGCAGATAAAAAACAGTTCCGTTACATCTCCGAACTTCTACCTCTTTCTGATAAGAACTACTCGGATATACTTTCGATACTGAGTACACCCGTGGACCGTTCAGAGAGAATAGCAAGGCTCAAAGCTGCTTCTAGAATGAAAAACTATGATATAGGCGGAAAGATCGTTTCATTTTCCCATGTGGGTTCCTTTGAGGCGGCAGCAGCACGTTCCTTTCTTAAGATAGGTGCAGATGTTGCGATAGTTTTTTCCCAGAGAGATGGTGGTGTAAGGGTCAGTGGTAGATGTAGAAGGGGGCTTACAGACGAGATTCACCTTGGTGAAGATCTTTTTGCCAAGATAGAGGATACATTGGATGGTTCTGCCGGTGGACATGATGCAGCGGCTTCGGGAAACGGGACAAATATGGATTATGATGAGGTTATAGAAGAGATGATAGAAAGGCTAGAAGGGATTTTCGAGGCCGATTCAAAGAAGCTGTAGAACGAAAAGTTTTTTATACTTAAATTTTCATAAGTTGATAGACTGAAAGGTCTTTATGTACAGACAAAAAACGGTGATCTTTATGGAAGAAAATCTGGAACATGTAGTTGATATGTTGAAGCAGGTATCAGAAGATAACTCCGTTCCCAGGAACATACAGAAAGAATGTAAGAAGTGCATAGAGGTAATAAGAAACGACGAAGAAGAACTCTCGGTCAGGATAAATTCATGTACCTCGTGTTTGGATGAAGTAGCAAACGATGCAAACATACCCATGTATACCAGAACACAGATATGGAACATAGTTTCGATACTCGAATCGGTCGATAGGCAGTAAGAAGTGGATAGTTTTATATAACTCGATGGAAAAAAACTAAAAGGGTGAGAACTTTGGCACTCAAAGATATTTTAGGAAAGAAAGAGGAAAAGATCGAAGACGTGGATCTTCTTGAACTCTCTGAAGAGGTAAGCGAAGGAGAAGTCAGAGCTGTTCCTATAGAGGTAAAGGAGCTTGAGGAATACAAGGACGCAGAGGAAGTACAGAAGTCAATCAGAGAGGGTAGAATTGTTTTTGTTAAGATAAAGAGAATCAAGGAGAAGGACATGTCGGATCTTAAAAGAGCAATTGAGAGAATAAGGAAGACATGTACAGCTGTCAGCGGAGATATTGCCGGTATAGACGAGAACTACATCGTCGTCGCTCCTAGCTACGCTAAAGTAGTCAGGGACGAAGAGTAGAGGAAGTTGTTCAGAACTTATTCACAAATCTACTAAATGCTGTACTTATTCCTTTCTTTTTAAGTCTATATCCATAGATTACTCCTATTGCCAACCCTGAGAGATGCGCGGAGTTTGCTATTGGTCCTCCTCTTGGTAGCAGAAAGAGATCCCAGAGGGCGAATATAAGAAGAGCATGTCTTATTTTCAGTGGAAATATAAACCATATTAGAACTCTTATCTCTGGTGCTATTATTGCGAGTGTGGCAAATACACCGAATACAGCTCCCGATGCTCCTACGGCTGGTATAAACTGCCCTGTTGCGTAAGAAAAGGCAGTGAAACCTACGTTGCCTACGATACCGGCCAGAAGAAACAGTTCCAGGAACTTCTTTCCACCTATTCTTCTTTCAAGCTCCCCGCCGAAGAAAAATAGAACCAGCATGTTTACAAAGAGATGCCATGTATTCCCATGTAGAAAGATGGATGTTACAACTGTCCATGGTCTACTGAGGATCTCGCCTAGCTCGGGGGATAGCCACAGATACTCGGTGAATCCCGATATAGATGCCTGTATTATAAACATAACAAAGCATACAGCTATTATTGAAAATGTGTAGTTCTTTTTTATTCCTCCAAGAAAAAAGGATACAGACGATGGGGATTTCTTGTCTTTTGATGAACCTGCCTGGAAGGGTTCGTACACAACCTTTCTGTCATTTTTTGCGTCTTCTTTGTACCTATCCAGACCCACGCATTCATGACTTTCCGGAAGTCTGTGTGTTGAGCAAAAAACGTCGCCACAAAATTTGCATTTAAAGGGTATATCGGCTTTTTCTCCACAGTAGCTACAGTCAGCCATATGGATACATTGTTTTTGAGATTAAAAAATGAGAAGCTATTTGAGACGTATAGTTTCTAGGTTTTTAGGTGGTATCGTCTCTCTGTTGAATATTTTGTGCAGTGTTCTGGCCATCTGTATGCAGCTGTTTTCGTCACCATGTACAGTAAGTGTCTTATTTGGCTTGCTTTTCAGCGAGTTTATGAAGTTTATGATCTGGTTCCTGTCCGAATGTCCGGATAGTCCGTCTACTGTACCGACCTCAAGGTTCAGTTCTACTACCTTTCTTTTCCCCTTTCTCTTTACAGGTATCTCATCCCAGCCCTTCTGTATTCTTCTTCCCAACGTTCCTTCGGCCTGGTATCCTACGAACACAAGCATATTTTTTTCATCGGGTCCAAACTCCTTTAGATACTCCATTACAGGACCTCCTGTAAGCATTCCCGATGTAGACAGCACTACTGCAGGATCCGGGGAGTTTATCACCTCATCCCTTTCTTCTCTGGAGGCTACTCTGTGGAATATATCCGATGTAAGTGGATTGTGGTCTTTGTGGAATATCTGGTGCTGTATCTTTTTGTTCAGGTCTTCTGGATATGTAGTATGTATAGCAGTTGCATCCCACATCATACCTTCAAGGTATACAGGTACATCTAGTCCGTTCTTCCTTGCTTCTTCGTCTAGTATACACATTAGTTCCTGTGCCCTTCCTACGGCAAATGAAGGTATCAGAACCTTTCCTCCACGATCTATTGTCTTTTTAACGTATTCAATAAGTTGCTTCTCTGCTTCCTTTCTTGACGGTTGTATTGCGTCGTCTTCACCGTATGTGGATTCTGTTATTAGGGTTTCTATTCTCTGGAAATCTGTCGACGATTTACCAAAGAGTTTTGATTCGCCGAAGTTGTAGTCGCCTGTGTAGACGAGGTTGTGATCACCTTCTCCTATGTGGAAATGTGCAAGAGCTGAACCCAGTATATGTCCAGCATTTTCAAGCGTAAGTCCTACGTCTGGTGTTATATCACTCACCTGTCCATAGTCGAGGGCTATAGAATGTTTTACTGCCTTTTCGACGGATTGCGACGAATAGGGAACCTCGTTTCCCTCTCTCTGTGCAACATCAAGGTAGTCCAGGCAAAGAAGTACCATAAGGTCCCTTGCTGCTGAAGTCATGTAAAGTGGTCCGTCGTAACCATATTCATAAAGGTAGGGTACAAATCCTATGTGGTCCAGATGTGGATGTGATACAACAACTGCATCCAACGAGTTTATAGTTCCTTCGGGTACCTGTAAGTAGGGATACTCGTGTTTGTTACCTGGTTTTATTCCACAGTCTATCATTATCCTCGAGTGTGGCGTCTGGAGAACAAAGCAGCTCCTTCCTACTTCCCTGCATCCTCCAAGACACGATACCCTTGCCCATTCGACCTCCTCTACTTCCTTTGAGTGGATCCTTTCTCCTATCTTGTTCAGAAAGTCTTTGCGCCACTCGGATTCCTGATACAGCACCTTTCTTACAGTATCAACAATATCCGATGAGATCTCAGGTGCTATCTTTACCTGGGGTTTCCAAACCGTATCTTTCTTTATCTTTTCAAGCGTTTTTCCGCCCTTGCCTATAACAAGGCCTGGCTTCAGTGCTTCTATTATTACCTTACCGAAGCCTGGTTGGAATGTTATTTCTTCAATTCCTGCCTCCTCGGGAACCTCCTTCTCTATGATATTCCTTGCATTTTCTATGTCCTTCCTTATAGATGGGTCGGGTCTGAGCTCTATTCTTTTTTTGAGTTTTTTGACAAGTTTTTTTATGAACTTGCCGTTGCTCTTAAACATCTCCTTGTTTTTTGTGTAGAGAACTATGTCACTTCCCTCGAAGCATACCTCTGAGATCATTGCGTCGCCGGGAAGTCCTTCTTTTACTTTATCTATAATTTCCATCAAAACACCTACAGAAAATCCATAAGGAAGACATAACCAGAGAGTTTATTTTGCTAGGTACTGTTCTACTTCCTCGTCTTCGAGTACATGGCATCCTTCTTTGTCTATTACCATTACTGAAAAGCCGTTTCCGGAGGCTATATCCCTTTCTGATGCACTCTTTACAGATCTAATTGCAAGACTTACAGCTTCATCCCTTGGCATCTGTTCTCTGAAACCATCCTCGAGAAGCCCGTATGCTATCTGTGATCCTGAGCCAGTTGCGTAGAATGTATCTTCGCCTAAAATACCTCCTGCTGGATCAAGTTGGTATATTTCACCCTTCTCATCTTCGTGGTTGTATCCACCGAGTATGAAAAGTCCCATGTAGGGAAGAGCCTTTGATCCCTGGAGTATATTCGCCATTAGGCTTGCTACGGTCTTGGGACTCATTCTCCGATCCTTTCTGTACTTGAAAAGATTTGTTTCAGCCTTCATGTAGCGTACCACGGTCTGTACGTCACCTACTGAACCTGCTGTTGTTATGCCTATTCCATCGTCTATTTCGTATACCTTTTTAGCATTTTTACCCGAAACCTGGTAGCCCATGGAAGCCCTTTTCTCTGTTGCCAGAACTACACCACTGTCATACTCCAAAGCAACAGTTGTCGTTCCGGTCTTTACTTCTTCCTGTCCGTTTTTGTTCATGCTTTGCATTTTGGAACCCTCTGATATAATCCAGAAGATTTAAAACCATATTTTTTGAAACTTGAGAATACAACTCCCAAGAATCATACTCTCTTTTATAATAAAAGTATTTAAAGTTTTTCCCTCATCTTGATTTTGCGAAATGTACCCAGTGATTTGCCCTTTCATCGCACCTTACGCATTTTTTGTCTTCTGGTTTGTCGTACTTGAAGGGTATATTGGTTATCTTGGCCTTTGTATCGTCCTTGACTATGTCTTCACATACTTGTTTGCCGCACCAGGGAGCCTTTACAAAGCCACCCTTTTCCTTTATTATCCTCTTTAGTTCCTCATAATCTTCGGTCTCTCTTGTATTTTCCTCCATAAACTCCTCTGCCCTTCTGTAAAGCCTTTTTTGCATTTCTTCCAGCTCCTCTTTGACCTTCTTTTCTATTCCTTCGACCTTCACAGACGTCTTTTTGCCTGTGTCCCTTCTCACAAGTGTTACTTCTCCGTCCTCTACCTCGTTGCTTCCTATCTCTATTCTCAGTGGAACGCCCTTTACTTCCCATTCGTTGAACTTCCACCCAGGTGTCTTGTGGTCGCGGTTGTCTATCCTGCAATCTTCTACTTTCTCGTTTACCTCTTCTGCCATTCCGAGAACCGATTTCCTTTCTTCCTCGTTATTGTATATGGGTACGACGACTGCCTTTGTAGGTGCAAGCCTTGGTGGTATAACAAGCCCACAGTCGTCCGAATGCATCATTATCATAATTCCTATCTGCCTTGTGCTGAATCCAAAGGTGTTCTGATGTACGTTTTTCTCCTCTCCGTCCTCATCTGTAAAGGTTATACCGAAGGCTTCGGCGAAGTTTTCGCCGTCGTAGTGGAACGACGGACCTTGTATAGCCTGTCCGTCTGGTAGTAGATGTTCCAGTGAGTAGCTGTTAACAGCACCATCGAACTTCTCCTTCTGGGTCTTTGTTCCTCTTACACACGGTAAAGCCATCCTATCCTCACATATTTCCTGATAGGCATCCAGTACACTCTTCTTGTCCTTCAGTGCTTCTTCTTTGGATGCGTAGGCGCTGTGTCCTTCCTGCCATAAAAATTCACGGGTTCTCAGGAAGGGTGTTGCGTGCTTGAACTCCCACCTAACTACATTGTTCCACTGGTTAATTTTGAGTGGTAGATCACGGTGTGATCTTATCCAGTCCTTATATGAGTCGTACATTATCGCCTCTGATGTGGGCCTTACAGCCAGTTTCTCATCCAGTTCAGAGTTTCCGGCTCTTGTTACCCATGCGACCTCTGGGTTGAAACCTTCGAAATGTTCTGCCTCCTTTTCAAGGAGCTTATCGGGTATAAACAGGGGAAAATAAGCGTTCTCCACGCCGATATCTTTGAAAAGTTTATCCAGACCTCGGCGAACGGTTGTCCATATTGAATACGAAAGAGGCTTTAAAACAAAACATCCACTGACGGACGTGTAGTCTGCAAGCCCTGATTTTGTAACTACCTCTCTGTACCATTCGCCTATATTTTCTTTCTTTGAAGTCGTTATACCCAAATCTTCAGACATATCTATTCCTCCCACTAGAGAAGTTTAACAGCATTTTCTTACCATAGTGGAACGTATCCACCTGCCATCTCAATCACTAGACCTAAACTTGTTGTTTTATACTTATAAGCTTTCAGGACTGCATCTTTTCGAGAACATGTCCCAATTTTTCGATCTCTTGTTGGTAACTGCCTAGATCGCCTTCTCTTAGATATCCCATGGCATCTTCGTAGTGTTTTGTAGCCCTCTCCAGGAGATCTGTATCTACATCGTCTTCTATAGGATCTTTCGGTGTCTCGATCTCTTCAAACTCACCGAAGATATCCATAAGAGCCTGTTCAAGAGTTGGCTGCATTGATATTTTCTCGCCGTAGGCTACTATAACCCTTCTGAGTTCAGGTATTGATTCCTCGTATCCTTCCAAGAAGACAGGCTCAACATACAGTACGGAGTCCTTTATAGGTATTACAAGGAGGTTACCTCTTATGACCTCGCTTCCTCTTTGATCCCAAAGGGTGAGCCTTTCGGAGATCTCGGAGTCCTGGTCTATTCTCGATTCAATCTGGCTCGGTCCGTATATGAGCTCGTCCTTGGAAAACCTATATAGAAGTGTTTCGCCATAGTTTGGCTCGTCACTTTTGGCTCCCAGCCATGCGACCATATTGGGTCTACCCTCAGGCGTAAATGGAAGCATCAGGGTGAACTGTGTCTCGTTCTGTTCGGGAAGTTCAAGAGTTATATAGTACGGCTCCATCTTCTGCATCCTTCCTCTATAGCTTTCTTTGGGTATCTCCCACTGATCTTCCCGATTGTAGAATGTCCCTGTGTCGGTCATATGGTAGGTTGATAGTATCTCTGCCTGTATTGTGAAGAGGTCTTGTGGATATCTTATATGTTGTCTCAGGTCACTGTCCATATCGTCTTTGTCGAGGAAGAGATCAGGAAATATGTTTCTGTAGGTTTCTGCGATTGGATCGTCTTCTACTATATGGTACCTGGTATCTCCGTTGTATGCATCTACTGTTATCTTAACAGAGTTCCGTATATAGTTTATAGATCCAAGTGGTTCGGAATAGGGGTGCATGTCCGATGTTGTATACGAGTCGTAGATCCATGATATTCCACCGTCGTGTATAACAGGGTAAGGATCATCGTCGTACTGTAGGAAAGGCGCGATCTTTCTTACCCTTTGGTTTATGTTTCTTCTTATGATTATCTCTGATTCCGGTTGTATCGCATCTGAAACAAGAAGGCGTATGTCACCAAGAACTATTGAAAAGACAAGTCTGTCCAGAAGGCCCATTTCGATTCCTCCATCTCCGTCGTATGTTGTGAAGACGTTTCGATCTCCCTTCGGATAGTCGAACTCCTCTGTGGTTGTATTTACAACGATAAAGTTATGTGATGTTTCTCCGAAGTATATATCAGGATTTTCTATCTGTATATCCTTTGAGGGTGCATCGTCTGTAACCCTGGTCGGTATATCCTGGAGCCAGAACTGAGGCTGTCCTCCTTGTGTTACTTCTCTTACAGGAGACATGACAGCGCCTGTTCCGTGGGTGTATACAAGGTGTCTGTTTACCCACGTCTGTGCACGCTCAGGCAGCCTATCTACGTCCATTTCCCTCAACGATAACATTACCTGTCTTTTATCCTCACCGAATTTGTACCTGTCGACATCGACGTCCTTGAACTCATAGTATGTTCTGAGTTCCTGTGTGCTCGCGTATGTATCCCTCAAAACACGGTAGTCCCATAGCCTTATGTTGTCCACTGTTTTGCTTTTTTCTTCCAGATCCTCTGCTGTTAAATTGTAGGATGGTTCGAAGTATACCTCCTGCATACTCTCCAGTCCGTATGCGGATCTTGTGTTCTCTATATTCCTTTCTATGTATTCTTCTTCTATGTTCAGTTCATTGGGTTCTACGTGGTAGGACTGGACAACAACCGATCCCAGACCGCCTACTACTAAAAGGATGAACAGAACTGATATACCGTATACAGGGTAACTCAGTTTGTCCATCTTGAGGTTTACGAAGAACAGTATACCTACAGCGATGCATACCAAAGAAGAAGCTGTTATTATAGGGAGAAGTATATTGAGGTCGACGTATCCTGCCCCAAAGACGACTCCGATTTCTGAGAAAAGCACAGAGTATCTTGCAAGATAGACTCTGATCCCCAGAGCCACAAAAAGTGTTCCTATGAGAGGGTATATATGTTTTTTGGCTCCGTCTACTATGTGGGAGTAGTCCTCCTCGGATTCCATCTTCTTCTGTACGGCAAGATAGTAGAATGCGGATACCACACCGGTTGTCACTGTTATCAACCCAAGGATGTAGCCTGTGGTCAGGTTCCAGAAAGGCAGTCTGAAAAAGTAGAACGATATATCATTACCGAAGACCGGTTCACTGTACTCGAAAGGTATGTGGTTGAGGAATTTCAGGACAGTCATATAGAAGGTCGAGCATATAAGGCCGGCGACTACACCTATTATTACTGATGAAACGCCGAAGATTTCAAACTCCTTGAGTCTGGATTTCAGGCGGAGTTTTTCAAGATCTACAGTCTTTCCTGCTATCTTCAGGTTTATCCATATAAAGGCCGTTGTAAATATGAGGCTTCCGATTCCAAGAAAAAGCCTTGTGGACAATATTGTTGTAAAGACAGAGAGATATCCCATTGATTCAAACCAGAGGTAGTCTACCCACACTCCTGCGATCTGTGGTACGATGAACAGCAATGCAAGCAAACCCAAAATCAGGGCCTTTATTTTCATCCTCTTCTTATTTAGTCTGAAGATATAAAAAGCTAAAAAACAGGGGGTTTCGGGGCTATTTATCTTTTAGTATCCGTCTACTCCTTCGTCCACTTCCATCTCCTCTTCTATGACCACCTGTGCTGCAGCTATTCTTGCTACAGGAACCCTGTATGGTGAGCAGCTTACATAGTCAAGTTCTGCGCCATGGCAGAACTTCACGGACGATGGCTCTCCTCCATGTTCTCCACATATTCCTACCGAGAGATCGTCCTTTGTTTTTCTTCCTCTCTCCGTGGCCATTTCGATGAACTGGCCAATTCCTTTCTGGTCGAGAACCTGGAATGGATCCTTGTCAAAAATTCCCTGGTCTATGTAGTTGGGTATGAAGGTTCCTGCATCATCTCTGCTGAATCCAATGCCCATCTGTGTCAGGTCATTGGTTCCAAAGGAAAAGAACTCCGCCTCTTCTGCTATCTCATCTGCTGTTACGGCTGCCCTGGGGATCTCTATCATGGTTCCCACTTCGTAGTCGATCCTCTGCCTTTCTTCAAAAACATTCCTTTCTACTTCTTCTATTACCCTTTCCTTTATGTTTTTCAGCTCCTCTACGTTGCCTATGATCGGAACCATTATCTTTGGCTTGACATCGCATCCGTCTTCCTTTGTTTCTGATGCTGCTTCGAGGATTGCTCTGACCTGCATTCTGTATATTTCAGGGAATGTTATTCCCAGCCTACATCCCCTGTGACCCAGCATGGGATTCTCTTCTTCGAGTTTCTCTACCTTTGCCTTTATTTCGTCTTCATCCATCCCGAGTTTATCTGCGAGTTCCCTCTGCCTTTTTTCCTCGGTCGGCGCGAACTCATGTAGCGGTGGGTCAAGCAGTCTTATTATAATCGGCCTCCCGCCTATGGCTTCGAATAGTTCCCTGAAGTCCTTTTTCTGCATAGGCATCAACTTGTCCAGGGCCTTCTTTCTCTCTTGGCTGTCGTCTGATATTATAAGCTCTTGCATTGCTTCCAGCCTCTGAGGCTCAAAGAACATGTGCTCAGTTCTGCATAGTCCTACTCCCTCTGCCCCGAACTCTACGGCCTTTTCTGTGTCTTCTGGTGTGTCGGCATTCGCTCTTACACCCATTTTTCTTATGTCGTCGGCCCATTGAAGAAGCTTTTCAAACTCCCCTGTGAACTTGGGCTCTATGAGAGGGGCTTCACCTAGAATTACATCCCCTGTGGTTCCATCTATGGTTATTATGTCGTCTTTGTCTATCCTCTTTCCGTCGATCTCGAAGTAACCTTCCTTCGATTTGATCTCTATTTCTTCAGCACCGGCAACGCATGGTTTACCCATGCCTCTTGCAACGACAGCTGCATGGCTTGTCATCCCCCCTCTGCTTGTTAGAACTCCCTGGGAGGCCACAAGTCCGTGTATGTCTTCCGGTGTGGTTTCCGATCTCACAAGAACTATATCTTCGTCATTACTTCCTCTTTCATCGGCTTCGTCTGTGTCAAAAACAACCTTTCCAGATGCTGCACCGGGTGATGCATTTATTCCTTTGGTCAGTTTTTTTGTTTCGGCCTCTGGATCTATTCTTTTGTGAAGTATTTTTTCCACCTGGTCACCATCTATCCTGAGAAGAGCAACCTCCTTGCTGATTATACCTTCTTCGTGCATGTCGTGTGCTATCTTGACGGCGGCGTTTGGTGTTCTTTTGCCTGTTCTTGTCTGAAGTATGAAAAGTTCACCGTCTTCTATTGTGAACTCCAGATCCTGCATGTCCTTGTACTTTTCTTCAAGGATTCCGCAGACCTCCTTTAGTTCTTCGTATACATCGGGCCATATATCCCTTAGATCTGATATATCAAGTGGTGTCCTTATTCCGGCTACAACGTCCTCGCCTTGGGCATTTCTCAGAAACTCACCGTAGATTTTATTTTCTCCTGTTGATGGATCACGTGTAAAGGCAACACCGCTTCCGGAGTTTTTTCCTGTGTTGCCATATACCATGACCTGAACATTTACAGCAGTTCCCATGTCGTGGGGTAGGTCGTTTAGATCCCTGTAACGGATTGCCCTTTCATTGTCCCATGAAGCAAACACTGCCTTTGTTGCTTCTACAAGCTGCTTCCACGGATCGGACGGTATATCGCCTACGAGGTCCTTGTACTTTTCTGTTACTTCCTTCATTCCCTCTGCATCCAGGTCAACGTCTTTTTCGGCACCCCTTTTCTTCTTTACCTTGTCCATTCTCTCTTCGAACTTACTGTGGGGAATTCCCCTGACGACCTCACCGAACATGTTTATGAAACGTCTATAGCTATCGTATGCGAACCTTTCGTCGGTTCTCTCTGTGAGCCCCTTGATAGTTTTGTCGTTGAGTCCTAGGTTGAGAATGGTATCCATCATACCAGGCATCGAGACAGCAGCACCAGAACGTACAGACACGAGAAGTGGATCCTCTGTATCCCCGAACTTCTGTCCCATTTCCTCTTCGATTTCCTCCATGTTTTCCTTCATCTGTTTTTCTATCTTCTGGGATATATCTCCTTCTTCTAGATATTCTAAACAGGCCTCTGTTGTTACCGTGTAACCAGGAGGTACTTTGAGACCTATGTTTGTCATTTCAGCCAAATTGGATCCTTTTCCACCTAAGAGGTTTTTCATGTCGGCACTGCCTTCCTTGAAAGAATATACATATTTTGTCATGGATACC
>Ga0207421_10000919_pt1 | contig 38252 bp, 40 predicted proteins | sample SodLakKL_010_SED_4_FD_187542 | JGI IMG/M metagenome (GOLD analysis project Ga0207421, IMG submission 187542) | Alkaline sediment microbial communities from Lake Tanatar, Kulunda Steppe, Russia - 8KL_010_SED (SPAdes) (version 2) | ecosystem: Environmental > Aquatic > Non-marine Saline and...
ACGGTCGGTGCCGGGACTTTCATGTGGGGTCATCCCGTAGAACCCCTGTGCTTTCGGAACTACTCGGCATCGTTCCCCCGTGGGTGCTCGTCGGGACGGTGCTCGGGCTCGGTGCCTCCGTCGTGGTCGCCATGCTGTTCGTTCTCGGAAACCGGATCTCCCCGACGCCACCGGTCGGTGGGACCAACGGGTCGGGATATGCCGGCGGAGGGACCGCGGGTGACGTCCGACGCTCCCGGGAGATCCGGGCGTATCTCACCGCGATCGGCGAGCGGTTCCAGGAGGATCACGAGGTTGCCGGCGTGCAGGTCCCGTTTTATCTCCCCGAACGACGGGTCGCGCTCACGTTCAACGCGAGGGAGTATTTCACCTTGGAGCGTGAGGGCGTCTTTACCATCCTCTGTGAACACGAGATGCCCGGCCGTGGGCTCGGTCGCCGGCTCCCCTTCGAGGTCAACGAACCCGAGTGGCACGAGCGAGAGACGGCGGGGCGACGGACGGGCCGCCGCTTCGGGGACGACCTGCGATCCCAACGGGCGGTAGAGGAGGCCTTCGGGATCCTTGATCTCCCGTCAAGCGCGAGCGAGGAGGACGTCAGGAAGGCCTACCGCAAGCGCGTGAAGGAGGCCCACCCTGACCAAGGCGGCGACGAAGAGGACTTCCGGCGGCTCCAGGACGCCTATGCCACCGCACGTAGCCACGCCGAGGGCGACACACGGCGCGCGGAGCCGACCCCGGGCTTCGGCCGGTGACGACGGACGACGACGATCGGCTGTCCGGGTTGCAGGGGGTGCCCGAGGGACTCCGAATACACGGCCGTGCGGCCTTTCTCGAATCCACCGGGACGCTCGTAGTCGCCGACACCCACGTCGGACGGGACGAACGGTCGGACGTGACGCTACCGCTCGGCGAGCGGCGGGATCTTTGTGATCGACTCATGGGCCACCTCGCACGGTTCGAGCCGGAAGAGGTGGTGATCGCCGGCGACGTGGTCCATCCGTTCGACGGCGGATCGCGGGCCGTCCGGGAGACGGTGGAGGCGCTGAAAGGGGCCTGTCGGGACCATGACACGGACCTCGTCCTCGTCGCGGGAAACCACGACCGGGCGTTGGCGACCGTCTGGGACGGGCCGATTCACGAGGAGTACGTCGTCGGTGTCGATGGGGACCGCCATGACACAGATGTCGTGATCTGCCACGGTCACGAACCCCCGCGAACCGAGGCCGATCTGTACCTGTGTGGGCACCTCCATCCCGCGATCGAGATCGAGGGGAATCGACGACCGTGTTTCCTCCATGGGTCGGCCGCGGAGGGGAACGGAGACGTGCTCGTCCTCCCGGCGTTCAACCGGCTCGCGCCCGGCGTGCGTCTCGGCGGACGGAACGACCCGGGCGTTTCCCTGGCACTCATCGACGACTTCGATCGAGGTCGGCCGATCGTCTTCGACCCTGGAGGGGGCGAACCGCTCGCCTTCCCGCCGCTTGGGAGCATTCGGGCGTACCTATAACCGATCGCTGTGCCGGCAGTTGGGCCGGAAGTTCGACCGACATGGAGAGTCGGTTGTTAACACAGTAGAAGGTGTTCACAGCGACAGCTATTGTCATCGATGATCATGGTAGTCACGTATGCGCGCAGCGAGACTTCACGAGTACACACACGAGATGAGCGAGGCGTTGAGCATCGAGGAGATCGACCGGCCGACCGCGACGGGCAACGAGGTCGTCGTCGAGGTCGAGGGTGCCGGCTGGTGTCAGACGGACAACCACGTGATCGAGGGGATGTGGGAGCAGTACGTCCCACAGGAGTTGCCATTGACGCTCGGCCACGAGAACGCCGGGACGGTCGTCGAGACGGGCGATGCCGTCTCCGTCGTTGAGGAGGGCCAGCGGGTCATCTGCCATCCGGTAATGACTTGCGGGACGTGCCGCCCCTGCCGGCTCGGCGAGGACATGTACTGTGAGAACGTCGCGTTCCCGGGGCTGACTCACGACGGCGGCTTCGCGGAGTACCTCCTCACGAACGAGCGGGCGGTGATCCCGCTGCCCGGCGAGGTCGACCCGGCGACCATCGCCCCGCACGCCGACGCCGGGATCACGGCCTACCATGCGGCGAAGAAGGCGGCGAAGGAGCTGAACCCGGGCGACGTGGCCGTCGTCATCGGCGTCGGCGGGCTTGGACACATCGGCGTCCAATGTCTCGACGCGCTCACGGCGGCGGACATCGTCGCGCTCGATCTCAAGGAATCCGCCCGGGAGCTTGCGAGCGACCTCGGTGCGCGGTACGCCCTCGACCCTGCCGAGGAGGACGTGGAGGCGGAGATCGAGGCGATCTCGAACGGGGCCGGGGCCCAGCAGATCATCGACTTCGTCGGCAGGGATGAGACGACGGCGCTCGGTCCGAAGATCGCCTCGCCCGGCGGCGACCATCACGTCGTCGGGTACGGCGGCCACGTCCACGAACCCGCCCAGGCGTTCGTCGACGGCGAGTTCGCCTACCGTGGGACCCTCGTCGGGAAGTACACCGAGTTACAGGAACTGGTCGCACTCGTCGACCGCGGCGATGTGGCGCTTCACACCAGCCAGTACGGCCTTGACGACGTGAACGCCGTCGCGGAGAAGCTCGAACACGGCGAGATCGACGGGCGTGCCGTGATCGTCCCGTAACAGACGTGGAAGCGGCCCCCTCCGCGGGTCGCCGACTCCGGCACATCCTTGAGAGTGGACCACACAATGAGTGATATGAGCGAAGACGAGGGGGCCGCGACGGTCGCCGACCCGCTGGCGGACACCGACGTGCGGCGGGTCCTCGGACCGAACGGCGAGGTTCGTGCGGGAGCGACGGTTCCCGATCTGGACGACGAGACGCTCGTGGGGATCTACCGGGACATGGTGATCACCCGACGGTTCGACGAACGTGCCGTGAGCCTGCAACGGCAGGGTCGGATCGGGACCTACGCGCCGTGTGCGGGTCAGGAGGGGTCGGCGGTCGGTACGACCTACGCGCTCGCCGACCGCGACCTCATCAGCTACCAGTATCGCGAGCACGGCGCGGTCGTCGTTCGCGACCTCCTCGCGGAGTACCTCCCGTACTGGATGGGCCACGAGGCGGGCACGGAGGCGATCGCCGCGGGGAACGTCTTCCCGCTCAACATCGGCATCGCCGCGCACCTGCCACACGCGGTCGGTGCCGCGTGGGCCTTCGACTACCGTGGGGAGGATCGGGTCGTCGCCTGCCACTTCGGCGACGGCGCGACGAGCGAGGGCGACTTCCACGAGGCGTTGAACTTCGCCGGCGTCTTCGACACCCCAACCGTCTTCTGTTGTCACAACAACGGCTGGGCCATCTCGATCCCCGAATCACGCCAGACCGCGAGCGAGACGTTCGCGGCGAAGGCGACCGCCTACGGGTTCGAGGGCGTCCGCGTCGACGGGATGGACCCGCTCGCAAGCTACGCCGCGATGCAGGAGGCGGTCGACCGCGCCCGGAAGGTGGGAGACCGGAGCGGGGGCGGCGGGACGGGTGAGGTGGACAACCCCGACGAACCGCCACGCCCCACGCTGATCGAGTTCGTCGAGTATCGATACGGCGCACACACGACCGCCGACGATCCGACCGCCTATCGCGACGCCGACGACGTGGAGCCGTGGCGGGCGATCGACCCCATCGACCGGATGGAGGCGTTCCTCCGCCGAACCGGCCGCCTCGACGACGACGATGTCGGGGCGATCCGCGAGACCGCCGATGACGTCGTCGCCGACGCCATCGATGCGGCCGAGGATGTCCGTGCCGACCTGGCGACCCTCTTCGATCACGCATACAAGGACCTCCCGCCGGAGCTGCGTCGCCAGCGCGACGACCTGCTCGCGGCGATCGATGAACACGGACACGACGCGTTCCTGCGGGAGGAGTAGCTAAAGGGAGCCGAAACCCAGAGAGACCAACTCGTTTATAAATACTCGCCGGCCGCGTCGGCCGCCCGCCGACCGCTTTTAAGCGCGCCCTGGATGGCGGACCACTCGGTGTACTCGCCCGCGAGGACGACCGGGCCCTCCGGGGCGTCGGGATCGGGCAGCGTGTCGTGGATCCCCGGTGGTTGTGCAAACTGTGCAAACGGGATCCGGTCGGTGTCGACGATCTCAAGCCCTTCGAAGCCACGTTCGGGATACCACGCCGAGAGGGCCGCTCGTGTGTCCTCACGCAGGTCCTCGTCGTCCCGGTCGAGCGCCGCCTCCCCGAGGAACGTCGCCGCCAGCAGTGCTCGGTCGGCGGGCGCGTACTCCGGGGCGACCTCCGACATCGGCACGACGATGTTCGGGGACTCCTCGGCGGCGTTCAACAGGATCCGTTTGCCCGTCCCGAACGCCGTCCCCTCCGGAAGCGTGTACCACTGGGTGACGGTGCCGACCCCGGCCTCGGGCACCCGGTCGACGCCCGTCAACCGACGCGCCTCGGGTGGGGTCGCCGCGACGACGACCGCGTCGCTGTCTGCGGTCGAGCCATCGGCGAGCGCGATCCGGACGCCGTCGGCCGGTCCCCCCGATCCGAGGCGGAAGCGACCGCGGATGCCCCCGCCTCCCCGGCCGCTCATCGGTCCGTCACCGTCCCCCGCGTCGCCGATGTCTATCGCCTCCACGTCCTCGCCGGTGCGGATCTCGACGCCCGCCCCCCGGGCGCGTGCTTCGAGTTGTGCGGCGATGGCGGCCATCCCGTCCCGTGGCACCGCGATCGACCCGCGGCCCATCGCGCGGAAGGTGTACTCGAAGACGTGTTTCGAGGTCGAAAGCGTCCGGTCGAGCGTAATTCCGCCATAGAACGGCTCGACGAAGTGTTCGATGTAGGAGTCGGCAAAGCCCCAGTCGCGGAGGTACTCGCGGATCGAGGTATCACGTCCGGTGAAGAACTCGTCCTCCTCGCGTTTCGAGAGGTCGTGCCGGAGCGCGAGGGTGCGCAGTTTGTCCGAGAACGACACCTCGTGGTTGAGCGCCGACTCGACGGCCCGACGCGGGTCGCGAAGCGGGTCCGAAAGAACCGCCCGCGAACCGGGTCGGCAGATCGTCGCCCCGGGCGAGAACCGCCGGAGGTCGAGCTCGTCGATGTCCAACTCGTCTGCGACCGCGGGGTAGCTCGTAAACAGCACCTGAAAGCCGCGGTCGAGGGTGAACCCGTCGACCTCTCGGCTTCGAACCCGCCCGCCGACGGTCGGTCGACGCTCGAAGAGGGTCACGTTCGCGCCCGCCTCCGCGAGGTGTGTCGCGGCCACGAGCCCCGCGAGGCCGCCGCCGACGACGTTGACGTCTCCGTTCATACATCCACCTTCGGCCGGGGCGCTTATAAGCGGCGGCGGGACACGTTCCGTGCGCGTAAGCGAGCCCGGGAAGCGAAGCGATTAGTCGCCGCCGCGATAATGGTCGATATGGAGACGACGGAGACCTTTCGCGGGCTGGAAAGCCGGTCGTCGGGACGGGTTCACGGGACGGCCGACCACCTCGATACCCCGGATTCGGGAGCCCAGCTCGATCCAACGTATACCTACGACGCGGTCGACCCGGAGGCCCTCTTCGGGACCGAGGGCGTCCCGGTGGGGATGGGCCAGTGGCGCTTCGAGTCGCTGTTGCCGTTCCCGGCGCACGTCGCGATCGCTGCCGGCGAGGGGACGACGCCCCTCGTGCGGACGGAGCGGTTGGCCGACGAGCTGGACGTCGAGGCCGTCTACGTAAAGGACGAGGGGCGTAACCCGACCGGAAGCGTCCTCGACCGGGGGCTCTCGCTTGCCGTGACTGCGGTCACCCAGCGGATCGCGGCGGCCGAAGCGCGTGGTGATGACCCCGCCGACGTCGAACCGCTCGTCTGTGCGAGCCCGGGCAACGCGGGGACCTCGATGGCCGCCTACGCGGGCCGGGCGGACCTCCGTTCGTACTCGTTCGTCCCCTCGCGCACGGCGTTCGCGAACAAGTCCATGACCAACGTCCACGGCGGGAAGATGCGCGTTGTCGGCGGCCGGTACCCACAGGCTGCCGCGGCCGTCGACGAGCAGCTCGCCACGGACTACACCGACCTCAATGAGTTCGCTACACCCTATCGCCACGAGGGGATCAAGACGCTCGCGTTCGAGTTGGTCGCGGACCTCGGGGATGCGCCCGACGCCGTCGTCGTTCCGACCGCCACCGGCGAGGTCCTCGCAGGGATTTATAAGGGGTTCGTCGAACTCGACCGGATCGGCGCTATCGACGACGTGCCGCGGCTGGTCGCCGCCCAACCGGAGGGGTGCGCGCCGATCGCGACCGCGCTCGAACGGGGGCTCACGGAGCCGGAGCCGTGGGCGACGCCCGACACGATCTGTGGGGAACTCGAGGTTCCGAACCCCGCCGGCGGCGCGCGGGCGGTGGCAGCGGTCGAGGAAAGCGACGGGGTCGCCGTCGCGGTTCCCGACGAGGACATCCTCGCGAGCGCCGTCGCGGTCGCACAGAACGAGGTGTTGGAGATGGGAGCCGCAGGGGGGGCCGCGCCGGCAGGCGCGTGGGCGGCCACCGAGGACGACTTCTTCGCGGGCGACGAGACGGTCGTGCTCGTGAACGTCGAGAGCGGCCTCAAGACCCCCGACGTGCTCAGGAGCCACCTGATGGCACAGGGGATATAAACGTAGTCCGCAGCCCAGCCTATCGCGCGTACAACTTCGTCCCCATCAGGGCTGCAAGCGACGTACCGTCGTTGGGCGTGACGGCGACGTAGGGTTGCTCGACCGGGCCGAAGACGTCGACGACGCGGCCCACGGACGAGAGCGACTCGTCGACGACGCCGCGGCCGATCGGCGGGGGCTCCTCACCGGAGTCCGCGCGGGCGATGGCGAGCCCCTGTGCCGTGCGAACGACGGTCCCTACCCGTTGCATCGTCACTCCCGCAGGACGCCGAGATAGGCGGCGATCGCCTGCACGAGGTCGTTTTTTGCCGTGTCCTCGGTTCCCTGCACGACGACCGCCCCGCGGGGTTCGAACTCGCGGGAGTAGGTCTTCTCGCGTTCGATCACCGCATCGTAGCCGACCTGCTGGACCGCCTTCGCGATCTCATCGACCGTGGGATCGGGGACGGCGAGGTCCGCCGGGACACGACGACCCTCCGACCGTGAGCGGTCCGCGTCGAAGTACGCGGGGTAGACGACGTTCTCGACCATACCGGAGAGGCGAGCGCGCGGCCTAAGGTCGTTTCGACTGCGAACGCCCCGGCGGATGGATTAGGAGAGGTGTGCGGTGACGTCGGTGGAGGAGACCATCCCGACGTAGTCGCCCTCGACGACCGGGAGGTGTTTCACGCCGTACATCGTCATCATCGCGGCGACCTCCTCCATGAGCAGATCGGGTGTAACCGTCTCGACGTCCTCGGTCATCACCTCGGAAACGACGGTCGTGGTCACGTCCTCGCCGTCGGCGACCGCGCCGATCACGTCGCTCTGGGTGATGATCGACCGCGGCCCGGTCGTCACCACGAGCGCGCTGATCCCCGCATCACGCATCCGTTGTGCGGCCTCCTGTACCGACGCGTCAGGGTCGATAGTTTCGAGCGGCGTCGACATGACCTCGGACACACGTGTTCGACTGTTCGGATCCATGGCTGTCCGATGCGATCGAGGCACATGGTCCTTTCGGCGGTCCGAAGCGTTGCCGGTGCGAAAAGGACGGCCGACCGTGCGGTCGCGAACCGATCAGAGGCCGGCGAGGTAGGCGGTGAGGTCCGTCGTCGAGAGCATCCCGACCACCTCGCCGTCGGTGGTCGTGACCGGATAGTGGGTGTAGCCATGGGTCAAAAACAGGTCCGCGACGTCCGCGAGCGTATCCTGCGGGTCGACGGTCACCACGTCCGTGGTCATCGTCTCGCCGATGGGGGTCTCGTCTTCAGGGTCGTTCTCGTGGACCAACCGCACGAAATCCGTTGCGGTGAGCAGCCCCCGGAGTCGACCCGCCTCGTCGACCACGAGCACCGATCCGACGTTCGCATCGAGCATCCGCTGGGCCGCGGCGGCGACGAGCACGTCGTCGTCGACGGTGTGTATTTCATTCGACATGATCCGGGCGACGAAGACGTCATCCATGTTCCGTGATAGCGCGCCACAATATATTACCTTGGGGGTCGATCAGCCTCGGGAGTGCGGGTGGGGAAGGGGCTTTTCAGGCGAGGAGTTCCTCGGGCGCGCCGGCGAGCCCCGCGAGCGCGTCCGCCTCGATGTGGTGGAGTTCGCCGGGGATCACGAGTAGATGAAGGGGATCGCCGAACGACCGGGTCGCGAGCGCCGAGAGCCGGTCGGCGGCGACGAGCGGCTCGGGCGAGCCGGCACGGGCGACGACGACGGCGAGGGCATCCTCCCAACCGGCCGCGAGCAACTCGGCCGCGTAGTCGGCGGTCATGTACTCCTCGTGATCGGGGTCCAGTCCCTTCGGCCCGGTGCCGACCTTGATGTCGAGGTAGACGACCGTGTGGAGGCCACGCTCGCGGTTGGCGTCGATCGTCTCGACCACGCTCGCCGGCACGTCGTCCCCGCCGTGGGCGTACGGAAACGGGAGCGTTACCGCCTTTCCGAACCGGTAGTTTTGTAGGCCGGTCAATCCGGCCGCGGCGGTCTGGGCGGTGACGCCGTGGATCACGCGTGTTTCGATCCCGCGGTCCTCCGCGCGCATCCGAAGGTCCGTGTGGGTCGTCGAAATCATCGTATCGCCGGCGGTGAGAAACGCCGCATCGCCGGCCTCCGCAGCTGAGAGGATCGCCTCCGGGTCGCGCTCGACGCCCTCGCGCGGACGCACCTCGATCCGCACGTCGTGATGCCGCTCAAGGTCGGTGACGTCGGCACCGATCAATCGGCTGGTGTAGAACTCCGCGAAGACCGCATCAGCCGCTCGGAGCGCCTCGCGGCCCTCCACGGTGATCGATCGTTCATCATACAACCCGAGTCCGATGAAGGTGAGCATACGTTCGATGGGTCCGCCGGAAAAATAAAACACGTCGGGATCGACGCGACAGTCGCGCGGTCGGCGGATCCTCATGATCGTTCCTTGTGAATCCATAGCAAGCCCTAAGAGGTAACCATCACAACTTCCATCCACTAGGCCTGTACAGGGCCCAGACCCATACTATGACTGACGAAGAACTCATCTGGCGGATCTCGGGAGGATCCGGGGACGGGATCGCCTCTACGAGCCAGAACTTCGCGAAGGCCCTGATGCGTTCGGGGCTGGACGTATTCACGCATCGGCACTATCCGTCGCGGATCCGCGGCGGCCACACGTACACGGAGATCCGAGCGGCCTCGGAGCCGGTCAAGTCGCGCGGCGACGGATACAACTTCCTGCTCGCGCTCGGCGACTCCTTCGCACGCAACCCACAGGAGGAGGCGCTGTACGGGAACGAGGAGATCAAGCCGCTCTCGGAGAACCTCGATGAGCTCCGCGAGGGCGGGGTCATCGTCTACGACGAGGGGCTGCTCGACGCCTCCGAGATTCCCGACTTCGACGAGCGCGCCGAGGAGAACGGCTGGCACGTCTACCCGCTCGACCTGCGTGGGCTCGCCCGCGAACAGGGCCGCGAGGTCATGCGGAACACCGCGGGGGTCGGCGCAACCTGCGCGCTCATCGGCATGGAGCTCTCCTACGTCGAGGACCTCATGCGCGATGCGATGCCGGAGAAGATCCTCGAACCGAACCTCGAGATCCTCAACATCGCCTACGAACAGGTGCTCGACGAGCACGACGTCGACGCACACGACGTAAAGATCCCCACGGGCGAACACGAGGAGGAACAGCTGCTCATGTCCGGCTCCGACGCCATCGCCTACGGTGCCATCGACGAGGGGTGTCGGTTCATCTCCGGCTACCCGATGACGCCGTGGACGGAGGTCTTCACCATCATGTGCCAGAACCTGCCAAAACTGGGCGGGATCTCAGAGCAGGTCGAAGACGAGATCGCCGCCGCGGCGCTCGCCGTCGGCGCGTCCCACGCGGGCGTAAAGGCGATGTCGGGCTCCTCCGGCGGTGGGTTCGCGCTCATGTCCGAGCCGCTCGGACTCGCCGAGATGACCGAGACGCCGGTCGTCCTGCTCGAAGCCATGCGCGCCGGCCCCTCGACTGGGATGCCGACGAAGCCGGAGCAGTCTGACCTCGAACACGTGCTCTACACCTCACAGGGTGACTCCCAGCGCGTCGTCCTCGCGCCGGGCACCGTCGAGGAGGCCTACGAGCAGTCCCGGCTCGCGTTCCGGATCGCCTACGAATACCAGATCCCGGTCGTCCTGCTGTACGACCAGAAGCTCGGCGGCGAGCTGATGAACGTACCGCGTGCAGCCTTCGATCAGGATCCGAACCCCGATCTCTACCACACCCTCACCGAGGAGGAGCTGGCCGACCAGCCCCACTCGCCGGACGGGAAGTTCCACCGGTTCCAACACGACGTCGAAAACGGCGTCACCCCGCGGTCGCTGCCCGGTCAGAAGGGCGGACGGTACCTCGCCTCGGGTAACGAACACGACCCGACGGGCCACATCAGCGAATCGCCGGACAACCGGGTCGCACAGATCGACCGCCGTGCCCAGAAGCTCGCGGCGATCCGTGCGGACCTCGACACCGAGTCCACACAGTCGCATCACGGCCCCGAGGACGCCGACTACGGCATCATGACCTTCGGCAGCCAGCAGGGGACCGTCGAGGAGGCCGTCGACGTGCTCAACGACGCCGGCCACTCCGTGAAGTCGCTCGGCGTCTCGGACATGCTGCCGTTCCCGAGCGAGGAAGTCGAGGCGTTCATCGAGAGCGTCGACGAGGTGCTCGTCGTCGAGATGACCGCCTCCGGACAGTTCCGCGGGCTCGTCCAGAAGAACCTGGGCCGGCACGGCGAGAAGCTGTCGAGTCTCCTCAAGTACAACGGGAACCCGTTCGAACCCGCCGAGATCGTCGACGGCTTCGAGGCCGTGATCATCGAGGACGGCATGGACGACCCCGCACATCAGACCACCTTCGTCCCAGCAGCAGGTGATTAACCATGAGCGCATTTTCAGCAATCAACGAAGAACGCGAGATCGACCGAGACGAGTACACCCCCGGCGTCGAGCCGCAGCCCACATGGTGTCCCGGCTGTGGTGACTTCAGCGTCCTGAAGGCGTTGAAACAGGCGCTCCCGGAAGTGGGCCGAACGCCCGAGGAGACCCTGTTGTGTACGGGGATCGGCTGTTCCGGCAAGCTGAACAGCTACCTCGACACCTACGGGTTCCACACGCTTCACGGCCGTTCGCTGCCCGTCGCCCGGGCGGCGAAGCTGGCGAACCCCGGCCTCGAAGTCATCGCCGCCGGCGGTGACGGGGACGGCTACGGCATCGGTGCCGGCCACTTCATCCACAGCGCCCGGGAGAATCACGACATGACCTACATCGTCTTCAACAACGAGATCTTCGGGCTGACGAAGGGGCAGACCTCGCCCACCAGCCCGAAGGGTCACAAATCGAAGACGCAGCCGTCCGGCAGCGCCAAGCAGCCGCTCAAGCCGCTCTCGCTGGCGCTGAAGGCGGGTGCCTCCTACGTCGCCCGCACGGCCGCGGTCAACCCCAACCAGGCGAAGGAGATCCTCATCGAGGCGATCGAACACGACGGCTTCGCACACGTCGACTTCCTCACGCAGTGCCCGACGTGGAACAAGGACGCACGCCAATACGTCCCGTACATCGACGTCAACGACTCCGACGAGTACGACTTCGATAAGACCGACAGCGTCGAGGCCGCACAGATGATGCACGAGACCGAGGAGGCGCTCCACGAGGGGAAGGTCCTGACCGGCCGCTACTACGTCGATGAGGACCGCCCATCCTACGGACAGGAGAAGCGCGCGCTGGGCGAGATGCCCGAGGAGCCGCTGGCGGAGCGCTACTGGGACGACGACTACGAGTGGGAGCGCTCGCACGACCTGTTCCTCGACAAGCACGCCTAAACGCCGGCGTCGCGAGGACGGTCGGTCGTCACGCGCGACCATGTTTACGGTTTCGCAAGGTATTTTTTCTGTCCCGATAAGCTATAGCTATGAGTACGGTATCGACGGAGGAACGAATCCTCTCGGTGTTAGAGGAGGACGCACAGGCCTCCTGTGGGGAGATCGCCGAGCGGGCCGATGTCTCGAAACCCACGGTCAGAAAATACGTGAGCAAACTCGAATCGGAGGGCGTGATCGTGGGATATTCCGCCGATATCGACCCGAAGAAGCTCTCCTCGCAGTCCATTGCGATGGTCGGCATGGACGTCGATTCCGGGCGATACGTCGAGGCGACCCGGGCGATCAAATCGCTTCCGGAGGTCGAGACCCTCTACACGTCCTCGGGGGACCACATGTTGATGGCGGAGGTGCGCGCGGCCGACGGCGACGAACTCGGCGACGTCATCTCCGAAAAGCTCCTCGCGATCGACGGCGTCACCGCCGCACACCCCTCGTTCCTGCAGGAACGACTGAAGTGAGCCGTTCCGCGTAAGAAGGCGACTTACTCCTCGAACCGCGAGAGCGACGATTGGGTCGCATCCGGTCCCGGCTCGCGCGATTGCCCGGCTCCTTCCCGCGTCCGTCGCCCGCGCCGTGAGAGCGACGCGCGTCGTCGGACCTCCGGTTCCGCGAGCGCCCGCTTCGCTGCCAGCTCGACCGCGTCGAACGCCCGCATCGCCCGGTCACGGGCCGCCTCGTACTCGACGATCGGATACGGATAGTCCTCACCGATGGTCACGTCACAGGTTTCCTGCACGTGGATCGGGGTACGTTCCGGCCGGGCGAGGTGGGTCGTCGGGAGCGGGGCGAGCTCCGGGACCCACGTCCGGATGAAGGTTCCATCCGGATCGTTCTCGCGGACCTGCTTGCGGGGATTGTAGACCCGCCGCATGTTGACCCCGACCATCCCAGCCTGTGTCTGGAACTGGCTGTAGTTGATCGCCGGGTCCGCGTCGATGAGGTGATAGTAGAACCAGTCGGCACCGACGCGCCACGGCTGGCCGAGGAGGTCACAGAGGAAGGAGGCACACATCGCCCGCATTCGGAAGTTGAGCCAGCCGGTCCCGGCGAGACACCGCATCGACGCGTCGACCATCGGATAGCCGGTCTCCCCGTGTTTCCACGCGTCGATGAGCGTGTGATCCTGCTCGTCACCCCGAAACCCCTCCATTGCCGGGTTGACCGCGGTGTCCATCCAGCCCGACCAGTCCGCGAGTTTCTGCGTGTAGTGCCGGTTCCAGTAGAGCCGTGAGATGAACGCCTCGCGACCGCGGCAGGAGGGACCTTCCTCCCGAACGTACTGATACACCTCACGGACGGAGAGACAGCCGAATCGGAGATACGGGGAGAGCCGGCTCGTCCCCGCCCACGCGTCGGTCGGCGAGGAGACGTTGCCGAGGTACTCGGGGAGGCGATCGATGAACGCGTGGAGGCGTTCCAAGCCGACGCGCCGTCCCCCGGTGGGAACGCTCTGTTTCGTCGGTTCGATGCCGTGGCGCTCCTCCACCCCGGCGATCGAGACGTCGGTGTCGATGTCGGTGACCCCGATCTCGTCCGGCTCCACCCGTCGGGGGTCCCGCTCGAACCACGCCTCGACGGTGTCGCTCCACCCGTCACGGGTGTCCGCGGCGTCGCGAACGATCCCGTCGTCGGCGATATATCGCACGTCAAGTTGCTCGGCGGCCGCGTCGTCCCGACGCAGCCCGTAGCGTCCGGTGGGCTCCGCGCCGGCGACGATGTCCCAGCCCTGCCGGTCGAAGCGCGACAGGACCGCAAGCGGTGGTCCCGAAAGAAGCGTCAGCGAGCCGCCGTACGTCGAGTATGCCCGATCGAGGTCCGCGAGTGATTCATGAAGGAACCGACAGCGGGCGTCACAGGCGAGGCCGTTCGCGCCGTAGAACCGGGGGTCGAAGACGAACACCGGACAGACGGTCTCATACCGTTCGGCGGCGAACGCCAGCGCCGGCGAATCGACCGTCCGGAGGTCGCGACGGTGCCAGACGACACAGCCGTCTTCGACATCGGCGACATCAGTGACATCATCGACATCGGCGGCCCCGTCGATCCACGACGCGTCGTCGCTCACGGACGGAATTTTGGGCGATCCACACTTGAAGCCGTCGCCGGGATATCCGAGCGGCTTGAGCACCTATCGAGTTTATCCCCTCCGGGCGCGTCCATGCCTTTATGACCGAGGATATCAAGCTCTCGCGACTGGAGACCGTGCTGGAAGCGCCGACCTACCCGGCACGCCGGGAGGACCTCGCCGCGGAATACGCCGGCACGACCGTGTTGTATGCGGACGGCGAGGAGGACCTCGGCGCGCTCATCGAACGGACCACACAGGCGTCCTTCGAGGACGCCGAGGACTGCTTCCTCGCGATCCAGAACGCCCTCCCGATCGAGGCCGTCGGCGAGCCGGGCCAGTCCGAAGGCGACGCATAGGCGTCTTCCGGTGTACCGACCCGTGGAAGCGGATCCCGCCGTTTATATGCGATCCGTGGTTGGTTCCGCCATGAAGTTCTGCGATGAGTGCGGTTCGATGATGAAATCCGGCGAGGGTGCAGATCACTGGGTCTGTGGCTCCTGCGGCCATGAGGTCGGCAGGGAGGCCGACGAGGGCGAGGACGCATGGATCACCGACGCACAGGAGGAGTCGGAGGTCATCGACGTGAGCGACGTGGAGGATACGGGGCTCCCCACGACCGATGCGCACTGCCCGACCTGTGAGAACGACCGTGCCTACTGGTATATGCAACAGATCCGGTCGGCAGACGAGTCCGAGACGCGCTTTTTTGTCTGTACGGCCTGTGAACACAAGTGGCGTGAGGACGACCACTGACCCTCGGCGGCTGTTTTTAAGTGCGAACCGGGAGAATTGAACCGTATGGATCCCTCCCCACCCCTGGTGAAAACTGAACGCCTGGAGGGGTGGAAGCCCGTCTCTGAAACCGTCGAGCGGGCGTTTTCGGCCGGTCCAGTGTCCGTTACGGCCGGGACAGTGCGGTATGAACCGGCGGACCGCACCGACCCGAAGCCGTTCGTGTTCGCGAGTCGCCTCGCCATTCGCCCGAAGACTAACCCGAATCCGATGTTGACCCGGCTCGTCGAGCGTGGCGCACGCGACGGGTTCCGGGGTCGGCTGGCGGAAAACGACATCGGGGACGTCGAACACCGACACACCCGAGAGTTTCCGATCGACGAACCGCCGGACACGGTGGCGACCGCCCACACGTTTCACGGCCGCTGTGTCGTCGACGGCGAGTCGGTCCCGATCGAGGCGTTCCTCGCGGTGTGGGAGGCCGGGGAGTACCTCCTCGCCGGCGGGGCATATCCACTCGTCGGCGACGTGGACGGCACGCGCCGACGGATTCGTGCGATCATCCGGGGCGTTCGCCCCGAGTAACGACCCGGGATTTAATATGGCGACCGGGGATCCGGGAGACGTATGCATCCACGGGCGGCGGAGTTTGCAGAACGGGCGGCGGAACGATACGGGATCACGGTGGACGTCTCGGAGTTCGACGAGGGAACGAAGACGGCCGCGGCGGCGGCGAACGCCGTCGGCTGTGAGACGGCCGCGATCGCCTCGACTATCGTGGTGTCACTCGCCGGCGGCGAGCGCGACGGCGAACTCGTCGCCGGGATCACGAGCGGCGCGAACCGACTCGATCTCGACGCCATCGCGGCACACTTCGATGCTGAAGCGGCCGAGATGGGGTCCCCGGAGCGGATCCGGGGGACTGTCGGGTGGAGCATCGGCGGCGTCCCGCCGCTCTGTCACGACACCGCGATACCCACGGTCTTCGACCCGACGCTCATGGCGTACGACGTGGTCTACGGCGCGGCGGGAACCCCCAGCGCCCTCTTCGCTATCGAACCCGAGACCCTTGCAGACCTCGCCGGGGCGACGGTCGTCGACGTGACCGAGGGGAGCTGATCGAGTCTCCCCGGAGCGGGTGAGGACCCAGACGGCTCACGCGAACGGATCGGCCCCCTGTTCGGCGAGCCAGCCGCGTATCGCGTCGTTGACCGCCGCCGACGCTTCGACCCACACGAGATGGCCGGCATCGGCTATTGAGTGGAAACGTCCACGAGGGAGCCCGGAGGCGAGCCACTTACCCGCCTCGACCGGACAGACCGTGTCCTCCTCACCGTGAATCACGAGCGTCGGCGTCGTGATCTCAAACAGTGCATCGGCGCGGTCGAACCCACGAACCGCGTCCCGCTGAGCCGCGAAGACGCCCTCACGTGCGTCCTCGGCGAGTCGCCAGTCGACGATCCGCTCGATGACCTCCGGTCGGTCGGCACGGAATGACGGCGAGAGCAACCCCGTCGTCGACGCACGGACCGACTCCCGGTCGGACGAGTCGCGCCGAAGCGAGGCTGGGTCGAACGCCTCCCCGGTCGCGGCACTCCCGATGATAGTCAGGCTGTCGGCCCGGTTGAACCGCCAGGCATACGTGAGCGCGACCATCCCCCCGAGCCCGTAGCCGATGAGGTGGGCACGAGGAACACCGGCGTCGGAGAGGACCGCTTCGAGGTCGCCGGCGAGCGCCTCGACCGTGTACGGCCCCGGCGGTGCACCGGAGCGGCCGATCCCACGAGCTTCCGGTGTGATAACCGTGAACGGGCCGGCGAGCGCCCCGTACTGCCACCCGAACGACCAGGGGCCGAAGCCGATGTCGCCACAGAACACGACGACCTTCCCGTCATCGACCTCCCCGTCATCGATCTCATACCGGATCGACACGCCGTCGTTGTCCGCGACGGGCACGGTTGGACGGGTCAGGCCTCCAACAGCCGCCGCAGCACGTCCGGTGCTGCCGCCAGCGCGTCGTCGAGCCGATCGACGTCGGGGCCGCCACCCTGTGCGAAGTCCGGTGGGCCACCGCCGCCGCCGCCCACGCGGGCGGCGAGGTCGGAGACGACCGCCCCGGCGTTTATCGCGACCTCGGGTGGAACGCCCACGACGAAGCTCGCTGACCCGTCGGCCCCGCTCCCGACGACCGCCACCGACCCGTCCGCGACGTGTGCATTGGCGGTTGCCCGGAGCTCGTCGGCATCGCCATCGAGCCGCTGGATCACGGCGGTGGTGCCGCCGAGTTCGACCTCCTCGGCGTCCGCGGCTCCCGCGGCTCGTGCCTCCGCCAGCTGTTCTTTCAGCGAGTCGATCTCCTTTCCGCGTGCCTTCCACTCCTCGAAGAAGCGTTCGGCCGCTTGGGGCACGTCCAGGGGGTCGACGTCGAGTTCGGCGGCCGCATCGAAGAGCGCGTCCTCCGTCCGCTGGGTGGCCTCGATCGCCGCGTCGGCGGCGGCAAAGACGATCCGTTCGACCCCGTCCTGCACCGGTTCGGTTTTTAAGATCTTGATCGCCCCGATATCGCCGGTTCGGTCGACGTGCGTCCCGGCACACGCCTGTACGTCGGCGTCGCCGATGTGTATCAGTCGAACGTTCGTTCCCGGGGGGACACCCCCCTGATAGAGGTCGAAGCCGTGCTCGGCCTCCGCCTCGTGCCGATGCGGCCACTCCTGTTTGACCGTCACGTTCCGGCGCACGAGTTCGTTCGCGACACGCTCTATCGCCCGTGCGTCCTCACGGGAGATCCGCTCGTAGTGTCTGACGTCCAGCCGGGAGGAGTCGAGCCCCTTCTGTGCGCCCGCCTGCCGGACGTGGTCCCCGAGCACCTCGCGGGCGGCGTGCCCGATGAGATGTGTCGCGGTGTGGTGGGCCCGAAGCCGCTCGCGACGATCCCCGTCCACGCGCCCGCGAACGAACTCGCCCTTGCCGGGGTCAGCGTCGGTGTGGTGCAGCACCACGCCGTCCAGCTCCACGACGTCGAGGACCTCGACCGCCGTCTCGCCGGCCGAGAGCTGGCCCCGATCGGCGGGCTGGCCGCCCCCCTCCGGATAGAACATCGTCTGATCGAGGACGACCGCATAGCCCTCCTCGCGCTCGAAGACGTCGAGAACCACCGCCTCGAACTCCGTTCGACCCTGATCGTCGTAATAGAGCGTTTCCGTCTCCGGAAGGTCTGACAGTCGCTCGTCGCGGTCGGGTTCCCCATCGTCCTCACCGGTGACGCGTTCGTGACGGTCCGCAACGAGCGCATAGAAGTCGTCGGGGACGTCGACGGTGGCGCCACGATCGGCGGCGATCTCCGCGACCATATCCGGTTGGATCCCATGGGAGTCGTACAGCTCAATGAGCTCATCGGTGGGGATCGCCTCGCCGGTGCCGGCGTACTCGTCGGCCAACTGTTCGACCTTCCGCGCGCCGCGCTCCAGCGTCTTGCGGTACTTCCGCTCCTCGGTTCTGACGATCTCGCGGATCGTATCGCGGTTCTCATACCCCAACCGCTCGGCCTGCATGTCCACGAGCTCGTCGAGCGGGGCGTCGACGCCGACGTCGTCCACGAGCCGTTTGGTCCGCCGGAGGACCATCCGGGCGAGATAGCCGGTCGCGACGTTGGAGGGGACGATCCCGTCGCCGAACATATACGCGAGGGTGCGGGAGTGGTCGGCGATGGCGTAGATGGTCTCGAGCGGCTCCACCAGCTCCCGAAGGCGGTTTACGTCGACGCCGAGTTTGTCCGCGACCTCGCCGCGGGCGTCCTCGACGTCGTCGACGTCATCGATGTCCAGCCGGCCGGAGAGCTTCGCGGCCCGGTGGATCAGCTCGCGCTCCTCGTCAGTGTGTTCGATCCCGGCGTTTTCCTTTAAAAAGTCGATCGCATCGGGGTAGATCGCCTCATAGACCGTCGCCGTCCCCTGGCTCATCCACGTCCATCGCTCCAGCCCGTAGCCGGTGTCGACGATGTAGGTATCCATAAACGAGTACGTGTTGCCGTCTTTCATCTCGTACTCGCCGTCGGGGTCCTGCTCCATACACATGAAAACGAGCGTGGCAAGCTCGGCCCCTTTATATATGACCTCGATGGCGGGCCCGGCGTTGCCGCCGCCGACCCACGGGTCCTCCAGATAGGTGATCTCCTCGATGTCCGCCCCCATCGACTCGAAGAACTCGTCACAGTAGGCGACGGTTTGATCTTTCCAATAGACCTCACCCTCGTAGGCGTACTCCGCCTCGGCGTCCTCACGCGTGTTGAACGCGTGGTGGGCCATCATCTCGAAGGCCATCGTGTGTCGACCCGTCTTGCCGACGTTGTCGATGTCCTGCATTCGGATGCAGGGCTGTGAGATGGTGAGCGGATTCGCCGGCGGCGGGGTCTCACCGGAGGTGACCAGCGGCTGGAAGTCGTAAATTGACGCCTGCGTTAAGAGAACGTCGTCGCGCCAGCGGTTCGCGGCCACCGGGTATGGTTCGATCCGCTCGTGATCGTGCTCCTCGAAAAACGAGAGGAACGCCTCGCGCATCTCGATGAGGCTGTACGGCTCCGGGAAGCCCGGGTCATCGATGAAGCTGTAATCCTCACACGGCGGTTCACCACACAGGTCGCGCTCGTGGTCACGCGTCCAAAAATGTACCCCACAGGAGGGACACTCGCGCCGCACGAACCCCTCCTCCTCGAAGTAGTCGAGGCGGTACTCCGCTTCGAGATCGCTCATTACCGATACTTGACCCGTGTTCACGCAAAAGGGTTCCGGGGTGGTCCGTCGCCGGCTATCACCCCGTGCGCCCGGTATCATATGGCCCCGATGAAACCACAGGTGAACTGAGCCCCCATGAATAGAGATATACCCCTCAGGGACGATCCAGTTGACAGGCGTGGACAGCGATCGACTCGACGGCCGGAACGTCGTTGCGCTCGGGGACGAGGCCACCGTGGCCGGGAGCGACGACCTCCCCTTCGAGGTGGTTTCAGCGTCCACAACTTCGGTCGACGATCGCGTACTCTCGGACGCGGGTCTCCTGATAATCGGTGATCAGGCGGGACTCGACCGGATCAAGGGATCGTACGCGGCGACCCCGACCGTGGCGTTCGTGACCGATCCGACCGGCCCGATCGCGACCGACCCGATCGTCGATGCGGTGGCGACGACGCCCACGGAACTGACCGCCCGGATACGGTGGTTGTTTGCCCGGAAAGATCGCGCACACCTCCATGATGAACGGGCGGACGGACCGTCGCGTATGGAACGACTTCAAGCCGGTGCCGCTCGGCTCGCGACGGCCCGATCGCCGGAGGACGCCTACCGGATCGCCGTCGTCATCGCTGAGGGGATCCTCCCGGTCGAACACAGCATCGCGGGGGTCGCCCGCGACGATTGGATAGAGCCCGTCGCCGTCTCGACAGGGGAGGACCCGGACGACCGGAACCGGGTCCGGGTCGGTGAGGGTATCGCCGGGAAGACCGTCGCGGAGGGGGAACCAACCCTCGACGGGACGGTCGATCATGACCGCTATGGTTCGGCACTCACGGTTCCGGTCGGCGAGGAGGGGGTATTACAGATGGCCGCCGCGGATTCGGACGCCTTCGACCGACGGGATCTCCAGCTCGCCGAGCTGCTCGCGTCCCATTTGGAGGAAACGCTGAGTCGGCTCCGGGCCGACGAGGCGCTCCGTGCCGAACGCGATCGTCTCTTCGCGCTCTTCGAGAACATCCCCGACGCGGCCGTCATCTATGACTACGTGGATGACGTGCTCCTCGTCGATCGGGTGAACCCGGCGTTCGAGGAGACGTTCGGCTACAGCGCCGAGGAGATCGTCGGTGAACCGATCGACGAATACATTCTCCCGGCCGATGACGAGGCGGTCATCGGGGAGGCACAGGAGCTGAACGCCCGGTTACGCCGCGGCCAGAACCTCCGCTGTGAGGTGACCCGTCGGACGACGAGCGGGGACCGACACTTCATCCTGCACGTCGTGCCGATCCGTCTCGGCGCCGAGAACGCCTCCGGCTACGCCATCTACACCGACGTGACGGAGCGTCGGGAACGCGAGGCGACGTTACAGCGGCAGAACGAGCGACTCGACGCGTTCACCTCCATCGTCACCCACGACCTTCGAAACCCCCTTTCGATCGCGAAGGGTCACCTCGATCTGGCACGAACGCTGGAGGAGCCGGAGCGTCTCGAGCGCGTCGAGGCCGCACTGGACCGGATGGACGAGTTGATCACGGAACTGCTGTCGCTGTCGCGCGATGGTCGCGTCGTGGGGGCGATCGAGGAACTCAGCCTCGAAACGGTCGCACGGGAGGCGTGGTCACACGTCGAAACGGCCGACTCGGGGCTCGTCGTCGACGAGGACCTGCGGTTCGAGGCCGACCGAACCCGGGTTCGAGAGCTGTTCGAGAACCTGTTTAGAAACAGCATCGAACACGGAACGGGCGGGGAGCAGGCGGGAACGGACACAGGTACGACACCGCTCACGGTCGAGGTTGGACCGCTCGGCGCGGACGGAGACCCCGACGGGGAGCGGTTCCATGACGGGCCGACGGGGCTGTACGTCGAGGACGACGGGAGCGGATTCGACGGCGACCCAGGTCGCGTCTTCGAAAGCGGATATACGACCGAGGACAACGGAACGGGGCTCGGGCTGGCGATCACCGAACACGTCGCCGAGGCCCACGGCTGGAGCATCGAAGCGGTCCCGGTGGAGCCGACGGGCGCGCGTTTCGAGTTCCGGTTCGATAGCTCGGAGTAAGCGGGTTTCTGATAAACGAGGCAGGGGAGTTACTCGGGCGTTCGGAACGCCGGTCGGGCGTGTGAGTCGATCAGGTGATCGAGTACGTCGACGCCGCCATGAGCAGCAGGACGAGCGCCAGCGAGAGCACCATCAGGTAGGTGAGCGATTTGTTCTCCCACCGGAGGTGCTGGAAGTATGCGACGATGAGGAACGACTTGATGGCCGCGGCGACCATCGTTCCGGCGAACGCCTGCTGGTACGTGAAGAACTGGTCAAACTCGAAGAAGATGAACTTCGACAGCGCAAGGACCAACAGCGCGATGTAGATGGCCGTGTACAGTTTCACCGAATCGGACGCCATTATTAGTGAGTCACTTGGGGTGCGTGCTTAAAGTCTTAACCATCCGCCCGACTTCAGGGTGCCTCCCGCCTCGATTCCGGCCCCTTATGCCCTCCCCACCGGCGGTAGAGGTAGTAGGCGACGAGAAACGGCACGGACCAGACCGCGACGCCGATAAAGCCGTACCAGAGCCCCCAGAGGAGCTGTTCGGTTGGGAACGCGCTCATCGAAGATAATCGGTCGGTACGACGTATAAACGCTCCGTCCGAGCGAAACGGCGGCGCTCAGGCGACGACCGCACCCCAGAGGGGCGCGACGAGGAAGAACAGCGCGTAGTAGGCGGCATAGAAGGTCACGAGCGCCGAGGCGACGATGGCGCTCTTCGGCGCCTCGATCGTCATGTCGTTCCGTGCCTCGACGTTCCGGGCCTCGAACTCGAAGAGGTCCGCCATGAGCATTGTCACGACGAGGATGGCGAGCACGGTCCCGCCGGTCGGCGCGTCGAGCGCGAAGAGGAAACTCAGGACGATGAGTCCGATGTTCGTGAACGCGTGCGGGGTGTACTGTTCGACCTGGTCGCCGTCGGTTCCCTGTTCGATATGCCGGCGATGCGCGAGATGTCGCGTCGCGAGATTCGCGAACGCCATGACGAGGATCGCGAACGGCAGTATCGGCCCGACGACCGCCAACCAGTCGAGCGGAATGAGGAACTGCAGTGGGTCCATACGGGTCATTCCGTGGACGACTCATTAGAGTTTTTCCAATCTGACGCGCCGTTGCCGGAGACCGCCGACGGTGAGATCACCGCAAAGGAATCGTCGGCGATGATCCGAACCGGCTCGTGCGGCAACACCTCGCCCTGTACGACCCCATCGGCGGCCACCGCGACCGGTTCCTCCTCCCGTTCGACAGAGAGCGTCACCCCCTCGGGAGTGATCCACCGTCGCCGTCCGATCCGGAACGGCGCGACGGGAACGACTGCGAGGCCCGTCCCGGGTTCGAGTGCGGGTGCGCCCGCCGCACGGGCGTAGCCGTCGCTGCCGAGGGGGGTGGCGACGACGACGCCGTCGCCGCGAAACGACTCGCGTCGGTCGCTCGATAGCGAGACGGCGTACTCCGAGATACGCGCGCTCTTGACGGTCATGAGCGACACCGTGAGCGCTGCGCGGGTACGGATCCGCTCCTCTGGGCCGACGATGACGGAGAGGAGGGGGTGTGACCACACGTGCCAGTCGCCCCCGAGGAGCGCCTCGATGGCGTCCGAGGTGTTCGGTCGGGCGACACCGAGCCGACCGATGCCCACCGGAAGCATCGGGATGGAACGGTCGGCGGCCACCCTCGCGGCGGCGGCGACCGCTCGCTCGCCGACGGTGACGACCGCGTCGGCTTCCTCAACTCCCGTGAGTGTCGCACCTGCTGCCTCCACGGCCGCGGCGATCCCTTCGTCCGCCGCTTCCATGAGAGCCGTCGCATCCGACTCGGCCGCCGCCGCATCGTCACCCCCGGTGGGGATCGCATCTTCGCCCGTGGACGAATCGTCGCCCTCACCCACGACCGCGACGCGGTCCACCGACTGAGTCATACCCAGATTTGGGTACGGCGTCGGCAAAAAGCATCGGTTCACGCGGTCGTCAGGCGAACGGGAACACCGGCAACAGCGTCGCGGCCGCCGCCTCGAACGTCGAGTCGTAGACGTGGTTCAAAAGCAGGTAGGCGATGACCCCGAGGACAAGCGAGAGGAGCCACGAGGCGGCGGCGATCCGGCCGACCGTCGCGTGACGCGTCTCGTGACGAAGTTCGCGTTCGCTGTGGGTCAGCCCGAGGATGACCGCATAGAGGACGACCGGGACCGCGAGCACCGAGAGCGCGATGTGGATCGCGAGCATGATCAGGTAGATGATGTTCGCGAGGTCGGGCCCCACGAAGTACTTCGTACCGCCGCCGGCGACGCGGGGGAGGTACATCCCTAAAAAGACGATGATGAGCGCGAACGACGTCGTCATCGCCGCCGCGTGCTTTTTGACCTCGCCGCGCCGGATCCAGTAAATTCCGAGCGAGAGCGTCACGATGGTGACGGTGTTGACGGCGGCGATGGCGTGTGTGAGGATATCCACGGTGGCCCGGCTTAATTCGGGGAACAACGCCTGAAACTGTGGGACCAAAAAGACGCCGAGGACCGCCGCGTAGCCGACGACCGAAAGCAGGAGGGTGAGTGCTCCGGGGCGTTCCTTGGCGCCCGCTCGCACGCTGGCAACTGACATAACCCACGGTTGGGTTGGGCGGGTAATCCCTCTTCGGATCTTCGCTCTCCGTGAGAACACCTCGCCCGGGGCTGACGAACTAGATCACGCCCGTCTTCGAGGCGACCTCCACGGCCGCCTCCTCGCTGATTCCACCCTGCAGGATGGTGTAGCGGTCGCGGATCTCGTGGGCACCGGTGAACGCCTCGATCAGTTCCGTCTCAGTGATCCCGAGCCCCGTCGCGGTAGTCGGCGCGTCGAGTGACTCCAGCGCGTTGCGGATCGCCCGCCATTGGCCGTCCTCGCCGTCGTGAAGGTACTCGGTCATGATCGAGGCGACGCCGACCTGGTGACCGTGGAGCGCCTTGCCGGGCGCGATGCGGTCGAGCTGATGGGAGATGAGGTGCTCGGCACCGGAGGCAGGTCGCGAGGAGCCGGCGATGGACATCGCTACGCCGGAGGAGACGAGCGCCTTGACGACGATCCACGAGGACTCCTCCAGGCCGGGTTTGATCATGTCCGCGCTCTGGACGAGCAGCTCAGCGGTCATCTCCGCGAGCGCGCCCGCGTATTCGCTGTATTCGACGTTGCGAAGCCGCTGGGCCAGCCGCCAGTCCTTCACGGCCGTGTAGTTGGAGATGATGTCCGCACAGCCCGCGGTGGTCAACCGCCACGGCGCGTTCGCGAGCAACTCGGTGTCAGCGACGACCGCAAGCGGCGGGTCGGCGGCCACCGAGTGACGCGTGTCGCCCTCGGGGATGGAGGACCGTCCGGAGACGATACCGTCGTGGGAGGCGACCGTGGGGACGGAGACGAAGCCGACGCCGAGGTGGTCGGCGGCCATCTTCGCCGTGTCGATCGGCTTCCCGCCGCCGAGCGCGATGAGATATCCCGGTTCGACGGCTTCTGCGGTCTCGATCAGCGTTTCGACCGCATCGAAGGAGGCCGACTCCACGACCGCGGTCGCCGGATCGTCGAACTGTGCGCGAACGCGGTCGCCGGCGATCTCGTCCGGCGTCGGGCTCGACACGATGAGCGGGCGTCCGGAGAGGTAGAGTTCGGAAACCGCCTCGCCGAGCTCGTCGACGACGCCGTGTCCCACGAGGACGCTTCGGGGGAGCTTGATCCATTTGGCTTTCTCGAACATACTGAATCGCTCTCGGCCGATCGTGAAAGCCGTTGTCCATCAACGGAACGGGCTGGAAGGGGTCAGCGCCACCCGAGCACCGTCGAGACCGCATCGGCGAGGAAGACGACCCCGAACCCACCGAGGACGAACGCGGAGCCGAAGGCGACGACCGGGCCGAACGTCTCCACCCGTCGTTCGGCGACGACGAGGAGCGCCGGGAAACAGAGCACCCAGCCGAAGATCCCGAGGAAGAACCCGCCCAGGATCGCCGGCGAGCCGGTCGTCACGACGACGGTTCCCGCGAGCGACTCCCCTAACACCGGGATCGGCGCGAGCACGTCGAGCCGACCGGGGCGCAACAATCCGACGCCGACGGTCACCCAGAAGAGCACCTGAAAGGGGTTGCTCAGCGCCAACGCCAGCGCTTTATAAAAGCCCTTTCCGGCCTCGATCGACGGCTCCGCCCCCCTCGTCGGTCGAAACATCGCCCGCGCGTTTCGCGCCGCCCCGATCGCGAAGTAACACATGAGGAGGCCGCCGCCGCCGATCATCGCCGTCTGGAGCCGCGGTGCGGACTCGATGAAGGCGGCGACGCCGACGAACGCGAGGATGAAAAAGAGCACGTCGGCGGTCGCCGCGCCGAGCCCGGCGATCGCGCCGGCACGCCACCCACGAAGCACCGCCTCCTCGGCGATGATCGCGTTCATCGGGCCCGGCGGGGCCGCGAGCGCCAGCCCGAAGACCGTCCCCATGAAGACGGTGACGGAGAGGTCGATGAGCGTCACGCCCGTACCCACGCCCGATGTCGTGAAAAATCCGGCTGCCACGTCCGGGACGCTGTCTGCCATCCGAGCGCTATTCGTCGTCCCCGTTCGAGCGTTGCTTACCGTCCCCGTTCGAGCGTTGCTTACCGTCCCCGTCCCGACGCTATGTCGCGTCGGCGTTCGGGGTCCGATCCCCGTCCGAGCCGTTCCCCCAGTCGTCCTTCGGCGCGGGCTCCACGCGGATCGATCCGGCGATCTCCTCGGGAAGCCCCTGCTCGCCCGCCGGGGTTCGGACCGTCACCAGTCCGAAGGGGGCGATATCGACGACCTCGATAGCCGTACCGGGGGTCACACCGGCGTCGGCGAGGTATTCAAGCTCCTCGTCGTCGCGGTCGGAGACGCGGGTCACGACCAGTCGATCGCCCACCTCGTGATCGACGAGACGCGATCCACCAGTTTCCTCTATCGGTTCGAGGTCCGCACTCGGGATCGGATCGCCGTGGGGGTCGACCTCGGGGTCGCCCAACACGGCCGCCATCCGTCGTTCGAGCTCCTCGGAGATGTGATGTTCGAGCGCGTCGGCCTCGTCGTGCACCTCGCTCCAGTCGTAATCAAGCTGTTCGGCGAGGAACGCCTCAAGCAAGCGGTGGTGTCTGACGACCTCCAGCGCGACGGCCTCCCCCTCCGGGGTAAGTTCGACCCCCTTGTACGGCTCGCGGTCGACGAGCCCCCGGTCGGCGAGCTTGCCGAGCATATCGGTCACGGAGGGCGGGGTCTTCTCGAGGTACTCGGCGATAGCGGAGGTCGAGACCGGCGGTCCCTCCTCCGATTGGAGGACGTAGATGGCCTTCACGTAGTCCTCCATGACGTCGCTGAGCATGTTTTTCGGTCACGGGCGGGGCCCCAAATACCTACCGGGCCGGCTCGGTCGCATGGGTGGGCCGGGGTGATCAGTCCTGTAGTTCCGCCTCCTGAAGCGCCTCGTTGAGGTCGGCACGGACGCGCTCGCCGCTTTCGCGGTCCATCGCGGTCGTGACGATCCGATTTTCCTGCACGCTGGAGCCGTCCCGAAGCAGCAACCGGACGTTCCCGTTGGTTCCCGCGCGGGTCGCTTTCGCCCGAAGCCCGGTCCGCGAGCCCGTCCCGCCCGCGTCGATCGGCCCCGGCACGATCTTTTTAACGTGGGGGTGCTCCGCGACGGTGCTGATCGCCCGTCGGCCCTTTCGGCCGCCGATCAACGTCGAATGCGAGCCGCCGATCTTCTCCCTCGGCGGCGTCTCGACGACCTCCAGCGCGCGGTCGCCGCGGCGGTCGAGCACCCACCCGACGACGTCGCCGACGCCGTCTGTTCCCCCGTCGGGGACGCGGTAGAACTCGTGGTGGATCTGTGCGCGCGTCTCGCGCAACGGGCCGCGCTCGCCGGCGGCGTAGACCGTCTCGGGCCGTTTGCGACGGACCTCGTCGGCGACCCGTCCGGCGAAGTTGCGCAGTTGAACCGCCGAGAGCCGTTCGTCGCCCTCGGGGCGCGTCGTCACCGTCGTTCGGCCGACGACCGTCTCCTCGTCGAGGATCGTTAGCTCCGCACGGTCGGTCTTGAATTCGACCACGACGGCGTCCGCGTTGGCGGTGTTGCAGGTCAGACAGTAGTCCCCGGGCTTTTCGAGCGGGGTCCCACACCGCCGACAGGTCATAGGGGAGGTTGGTCCGGTCGGCGTATAAGGTCGTCCGTTCGGATCGGCGTCGCGCAGGAATGGATCACTCCAGACACGCCGCCACGACCCGCAGCGCCGCCTCCCCGCGCACCTCGTCGGCCAAGAGGGGGACGCGTTTCACCTGCCGGCCGCGGAAGAGGTCCGTCGCGCGCCGGAGCGCGTTCTGCTGGACTTGCCACCGCCGCGCACAGAACTCGCAGTTCTCGGGGTCGGGTTCGACGATCCAGGCCGGGTCGACGTCGGCGACGTCGCTCACCCGCTCCATCACGCGGTTGACGATCAGCGTGTTCACCGGGATTTCGAACTCCTCAAGCCGGGCGACGAGCCGCTCGGATTCGACGACGCTCATCTCCTCGGGGATCATCACCACCCGGAAATCCGTCCGCTCGGGGTCCTGGAGGACGGCCCGCAGGCGCTCGATCCGCTCACGAAGCTCGTCGAGGCTTTCGGAAGGGTCGGGGCCGTCGCTTCCCGCGCCGAACATCCCCTTTACGCCCTCCATCATCCCGGCGAACTGCTGTCGAAGCTTGATGACGCGCCCGAGCATCGAATCCATGATCTCCGGAAGTTGGAGCAGCCGGAGAGTGTGACCGGTCGGCGCGGTGTCGACGATCACTCGATCGAATCGGGGGTCATCGAGGTACTCAAGGAGCTGGCGCATCGCCGCGGCCTCGTCCGCGCCGGGCATCGTTCCGCCGAGGAGGTCGCCGGGCGCGTCCGCCATGCCCTCGGCGGCGCCCTCGGCCATGTTTCCCATCCCGCCCATGCCGCCCATCGCCTCGCCCATGTCGCCGAGCCCGCCGAGCGGGTCGCCGTCGGCACCGAACATCCCCTCGTCCATCGCTGCGTCGGGGTCGATCTCGGCGGCGTACAGCGGGATCTCCTCGCGGATGCGCGTCGGCTCCGCCGGCACGTCGACCTCGAAGGTGTCCGAAAGCGAGTGGGCGGGGTCCGTCGAGACGACGAGCGTCCGCTCCCCGCCGGTGGCCGAGGAGAGCCCCGTCGCCGCCGCCATCGTCGTCTTGCCGACGCCTCCTTTGCCACCGTAAAGCACGTACTCCGGTGCGTCGACGCCCTGTGGTACGTCGGCGTCGACGTCGACGCTCACGTCGTCGTCGACCCGCTCAACCGGCTCGACGTCGATCTCATCCATACCCACTCTCCTCGCGGGGCCTTCCTGTATCCGTCGGTCCGCGGGCGGCCTCGTACGGGCGAACGTGCAGCGGGAGGATCAGCCGCTCACGCCGTTGGCGTCCAGCTCCTCGACGACCGCCTGGAGGTCGGCCTCGGCTTCGATCTCGCGTTTGACCTCCTCACGTCTGCGGACGGCGGCGGAGTCGGCCTCGTAGGCGCGTACGTATTCGGCGCGGGTGTGTTCGTCGAACGCGTGCCGGATGGCGAAGTAGCCGTCGGGGACGATGGTCCCACACACCTTACACTCGTGACGCTTGTGCTCGGTCGTCTGATGGAGGATGGTGGACTCGACGTCCTCGAAGGTCGCCTCGCAGCCGTCGATACCGCACATCCAGCGGGACATACTCGCAGGGTATCCGCCGAGGGGGTTAACCGTTTTCCCCGACGGGGAGACGGCCGCGGGAAGTCGTGACCGACATCACGTAGCGGAGACTGCCCTCAACGGGACGTAGCGGAGACTGCCCCAACGGGACGTAGCGGAGACTGCCCCAACGGGACGTGACGAAGACGATACGTCTTTGCCCGACCGCGATGACGTACACGCGTGACCCGATCCCGAACCCACGTCGATGCACACGTGAAGGTCCTCGACGCTGACGTCGTCGCGCTCGCGAAGGAGCGTGGGATCGACGCGCTCGTGTACGCGCCCCACTTCACGCGGCTCCCGACGATCCGCGACCGCGCCGAGCGTTTCTCCGACGACGAGTTGACCGTCGTGCCCGCCCGCGAGGTGTTCACCGGCAAATGGGGGGGTCGACGACATCTGCTCGCGCTCGGGCTGTCCGACCCCGTGCCCGATTTCATCACCTTCGAGGGGGCGATGGCGGAGTTCGCCCGACAGGACGCGGCCGTGCTCGTCCCCCATCCGGACTTCGCGACCGTCTCGCTCACCCGGCCGGAGATCGAAGCACACGCGGACAGCCTGCACGCGATCGAGACGTACAACACGAAGCTCCTGCCACACCAGAACAAGCGCGCGCTACGGATCGCCCGCGACCTCGACCTGCCGGGGTTCGGGACCTCCTACGCCCATTTAAAAGGGAGCGTCGGCGAGGCGTGGACCGCCTTCGATGAGCCGCTCACCTCCGTCGGCGAGATCGTCGACGCGTTCCGGGAGGGTCGACCGCGGACGGTCGTTCACCGGGGCGGGCTCTCCCATCGGGTTCGCGGGCTCATGGAGTACGCCCACCTCGCGTACGAGAACACGTGGCAGAAGGCCGACCGGATCTTCCTCTCGGGGGACGAACCGACCCGCCCCTCGAACGTCGCCTACGAGGGACGGTTCGAAGACGTGAGCGTCTATGCGGACGGGCTCACCGACTACGGGCCAGGGTAACCGTCGGGACCCGGTTCTCAGGGCTTCTCCCCGCGCCTGCTCCGCACCGTCATCCCCTCGCGGATCTCGAACTCCTCGTCGCCGTCGAACCGGGTTGGATCGAAGGCGTCGATCCACGGGGAGTCGCGATTCCCACCATCTCCCCCAGCCTCCAGCGTCGCGAGCACGCCCTCCGCGACGTGTTCGCCCATCGCCGGCGCGCGCATGAACCCGTGACCCTGCCAGCCGGCGGCGACGAAGAGCCCCTCCGCGAGGGGCCCGACGAGCGGGTCGCCGTCAGGCGTCGCGGTACAGAGGCCGGCCCACGCGCGGTCGATCTCCGGGTCGTGATCGACTCGCTCCCGGAGGACCGCCGCGGTCTCCTCGCGGAACCAGTCGTCGCCTCCCGGCTCGTAGTCGTCCGGGTCGGCCTCCCGCGGGACGGTGCCATCGCCGGCGAGCAGGCCCTCGGGATGTGCGCGAAGGTAGACCCCCGCGGTGGCGTCGTACACCATTGGGCCGGCATACGGCCGGCCGCTCACGAGCGCCTGCACCCGATAGGGCTTCACCGGAACCGCGATCCCGGCGTCGGCGAGGAAGCGCGCGGTGTGTGCGCCGACGGCGACGACGACCGCGTCGAAGGTGCGCTCCTCGCCGTCGACGTGGAGCGTCGGCTCCGCATCGGGGAGCGCCACCTCGACGCCGGTCTCGATCGAGACGCCGTCGCCCCGTGCGCGCTCGCCCATCGCCTCCACGTAGCTCCCGGGGTCGGTCCAGCCGCCCCCTTCGGCGACGGCGGCGACCGCGAGGTCGTCGGTCTCGACCGGGAAGCGCTCGCCGAGCGCCGCGGGGTTGACGACCGAGACGTCGAGGTCGTGCGAGCGCATTCGCTCGACCATCTCGGGGACCGCATCGGCGTCCGGGTCGCCCTCGCGGACGGCGATGACGTACGGGCAGCGCGTGAACGAGAAGCCGGGAAGCGAGTCCGAGAGGGATCGGAACCGCTCCATCGCCCGCGTGGCGAGCGCGGCGTCGACGTCCTCGGCGTAGGCGTCATACAGCACGCCCGCCGCACGCCCCGAACTCCCGGCGGCGAGCTCATCGCGCTCGAAGAGCGTCACGCGTGCGCCGCGGGCCGCCAGGTCGACCGCGGTCGTGATCCCGACCGCGCCGCCACCGACGACCGCGACGGCGGGGCCGTCGCCGTCGCGGTCGAGGGTTGATCGGTCGGCTGGTTGGATGTCCTGCTGGCTGCGGCCGCCGTCGGTTTTTATCCCTCGTTGGGCAAGGTCGCTGCTCCCTTTTAAATCGGGCCCGGCGTTTCTGCCCTCGTCGCCGTCGTCGCCGTCGTCGCCGTCGTCGCCTTCGTTGCCCTCGTCGCCCGTGTCACTGCCGCCCGGCTTTCGCATCCCGCTCATATCCGTGGCTCCCGCGCGGGATATATAAACACTCGCGGGCCTGCCCACCAGTTATCTCGTGGTGGCTCCGTTGAAACCCTATTCTTCAGGCAGATAATCCCCTGAAACAGCCGGTTGCTGAAGGGTGCGAACTGTGCGGTTGTTTGGTCGGGTTTCTTGTAATCGGTGGTGAGCAGTTGTGTGACTAGTTATAAGAAGCGACGCTGATCCAGGTCGTTCCGTGGAGTGACGGGAGCAGGTCGAGGATCGACCACCACCGCCGCCGCACTCACACCACACCGTCCGCACCCACATTGGCTGCACCGCCGCCGCACTCGTCTCACATCGACCGCACCCATACCGCCCGACGCCGCAGCCTCACGCCTCCCCAGCCTCGCCACGGCTGGCGGAGCCGCCAGCCGTGGGCTCCCTCGCGCTCGGTGTCGCGCCCTTCGGGCGCTCACCGGAGCGCGCCAACCACCACAGTTCGTTTATAAGTCCTCTCGCCACCCAGTTGGTGGGAATTATAAGCGACCGATCGAGTGCGGGATCACTCGCTGAACCCCCTGTATTGACCGGAACCGGGTCAGAATAGATCACTTGCTGAGGATTTGACATCCTCCCCGCGCCGAAGCGCGAGGCTTCCTCCTCGATTCTCCGTAACCGGAGCCGTCCTGATCCGTTAGCGATGAGGGCGGTTAGGTTGGGAGATAGACGAAATATAACACTCACCCGGATGTGGGAACAGAAGATCGGTGGATGAGCCGCTTCACAGCCTGTACATCGGAGTAGAACGGTGAACTCCCTTAGATCGCCGTGGCGCGCAACGAGCGGGACCCATTCAGCGCTCGCTCGTCCGGTCCTGAACCGATTGGCGATAGCCGTCCCGTATCTCGATGGCGACGATCAGCGTAAACGAGAGTCCGACCAGTATCCAGATGGCTCGCGCCTCCATCCCGGTGACCTCCCCCGAAAAGCCAGCAGCGAGGACGAGCAAGACGACGGTGATAACACCCATCCGTGCCGTTCTGGAAACGGATCGATCGATGCGCGAGAGGTACACCTGCGGGATGACGACACCAAGCAGGGCTAACAGCACGAACGCGACCACGAATCCCCACTGGCCCGGCAACCCGACGAACGTCTCGACGATGGCGAGCAGGATGAATCCGAGGATCACGCCGAGAAACCCGGCGGCGATGACTGTATTCTCCGCTGACACCATACGTGGCGAACAGCGTCCGATCAGATAAAGCTCCGCCGCCGAAGGAACGCTACGCTGCGGATCCATCGGCGGTGTCTGTTTAAAAACGACCGACCACTCCGCGCGCGCTACCGTTCACTTCCCGGCTGTGGGTCGACGTGTGCGACCGGCATGAGGTCCGTGAGCGGCTGCGCGTCGAGCCACTCTAACAGCTCGATGAGCTGGTCGACGGCGGCCTCGAAGAGCCGCTCGGCCTTCTCGGGGGTCACGTCTGTCGGGTCGCCGAAGGCCCCGTTCGGGGAGTTGTCGATCGCATCGTAGAACGTCCGTGCGCCGTAAACGTACGCGTCCGAGGACGCGACGTCGACGAGGCCGCCGTCTCGGGCGGCTTCGAGTTCCTCCCCATCGACGAGTTCGGGCGCGATGTGGGTGATCATCGCAGTCTCTTTCGGCCCCGCATGCGGACCGTTGTGCTCGAACAGGTCGTCGACGAGTTCCGGGATCGACTCGTCCCACATCCACTCGATGGCGTAGACCGCCCCGTCCTCGTGCAGCCGCCGGCCGACCTCCCGGAGGTGCGAGACGTTGCCGCCGTGGGCGTTCACGTAGACGACGCGGTCGATCCCGTGGTAGGTGAGGTTCCGCGTGAAGCTCTCGACGTAGTCGCGGAAAGCGGGCGCGTCGACCCACATCGTCCCGTGGAACTGTCGGTGGTGCGGGCTGACGCCGATGTTCACCGTGGGTGTGCAGAGGTAGCCGGTTCGTTCGGCCGCCTCGCGGGCGAGCGCCTCCGCGATGAGGTGGTCAGTCGCGAGCGGCAGGTGCGGACCGTGCTGTTCGGTGGAGCCGAGCGGAACGACCGCAACCGACTCGCTCGCGACGTACTCGCCGAGTTCCGGCCAGGTATGATCTGCGACGTACATGGCTATCGATAGGGCTGCCGCCCGCATGAAACCAGCCGTCCCGGCAGGCATCGATCGCTTCCGACCCGAGCATGTCCCGTGACATCCCCGTCGATGGCCTTCGGCACCCTTTTTGTGCCGCGCGAGCGAACCTTCGGGTATGTTTGGAGGAGGCGGGATGAACCCGCGGAAGATGAAACAGATGATGAAACAGATGGGGATCGACGTCGACGAGATCGACGCCGAGCGCGTCGTGATCGAGACCGGTGACGGCGACCTCGTCTTCTCGGCACCGCAGGTCACGCGCATGGACGCGCAGGGCCAACAGACCTACCAGATCGTCGGCGAGCCCGACGAGGTCGCGGACGCGGGTGCCGGGGGAGACGACGCCGGCGACGCCGACGCTGACGTCGACGCCATCCCCGACAGCGACATCGCGATCGTCGCCGAGCGGGCCGGCGTTCCGGAGTCCGAGGCGCGGGCGGCGCTGGAGGCGACCGACGGCGACCTCGCGGCCGCGATCGCGAACCTGGAGTGAGCGACGCCGCCTACCTGCTCGTTCACGAGGACCGCGAGTACCTGCTCCGACCGGGCGAGGAGTTCGGGACCGACCTCGGCGTCATCGAGGTGCCCGAGGACGCCGCACACGGTGACACCGTCGAGACCCATCTCGGGACCGTCTTCGAGGTGCGTCGGCTCCGCGGCCCCGACCTCTTCGACCACCTCGAACGGACGGGCGCGCCGATGATGCCCCGGGACATCGGGCTCGTCATCGGCCACACCGGCATCGGGGGTGGCGACCGCGTGCTCGATGCCGGTACCGGGACGGGGATCCTCTCGGCGTATCTCGGTCGGCTCGGCGCGTCCGTGACGACCTACGAGCGCGACGCCGAGTTCGCCGAGGTCGCCCGCGAGAACATGGCGATCGCGGGCGTAACCGACCACGTCGATGTCCGGACCGGCGACCTTGCAGAGGAGGTCGAGTCCCTCGTCGTGGAGGCCGACCCCTTCGACGTTCTCACGCTCGACACGGGTGACGCGCCGGCCGTCGTCGCCCACGCCCCCGACCTGCTCGTCCCCGGCGGCTATGTCGCCGTCTATTCGCCGTTCGTCGAGGGGACACGCGCCGCCGTCGAGGCCGCACGTGAGGCCGGCCTCGTCGAGGTCGAGACGTTCGAGACGATCCAGCGCGAGATGGATTTCTCCTCGCGCGGGTCACGCCCCTCGACCGCGGGTGTCGGTCACACCGGCTATCTGGTGTTCGCCAGGGCTCCCTGAACGAGGGAGAGCCGGCACCGGCGGAACGTTCATCGGGGCGCGCCCTCTTTACCGAACGATGCCCCTCGATGAGGTGCTCGTCGACGCGCTCGCCGGTTCGAACACCCTCGTCGCCACCGGCGTCGATCGCCGGCTCCTCCCCGCCGTCCTGCGTGCGCATGAACGGACGATCGAGGAAGTCGCCGAGCGACCCGGGGCGACGGGTGACCCCTCCGAGACCGCGGCTGACCAAAACGAGGTGGCGTGGCAGCTCTGTGTTCCCATGCCGATCGTCGAGGATCTCGGCCGCTCGTTCGTCCTCGGCACCGCGCTCGCGACGTACACGGAGTCGGGAACGATCCGTCTCGCCACATCGACAGCGTCCACGGAGGGCGAACTCGTCGAGCGAACCCTCTTTATTACGGACGGGACGGTGTACGCGGTGGCCGGCACCGATGACGACCGGACGCTCGTCGAAAGTGCGGAGGCTCCCGTCGTCCGTGAACTGCGGGAGGCGGCACGAACTCGGCTCGATGAGTGTGCGTCGACGGGGGTGGCGATGCCCGGCCGCGACCGGTTGTATCGTTCGGCCCGGGAGTCGCTCTGTCGGTGGGTCGCCGCGGACCTCGAAGACGCCCTCGACGGACTCGAACCGGGTGCGCTCGACCGGACACGAGCGGTGACGGATCGGACCCTGCTGCTCGCGCTCGGCGCGCGACATGACCATCTCTTTCAGGACGTTCGAACGTGGGCCGAGTCGGTCGGGATCGCCCCGAGACAGACGTTCACCGTCGACCGTCGAATGCTCGTCGCCCACGGGCTCATCGAGGAGGTGAAAGTGCCCATGGGCGTCGGCCACCCGAACTACCGGCTTCGGGCGATCGATGAGGGGCTCCTAACGCTTCCACCCGAGCGCCTCCTCGCGTACCTTCGGGACCGGCTCGACGGGGTCGACAGGGACGCGTTCGACGGCCCCGACGCGACCGACCGATATCTCGGCGCGAAGCGTCGGCGACGGGACGCCGATCGGCCGGTGTGGGAGCGGAAACGTCGGCGGTAAGGTGCGAAAACGGTCCGTATACCCCCCTCACAATCGCCCGGAATCAACGTCGCGAACGAGCTTCGAGTCGGCCGCGCGCCACGCCTCCTCGGCCTCGGCGAAGATCCGCTCGGCCCGGTCGTTGGCCTCGGCGACCACGTCGTCGACGTCGACGCCGACGATCCCCCCGGCGGAGACCAGCTGTACCCCATCGACGAAGACGTCGCGGACCTCCGCACCCGCGGTCCCGTAGACGAGGTTTGGGATCGCCGTATGGAACGGCTCGGAGACCGTGGGGGTGACGCCGACCGCGTCGAGGTCGCAGACGACGATGTCCGCCCGCTTGCCCGGCGCGAGCGACCCCACGGCGTCGTCGATGCCGAGCGCCCGCGCCCCGCCGATCGTGGCGATCTGCAGCGCCTCCGAGGCGTCATTGGCGGTCGGGTCACGCCGGTCGACCTTCGCGAGTAACGCCGCGGTGCGGAGTTCGCGCAACGTGTTGTGTCCCCCCGTCCCCGGTGCCTGATCGGTACCGATCCCGACGATCCCGCCGTGTTCGCGGTACTCGACGATCGGCGGAACGATCCCGTCGATCGCGGCGATGGAAGACGGACAGCCGACCATTCGAACACCGGCGGCGGCCAGCCGCTCGCGCTCCTCTTCGGTAGCGCCGTGGAGGTGGGCTGCGAGCAGGTGCTCGCCGAGGAAGCCCTCGCGGTCGAGCACCTCGACGGTGGTCGCGTCCTCGCCGTAGCGGGCGGCGACCGCCCGGCGCTCCCGGTCGCCCTGTGCGACGTGGACGTGGACAGTCCGGTCGTGCTCTCTGGCCCGTTCGAAGACAGTCGATAACGTCTCCATCGACACCATATCGAGCGCCTGCGGCCCGTAGGCCGGAACGACCAGCGGGTCGGTGTCGTACCGCTCGAACAACGCCTCCGCACGCGAGAGCGCCTCCCGTCCCGCGTCGCGGTCGAACGGGAACGGTTCGTCCGGGTCGAGCTCCTCGCGGTCGCCCGGGACCTCGTTTATCGTCTCGGTGGCGACGACGCGGAGCCCGAGCGGACGGTACGCGCGCTCGACGAGCGTGGCGACGTCGCACGCGTACTCGCCCAGCGTCGTCGTGCCCGCGGCGATTGCCTCCAACGCCGTGAGTTTCGCGCCGATCACCCCATCCTCGGCCGAGACGTGTCGGCTGATCGGGTCGAGCGCGCGGTCCATCCACTCGATCTCGGGGACATCCTGGGCGGCCCCCCGGATGACCGAGTAACGGCCGTGGACGTGGGCGTTCACGAACCCCGGTAGCGTGAGACAGCCGCTCCCGTCGATCGTCCGGGCGGCGTCCTCGGGGTCGACCGCGTCAGCGGGGCCAACGTAGGTGAGCTCGCCGTCGGTCCAACCGACCGCCCCACGGTCGACGATCCCCAACTCGCCGCTCCCGCCCGTCGCGCCCGGATCCATCGTGACGAGCAGGGTGTCGGTGATGAGTGTGTCCATGCAGGGCCCTCTCGTCGATCCACAATGGAACTACCGGCGAGTCCACGCACCTTCGTCCGTTCTCCCGCCGTCTTCGCGTGGTTCCGCCGGCTTTCGGGGGGCAATGGCGAGGGCGACTGACGTAACAAGAACTAACTCGGGTCGGGTTCCTCTGAAACGTATGTCGACGTTCTCCGACCGGGTCGAGCGGATCGAGATCAGCGGGATACGCGAGGTCTTCGAGGCCGCCGGCGCGGACGCGATCAACCTCGGGCTCGGACAGCCGGACTTCCCGACGCCGGACCACGCCCGCGAGGCCGCGGTCGAGGCGATCCGCGCCGGCAAGACGGACGCCTACACCGCGAACAAGGGGATCGAGAGCCTGCGGGAGGCGATAGCCGAGAAACACCGTGTCGATCAGGAGATCGACCTCGACCCGGCGAACATCGTCGCGACCGCGGGCGCGAGCGAGGCGCTCCACATCGCCATCGAGGCGCACGTGAGCGCCGGCCAGGAGGTGATCATTCCAGACCCGGGGTTCGTCTCGTACGACGCGTTGACGAAACTCGCCGGGGGCGAACCGGTTCCGGTCGGACTCCGTTCGGACCTGACGATCGACCCGGCGGCGATCGAGGAGGCGATAACCGAGGATACCGCGGCGTTCATCGTCAACTCGCCGGGGAACCCCACGGGGGCCGTCTCC
>Ga0207421_10000920_pt1 | contig 38178 bp, 34 predicted proteins | sample SodLakKL_010_SED_4_FD_187542 | JGI IMG/M metagenome (GOLD analysis project Ga0207421, IMG submission 187542) | Alkaline sediment microbial communities from Lake Tanatar, Kulunda Steppe, Russia - 8KL_010_SED (SPAdes) (version 2) | ecosystem: Environmental > Aquatic > Non-marine Saline and...
ATTGTTGACCGACCGATTGGGATCGACAACGCGGTAATATACAACGGCATTGACGCTGGTTGTAACGTTATCGCGGGTGATCACTTCCTGGCTGGGAACGTCTAAAGTAACAATCCGCAGGGATACACGGACAAGTTTATCCACAATAGGGATAACCAGGATAAAACCCGGCCCTTTTTCACCGATCAGGCGCCCGAGGCGAAATACAACCAGTCTTTCATATTCCCTGACGATTTTGATCGCGTTAAGGATAAAGAGAAAAACAATAATTAGAATGGGTACAAATATACCTACATCGCCTAACACTTCATAAAGCATTTTAAATCCTCCTTTAATTTATGATATCTGCAAACTACTTATTCGTCTGTTTCACCCGCGGACTCAGCCTCCTGTACGGGGCGGACCCACAATTTAAGGGTTTCAGAACGAACAATTTCTACTTCGGTTCCTTTTGGTATCTGCTTATTGTTACTGCTGTGGGCTTTCCAGAGTTCCCCCCTGGTTCTTATCATTCCCTCCGGGTTAATTTCTTCCACGGTCACTCCCCTTTCAGGAGGTTTAAAATAGTCGCTGCCGCTTTGGTGTTTGCGGCGACTGTGAAGTACTCGCTGGGCCACGACAAGGACTATAATCAACAGGCCAATCACAGTTCCCACTACAGTGACCAGGAAAGCGGCGTACCAGTCTGCTTCCATCAGGGGTTCCGTAGGCAGTAAAATGGCACCTGCCAGGAGCGATGCTGCCCCTCCAATGCCCAATATTCCAAACCCGGAAGTAAAGATCTCGGCGGCAATCAAACCGGCCCCCAGGAGCAGCATTATAATACCGGTTGTATTGGTGTCAAACAGGCCGATTCCGTAGATACCAAGAATCAACAGGATCAGGCCACTGACCTCCGGAACTATTGTACCGGGAGCGCTCAAGCCAAAATAAATTCCCAGGAAACCGAGCATTAAAATAAAAAAAGCGATCTGGGGGTCACTGACCCAATCCTGCAGGCCCTCCCTTAAATTCATCTGTGGTTCCTTGATTTGAGCATCTATGGTATTTAACTGGTAAGTGACGCCCTGCTTTTCTATTTCGGTCCCGTCAACTGTTTCCAGCAGTTCGGGCACACTGCCGGCCAGGTATTCGATCATGCCTTCTTCCAGGGCTTCCCTGGCATCAAGGGTCAGATTTTCGGTAACAAATTTTTCGGCCAGATCTTCCGGCCGGCCCTGCTCACGGGCTATACTGCGCATGTGGGAGGCATAAAAATTAATAGTTTTTTCATCAGTTGCCTCGGTACCCTCCGGCGACATTGCCACCGGCATAGCGGCTCCGACTGTTGTTCCCGGAGCCATAGCCGCAATATCCGAGGAGACCAGGATAAATGCTCCGGCAGAACCGGCAATAGCTCCTGAAGGAGCAACCAGCACGGCAACCGGCATTTCGGCATTTAAGAATAATTCGTTTATTTTCAAGGTTGCATCAACCAGTCCACCGGGAGTGTTCATGACCAGGATAAAAAGCTGGGCATCATCTTCAACGGCAACCTCGATCTGCCGGTCCAGGAAACTTTGCAAACCGGCAGTAACCGCACCATCTACTTCAATAACATAAACCGGGGCCGTTCCTGTTTCTGCGCCGGCAACCCCGGCAGAAACAAAGAAGCCGCCTGCCAGGCACAGCAGGATTAAGCCTGTCAGAATTAATTTATGGTTTTCATTAAATTTGTTTTTCATCTTATATCCTCGACCTTTTTTATTTTTAAGAACCTCTTTAAATATAATTATAATATAATTAGTTCAGAATTAAAAGTACACAATCTCCCCCCTAACATTTTACTCATAGTTGCCCGGAGTTGACGGTCAAGAAAACCTGGAATATAATATAACCAATCTAGTTATTTATAATAAAGGAAATGAACCATGATTACTAAAAAAGCCGAGTACGCCATCATTATATTAGCCGAACTTGCCTCCCACCCGGAAGGAACGGTTATTACAAGCAAAGAGATAGCTCGCAATCGGGCTATCCCCTCCAATCTCGTGGTCCAGCTGCTTGCAGTTTTAAAAGAAGCGGGCTGGACCACCGGCACCAGAGGCCCGGCCGGCGGGATCAGGCTCTTGATTGATCCATCTGAAATAAACCTGAGGCAGGTTGTAGAAAAAATCGACGGGCCAATTGGAATCACCCGCTGCCTGTTCAGCGAAACACCCTGCCAGAACAAAACTCATTGTTCCCTGAGGGGCATCTGGGCCAGGGCTCAGCAAAACATGCTTTCTGTCCTGGAAGAGGTATCCATAAAAGATCTTGCTGAAAAGGCAGCCAAAGACTGCTAATTGCCTGGGCTGCTTTTTTTACTGCTTGATGCTGCCATCCACCCCAATTATTGTTTCCTTCAAAGGAAGATCAACGCCCGCTTCCTGAAGGGCCGATCGGACCAGACGGGAAAGCCCAAAACAACAACCTACCTCCATGTGGACCAGGTTTATACTCTGCACGTTATTTCGTTTAAATATCTCAACCAGTTTGTCGTGATAAACATCAACATCATCCAATTTGGGGCAGCCGATTAAAAGGGCCCGACCGGCCAGGAATTTCCGATGGAAATCGGGATAAGCAAAAGGAACGCAGTCTGCGGCAATTAGCAGATCCTGGTTTTGCAAAAAACGGGCTTCCGGTGAAACCAGGTGCAGCTGAACCGGCCAGTGGCTTAATTCCGCTTCAGGAGCTGCCGTTTCGTGTGCTTCCTCGTGTCCGGCAGGTGCTGCAGTCTTGTTTAGATCTTTAATTTCCTTACTTCCACAGCTGGCCATGTTTTCTGAGGCAGGCTCAACATTTTTTTCGCTTTCAAGTGATTTAAGGCGTTCTTCGACCGCTTCTTCATCAAAAGGTTCGGCCTCGCGTTCGATCAATTCAATTGCTCCCTGAGGGCATTCCCCGAGACAGTTTCCAAGGCCGTCGCAGTAAATATCTTTAACCAGTTTGGCTTTTCCGTCAACTATCTGCAGGGCACCTTCTTCACAGGACGGAATGCACAGGCCACAACCGTCGCACTTGCTTTCATCAATTGAAATTATTTTCCTGACAACGTTGTTCATAATTTAATCATCCTCCATTAATAATTTATTGCGGCCGAACCAGTTTATCCCCGTGTTCGGAAAACAGTTCTCCTATTATCCTTATCTCGTCAGCTTCGGGTTGATCTCCGTTCTTTTCAAATTCGGCTACTCCTGCAAGATTATTTTCCAGGGCAGTTTCAACCAATTTTTGGGTTTCATTTACTGCTTCACCGGGCAGTTCGTGCTCTTCAGCAAGCTGATCGATATATTTTCCGGCTTCCTTTACCAGGCCCAGTTTGACCAGGGCCAGGATGACCGTCCCCGCCACAACCGGCAGCATGTCTGCACCGGCCCGGCGGCATTTATCCTCGGCGCTGTTAATCATATCTTTCAGGGCTTTACTGCTTTCGGGTTTATTGCCACCAAGACGTTCAAATTCTTCTTCAAGAACGGTCCGGAAAGACTTCTTTTGGATCCCTTTTGCACCCGGCCCCAGGCACATCTCGGCATGGGCACACCATTCGGCACATCCCATATCGAACCTGGGATTGGCCACCCTGGTTTTGCAATTTCGGCACCGCAGCCGGATGTCGGTTTTAAAAAACTCAATTATTTCCCCGCAGCCGGGGCATTTTTCCTCGTGGACATCGTCAGCGGTCCAGTACCGCATGTCTTGACCGGGACATTTAGTGGAAAACATCTCTCACCACCACCTTAAATTACTAACTTAATTAGTTATGTATATTATAACGCATTGCTCCCAATTATGCAAGAAAAAGCGGCTGAAAATTTCAGCCGCCGTTATAAATTGGTTATCGGGTTGTTTTTGGTCAGTTACTCGTACAGGCAGCTTTCATGGGGCTGATTGTACGAGCAAATTTCATTTTCATTAAAAAATAAGTCGATCTCCCTGGTGGCGCTTTCCAGGGAATCGGAAGCATGAACCATATTTTTACCGGTAAACACCGCCAAATCACCGCGCATGGTCCCGGGTGCCGCTTTCTTGGGATCGGTAGCGCCCACCAGGGTCCGGGTCATTTCGATAACCTCGTTACCTTCCCAGATCATGGCTACTACCGGTGCTGAAGTAATAAATTCGATCAAACCATCATAAAAGGGCTTTCCTTCGTGTTCCCTGTAATGGCGGGAGGCCAGCTCCCTGGATACCTGCATCATCTTCATTGCTACCAGCTTTAAGCCCTTGTTTTCCATCCTGCTGATCACGTTGCCAACCAAAGCCCGCTGCACTCCGTCCGGCTTAACCATTAAAAATGTTCTTTCCCTGGTTTCCATTGAAATCCTCCAACTCTTATAAATGTTTGCTAGTAAATCGGCATCAGGTTGTCGTCATCTATAACTGTTGTTTCTTCCTCTAAAATTTTTCGCATATCCTTGGGCACCGTAAACATTGTCAGGACTGTTTCGCCATCAAAATAATACAGATCCAATTTTCGTTCTTCTACCAGGCTATCGAATGTTTCGGCGGCGTGCAGATCCGTATTAAAAGGCGCAGAAAGAATAAAGCCCCATTCTGTATTGTAAGAAGGGACGAAAGCCCGGTACGGTTTTACAAAAGGCATTACCTTTTTAATTGTGTTATTGATGGCACTGTGCGATTCAATGAAGGGCAGACAGGTGTCGCCGGCCTGCAGTGAAAAAAGCCCATTATCCGAAAGGCGCTTTTTGATTAATTCAAAGTACTGGACGGTGAAAAGTTTTAAAGCCGGCCCTTCTTCCACCGGTTCAGGGACATCGCTGATAATGACATCGAAGGTGCCGTTCTCGTTCTCCAGGTATTCCCTGGCATCCATGTAATAAAGGCTTACCCGCCGATCATCAAAACTACCCTGGTGCCATTTCTCCAGGTACTCCCGGCAGTGTTCAACAACTTCCCGGTCCAGATCGACCATGATCAACTGCTCCACGGTATTGTGTTTAAGCACTTCACGCAGAGTGGCCCCTTCTCCGCCCCCGATAACCAGCACACGCCGAGGCGCCGGATTCATCAGCATTGCCGGATGAACCAGCGCCTCGTGGTAAATATACTCATCGCTTTCTGAAGATTGAACTTTGCCATCCAAAAATAGAATACGGCCGTAGAGTTCGGTTTCGGCAATTTCTACCTGCTGGTATTCGCTTTGAAAACTTCTAATGTAGTTTTCAATACCATATAAATGAGCCGTAGTTGGTGAAGTGTGATCTATGTACCACTTATGCTTTTTAAAAGGCACTTCGCTTATCCTCCTTGCTTAAGCCCTCCCTGCTTTGAGCTGCAGTTTGACCGGCAACTTTAAGAATAAGTTGCCGCCTGTTTGTATTCGACCTGGACATCAAAGATGCCGCGCTTGATTTCTCGAGCCAACATATTTTGGGCTGAAAACGTCTGTTTCAAATAATTACACGACACCCATGGATCAACTGTTTGCCCGCAGGTAAAAACGTCAACTGCGGCATATCCGAATTCGGGCCAGGTGTGGATGGCCAGGTGGGATTCGGATATTACTACCACACCGCTTACGCCTTGAGGGCTGAATTGATGGAAAACGGTTTCTTTAACCTCAGCTCCCGCCTCAAGGGCAGCCGCAACCATGGATTGCTTTATCTGCTCGAGGTCGCTCAAAATCTCCATAGGGCAACCATAAAACTCAGCCAAAATATGACGGCCTAAAGCGCTCATCTCTGATACCTCCTTGTAAACAGTTTTTTCAAATGAAAGCGTCAGGATACATTGTACCAAAAAAAGCTTAAAAGTCAATGAGCAGGGAAAAATTCGAACAACTGTTGATAATGCCCCTGTATTTATATAGAATAAAGAGAGGTGTTCAAGCAAGAAATTATAACAAAGGATTGTGGCCATGAGTAACTTAGAATTTTTATTTAACCCGGCTCATATTGCCGTGGTCGGAGCTTCCCGTTCAACCCAGAAAATCGGCTATGCTGTTTTAGATAACATCATTAAAAGTAGTTTTAAAGGGAATATTTATCCCATAAACCCCAACGAGGAAGAAATAGCCGGCCTGAAGACATACTGTTCGGTTTTAGATGTAAAAGCCCCTATTGACGTAGCCGTCATATCAGTTCCCGCCAAGCATGCCGCCAAAGTGGCTGAAGAGTGCGGACAGGCAGGCGTTAAGGGGTTAATCGTCATTACCGCCGGTTTTAAGGAAGTCGGCAAGGAAGGCCTGAAGCAGGAACAGGAACTGAGATCAATTTGCAAACGCTACGGCATGCGCATGCTCGGCCCAAATTGCGTCGGGCTTATGGATACCCATTCCCCGGTTAACGCTTCTTTTGCTGAAGGATTCCCCAACCGGGGAAATATTTCTTTTATATCTCAGAGCGGTGCTATGCTGGTTTCAATTCTTGACTGGAGCTTCGAAATGGGGATGGGTTTTTCGCGCTTTATCAGCACCGGTAACAAGGCTGATTTGACCGAAATTGATTTGATTGAAAGCTGTGCCGACGATCCCCAGACCAGCGTTATACTCTGTTATGTTGAAGACATTACCGACGGCGAAAGGTTTGTCAGAGTTTGCTCGGAGGCGAGTAAGAAAAAGCCCATAATTATCTTAAAATCTGGGACCAGCAGCGCCGGCGCCCAGGCTGCCAGTTCCCATACCGGGGCCCTGGCCGGCAGCAACCGGGCTTATGATGCCGCTTTCAGGCAGAGCGGCGTGCTCAGGGCTGAAAGCATGAACGATCTTTTTGATATGGCAAGGGCTTTTGCAACTCAGCCGCTGCCCGGCAATTCACGGACAGCCATCGTTACCAATGCCGGCGGGCCTGCTATCGTAGCCACTGATGCTGTTGAAAAGTATGGCCTTAAAATGGCCCGTTTTACAAAAGAAACTATTGATAAGTTAAGGGAACATCTGCCCAGTGAAGCAAACCTTTATAACCCGGTTGATATTCTCGGCGATGCCCGTGATGACCGTTACCGGTTTGCCCTGGAAACCGTCATAGAAGATGAAAACGTAGACAACGCCCTGGTTTTGCTTTGCCCGGCGGCGGTAACCGAACCGGAAAAAACTGCCCGCACTATAGTTGAACTGAATAATAAACATAACCACAAGCCTGTTATGGCTGTATACATGGGAGGGAAAACCCTGACCGAAGGGCGAAGCTACCTGACCACCAATTCTATACCTGCTTTTACATTTCCGGAGCCATCTGTTAATTCTTTGCGAGGCATGCTCCAGTACGCTCAATACCTCAAAGCGCCCGATCCTTCAGAACCGGTGGAACTAACCGGTATTGATAAGAAAGCTGTTCGTAAAATCCTGGACGATGTTTTTGCCGACCGCAGGGTGGTTTTGCTGGGGCATGAGGCTTCCGATGTGATGTCGGCTTACGGTATCCAGGTCAGTAAGACGTACCTTGCCGAGTCAGAAGATGAAGCAGCTGAGATTGGTGAAAAACTTGGTTTCCCCGTGGCCTTGAAAATTTCTTCACCACGTATTGCACACAAAACTGATGTCGGTGGGGTGGCAATTGGCTTACACAGCGATAAGGAAGTAAAAAAAGCCTATCGAAAAATCATAGAAAACGTGCATTATTACCTTCCCGATGCTCCGATATATGGCATTGAAGTGCAGGATATGGTTGAGGAAGGAATCGAGGTTATCGTCGGCATGTCCAGGGATGTCCAGTTTGGACCACTGGTAGTTTTCGGATTGGGTGGAATTTATGTCAACCTCCTTGAAGATGTTTCTTTCCGCCTTGCTTCGGGGCTAACCACCCGGGAAGAGGTCAAAAAAATGATTTCCGAAACCAGAGCTTATACTTTGCTCAAAGGCTACCGGGGCAAAAAACCGGCCGATATCGAAGCCCTTTCCGAGACTATTTTGAGGACGTCCAGACTGGTCAGTGATTTTAGAGAAATAACCGAAATGGACATCAACCCGGTTCGTGTTCATTACAAGGGCGCCACAGCCCTTGATGTAAAAATAACGGTTGAAGAAGTTAATGAAAAGGGATAACTACTTAATGAGGTGATTAAATGAAGGCGATTTATTTTTCTGGAAAAGCCGGCGGGGGGAAAACTGCCACCGCCCTTGGGTTAGGATTAAAACTTAAAGAGCAGGGCTTGAAAGTTTCTTATTTCAAGCCGATTGGTTTTCGGAAAGGGACAGTAAAAAAAGACGACGACGACGTCATGTTGATGCGTGATCAGTTATCCCTGCCTTTCCCCGGGGGCACCGTCTCTCCTGTTACTGTAAACGACCATTACCTGACCCCGCGATTTATGCAGGAAGCCAGGGATCTTCACCCTCGCATAAAAAAAGCCTTTCAAAAATGTTCCGAGGGATACGACGTCGTCCTGATTGATGGCAGCATCGAGCCCCATGTAGGCCACAATCAGGGCCTCGATGATTTTAACCTGGCGGAAATACTTGGCGCTGCAGCTTTGCCGATAATTAAGGCTGATGACGATTTTGACCTTGATCAAAACTTGCTCTACCTGGAGATGTGGACAAACAAAAATATTCAGGTACTCGGTTGTATTTTTAACAATGTTGCCACCACCCAGTGGAACAAAAGCAACAGCGTATACAAACCGCTGGTTGAGGACAAGGGTTTTGATGTTTTAGGTGTAATCCCGAGCCAGATCGAAATATCAGCTCCGACCGTGGCCGAATTTTTTGATGTTGTCGGAGGCGATGTCCTAACCGCTCCAGATAACATGAACCGGATCGTTGAAGAAGTGGTCGTAGGGACCATGACCAGTGAGAGCGCCCTTACCTACCTGCGCCGGGCTCCGAATAAGGCTTTGATCACGGGCGGTGATCGCAGCGATATGGCCCTGACGGCCCTTGAAACCAGCACCTCGGTAATTATATTAACCGGTGGCCTTTACCCGGATCTGGCTGTGCTTTCCCGGGCTGAAGAAAAAGGGGTCCCGGTAATACTGGTCCATGAAGATACCTACTCCACCATCGAAAACCTGCAGAGTATTTACCGGAGCATTCATCCACAGAACACTGAAGCAATAAAAATAATTAAGGATAACATTGACAAATACTTAAAATGGGAAAAGCTTATAGATTACATCAAGGAATAAAATCAGCGGTAGCTGAAAATAAATTTAATCATTTTCATAGTCCAGGACCTTGTTTTCCCAGGTCCTGATTTTTAAAAGATCTTTGCCCATGCTGACCAGGTATTCCGGCAGCATCGGTGTTTTGCCCAGGCCAAAAGGTGCATTGACAACATAATGGGGAATTGCCAGCCCTGAAGTGTAACCGCGTAATTTTTCCATTATCTCTATACCTTCTTCGACCTTGGTCCTGAAATGGGAAGTGCCCTTGACTGCCTTGGCGTGGAAAATCAGGTAAGGCCTGACCATCATTTTCAGCAGCTCCTGGTTTAGCTTTCTCATCACAAAGGGATCGTCATTTACGCCTTTAAGAAGCACTGCCTGGTTGCCCAAACTTACGCCGCTTCTGGCCAGTTTAAAACATGCTTCCCTCGCCCTGGGGGTAACTTCAAGGGGATGGTTGTAATGAGTAATAACATACAGAGGCAGATGCTCGGAAAAAATTCGACACAGCTCGTCGTCAACCCGCTGCGGCATTGTTACCAGTGTCCTTGACCCGAAGCGCTTGATTTCAACGTGTTCGATGCTGTCGATTTCCTCCAGGAGCCATTTGATGTTCTGATTACTAAGCATCAGGCCATCTCCGCCTGTCAGCAGAACATCGCGTATTTCTTCGTTATTTCTGACATAATCAATTGCTTCTTCCAATTGCTCCCTGGGTGTGGCCAAATCCTGTTCGCCGATACCTCTGCGCCGCTGGCAGTGGCGGCAGTACATGGCACACTGGTTGGTAACTTTTATAATCAGGCGATCCGGATAACGGCGGGTAATTGCCGCTGTCGGGGAAGTAAATTCTTCCCCCATCGGGTCATCATAACCCTCCTGGTCAAGGTATTCATTGATGCTTGGTATGCATTGTTTTTTAACCGGATCGTCAGGATCATCAGGGTCTATTAAGCTGAGATAATAGGGAGAAACCGCCCAGCGAAATTTTGATCCTGTTTCCTTGATTTCATCAAGTTCCTGTTTATCTATGGGCAGAAGTTCTTTTAAAACATCAGGAGTGGTGATCCGGTTTTTAAGCTGCCAGTGCCAATTTTCCCAGTCATGATCGGAGGCCTTAAAATACTCTTTTATTCTTTTCTGGTTTTTCTGAATTTGAGGCCAGTTCTTAAAGCCAAACGGCATATCTTTTAGAGCTTCCCTGTAATCGGCTATTGTGTCTTTCAGCTCATTAGCCCGGTCATGCGCCATCTTTTGTTTTTCTTCAAGGCTTTTCTCAACAGTCATCCTGGCACAACCCTCCTCCTTGTAACATTTCTTTTTTAGTAAATACATTATACTTAGTAACATTTTTGATGTCAAAAAGAAAAGGCCCGGTTATACCGCCGGCCTTTTCCATAATTCTTTGCATATGTAAAACAACTTATGGTTGCCTATCCCACCAACCTGTCTTTGCTTTTCCTTCTCTTACTTCGGAGGACTCATAAACCCTGGCGTAACCGTCAACGCGCATGGTTTCGCTGATGAAACCGTCTACATCCAGCTGGCGCTTTGTGGTGCCGCCCGTATTTTCAAAATCCGAGCGGATCCTGAGATATTCTTCGCTGCCGGAAGCGGCGGCAATCGACTGCCTGATATAGCCTTCCTCTCCAGGGTCCATATCAACACCAACCCTGACTGTTGCTTCATTACGGGGCAGGCTGATGCTGTTGGAGCTCAAGATCCTTACATTTCTTTTCGCTTCGCTGTAAGCATCTATTATGCCCTTTACTCTATCGTCGTAATAATCCTGTAAGCTTCTCATCCTGGAATAGTAAGTGGCCCCGTCCATGTCTTTGGCCGCCCTCTCGGCATTGAGGGCCTGGATGGCCTGCTCGCGATCTCTTTCCACTTGAGCCAGCGCTTCTTCTTCCATCCTTAAAATATCACCTGAAGCGGCATTGGGGTCGGTCCTGCCCCTCATGTACATGCTTATATTAACTTTATCTTCCGTCCTGGTAAATACACCGTCCTGGCGCCTGCCATCCCTGTACTGAACGGAATGAACATCATGGCTACCGCTTGCTTCCCCAAATCCTCGAACATAAAAGCTGCCTGAACCTCGATGGTATTCAATTTCTTTTTGATGGAAGATGTCCCCGATATACCTGAAGCCGGTACTGGTTCGTTTGTACTCATCAGCGGCTGCAGGCAGGGAAAGTGCTAAGATAAAAATTAAGGTTAGTGCAATACCTGTAATTACTTTTTTTTGCATAAAACGGGCACGTCCCTTCCTTTCATAATCAGTTTAATATGGTTTATAGTCCCCGCATCCCCCCCCTAAAAGAATCCTAAAAAAAAATGGTCGGAGCGACTGGATTTGAACCAGCGACCTCTTGACCCCCAGTCAAGCGCGCTACCAAACTGCGCCACGCCCCGATGTTAATTGATAGTCTATGCAATTCAATTTATAGTCTGTGTAATTCTTAGTTTATTTTAAAGCAAGGTTTTCAAAAAGTCAACAATCGTTATATACTGAGGAAGTAAGTTGAATAGGTTTAGGAGGTGCAACAATCGAAATAACCTGGGAATATGAATGTAAATTTTGGCTTCTTCCCTCTTCTGGAGGAAAAAGCGCCCAAAAAGCAGAAACGTGAATTATACGCCCGGCGCAGCATGGAAGCCCTGTCGGTTTTTCAAAGTAAAGATCGGGATTTATTTGCCTCAGAAACATGAAGTAGTTTTTACGCAGAATAATAATAGCTGATCAGGAGGTTAGATCAAACAATGAACGATATGTTATCAATGGCAATTGCTTACCTGCTGGGATCTTTTCCAACCGCCTACTTGATGGGCCGTTTGTTTAAAAAGATCGATATCCGCGAAACCGGTTCGGGAAATGTGGGGGGCATGAACCTCTTCCGGGCCGCCGGCTTCATTCCAGGGCTTTTAACCGTGTTAATTGACATCGGCAAAGGAGTGCTGGCTGTCCTTTTGCCTTTAAACTGGAGTGATGAACCACTGGTGGTATTCATGGCCGGCTTGCTGGTAGTCCTGGGCCACAATTACAGCGTCTTTTTAAGATACCGGGGGGGCAAAGGCCTGGCTACGGCCCTCGGGGTATTTATCGCTTTGTCTCCTCATACCATCCCGTTCATCCTGCTCGCTGCTGTGTGTTTAACCATAGCCATGAAAGATCTTAACACGGCATTCGGCGCTTCCGCTTTAAGCATCCCGGTCATCCTATTTTTCCAGTACCATGAAACTGCATGGGTTTTGTTCGGGTTAGCCCTGGCTGCGATCATCACGGCCAAGCACGTTCCCGATTACCAGGCTTACAGGCAGGGCCGCAGGAAAATCACCTGATCAACTGGAAGCGGATTATTACATGTTTTAAACTTTGAAATAGCTGTACAACCGGCCAAAATTTATACCGGCAACAACCTGGTTATTATGGCGATTGTAAAGCTGGCGGTTTCCTTCTTCCAGGTGGGATGATTTAATTCCGTGTGAAATTGATAAGAAAGTTTCGATGTAAGCGGCCAGCTGATCACAGGCCTTAATAATCTCGCCGTCCAGGGGAGAATAATGATCGAAATTATATTTAGCGGTTATCTCTTCGGAACTGACGTGCCTGACCCGGCTGTTTTCAATAACCTTGCAGGCAAACTCGTCTTCAGTGAAATACCTGAATTCGTTGTGCCATTCTACGGGAAGCAGGGGAAAAATTCTTTCTTCAAGCTGCCTGTGCTCTATCTCTTTGATGATTTCTTCGATACCGGCTACGGATCTTTTAACTGGAGAAACAATGTCCCTGGTCAGCACCTCGGGCAGATCGTGGAAAAGAGCGGCAAAATAATTGTTATAGAGCCGTTTGGGGCAGGCTCCCAGTTCGAGAGAACAAAAGTAACTCATCATGGCTACAATCAGCATGTGGCCCATGACCGATGTTTTTGGAACCCGGGGCGACTGGGCCCAGCGCTGCTGAAAACGGAGCTGACCGACCAGATCGAGAAAATTGCTGGTTTTCTTGCCCAGGGCCAGCTTTTGCACTCCGGCCAGGTCGTAATGCTCTTCAATTTGGTTGGCGATAGCTGCCTTGGTTTCCTCCAAACCGTACAAACCTTCATTAAGGCGATAAATGATTTTAAACTCCCAGTTGGTAGCGAGATAATGAGCGGCCTGGAGGATTCTCTTTTCCAGGTTGGCCCGCCCCGACATCCTGAAATATTCATCCATCATCTGCAGGATATCAATCTGCTGATCGCGCAAGCCTGGAACCTTGTTTTCCAGGTTCTCCAGCACCCAGCTGTTCAGCTGTTCTCCTTTTTCGGCCATCAGTTTGTAATAAACCGGAGGCTTAATATCAGTCAGGATGATACGGTGCAGGAATTCGAACAAACCGCCTTCGATCAGGCGCTGCCAGTCAAGATCGGTGTCATGATCCGCTTCTTCAATCTTAGCCAGGACAAAAGCATAGACCATCTTATGGGCCTGCTTATCAAGCTCGGAAAAATGTTCAGGCCTGATGTGATCGTTCCAGCGTTGAATGCTGGCCGCTTCAAATAACAACTCCAACAGTTCTTTTCTGAGCAATAGTTATCAACCCTTTCGCCCCAGTTTTGACTCCGTCCCTTTTAACAAACGCCCGATGTTTTCATGGTGGCGGATTATGACCAGCAAAGCCGCAGCCAACCCGAACAAAATGTAAGAAAGGCCAAATCCAAGCACCCAGAATACCAGGGGCAGGATTAGCATTGAAATAATCGAGCCAAGGGATACATAGCGGCTTAAAGATACGATGATCAAAAAACAGGCAACCACGATCAGGGTAACCCACCCGGAGAGGGCAAGCAGGACTCCGATAGAGGTGGCCACCGCTTTACCTCCCCTGAATTTGAGATAAACTGGAAAACTGTGCCCGAACATGGCCAAAAAACCGGCCGCCAGAAAAATGGCCGGCACATCGCTTACAGCCCTGGCCAGGATCACGGCCACCAGCCCTTTAGCCAGGTCAAGGATAAAGACCGGCAGGGCGGAACGCCAGCCATAAACGCGCAGCACGTTTGTGGCCCCGATATTACCGCTGCCGTAATTCCGGATATCGGTTTTATGCAGCATTTTAGTCATAATATATCCGAACGGAAGTGACCCCAGCAGGTAAGCTGCAACTAAGGCCAGAAAGACCATTTGTTACTCACCTCTCCTCTCTCTTCTTTTAAATTTTACTTCGATCGGAGTCCCTGTGAAACCAAACGCTTCCCGCAGGCGATTTTCCAGGTAGCGCCGGTAGGAAAAATGAATTAATTCCGGCTCGTTGGCAAAAAAAACAAACTTAGGCGGTTTTACTTCCGGTTGAGTACCATAATATATTTTAACCTGTTTACCTTTTACCGGGGGAGGCGGATTTACGGCCAGGGCATCCTCCAGCAGCTCATTTAAAAGGGCAGTGGGGATCCGCTTATGCTGTTCCTGCCAGGCCTGCAGAACCACTGGAAACAACCGATCCATCCTCCATCCACTCAGGGCAGAAACAAAAAGATATGGTGCATATGATACAAAAGGAAATTTTCGCCTCAGATCGTTTATAAAAGACTGTCGGGCATTTTCATCTCCCCTGACCAGATCCCACTTGTTAGCGACCAGGATCAGCCCTTTCCCAACCTCATCAACGTAACCGGCCAGTTTTTGATCCTGCTCTGTTATGCCGCTTTCCCCGTCAATAACCAGCAGTGCCACATCCGCCCGCTGAACTGCTTTTAACGACCTCAGCACACTGTAATATTCAACGGCATCTTTTACCTTGCTTTTTCTGCGTATGCCCGCTGTGTCAATTAAAAGACAGCGATGATCGTCATAATGAAAATAAGTATCAACGGCTTCCCTGGTCGTCCCGGGCTCCCGGCTGACCACTACCCGTTCCTTGCCCAGCAGGGTGTTTATTAAAGAAGATTTCCCAACATTGGGCCTGCCAATCACCGCCACTTTTACCAGGTCTTCAAGGCCAGGCTCGCTTTCAGAGAGATCAGCAGGCATGTTTTCGTAAACCAGGTCTAAGAGATCCCCGATTCCCCGGCCGTGCGAAGCCGATACGGACAGGGGCTCGCCAAACCCGAGGCCAAAAAAACCGTAACGTTCGTCTTCTATCGACAGGGTGTCCAGCTTATTAACTACCGGCAGGACCGTTTTTCCACTTCGCCGTAAAAGATTTGCAATTTCTTCATCAAGGGCGGTAAGGCCTTCCCGGCCGTCCAGCAAAAAAATAATAATCTGCGCTTCTTCAATGGCCAGGTTTACCTGTTTCTGGACCTGGGTAGTGATCTGATCATCACCGCCAAAGGTAATACCGCCAGTGTCGATGACAACCATATTTTTCCCCCGCCAGTCGAAAAGGCCGTAGAGCCGATCCCTTGTAACCCCGGGCATCTTTTCTTCAATGGCTGTCCTGGCAGCGGTAAGCCGGTTAAATAACGTCGATTTCCCCACATTGGGCCGGCCGACTATGGCAATGATATTTTCGCTCAACTGTATGCTCCCCTTTTCCTTTTGGATCCCTGCCGACCAGCTATTTCCAGGATCTGATTAAACAGCTCCTTGGGCCCGCTTACCGCCCGGACCCGGACCTGCAAAGTTTCCTCCAGGTCCGATAGTTTCAGATCATCCAGAAACAAATTGCTATTTTCTTTAAGCATTACACTTGGTACAAATACTACATCACCGACCTGTTTCCCTTCCAGGGTTACCAGGAGATCACTCCCCGTTAAAAGGCCGCTGACAGTTACATCTTCACCAAAAAAACGGTTTTTAACAAAGACCGGGGAAACCTTAAGGTTGTCAACCCGGTTCAGTGTTTCAGCCATTTTTAAAACTTGTGGTTTTGCCGCCAGGCCTGAAACCACAGTAGCTGAAATATTACGGGGTAGTTTCTTTATATCTGCCTGCGACAGCTCTTCCAATTGTTTCATAAACTGCCTGGCCAGGCCAACTCCGTTTTCTAACTGGGGATAATTTTCATATTCATCATCCCCGGGCAGGGGAAGACCGGCCAGGTTATAGAATTCATCGGCTAAAAAGATAAAACGGCTGCCCCTTCTTTGTAAATACTTTTTTTGTAATACCGAAATATGGTCGATCAGTTTTTTCGTTGACCCTGGATCGAACCTTTCCAGTGCCGGGAGTCCGGAGCGGTGCCTGGTAAGGCCGACCGGAACAAGAGCCACGCTGAGAATTCCCCTGCCCAGATTGTCAAGATCCCTGATGGTCCGATCCATTTCTTCCCCGGTGTTAAAATCCGGGCACAGGACGATCTGGGTATGGATTTGGATACCGGCTGCGACAAGCTTTTTCAGGTTCTCCAGTCCCTTTTCGGCCCCGCCGGAATTAAACATTACTTTTCTTAATGCGGGATTCGTGGTATGGACAGAAACGTAAAGGGGGCTCAGCTGCAGTTTTTTGACCCTTTCAATTTCATCCCCGGTCATCCTGTTCAAAGTTATAAAGTTGCCGTAAAGAAACGAGAGGCGATAGTCGTCGTCTTTAACATAGAGAGGCTTGCGCAAGCCGGGCGGATTTTGCTCGACAAAGCAAAATATGCACCGGTTCCGGCAGTGCTGCAGGCGGTCCATAGTTGGGGGATCAAAACTCAAACCAAGAGGAGTATCGGCCGGTTTGTGAATTTTAACCCTGCGCAGGATACCCCGGTCGTCCATCAGCAGCAGGCGCAAGCTGGTGTCCGATTCAATGATTTTATAATCGATAATATCACCGATCTCCTGGTTGTCAAGCCGGAGCAGTCTCCAACCTGCTTTTATACCCGCTTGATCAGCAGGGGAGCCCCCTGTAACATGATCCACCAGGTGCCCTTTAATATTATTCATGTGCCTCCCTAACTTATTATTGGGTTAACAAAAAGGACGAACGAAAAGTCCGTCCTTTTACTGGCCCAAAATGCAATCATTATGTAAATTGAAACTCCTGCTTACTCTTTTTCTTCTTCTTCCTCTTGTTCTTCTTCCTGTTCTTTTTCCTGTTCTTCTGTTTCAGCTTCTGTTACTTCCGGTTCTTCCACTGCTTCATCAGGCTCCACTGTTTCTTCAACAGGGGCCTCTGTTTCAGCGCTGCTTTCGTCTTCGGATTCTGCTATTTCGGGTTCATCTTCGCTAAGCGGAGTTTCAACCGGGCTTTCCCCGGGTTCACTGCCAGATGCCTCAACGGTTTCGTCAATTATTTCCGGCTGGACTTCTTCTTTTTGTTCTTCCTGTACTGCTTGTTCTTCTTGTTCTTCCTGTTCATCCTGCTCTTCTTGTGCCGCCGTCAGCTGTTCCTTGTCAAAGAGGTTGCCGAAAACATCGCCCAGGGTCACGCTTCCGTCTTCTGTTTCTTCTGCTTCAGCTTCCTGCGGCTCTACGGCTGCGCCTCGTGCTTCTTTGACACTTAAACTGATCCGTTTTGCTTTTGGCTTAACTTCAAGAATTTTAACTTCCACTTCTTTTCCTTCTTTCAGGATTTCTGAAGGATGGTTGACGTGGTAATCGGCAAGCTGGGAAATATGAGCCAGGCCTTCCACGCCCGGCTTGATTTCAATAAAAGCACCAAAGTTTACCAGACGTGTAATTTTACCGGTTATAATCTGGCCGCTTTCAAGTTCCTCAATCGTCCTGGTCCAGGGATCGGGCTGAGTTTTCCTGATACTTAAGCTGATCCGCTCTTTTTCGGGAATAACCTCCAGCACTTTTACTTCAATCTGTTCACCTGTACTCAGGACTTCGCTGGGGTGGCCTATCCGTTCCCAGGCCAGCTCGGAAATGTGAACCAGGCCGTCAATATTGCCCACATCGACAAAAGCGCCAAAATTGGTCAACCTCTTAACGGTCCCCGTAATTGTTGAACCAACCTCCAGGGAATTGAGGGTTTCTTCTTTTTTCATGGCAGCTTCTTCTTCGAGGATTTTTTTGCGGCTTAAGATAATTTTACCTTTTTCACGGTTAAATTCTATAACCTTGAACTGAAGGGTCTGGTCCTTGAATTCGTTAAAATCAGGAATATACCTGATGTCAACCAGGGAACCGGGCATAAAACTTTCTACTCCTGAGCCCAGGTCAATAACCAGGCCTGCAGAAACTACCTGCTTGACCTTACCCTCCATGGTGGTATCTTCATTATAAGCCTCTTCAATCTCCTTTAATCGTTTGTCTCTGGCCAATCTTTTGTGGGAGACAACTACTTTACCTTCCTGTTCGTCTGTCTCCAGCACGGTTACTTCGATATCGTCTTCGGGGGTAAAAATATCCGCCAGTCCTTTACCCTCTTCAAGATGCACTTCTGAAGCGGGAAGGATAGCTTCGGTTTTTGCGCCGATATCGACATAAACCTCTTCATCGGTAACCCGGGCCACTTTTCCGGCAACCTGCTCGCCAACCTGGGCCACCTTGACTTCAACATCGAAGTCAAACTGTTCTTCGTTCTTGACATCCAAATTCTCATTCTCCATACTCTCCACGACCTCCTTAATCGTCCACGGGGGAGTTGACGCTCCTGCTGTAACACCAATTATTTCGTACTGGCGCAAAAAAGACCGGGGCAACTCCCTTGCATTATTTATCCGGCAGGATGGTTTTAACTGCCGGCAGCAATCATAAAGGGCTTTTGTATTGGCGCTGGATTCACTGCCAACTACTACCAGCGCATCAACCCTTTTGGCTAAATTTATAATTTCTCCCTGCCTGAGCCTGGTTTCGGGGCACAGTGTATCATAGACCTGCCCGTCGGGATTTTTAACTTTAAAAGTTTTTTTTACTTTTTCATACAGTTCCGGATCACTCGTAGTCTGGGCAATTAAACCGGCAGGAGTTTCAATAACCAGGTTTTCAAGTTCTTCCAGGGTGGACACAACCGTGGCTTCTCCCCCGGCCCAGCCGATCAGGCCTTTCACTTCCGGGTGTTCAGGGTTGCCAAAAATTATAATATTAAAACCAAACTCGCGCAACTGGGCGGCCTTTTTCTGGACCCGCTGAACCCGGGGACAGGTCAGATCAATAATAGTAATATTGTCAAGTTTATGTACTCGCTCCTGCATTTCCGGGGTTACACCGTGGGTCCGGATGGCCAGAAAAGAGCCCTGTGCCTGCTCCGGTTTTTCAACCGATGTTACCGAACGCTGCTTCAAATAGTCGACCACCTCTTCATTATGGACCAGCGGGCCAAAAGTTGATCCGCTTCCATGCTGGGCGGCCTGATCCAGCAAGTGATTGATAGCCCTGTTAACACCGGAGCAAAAACCGGCCTTATCTGCCAAAATAACCTGCAAATGATCACTCCACATTAATTTTCACTGTATTCAGGGAGTAAAGCCCTGATCTGCCCCATTATAAGATGACTCATCTCTTCCAGCTGGGCTTTTTTCTCCTCTTTATGGTTATACATGAGGGGCGGTAAAACAAAGGGCGGTCCAATAAACACATGAAGAGGCTTAAAAAGGCGATACGGCCCGGCTATTGCCATCGGCAAGACCGGCACGCCACTGCGCACGGCTATTAAAGCCGCTCCGTTGTAAGGTCTCTGCAATCTCCCGCTTTTACTCCGTGAACCCTCCGGAAAAAGTCCCAACACCTGCCTGTCCTGAAGTAGCTGGTAGGCCTTCCTGATTGCGGCGTAATCGGCATCTTTACGTTTAAGTGGAAAAGCGCCCACTTTACGCAGCAAATACGAAAAAATAAAATTGCTGAACAGCTCTTTTTTGGCCATAAAGTGAACCTGATGTGAACCGGGAACTGATGTCACGATCACAACCGGATCCAGCCAGTTTAAATGGTTTGAACATATGATAAACGGCTTGCGCCTCGGTATATTTTCTCTTCCGTGTATTTTTGTCCGGTACAGCACTTTTACAGCTATAAGTAAAATCAAACGGACAATCTGATAAAGCACGATGTTCACCTGGCTTTTTCAGGACACTTTGCTCTTGACGATGGATATGATTTTATCTACGACCGCTTCAAATGCCATATCGGTGGTATCGATCACTATCGCGTCAGATACCCTGGTCAGTGGAGAATCTTCCCTCCCAGAGTCAATAAAATCCCTGTTTTTAATCTCTTCAATTACTTCGTCCTCTGTCATTTCTATACCTTTTTCCAGCTGTTCTTTCCGGCGCCGCCGCGCCCGCTCTTGTATTGAAGCATCCAGGTAAAACTTAAAATCTGCATCGGGTATCACCCTGGACGCAATATCCCGCCCTTCCATAACAATCCCGTTTGATTCTTTCGCTATTGTTCTCTGCATTTCAACCAGCCGCAGGCGGACCGGGGAAATGGCGGATACCGGAGAAACTAACCTGTTAACGTCGGCACTGCGAATATCGCCGGTAACATTCGTGCCGTCAAGAAAAACTTCTTGTCTGTCGCTGAGTCTAACCTCGGTCCGATTCAGTATTTCTTCAATACTTTTTAGATCCGATAACTCAGTATTCTCGTAAATAAATTTTAAAGTTATGGCCCTGTACATGGCGCCTGTATCGAGATATTTCAAGGCCAGGCGGCGTGACACCTCCCTGGTAACAGTGCTTTTCCCAGCGCCGGCAGGGCCGTCTATAGCTATTTTTGGATATCCCTGTTTTTCTGGCATTTTATGTCTAATTCGCTCTTCCCTGTAAAATCCCTTTTTTATGGCCTAAATTTAATAAATTATTGTTCCCGCAGCTTTGGTGTTTCTTTCAAGTAAACATGTCTGATCTGGTCCTGTCCAAGGGTGGTGTTAACCAGCATCATTATCCTGATGCATTTTGCCAGCGAACCCGGCACATCAATTTCAAGCTGGCAAAATAATGGTACGTTCATCCAGCCCATATCCCGGGCCGCTTTAGCCGGGAAAGCACGGTTCAAATCCGGAGTGACGGAAAAAAACACGGCAGCAATATCCCCGGTGCCAATGGAATTTTCATCAACAATTTTTCCCAGCAGTTCCCGGGTAGCTGAAATAATTTCATCTGCGTTGTTGTCTTTTACGGTTGTTGCTCCCCTGATTCCCCGGGTCTGCCTGCTGTTTTCAGTCACCTTGACTCTCCCTGGAAAATAGACCTTTAATTCAGGCGGTATTTGGTTAAAAGCAGTTCTATTCTCTCATTAAAAAAGCTTATTTGCAAGGTATAAAGCCATTTACAGCTTAACCAGGCGGTACAGCGCTTTGATTTCCCGGCTGGTAAGGTGGCGGTAAGTTCCTTCCCGGACGCTTTCGGCTTTGAGACCGGCGAATTCCTGCCTGTGCAGGTTAACCACAGGGTGGTTTATGGCCTCGCACATTTTTTTAACCTGTCTTTTTTTACCCTCGATCAGGGTTATTTCCAGAAGGGATTCGTTTTCTTTTTCAAAATTTCCGGCCAGCTCAACTTTCGCCGAAGCGGTCTTGTGGCCTTCGATTAATACACCCCTGCGCATATTATTTAGGGCTTTCTCTCCGGGAATGCCGGAAACCCGGGCCAGGTACTTTTTTTCCACTTCAAAGCTGGGATGGGTTAAACGATGGGACAATTCTCCATCATTGGTCATCAGCAGGACGCCGCTGGTATCGGCATCCAGCCTTCCCACCGGGTAAAGGCGCTTTTCTTCCCCCTTAACCAGGTCCATCACAGTAGGGCGGTTATGAGTATCCCGGACTGTCGAAATATATCCTGCGGGTTTATGCAGGAGAAGATAGGTTTTTTGCTCAAAACCTTCGACCGGTTTACCATCAACCGTAACCAGGTCGTTATCCTGCACGAGAGTCTGGGGTTTACCAATTATGATCCCGTTAATACAGACCCTGCCTTCAGCAATCATTTCTTCGGCCCTCCGCCGTGAATCAACACCGGATCGGGCCAGGTATTTTGCCAGCCTCATTTTTACCTAACCACCTTTAACCACTGCTTAAGCCATCGGATTAACTTAGAAATTGTCCCGGTCTTCACCGGAACAGGCATCATCTGCATCCGGCGGCTGCTCATCGGTTAAAGCGGTGCCGTATTCTTCCAATGAATCACCTGAAGCGGGGTTATCTATAACTTCAAACACAGGTTCACTTTCCGGTGTCTTGCTTTCCGGTGTTTTGCTTTCCGGCAGGCTTTCTGCTTCCTGTTCATCTCCGTTTTCCACTTCCAATTCCGGAAGATCGCTGAGATCTTTCAATCCAAAATATTTCAAGAAATCAGGGGTCGTGCCGTACAAAATCGGCCGGCCCGGGCCTTCTTTACGGCCGCTAACCTTGATCAGCTTGCGTTTCAAAAGATTGTCAATAACATGTTCGCTTCTAACTCCGCGAATAGACTCGATCTCAATCCTGGTCACCGGCTGTTTGTAGGCGATTATGGCCAGCACTTCCAGGGCGGCCGTGGATAAATTGCTTGACACTTCCTCACTGAATGCTTTTTCCAGCAAAGGTGCCAGATCCGGCTGAGTGCCCATTTGAAAACCACCGGCTGCCTCAAATACTTGCAGGCCGCGGCCCTGTGAAAAAAGATCTTCCTGCAGTTCCCTGACCCTTTTTTCGGCCTCTTCCGTAGTGGTTGAGAGCGTCGCTGCTATTTTATCCGGTTTTACAGGCTCTTCGCTTAGAAAAAGCAGGGCTTCAATTGCCTTCTTCTGCTGTTCTTTCTCCACTTTCACCCTCCTTCGGCTGTTCTGCTTTTAATAAAACCAGGATTGGTCCAAAGGGCTTGTCCTGCAGCAGGTTAACCTTTCTCTGCCTGGACATTTCCAGCAGGGCAATAAAGGTAATAAGGACCTCCCATAATCCTGAACCGGTCACAAAATCCCTCATTGGCATGGGCCGCTGATTCTGTTCCAAAACTGCCTGGATATAATCGGCTTTCCTGGCAATGACAAAATCTTCCACGGCACTGAAGGCCGGCACATATTCCCGCTGCGAAGCAATCCTGGCAAAGCGCTGCATTATATCGCTGAGATGATGGGCTCCCTCCCAGATGGTATAAACCGATTCCTGCCTGGTAAAAACCATCACTTTCTGGCCCCCGGTAGACCTCAGGAAAACTTTCTTCTGGTTATCTTCTTTTTGACGCAGGTAGAGGGTCGCCTTTTTGAATGAGCGGTATTCTTCCAGGCGCTGAAACAATTCTTCAGCGGTATTGATTTCAAACAGTTCTTCCACTTCTTCCTGATCTTCGTGTTTAGGTGAACGCGGCAGCAATAGCTTTGATTTGAGGCGTAACAGGGTGGCGGCCATAACCAGGAATTCGCTGGCTATTTCTAAGTTCAGCTCTTTCATCGACTGCAGGTAAGCCAGGTACTGCTCGGTAATATCGGCTATTGAAACTGACCAGATATCAAGCTCCGCTTTCTTGATCAGGTGAAAGAGCAGATCAAAAGGCCCTTCAAAAGTGGGAAGTTTAATTTTATATTCTGTCTGTTCTGCCATCAAAACCTCTTAAATAGGGAATCTAATATATTTGCAAACAAATCCCGAAAAAGGTGCTCTTATTATTTTAAGCCCATTGATTCCGACACCTGGCGCATTTTCTTTTCTGCCTGAGCGCCGGCCTTCTCGGCTCCTCTTTCGAGCATCCCGTCCAGATACCCTGCTTCGCCGGTCAGCTCGTGATAGCGTTCCTGCAACGGCCTCAGGCTTTCTATCACCACTTCGGCCACCTCTTCTTTGAGGTCTTTGTAAGTTTTATCGGAGAAGTGCTCTTCTATCTTCTCCCTGCTTTTATCGGTCAGGAGCTGGTAAATAGTGAGGAGGTTGTTTATGCCGGGGCGGTTTTCGTCAAAACTGATATCACGCAGGGAGTCCGTGGTTGCTTTTTTAACTTTTTTTCTAATTTGATCGGGGGTATCGAGCAGGAAAATCGAGTCTTCTTGTTTCTCTTCGCTTTTGCTCATCTTCTTTTCCGGGTTGGCAAGCCCCATCACCCGGCCGCCAACCGGCGGGATATGCGGTTCGGGAAGGACAAACACCTCGCCGTAACGGTAATTAAAACGCTGGGCAATATCCCGGCAGAGCTCCACGTGCTGTTTTTGATCTTCCCCTACCGGCACCATGTGCGTATCATAGAGAAGGATATCCGCCGCCTGTAAGACCGGGTAATCAAAAAGCCCTACACTGACTTCCTCCTTCTGTTTTTCTGATTTTTCTTTGAACTGGGTCATTCGGTGCAGCCAGCCCATGGGGGTAATACAGTTTAAAAGCCAGGCCAGCTCGGAATGGGCCTTAACATCGGACTGGATAAAAACCACCGAGTTTTCCGCCTCAATGCCGGCGGCAAACAGCAGGCCCGCCACCTCCCTGATCTTGGCTCTTAATGTGGCGGGATCCTGGGGCACAGTGATCGTATGCAGGTCAACCACGCAAAAGTAATTATTGTAATCGTACTGCATTGCCGCCCAGTTGCGGATCGCTCCCAGATAATTTCCCAGGTGCAGGGAACCGGAAGCCTGGATTCCTGAAAATACGGTCTTTTTTTCCATCTAAAACTGCCCTCCCAGTAAAAATATACTGCTACAAACCTGGTATATACTGGATAATCGTTTCGTAAATAAGCAGAACGAACCGGGCCAGCGGAAAGATAATCGTTCCGAGTATGCCGGTTATGATCAGGCCGATCAAGATCAGCGGCGCGTAGCGTTCCAGCTGCCGGTATAAACCCAGGTGCTCATCTGAAAGAAATGACATTAATATTTTAGACCCGTCAAGGGGCGGTATGGGCAGCAGGTTAAACAGGGCCAGGTAGATGTTGATCATAATCAACTGCTGGAAAAAATCAAAGGCCAAATGGCCATAATCGGTGCCTGCAAAGGTAATCAGCCCTACATTTATAAGGATCCTGAAAACTACCAGGCTGATAAAACCAAAAATCAGGTTGCTCATTGGGCCGGCAAAAGAAACCCAGCGCAGTCCCGAACGGTACCGGTTGAAATTCAACGGGTTGATCGGAACCGGCTTGGCCCAGCCAAAACCGACCAGCAGGATCATCAGCGAGCCGATAGGATCGAGATGATTGATCGGATTCAGGTTCATTCTACCCTGCCTGTGGGCGGTGGCGTCACCATAATGAAAAGCCATCCGGGCATGGGCAAATTCATGAACCGTAATCACAATTAACAGTACCGGTATCCGCAAGGCAATAGTTACAGGATCTAAACCTATCAAAGCTTACTCCCCCTTACTTTTTCGGCCTCCAGGTAATTAATAACGTAGTCGAGCTCTTCCTGCGGGGTCCGCACTTCTCCGTCCAGGACGGCCTGTTTAAGGCTGTCAATAATCTGCTGGTAGCGGGCTCCCGGCTCCAGGCCCATTCTTTTCAGGTCGCTTCCTTTTAAGCGCGGCCGGATATGTTTAAGAGCTTCCATGTATACCTTCAGGTGGCCCCTGATCGTTTTATTCTCAGTCATGGCGTAGGCCAGCAGCACTGCTTCCACGGGAAGCGGCTCCAGGCAGCTGACGACAACGCTCGGATTCAGGGCCTCCTGCTTCAATTTTTCCAATACATCTGGTATTTTCTGGCAGGCATCAATTATTGTCGAAGCCCTGTCCCGGGATAACCGCAACTTTTTTATTATAGCAGACCTATCGGCAGATTCCAAACCGAGCAGCAGGCCACTCAAATAGACAAGTTCCGAGTCCGGTTTATTCTTCCAACCGCTTTCTCCAGCCCATTGTAATACTTCCTCGATCCTGGCCAGCAGCTCCCATGTTTTGTGATCTGGAGTGGTCCGGGGATATAAAAAAGGCAGGATTTTGAACTGATCAAGCCTTTTTAGCACCTTAACCGGGGATGGTTCCCGGTAGATTAATTTGATTTCCTGGTTTAAACGATGCCGGCTGACCTCATTCAGGACTTTTTGATCCACGGCCTGTTCGATCAATCCCAGAGTTTCCGGTTCAATGGTAAAATTGTAGCGCTGTTCAAAGCGGACCGCCCGCAGTATGCGCAGGGGATCATCAACAAAACTGAGGTTATAAAGGGCCCGGATAATTTTATTTTTCAGGTCTTTGCGGCCGCTGTAGAAATCATAAAGGCGACCATAATCTTCGGTCCCAATAGAGCAGGCCATCGTGTTAATGGTAAAATCCCTCCTAAACAGATCGTTCTTTAAGCTGGAGCTTTCAACCTGCGGCGGAGCGGCGGGCGAAGGGTAATATTCCTTGCGGGCGGTTACCAGGTCGAGCCTGACCCCGTCATCGAGATAAAGGGAAGCGGTTCCAAACTGCTCAAAGTGTCTGATCTTACCGCCCACCAGTTTTTGCAACTTGAATGTAAATGAAATTGCATCGCCAAGCACGACAAAGTCGAAATCTTTTTCCGGAGGATGACGGAGCAGTAGATCCCTGATTGTCCCTCCGACCAGGTAGATGTCTGTATTTTCCCGGTAGGCAAGCTGCCTGATCTGAAGCAGCAGCTTTTTGACCCTGGAGGGCAGCTCCCTGTCCAAAAGATTACTCAGGTATATCTCGCCGTTCGCATCAACCTGATCGGGTAATTCAGCAGCTTCTTCGCGCTCCCGTCCGTTTCGGGCAGAAAATGGTTCACCGGTTGGATTATCTGCTTGGGCCTTGATTGATCTGCCCCTCGAGTCAAGAGAGTTTAAATGGCGCAGGAGATCGGAGCGGGTGATAATACCCTCCAGTTTGCCGTCCAGGCCCACTACCGGGATCCGGCCGATGTTGTGCTCGACCATCATTCTGCGCACCTCGATCAAAGAATCCCCCGGCGAAGCGGTAATTAAATGTTGGGTCATAAATCCTTTAACCGGGGCGTGGCCCAGCTCACTGCGTAAACCCTTTTGTAAATCCCGGCGGGATATGACACCAGTTGGCTTTTCATCTTCAAGGACCGGACAGCCTTTGATCTCCTTTTCAGCAAGGAACTGCTCTGCTTCAACAAGACTGGTATCGCTTCGGATGGTATAGACTGGTCTGGAAGCGGCTTCGCCGGCCGTCATAATCGGGGGAAGATAATTCTTTAAAAACTCGACAACCTCCCTTTTCAGCTCTCCCGCTTCGATGCCTTTAAAGTGGGTGGTTACCGCCGCTGAATATCCTTTGACATCAAATGGGGACAGCAATTCCAGCAGGTCAAGATCGTTTTCACGGGTCCGGGCGGCAAAGTAAATATTTTCGGTCATCTGGACGATAACTATGGTTAAAGCGGTATCTTCAATGTCATCCAGGAGCTGGAGCATAACCGAGGCACCACTGACGTATTCGCTCAGTTTGGTGGTGCTGATCATAACCCGGCGCTGGTTAAGCTCGTAAAGCTCGCTGTTCTGAATCAATTTTTCAAGCAGAACTTTTTGGGAATCAGTCAGAGGGGTCCGGAGGTACTCCTGGAGCAGGGTGGTGTTAAGTCCTTTTTCCCAGAGACAAGCCAGGGCCCGGGCGTCCCGGCTGGTGGTTATCTCAAAGGTCAGGCACCCCGTATCTTCATAAATGCCCAGCGCAAACAGGGTTGCCTCGAACTCGGTAAAATCAATATTTTTTTTAATCAACTCTTCTAGAAGGATGGTGGTAGTGGAACCAACCTTTTCGATCCTGATCTGGTCGGCGCCCAGATCTTCTTCACCCGGGTGATGGTCAAATACTTTAACCTGGCCGGCTATTTCAGGAAGGTAATCCCACTTTCCAAGTCTCTCTTTCCGGTTTGTGTCAATCACATAAAGGGTGTCAATTCTTTCAGGCAGATCTTTTGGATCGCTGATAGGCAGGAGATCCCTGTACAAATTAACAAAGGGCCGAACATTTGCCTGCAGGGTTTCAGGCATAATCACTTTGCTTCCCGGAAAGAGCTTTGCGGCTGCTGTTACTGCAGCCAGGGCGTCAAAATCACCGTTTTTATGCGTTATGATAAAATTCACGTTATTATTCCCGCCTTAAAACTATTGCCAGCCTGATCAGAGCATAAATTTATATCTTAATTGTTGCAGACCTATTTAGTTTTTGCAACAGCTGTTGGTTTAGGCCGGAAAATCAAGCCCGGGGGTGGGTCTTGTCGTATACTTCCCGGATTTTTTTCCTGGTTATCTGGGTATAGACCTGGGTAGTCGCAATATCGGAATGCCCGAGCATTTCCTGGACAGAACGCAGATCCGCACCGTTTTCAAGCAGATGAGTGGCAAAAGAATGGCGAATAGTGTGGGGAGTTATTTCTCCGTCAATGTTAGATTTAAAGGCATACTTTTTCAGGATTTTCCAAAAACCCTGCCTGGTCATGCGATTTCCGTGTTGGTTCACAAATAGAGCGGTTTCTCCGTTATTTTTACATAACCTGGACCTGGCTTTGCTCATATATTCATTGACAGAGTTGATTGCTACCGAACCGATAGGCACTATTCTTTCTTTCTGGCCCTTGCCCCGGCAGCGCAGGTAGCCGACCCGTGGATCAAAATCGCTTAAATTAAGGTCGATCAGTTCGGAAACCCTGATTCCCGAAGCATAAAGCAGTTCGAGCATCGCTTTATCCCGCAGTCCCTTATGGTCACCAGGCCTGGGTTGTCCAAGAAGGCGATCAATTTCCGAGGTGGTTAAAACCCGGGGTAGTTTCTTTTCAATTTTTGGTGATTCAAGGTTGAGGGCGGGATTGCTTTCGATAAACCCTTCTTCCATCAAAAAATTAAAAAAGGACCTGATCGAGGCTATGGTCCGCGAAATGGTAGAGGTGGCGCTTTTATTTGCTTTCAGTTCCGCTAAAAAGAAGTTGATGTCTTCACGATCAACTTTTTCGGGGTTTACTACCTCCCGCTTATTCAGAAAAGCAATAAATTTATTTAGATCTCGGCGGTATGATTCCAGGGTATTCTTTGAGAGACCTTTTTCAACGGCTAAATAATTAGTGTATTCCTGTAGTTGTTTTTGCATTCCTATATTACCCTCGCAACAAAATATGTATTTATCTTCAACGAGAAAATCAAAATACCTGCCCAATAAAAATAATATGTATAAATATTATCATTTATTCGTAAGTATATTTTTTTTGAAGCATGGCGTACTGGAGCGCAATTATAGTTTTACCGTCTTTAATCCGGCCGTCTGCAATCATTTCCCCGGCCCGGGGCAGTGATATAACTTCCTTTTTGATATTTTCTTCCGGATCGGAAGTTGCCGGATCACCCTGGCTTAGATCTTCAGCCAGAAACAGGTAAATCATTTCGTTACAAAAACCCGGCGAGGTGTAAAAGCAGGTTAATTCCTGCCATCTGCCGGCGTTTAAGCCAGTTTCTTCCATCAGCTCACGACGGGCACATTCAAGCGGTTCTTCATTCGGTTCCAGTTTGCCGGCCGGTATTTCCAGCATAACTTCTCCGGCGGGCTGCCGGTGCTGCCTGACCAGCATTGCTTCGTCATTTTCATTTACAGCCAGGATAGCCACTGCACCGGGATGTTCGACCACTTCCCGGAAGGCTTCTTTCCCCCGGCCATCCTTCACCCTGTCCTGGCGGACGTTCACAATTTTCCCGCGGTAAAGGTAACTGGTGGATACTGTTTTTTCTTTCAGGTCCTCGTAAATGGTTAACACCTCGCTTTGTTTTCCGGTTTGTCCCAACTTTTACTTGATATTATAACGGTTTATCTTTTCATAAAGCCAGGAGCGGCTGATCCCCAGGTACCGGGCTGCCCTGCTCTTGTTGCCCCCGGCATCCCGCAGAGCCCCGATGATAGCATCCCGTTCAGATTCTTCTCTTTTCCAGCGGTAAGCGGGAACAACCTGCTCACCGGAAGGCCCGGCATTCTCATCTTGCCAAAAATTGGAACCTGCTTTGCGCAGGTGGGGCGGCAGGTGATCAATTCTAATCACATCTTCATCAGTAAAGTTCATGGCCCGTTCCACAACATTTTCCAGTTCCCGGATATTGCCCGGCCAGTTATAAAACCGCAAAGCAGCCAAAGCTTCCGGTGAGATATCGCTGACCTGCATTCCGAAAATATCGTTATATTTGCGTAGAAATGCGTTAACCAGGGGCAAAATATCCTCCGGCCGTTCCCGTAAAGGCGGGATATGGACCGGTATGACATTAAGCCGGTAATACAGGTCTTCGCGAAACTTGCCTTCCCTCACTTTTTGTTCCAGATCCTGGTTGGTAACGGCAATAAACCGGGTATCAACTTTAATGGTCGAAGTCCCCCCGATTCGCTCGAAAGTCTGATCCTGCAAAATCCGCAGCAGCTTGCCCTGCATGGTCAGGGGCATATCCCCTATTTCATCGAGAAACAGGGTCCCGCCGTCAGCCATATCCAGTCGGCCCCGCTTTCCCCCGGGCTGGGCCCCGGTAAAAGCACCCTGGACGTATCCAAAAAACTCCGACTCAAGAAGGTTTTCAGGAATGGCGGCACAGTTTACTTTGACAAAAGGCCCATTACAGCGCGGACCAGCCTGGTAAATAGCCTGGGCCATCAGTTCCTTGCCCACTCCGCTCTCGCCGCTGATTAGCACCGTGGAGTGGCCCTGGGCAGCCTGCCGCGCTTCCCGGATCACTGCCTGCATCCCGGGGTTAATGGTAACGATATCTTCAAACTGGTACGGCCGTTCACTGAACCGCGCTTTCTTTAACTCTTCCTGGAAATGGGCCAGCCGGCTGTCCATCGCTTCCAGCCTTTCGGCCAGATCGCGTAGTTCGTCAACCCGCCTGAAGCTAATTTTCCCAACAGCCCCCATTACTTTTCCATCCCTGGTAATGGGAAGATTGGATACGACATAGGGCTTTCCTTCAATAAACTGGATATCGTTCAACTCGGGTACGCCCGTTTTTGCTGTCACCTGGAGGCGGCTGTTTTCAAGAATCTCGTGAACCGGTTTTGATATAACTGCTTCTTCTTTTTGACGGACAAAGTCTAAAAATACCCGGTTAACCAAAACGATCAGCCCTTCTTCATCAACAACCACCAGGGCATCGTAGCCAATATCGAGGACCGCCCTCAGGGTCTGGTTCAGCCTTTTAACAGTTTCCATTTCTTCGGCAATCGATTCCAGGTCGGTTATATCCTGAAAAATAGCCAGCGCCCCAACTACCCGGCCGTTATCAATTAGAGGAGTTTTGTTAACTACGGTAGTAAATTTGGAAGTGGCATAGTTGGCCCCGATTTCCACCATCCCTTTTTCAAGGACCGGGCTCATATCAAACCCGGGCAGAACTTCCTCCAGGAGCTTGTTTTTTACAGCGCTGTTTTTGATACCAAAAAGCTGCTCGGCTGAACGGTTGGCAAAATTGATCCGCCCGTTATCGTTAACAGATACCAGGGCATTGTGCATGGCCTGGTACATTGCTGTCAACCTGGTGTTAAGCATCCTCTCTTCTTTAAAAAGTGAGGTTATGAGCTCTACCTTGGTGAACAGGCCTACCACAGAACCTGAACTGTCAATGACAACCCCGGTTCCGACCGGGATGCGGTGCACGGTATCTATGACCTGATCATAGGTCAGGTCTTTGCTTATTTTTACTACGTTGCGGTTGTAATAGGGATCGACCGCCTGATCAAGGTTGCATCCTTTTAGAAGGGCATCATAAAGGTTGGTCTTGGTAAAAATGCCGGCAAGCGAACCGTCTTCGTGTAAGACGGGCAGGCCGTCACGCCGGCTGTTTCTAAGGCGCTGAACGGCCGTTTCCAGCTTGTCACCGGGCCGAAGCGTGGCATAATTGCTGGTCATCATATTCTCAAGAAGCATTATTTCCCCTCCCGGAAGCGGATCAACCGGCAAACTGTTCTTTAAAACGGCGAGCCCTTTCCAGGACGCTGTCGACATGTTGCAGGCTGACCTGGTCGATTCCGGCCCCGTCCAGCATACGAGCCAGTTCTTCCCGCCTCTGCCATGAGTCGAGCAGGGCCGCCCTGGTCAAGGTTCTTTCATCAACGGTTTCCTTGTACAGACTGTAATGAGAATCGGCCATGGCGGCGATCTGGGGGCTGTGTGTAACGCACAAGACCTGATGGTGCATAGAGAGGTGAGCCAGCTTTTCAGCTACCGCCTGTACCGTCGCTCCCCCGATCCCGGCATCGACTTCGTCAAATATCAGGGTCGGCACCATATCCTGCCTGGCCAGGATCGTTTTAAGGGCCAGCATCACCCTGGAAACCTCGCCGCCTGAGATAATCTTGGTCAAAGGTTTAACATCTTCGCCGCGGTTGGCGCTGAACATAAATTCAACCTGGTCCAACCCTTTTGAAGTCAGCTCCTTTTTTTCAGTAAACTTGACTTCAAAGCGGGCGTTGGGAAGGGCCAGCTCCTGCAGGCATTCTTCAAGTAAAGCCTCAATATTTTCGGCCGTGTCCCGGCGCAGCTTGCGCAGCTGCAGGCTTTGTTCCATCATCCGGTTTTCCAGATCGCCAATTTCCTGTTCCAGGCGTGCGGCCGTTTCCTCACTGTTTCTGAGTCGATCCATTTCTTCTTCCGCCCGGGCGGCAAATTCAAGAACTTCTTCAATTGAGGAACCATATTTCCGTTTCAAATCACCGATCAGGTTTTGGCGTTCCTGGATCATATTCAACTCGGCCGGATCAAATTCAAGCCTGGACTGGTAATCGCGAAGTTCATGCGATGTTTCCTCCAGCTGGGCCGCAGCACTCTCCAGAAGATCAAGCATGGGAACCAGGTTCTGATCGATCCCGGCCGCTTCATCCAGGAAGCGTTTGGCCCTGTTGAACCGGTCGATTACCGCTTCGGTCATACCATCATCACTTCCGGCATACAGATCGGCATAAGCATCGGCGGTGAGATTCCACAATTTTTCAGCATTGGCAAGGACTTTTTCCCGTGCAGCCAGTTCTTCATCCTCACCCTGCCGCAGACCTGCATTTTTAATTTCATTGATTTGAAATTCGTATACATCAAGGCGCCTTTCACGTTCGGAACTGCTGCTGCCCAGGGAGGACAGCTCTTTCTGCAAGTCCTGCCTTTTGCGGGACATTTCTTCAAGTGCGTTTCTTAATGTCCTGATCTTTTCGCCTCCGAATGAATCAAGCAGCTCCAGGTGTTCTTCGGGACGCAGCAGGGATTGATGCTGATGTTGGCCGTGCAGATCAACCAGGTACCGGCCCATTTCTTTTAAAAACGAAACCGGAACAGCCCTGCCGTTCACCCGGGCCACGCTGCGACCGTTGCTGTAAACTTCGCGGGCAATGATCAGTTCATCTGATTTCTCGATTCCGGCCTTCTCCAAAAGGCCATCTATTTGATTCCGGCCGGCCTGTTCATGGTAGACAGCCCCTTCCACATAGGCATTGTCTTTGCCCTGGCGGATTTGTTCCACGGTAGCCCTTTCACCAAGCAGCAGGCCGATCGCTCCTATCACCACAGACTTGCCGGCCCCGGTTTCGCCGCTTAATACATTTAAGCCGGAACTAAAGGTAAAGCTGAGATCTTCGATTAATGCAAAATTGGAAACCCGCAGCTCCACAAGCATTTAGTTGCTCCTCCTTAAATTTATGCCTTTAACTTTTGATGCAGTAACCTGTAAAAGGAGTTTTCATGGAAACAAACCAGTTTAACTTTTTGTTTGGCCCGGCAGATCAGGATACGGTCGTCGTCCTCGAGGGCAAAGCGGACCTGACCATCAACCGTTAAAACTACCTGGACCTGGCGGGAGTCGACTTTTAAACTGATCGTGTCCGAGCCGTCAACTATAACCGAGCGGTTGTAGAGGCTGTGCGGGCAGATTGGTGTAATTACAAAAAGCTCCATGACCGGGTTGATTATGGGCCCGCCCGCCGATAAAGAGTAAGCGGTTGAACCGGTGGGAGTAGAAATGATTATGCCGTCTCCAAAATAGCTTTCCATGAAGTCGTTGTTGATAAATGAATCCACTTTTATGTTGCGGGAAAAAGGGCCGCGGGCCACAACAATATCATTGAGGGCCAGGTAACAACCCAGTTCTTCATCCCTGCGGTAAAGTTTTGCTTCAAGCATCATCCGATCCTGGTAATCGTACTGCCTGGTGGCAATATATTGCAGGAACCGCTCCATCTGTTCGACTTCTATTTCAGCCAGAAAACCCTTGTGCCCCAGGTTTATGCCCAAAACCGGCACATCCCAGCCGGCCAAATCCCTGGCCACCCTGAGAATAGTGCCGTCTCCGCCGACCACTATGATCATTTCCAGCCTGTTATGAAGTTCGGAAAGTTGTTCGGCAAGGGACACGCTGCTGTAGAAATCAGCCTGATCGCTGTCAACAACATGAAGAGGTATCCGGCGCTGGCTAAAAAATTTTTTTATCTTATCTACAACCAGGGTAGTATTGCTTTTATGCCAGTTGGGGATAACACCTATTTCTTTCATATGGCTTCCTGGATCCTCCTTTAGCTAAAACCAACCCGGACTGGAATAAGTTTCTTCGCGCCGGCTTCGATATCCTCCCAGGCTCGTTATTTCTTCTCTTTCAGCAGCAATAGATGGGCTTCTTCTACAGTCTTTGCTGTTTTTTCTTTATAATCTTCCCGGCACTTGCATACCCCAGCTTTTTCTCTTGAAAAGTATCCAAAATATTCAATGTTCCCCTTGGGCCCCGGGTATTTGGAAAAAGTTATATCCCGGCAGCAGTACCCCGTTTTGCAGGCATCTTCGATGATATCCGTTAAAACCCGGCAGTGTAAGTCAGGGTCCCGGATTACGCCCCTACCCCTTTCGGCATCTGCTTTCCCCGCTTCAAATTGTGGTTTAACCAGGGCCAGGACATGCGGTATCTCAAGGCGGCAGAGGACGGGCAAAACTTTTAACAGTGAAATGAACGAAACATCAATTACGGCCAAATCAGGAACTTCCGGTATATCTTCAGGTTTCAGGAAGCGGGCATTGAAACGCTCCATAACCACTACTGCCGGATTGCGGCGGAGGCTGTAATCCAGCTGGCCGTATCCAACATCAAGAGCATAAATCCGGCGGGCGCCGTTCTGCAGCAAACAATCGGTAAATCCCCCGGTTGAAGCGCCGACATCAAGGACGACCAGGCCCCCGACGGTCATGGCCAGATCTTCCAGGGCTTTTTCCAGCTTCAGCCCGCCCCGGCTCACGTAAGGGTTGTCCGGTTCAAGGAGTTTTATTTCTGCACTTTCTTCCACCAGGGTCCCGGGTTTATCACATACAGATCCGTTAACCAGGGCTTTTCCGGCCATTATTTCCGACTGGATTCGGCTCCGGCTCAGTTCCGGCTTCAGCCTGTGCAGGAGAAGATCGAGGCGTTTTTTTTGACGGCTGCTTTTCAACTCTGACCCTTCACAGCCCCGGTACCGACAAAGGCAAGGGCTTCATTAAAAATTCCCCCGGCATCAAGTTTGAAATGAGAAAGTAATTTAGCCCGGGAACCGTGCTCGACAAATTGATCGCCTATGCCGAGCCTTATTACCGGCACCGACAAACTTTCACCGGCAAGCAGTTCGAGAACGCCGCTTCCAAAACCGCCGGCCAGGACATTTTCTTCTACGGTCAAAACCCGCCCGCACCTGCGGGCCCATAGAGCAATCAGCTCTTTGTCCAAAGGTTTCACAAAACGGGCATTGATCACCGCTGCATCAATACCCTGCCGGGTCAGTTTTTCGGCAGCCTCTACGGCCTGCTTGACGACCGTTCCGGCGGCAACGATCAGCAGATCCCGGCCTTCCCGAAGCAACTCGCCCCTGCCCCAGGGTAAAATATGCGGCTCTTCAAGGTCTACTCCTTCCACTTTATCGCGCGGGTAGCGCAGGGCCACAGGACCGTCGGAATAGTTTAATGCCGTAAACAGCATGTGCTGGAGTTCGTTTTCATTGGAAGGCGCCATTATGGACATTTTGGGGATGCTGCGCAGAAAACTGAGATCAAATAAACCCTGGTGAGTTTCTCCGTCTTCGCCGGTTATACCGGCGCGATCAACGGCAAATACAACGGGCAGGTTTTGCATGCAGACATCATGTAAAATTTGGTCATAGGCTCTTTGCAGGAAGGTGCTGTAAATGGCTACAACCGGCTGCATTCCGCCGGCAGCCAAAGCCCCGGACATAGTTACCGCATGCTGTTCGGCAATCCCTACATCATAAAACCGTTCCGGAAATTCCCGGGCAAAATTTCTCAGGCCGGTACCCGAGGTCATGGCCGCCGTAATGGCCGCAATTTTCGGGTTCTCACGGCTGAGCTTGATCAGGGTCCGGCCAAAAATTTCTGTGTACGAAGCGCTTTTCTTTTTCTTGAGCAAGCCGTTGTTTAAATCAAAAGGACCGATTCCGTGGAAAACTTCCGGTGATTTTTCTGCGTAGTGGTACCCTTTCCCTTTTTCTGTCACCACGTGGATCATGACCGGCCCTTTCATCTGATTGGCCTGCCGGAGGGTATTTTTAATTGCAGCTATATTATGACCGTCAATGGGGCCAAAATAAGTAAAGCCGAGCTCTTCGAAGATCATGCCCGGCACAACCAGGTATTTAAGCCCGCCCTTGACCCTGTCGGCATAATTAAGAGCTTTCTTTCCTACCACAGGGATCCGGCCTACAAAGCTTTCGAAATCGTCCTTTAGTCTAGAATATTTTGGATCAGAGCGGATCCGGGCCAGGTAAGCAGACATACTGCCGACGTTTGAGCTGATCGACATCTTATTGTCGTTTAGAATAACCGTTATATTGGCCTTGATATGGCCGGCGTGGTTAAGGGCTTCAAAAGACATTCCCCCGGTCAGGGCGCCGTCGCCGATTACAGCAATAATCTTGTAATCTTCACCATTGTAATCCCTGGCCTGAGCCAGGCCCAGGGCCGCCGAAATTGAAGTACTGCTGTGCCCGGTCAGAAAAGGATCGTGTTCGCTCTCAGAAGGCTTTGGAAAACCGCACAAACCATCAAGCTGGCGCAGGGTGGCAAACTCTTCCCATCTGCCTGTAAGCAACTTGTGGGGATAACTCTGATGGCCGACATCCCAAATAATGCGGTCGGTGGGGCTGTTGAAGGTGCTGTGCAAGGCCAGGGTCAGTTCAACCACCCCCAGGCTTGCCGCCAGGTGGCCACCGTTATCGGCCACCGTCCTGATCATGTATTCGCGTATTTCAGAAGCGGCTTTTTCAAGCTGTTCCCCGGTCATATTCTTCAGATCATCAGGCAGGTTCATACTGCCAAGCACACCATCCATTACAATCACCTCTGGTTTATCTCACCCTTACTGAACCAGCTTAATGGCCTTTGCAATTTGGTAATCATCAATCCAACCAGTAAAATCACTTCAGTTGAATAATTAATGGCAATTACTTTACCCCAGGCTTTACCGCCTACTGTAAGGGCTGCAACAAAAGCGGCCAGCAAAATTCCCAGGTAAAATTCAGCTTGCTGATGTGAGAATGTAACCACCAGCTTGATTACGATTACTGTCACCAAAGTCCCGCTGATTATACCACTGATATCTCCGCCCACGTCGTTGCAGAATGTCGCTACCCGTTCGGCGTTCTTAACCAGGTTGACACCGCATTTGGCGCCTGCAACTCTTCGGGCCGCCTTGGCGTTAAGCGGCGCTATGTCAGCCGCGGCTGCCGCGGTACCGATCAGGTCAAAAACGATGCCCAGCATGACTACCAGCAGCAGGATCACAAAAGACAACGCGATCGACTGCAGTTCGTTCAAAAAATAATGTGATACAAAGCTGAGGGCCACAGCCAGGAAAAATGTCCACAAAGAAATGACAATGATCCAGCGGATTCTGCTTCGGTTTTTACTGTTGGACAATAGCCATCACCTTTGTACAAAGAAGCATAAGTGGTAGCAAGCCAGGTAAACTTTGCGGCTTAGGTCCAGCAGGTTTTCCCGGATAGTCACCTGCAGTCGCCTGTCAGGCAGTTCCCTTTTAAGACTATCCCCATCGTGTCGCCACAAACGGAGCTGGATTACCACTTAGCTCACACTTTAATCCCTGGCTTACTTCTCTTACGAGAGCAGTCTAGGAGATTTCCACTCTGGCGCCTGATCTCCCCTAGCCTCTTTTGCAGAAAGGGTTTCAGAGTTTTACTCCTCTACCCTTTCCACTCAAGGCAGGCTACACTGTACACAGCTTCTTACCGCATACAGGTTCTTCCCAAGCCGTAGCCTTTTGTTTCTCAACAATCCGCCACGAACATTGGGTCTCCACGAAGGCAGGGTCAACGCCTACATGCCTTTGTAGATCGCCCCGTCCTTCTTAACTCCCAGCAGCAGCT